>ERZ1643249.120-NODE-120-length-104722-cov-12.071713_pt1 | contig 104722 bp, 93 predicted proteins | sample MGYA00579263_ERZ1643249 | MGnify/ENA primary metagenome ERZ1643249 (study PRJEB29033, sample SAMEA4952264) | chicken gut metagenome | biome: Broiler Chicken; feature: Gastrointestinal Tract; material: Caecum | place: Ireland | collected 2018 | study: Broiler...
AAAATATTTAAAACAAGCGCGTCGCATAAAGGCTGCTGTTGCCTTCTGCGGTGCGCTGTTTTGCTTTATTCGATTATTTTGCCTGTGCAATAGTCGTCGCATGCTTCGGTGATTTTTACGTCTTTTATCTGCCGCCAAAGCGTTTCCCGAGTGCGCTTTACCTTTACAAGCGTGTAGCATCGCGTGTGACCTTGGTGCCAGTCTTCGTCCTTTTCACGCTCAAACAGTACGCTTTGACGCGTGCCTATAAGCGACTTGAGGTAATTTTGCTCTGATGACTTGGCAGCGCTTGACATTATATCTGCCCGCTCAAGCTTTACGGCGTTGTCAACCTGATTCGGCATATCGGCAGCAAGCGTTCCCTTTCTCGCGGAATATGGGAATACATGCACCTTCGCAAAGCCAATGCTTTTGACAAACTCAAGGGACTCTGAAAAATCAGCGTCCGTTTCACCCGGAAATCCGACCATGACATCGGTGGTAATCGCACATGTCGGGAAGTACTTACGCAACAGATTTACTATGTCTGAGTATTCCTTTGATGTATACCTTCTTCTCATGCATTTGAGCGTTTTGTCGCATCCGGACTGCAGCGACAGGTGAAAATGCGGGCAAAGCGCCTTGTTTTCGGACAGCCTTTTTATGATGCCTTCGCTCAACAGCTCCGGCTCAATTGAACCTAAACGCACTCTGTCCGCCCCGCTTGTTTGGCATACGCGCTCGACTGCATCCGCAATGGATACTTTCGGTTCAAGATCAAAGCCGTAGCACGAAAGATTTATTCCGACAAGCACAAGCTCTTTGTGCCTTGAGCTGACAAGTCCGGCTGCTTCTTTTTCGATTTCATCTAAAGGCTTAGACCTTGAGCGGCCTCTGGCGTAGGGGATTATGCAGTAGCTGCAAAACATATTGCATCCGTCCTGTATTTTCATAACCGCACGTGTTTTTCCCGCTCTTTCTTCAAGGTTCATGCGCTCTATCTTTTCGCCCTTTTCGTGAGCATGCACATCCTTGATCCGCTTTCCATCGCAAAGATACTTTTGTACAAGGTCAGGTATTTTAGTCTTGTTTGCCTCTCCGACAATTATGTCGGACAATTTAAGTATATCGGAATCGGGGTAAACCTGTGCAAAGCATCCGCAAACAACTATCACAGCCGCGGGGTTTTCTCTTTTTATTCTGTTAACGGTCTGCCTCAGCTTTGTGTCTGCGGAGGCTGTGACGGTGCAGGAGTTAATTATGCATATGTCGGCTTGAGCGATAGTGCGCGAGGTGTCAAAGCCTCGTCTTTTCATCATGCCTTCAATCACGCTTGTTTCGTATTGATTTACCTTGCATCCAAATGTATAGTAATAAACTGTCATCAAATCATATCCTTTCGGGTCAATAAAAATATATCACATAAAATTAATTGTGTAAATCACTATTGACATATTAAAAAAATCTGATATACTAATATACGGAACGTGAATTATGGAGGTAGGACAGATGAACAAGTTTCTCATTAAACTCGATACTATCAATGATGTAAAAGAGTTTGTCAACATAATTTCTCTTTGCGATTACGATGTTGACCTTGTTTCCGGTAGATATTCTATCGATGCGAAATCAATCATGGGAATATTCAGCCTTGATCTTTCAAGACCTGTAGAACTTCAGGCTCATGTAGACGATTGCTCTGAGTTGAAGAAGAAGCTGGATAGGTTCCTGGTTAAATAATTAAAGCCACTTCATATTGGTGATTTTCCCGTCCTGCGTATTGTTTCTGTACGCAGGGCGGGAGCTTTTTATCTTCAATTTTAAAACGCCTGCGCGAAAAACGCATTTGATCGGCACAGCTTGGCATAAGATGTACTAAAAAATAAGAAAGGACGCCTTGTGTCGATGACAGTGGTCAAAAAGATAACGACAGCCGCAGCGGCTATTTTAATTTTCAGCTTTTCGGTTTTGCATGCTTTGCCTGCAGCTGCACAGGATTTGTATTTAAACAGCTCGCAGGGCGTGCCGTACTCCTATGTGCTGATGGAGGGAACGACAGGCACGCTTTTGTATGCAGAAAACGGCAACGAACCGTTTATACCGTTTCACGCTTCAAAGCTCATGACACTTTTGCTTCTGTGCGAGGCTATGGACAGGTCTGAGCTAAGCCTTGATTCGGTGATAACGGTGTCGAAAAACGCAAATTCTCAGCAGGGCGCGCAGGTGTGGCTCGACGTAGGTGAACAGATTTTGCTCGATGAGCTTGTGAGCGCAATAACCGTGGGAAACGCCAACGATGCATGCGTTGCTATTGCCGAGGCGGTTGCAGGTACGGAAGAGGATTTTGTCAGGCAAATGAATGAAAAAGCCGCAGAGCTCGGTATGACGCTCACGCACTATGCCGATTCAACAGGAGCAGGCGAGGGCAGCATAACAACCGCAGCCGATACGGCAATACTTGCGTCTGCGCTTTCAAAGTACGATTGGCTCAAAGAGTATATGACGACCTGGATGACAACTATCCGAGGCGGAAAGGCTCAGCTTGTCAGCACAAACAGGCTCATACGCAGCTATAGCGGCATAACGGGCATGAAAGCGTACTACCATGAGGAGTGCGGAAACTGCCTTATAGCTTCTGCGGAAAGAAACGGTATGAGCATGATATGCGTGATTTTCGGCGAGCCTGATGAATACCAAAGGTTCACCACCGCAAAAGAAAAGATGAATATAGGATTTTCCGCATACTCTATATACAAGCCGAAAAGAACCGACGTTATACTTCAAAGCGTGAATGTGAAAGGCGGAGTGGATGACAGCGTTGATACCGATGCCGCTGATATGGGATGCTTTGTTATAAGGTCGGGAAGAGAAGAGGACATAGAAATTGTCACGGAGTATTTTGATGACGTCGCCGCTCCTGTGGAGGCGGGACAAAGAGTGGGCAGGATTGTTTATATGCTTGACGATGAGGAGGTGTACGCATCAGACATTGTTGCAACTTCATCGGTCAAGAAAATGAACATGTTTTACGCGCTGCTTAAGACCTTTTGCGCCGTCTTTGCTTCGTAAATAAAAATATCAAAGTACTATTTAATATTTTTCATAAAATTCCTTGAAAAATAGCGCCGCCCGTGATACAATATAGATAAATAAAAAAGAGAGGATATGATATCCCATGGCTTTAAAATTAGTAACCAAGTACGCTGACAAGTTTATCAACTCTCATGAGCTTGACGCAGTGAGAGCGCAAATTTCGGCGGCGCATAACACCCTTGTTTCAAAAAGCGGCTTAGGCAATGACTTTTTGGGTTGGGTTGACCTTCCGGCAGACTATGACAAGGAAGAGTTTGAACGCATTAAAGCTGCTGCAAAGAAGATTCAGGAAAAAGCGGATATTCTCATAGTGATAGGAATAGGAGGCTCTTACCTGGGTGCAAGGGCAGCAATAGAGCTGTTAAGAAGTCCGTATTACAATAATCTTAAAAAGGACACGCCGGACATATACTTTGTCGGCAACAATATCAGCCCTACGTATCTCAATGAAATTCTCTCGATATGCCAAGGCAAGGATTTGTGCGTAAACGTAATATCCAAGTCCGGCACCACCACCGAGCCGGCTCTTGCCTTTAGAATATTTAAAAAGCTGATGGAGGACAAGTACGGCAAGGAGGAGGCTAAGACTAGAATCTTTGCCACTACGGATAAAGCTAAGGGAACGCTCAAGGAGCTTTCCGATGCAGAGGGATACGAGACATTTGTCATAGCCGACGATATAGGAGGAAGATACTCCGTATTAACGGCGGTCGGACTTTTGCCTATAGCTGTTGCAGGCTGTGATATAGATAAGATAATGCAGGGCGCTCAGGCAGCCAGAGAGGCATACTCAAAGGACGACATGAATGACTGCTACAAGTATGCGGCGCTCAGAAATATCCTTTACAGAAAGGGCAAATTGGTAGAGATGCTTGTGTCGTATGATCCCGCATTTTCAATGATGGCCGAATGGTTCAAGCAGCTTTTCGGCGAGAGCGAGGGCAAGGACAACAAGGGAATATACCCTTCAAGCGCTACTTTCTCTACAGACCTTCATTCACTGGGACAGTTTATTCAGGACGGCTCAAGAATAATGTTTGAGACGGTTGTAGATATAAAGAATCCTAAGCAGGATCTGTTCCTTGAGGACGACAAGGACAACCTTGACGGTTTGAACTTCCTCACAGGTCAGAACATGTCGGTAGTAAACCGCAAGGCTATGGAAGGAACAATACTTGCTCACACCGAAGGCGGAGTTCCAAACCTTGTAATAGAGGTTGAAAGACTTGATGAGCACAACTTCGGCGAGCTTGTGTACTTCTTTGAAAGAGCATGCGCTATTTCGGGATATATGCTCGGCGTAAATCCGTTTAACCAGCCCGGAGTAGAGAGCTACAAAAAGAACATGTTCGCACTTTTAGGAAAGCCGGGATACGAGTCCCGCAAGGCAGAGCTTGAACAAAAGCTCGGTTACTGACGGCTCCACGACTGCTTGCAGTTTGGAATAAAGAAATAGCCCGCAGGGCGGAAACGGAGTAAAAAGTTATGATTAAATTGATAACAGGCAAAAGAGGTTCAGGAAAGACCAAAATTTTGGTTGACATGATCAAGGACGCAGCGAGCAGCACTACAGGCAGCATAGTATGCATCGAAAAGAGCATGCAGCTGACGTATGACATACCTTACAGCGTCAGATTGGTCGATGTTGACGGATATCAGATAGACAACTACGACAAGTTCTACGGATTCATCACCGGAACGATTGCGTCCAACTATGATATCTCCGAGATATTTGTCGACGGTATTCTCAAGATAGGCGGAAGAAACTACGAGGAGCTTGCTAAGCTGTTCGACAAGATCAACGAGGTGGCAAAGGATCTTATGATCGTGTTTACCGTGTCTGAGGACAATGAAAACCTCCCCGACAGCGTGAAGAAGTATCTTCAGTAACGCACATTTGATTATGCAAAATGCTTCGCAGTCTATCTTGCGAAAAGTTTTAAGAAATACGTTGACAATTCGGAGTTGTTAAAGTATAATACTATGTGATGTTCTGAGGTGTAACGTGATACTTAAGCTAAGACAGCTCTTCGACAGAGAAGGCGACAAGAAAGATCTTAATCTTGATATTCCTTTAGAGGAATTGGGAATATACAACGGCGTGGGTACATTCAAAACACCTGTATCGCTCAGGGGCAGCATATCTAATCATGCAGGTATAGTGACACTCAGCTATAATTTGCAGTTTACCATGCACCACCAATGCGACAGATGTCTAAACGAATTTGATCGGGAGTACAATCTGGATTTTGAGCATATTCTGATTCGCACCGAAAGCGAAGATGACGATGAGTATGTGTATTGTCCTGATGACACTCTTGATGTAAATGAGTTGGCAATTTCCGATTTATTGCTTTCATTGCCTACGAAGATACTTTGCAAAGAGGATTGTAAGGGAATATGCCCTAAGTGCGGGCGGAACCTTAATGAAGCCGAATGCGAATGTGATAAGGCGTGAAGCTGTAAATGCAATAATTATTCTCTGAAGAGGAGGTGCTGAAAATGGCAGTACCGAAGAGAAAGGTCTCCAAGGCAAGAAGAGACAAGAGACGTTCAAGCGTATGGAAGCTTGACACTCCTGCACTTTCCAGATGTTCTAACTGCGGAGCTTTAACTTCTCCCCACAAGGTTTGCAGTAATTGCGGCTATTACAAGGGCGTTGAGGTAATCAAGAAAGAAGCTTAGTCTTCTTCAAAACCGGAGAAGGAGAAATCCTTTTCCGGTTTTCTTTTTAATTGTGCTTGAAGGTGGGAGCTAAATGCATTGCAAAGTGTGCGGCGCAGAGTGCGGAAGGTTTGTTCTCTGCAGAAAATGCAACGACCTTAAAAATGAGGGCAAAGTGGTGAAGTGCCCTGTGTGCAAAAAGTGGCACTATGTGACGGAACCGTGCGATTGCGCTGATTTGGCTGCAACAAACGCAACCGAAAACATCAGCGGCGGCACTGCTGTCAATGAAACCGAGCAAATAAAGGAGAACGGCATTTCCGAAACGCATGAGGAGCCGACAGCTGAGCGTGAAGAGGCGACGGCTGCTTCTCAGAATGTGCTGCGTGAAGAGCCGGAAGCCAAGACTCGGAATGTGTCGCAGGAAGAGCCGTCGGAGATGCAGACTGACGAAAAGTACCTGTATAATAAAAAGCCTGTTGTGACGCAGATGGAAAAGTCATATATGACATGCATACAGGAGCAACTTCCGGAAGGTTATCATTTGCTGCTGCAATCTAACCTCGCTACGTTTATTGAGAAAAACGACTCTTCAAAATATCAAAACGAGCTGTTCAGAAATGTCGATTTTTTGGTGACTGACGCAGACTACATCCCGCAGTTTGTCATCGAAATAAACGACAGGTCGCATAATACTTATCAGAGAAGAGAACGAGACAAAAAGGTTCACATGATATGCGACGAAGCCGGAATTCCCATTATCACTCTGTGGACATTCTATGGCGTGAGCAGCAGCTACATAAAAAAGAGAATAAGCGAAACCATAGAAGCGCTCCCCGTAAAAAGGGTGCATCACTTCAGCGAAACCGAAAAAATCGAACAAGCAGTGTCTGATTACAAGTCACAGACGGCGCAGTATCAGCGTTCATATACACCTGCAAGGCAGAAAAGCAGGCGAGGATGCTACATTGCAACATGCGTGTACGGCTCTTATGACTGCCCTCAGGTTTGGACGCTCAGAAGGTTTAGGGACGGCGTGCTTGGCAAAAACATTTTCGGCCGGCTGTTTATAAAAGCGTATTATGCGGTTAGCCCCGCACTTGTGAGCGCCTTTGGCAACTGCACGGTATTTAAGCGTACTTGCAGGCGCATACTCGATAGGCTTGTCGATATTCTTCAAAGAAAAGGCATAGACTCTTCCCGCTATTTCGACAAGTGATAAAAGAAATTTAGTTAAGATGTATATAGACAAATGTAAGGAGGGCTGATATATGGCGTTGCCTGTTGTTGCAATAGTGGGCAGACCTAATGTCGGAAAATCAACGCTCTTTAATAAACTCATAGGAAAGCGCCTGTCAATAGTCGAGGACACCCCCGGCGTGACAAGGGACAGAATATATGCTAAGTGTGAATGGCTCAGCCGTGAATTTATGCTCGTCGATACAGGCGGAATAGAGCCGGCTTCAAATGACGCCATACTTGTCCAAATGCGCAGGCAGGCGGAAATCGCAATAGACAAGGCGGATGTCATAATTTTAGTCACCGATATACGCAGCGGAGTCACTGCAAACGATTACGAGGTGGCGTCAATGCTCCAAAAATCCGGAAAGCCTGTTGTGCTTTGCGTAAACAAATGCGACAGACTCGGCGAGCCGGAACCGGAGTTTTACGAGTTTTATAACCTCGGGCTCGGCGATCCTGTAGAAGTTTCATCCGTCCACGGGTACGGAACGGGCGACCTTCTGGACAGGGTTTTAGAAAATCTTCCCGACGACACCGCAGCAGATGATTCGGACTATGTCAGAGTTGCGGTTATAGGCAAGCCTAATGTGGGAAAATCGTCTTTGATAAACTGCCTTGCAGGCGAGGAAAGAGCGATAGTTTCCGACGTTGCCGGAACCACCAGAGATGCTACCGATACGGAGATAGTCAACGAGTGGGGCAAGTACATTTTTGTTGACACCGCCGGAATACGAAAAAAATCAAAGGTGTATGAAAACATAGAGCATTACAGCGTTTTAAGGTCGTATATGGCTGTCGATGAGGCGGATGTCGCGGTTATAATGATAGATGCGTCGGTGGGCTTTACCGAGCAGGACTCAAAAGTCGCCGGATATGCCCATGAGCAGGGAAAAGGCTGTATAGTGGCGGTCAACAAATGGGATGCCGTAGAAAAGCAAACCGATACTATGAATAAATTCACCGAGGAGCTTAAAAGGAATCTCGGATTTATGGACTATGTTCCGTTTATCTTTATTTCGGCTAAGACAGGTCAGAGGGTAAACAAGCTGTTTGAGCTTATAAACGTCGTTCACGAAAATAATTCCTTGAGGATTTCCACAGGAAAGCTCAACGATATACTTGCATTTGCGACGTCAAGAGTTCAGCCGCCCTCAGACAAGGGCAAGCGCCTCAAAATTTATTACATCACTCAGCCGTCAACCAACCCGCCGACGTTTGTCACGTTTGTTAATTCGGCGGAGCTGTTTCACTTTTCATATAAAAGATACCTTGAAAATCAGATACGCTCTGCGTTTGGCGGCCTTGCGGGAACACCTGTGAGGATACTTGTGAGAGAACGCGACAATACAGATACAAAATGACAAAGGATGATAATTACGAACTATATAATTGCATTAGGACTTGTATGCATTGTGTCCTACCTGATAGGAAGCCTTAACTCAGCTATTTTGACTGTGTATCTCGTAAAGCACAAGGATATACGCAACTACGGAAGTACAAATGCCGGACTTACAAACGTTTATCGCTGCTTCGGTGCGCCTTGTGCCGCGATAACGCTTGTCGCCGATTTGCTCAAAGGTTTCGTTGTCGTGTTCGGGACGAGGCTCGTCCTCTTTGAAACAGGCCTGTTTTCCGCTCAGGAACACGACATTATGACGGCTTGCCTGATTGCGTCGCTCTTTGCAGTTTTGGGACATGTGTTTCCGATATATTATAAGTTTAAAGGCGGAAAGGGAATACTCGTCGCCGGCACATGCATGGCTGCAATAGATTGGCGTGTGTTTTTGTGCGAGCTGCTGGTGTTTGTCGTCGTTGTGCTGATTACAAGGTATGTTTCGGTCGGCTCCATTGCATGCTGCATAGGTTATCCGGTGTTTTCGATTATAATGGGCATATTCGTTCATGAGTCGGAGTATACATACCTTCACGCGATTGTTGCCGGAATAATAGGAGCAGTGTGTCTTTTGAGGCATATTCCAAACATAAAGCGCCTCATAAATCACACTGAAAACAAGTTTAGCTTTAAAAAGAAAAAATAAAGGAGGCTTATTATGCTTAAGATTGCAATACTCGGTTCCGGCGGATGGGGACTTGCCCTTGCCTGCACATGCGCTAATTTGGGTCACGATGTCACTGTTTGGAGCGCGTTTAAGGATGAACTCGATTCTATACGCCGCACCGGCGAATTAAGAGCAAAGCTTCCCGGTGTATACATCCCGAAAGCTGTGCATCTCACCGAGGATATATCATGCGCATCCGGCAAGGACATAGTTTTGGTCGGCATACCTTCAAAGTTTGTCCGCTCTGTTTGCATGCAGGCACAGCCGTATGTCGATAAGGACACTATAGTCGTCAGCACCTCAAAGGGACTTGAGGACGGCACCCTGAAGCGCATGAGTGAGATACTCGCAGAGGTGTTCCCTAAGAACACTATTGCTGTTCTCACCGGCCCGTCTCATGCTGAGGAAGTCGGCAGAGGCATACCTACAGCTGTTGTCGTCGCATCTGAAAATATCGAAGCGGCAAAGCTTATACAAAATACTTTTTCTGACAACGTTTTAAGGCTATACCTCAACAGTGACGTGATAGGATGCGAGATAGGCGGAGCTGTAAAGAACGTCATCGCACTGTGCTGCGGCGTCATCGACGGCGTGGGTCTCGGCGACAATACAAGAGCCGCGCTCATGACAAGGGGATTGAGTGAGATTACAAGACTCGGAGTTGCTATGGGCGGAAAGCCTGACACATTCAGAGGCCTTGCGGGATTAGGCGATTTGATTGTCACCTGCACAAGCTTGCACTCAAGAAACTTCAGAGCGGGAAAACTCATCGGACAGGGATACACCCCCGAAAAGGCTGTTCAAATGGTCGGAACAGTCGAGGGATATGCATGCGCAGCCGCAGCGCTGAAGCTCGCTAAAAAATACAACGTCAGCATGCCTATAACCGAAGAAATAAACAAGATTCTTTACGAGGGCATGTCTCCTGAGACGGCTATAAACGGACTTATGCACAGGCCGTACGGATTTGAATAGACACCTTAGCCTTGATTGGGATAATGCTTGAGGCGTTATCTTTGTCGGGGCTTTTTTAGTCAAAACTATTTACAATTTCGCCGGCATGGGTTAAAATAAAGATGCATATAAGCACGGATATTATATGGAGGAAATTTGTTATGGAGCCTGTTTACAAGAGGATTCTTTTGAAGCTGAGCGGCGAAGCCCTTGCCGGCGATAAAAAAATCGGCATGGATTTTGACACGATAAACAACATTTGCAAGAGCATTAAAAAATGCTATGATGCAGGAGTGCAGATTGCCATAGTGGTTGGCGGCGGAAACTTCTGGCGCGGCAGATCCAGCGGCGCGATGGACAGAACCAGAGCCGACCATATAGGAATGCTTGCCACGTCGATGAACGCGCTTGCCGTTGCGGACTCGCTCGAAGCGCTCGGCGCAGAGGTCAGAGTGCAGACAGCGATATTTATGCAGCAGATTGCCGAGCCGTATATAAGAAACAAGGCGGTAAGGCACCTTGAAAAGGGCAGAATAGTTATATTCGGCTGCGGAACCGGAAGTCCGTTCTTCTCCACCGATACGGCGTCCTCGCTGAGGGCGGCGGAGATTGACGCGGATGTGATGCTTAAAGCAACCATGGTTGACGGCGTATACGATAAAGACCCCCATATATACCCCGACGCCGTAAAGTATGACACTATCGACATCGATGATGTCATAGTAAAGCATCTCGGCGTTATGGACAGCACATCTGCATCAATGTGCAAAGACAACCACATTCCAATAGTTGTCTTTAATCTTTCGAGACCGGACAATATCTACGACGTTTGCATGGGCAAAAACGTAGGAACACTTGTAAAATAAATATCAACATTTGAGAGGTAGGTATCAACCATGAAAGAAGTATTGAACACCGCTAACGATAAAATGGAAAAGACATTAAAGGTTTTAAGCTCTGATTTTGCAGCCATAAGGGCGGGAAGAGCCAACCCTGCTGTTTTGGACAGAATAACTGTTGACTACTACGGAACGCAAACGCCTATAAATCAGATGGCTGCCGTGTCCGTACAGGATGCAAGAGTGCTTGTGATTCAGCCTTGGGACAAGACTTCTCTTAAAGCGATCGAAAAGGCAATTCAGGCGAGCGATTTAGGCATCAACCCCGCAAACGACGGAAGCGTTATAAGGCTCACTTTCCCGCAGCTCACAGAGGAAAGGCGTAAGGATCTGTGCAAGGAGATAAAGAAGCTCGGCGAGGATGCAAAGGTTGCTGTCAGATCTATAAGACGCGACGCCAACGACAAGGTTAAGAACATGAAAAAAGAGGGCGAGCTTACCGAGGACGACGTCAAGGTGTTTGACAAGGACATTCAAAAGCTCACCGATAAGTTCACTGATCTGATCGATTCGGAAGTATCCGTTAAGGAAAAGGAGATTCTCTCCATCTAAAATTGTTTTTTGGGTAATTTAAGATCATATACTTTAAACAGTTTCACGTCTATGTGGGACTGTTTAAAGCATGTATGGCAAAAAGGACTGTAATTGTCTTTTAAAATATTTTGAATGTGCGGTGATGTGATTGTCAACAGATAAGCCGGATATAAAGCCTGCGCATGTTGCGTTTATCATGGACGGCAACGGAAGATGGGCAACAAAAAGGCATATGCCGCGAACATACGGACATTCCGCCGGTGTTTCGGCACTAAAAAAGGTGATAAGTCGCCTGAGGGAATTAAATATCGGGTACGCCACATTCTATGCTTTTTCCACTGAAAACTGGAATAGATCAAAAGAAGAAGTCGATCAGCTCATGAAGATATTTGATGAGCAGTTTGACGAGCTGACGAAATACGAAAAGGAAAATGTAAGGCTCAGATTTATAGGCGACAGGAGCAGATTGTCCGAAAGCCTTCAAAGAAAAATGTCTGACGCTGAACAAAGGTCAAGCGGCAAGGATCACGACGGCCTGACGGTGACAATAGCCATAAATTACGGCAGCCGCGATGAAATCGCAAGGGCGGTAAAAAAGCTCTTTGAGCTGAAAAGCGACGGCATGATATGCGATGAGGATGTAAGTCCTGATCTGATAGACTCCTGCCTCGATACAAGCGGCATGCCGGCTGTTGACCTTTTGATAAGAACGGGCGGAGAGCTAAGGCTCTCTAACTTTCTTTTGTGGCAGTGCGCATACGCAGAGCTTTATTTTTGCGACACGCTTTGGCCGGACTTCGGCGCAAAGGAACTCGATAAAGCTCTTTTGAGCTTTGCAAAGCGCGACAGGCGCTTCGGAAAAGTAAAAAACAAAGGATAATTAAACATGAAAACACGAATCATCTCTGCCTCCGTGGCGATTGTTTTGCTGGTCGCCATACTGTGGCTGCATGAAACGATTATTTTTAATATTGCATTTGCGCTAATAGGTTCGATAATGGTTTATGAGCTTTTCGGCGCGTTTAAAATGAAAGGCAACCTGCTGTTTTTGGGACTGAGCATATTGGAAACGGCGGCGCTGGCCATTATGCCGAAATTTTTGAGTCTTAATGATAACGCCCGAATATATATTCTTGTGGTACTTGCATATATTGTTTTGGCGGCAGTCATACTCTTAAAGGAGCACGAAACAATAGAGATAGGAACGTTTTCATCACTGTGCTTTATAACTTTGGCAGTCGGAGCATCCATGCTTTCGATTTCGGTAATAGAGCAGGGAGGACTTGAAAATGTGATATTGACGCTTTGCGGAGCATGGCTGGCAGATTCCGGAGCATACTTTGTCGGAACTTTCTGCGGCAAGCACAAGCTATGCCCGAAGATAAGCCCTAAAAAAACTGTGGAGGGATTTATCGGCGGCATAGCGACAAATGCTGTTTTGTTTATGCTGATAGGTCTTGTCGTGTCGCTTATAGATGCGGACAGCTCGCCTGATTATATACTGCTGGCGGTTTTGGGAGTGGCGTGCTCACTGCTTAGCGTCGTGGGCGATCTGTTTGCGTCGCTTGTAAAGCGAAGCTGCGGAATAAAGGACTTCGGCAAGATAATGCCCGGTCACGGCGGCGCGTTTGACAGGTTTGACAGCGTGGTGTTTGTAGCCCCGTTTATGGCAATCTGTCTGACGTGGTTCAGTGTTTTCTGAAAGGACGGGTAAAATGAAAACCGTTTCTGTGCTGGGTTCTACCGGTTCGATAGGAACTCAGGCGCTCGATGTCATATCTAAGCTCGGAATGGGAGTTTGCGCGCTGGCTGCAAAATCTAATGCGGTTATGCTTGCCGAGCAGGCCGAAACCTTTAAGCCGAGCGTAGTGTGTATATTTGATGAGTCAAAAGAACCTTACCTGCATGAAAAGCTTGCGCCGATGGGAATAAAAGTTCTTTGCGGCATGGAAGGCTTGTGCGAGGCGGCATGCATGGACGAGGCTGATGTTGTGTTAAATTCCGTGGTTGGAATGGTCGGACTTGAGCCGACACTTGCCGCTATATCCTGCGGAAAAGACATAGCTCTTGCAAACAAAGAGACGCTCGTCACCGGAGGAAAGCTTGTCACGGAGCTTGCACGCGAAAAATCGGTTGCAATATACCCCGTTGACAGCGAGCACAGCGCAATATTTCAATCGCTGCGCTGCGGAAAAAAATCCGAGCTTTCAAAGATTATTTTGACGGCGTCCGGAGGTCCTTTTTACGGAAGGACAAAAGCGGAGCTGAAAGATGTGACGCTTTCGGATGCGCTCAAGCACCCGACGTGGTCTATGGGCGCCAAAATAACGATAGACAGCGCCACGCTGATGAATAAGGGCCTTGAGCTGATAGAAGCCATGTGGCTGTTTGACGTGGATGCCGACGATATTGATATAGTAGTCCACAGGGAAAGCGTTGTCCATTCGGCTGTAGAGTTTGTTGACGGGTCTGTCATTGCTCAGCTCGGCGTGCCGGACATGCGTCTTCCGATTCAATATGCGCTCACTTATCCTAATAGGGTGCGCTCTGATGTCAAACGCCTTTCTCTGACCGATTACGGAACGCTTAGCTTCAAAAAACCTGACTACGAGACGTTTGATTGCCTCAGGGCATGCGTCAAAGCCGCAAACGAGCGCACAACAACCGCCGCTGCGATAGTCAATGCGGCGAATGAGGCTGCGGTATCTTTGTTCGTTGACGGAAAAATCGGATTTTTGGATATCGGAAAGCTTGTTCTTAACTCTTTGGAGCATGTTGATACAAAGGATGTTAATTCGCTTGAGGATGTGCTCGATGCGGATTTTGAAGCGAGAAGATATGTTGACTGCGCTGTAAGTACTAAAGATAACGGCTGAAATAATTTCGGAAAGGAATAATGCTGTGATTGTTTTATATATTCTTATCGCCATTTTGATTTTCGGCATAATTATTATGATACATGAGCTTGGGCACTTTACCGTGGCTAAGCTTTGCGGCATAAAGGTAAACGAATTTGCCATAGGCATGGGTCCTAAAATCATATCCTGGGGCAAAAACGAGACGAAATACTCGTGGAGGGCGCTGCCGATAGGCGGATTTGTGTCTATGGAAGGCGAAGACGATGCGAGCGACGACCCGAGGGCGTTCAGAAATAAAAAGGTGTGGCAAAGGCTCCTTGTGGTTTTGGCGGGAGCAATAATGAATCTTGTGCTCGGATTTATACTGCTTGTAATAATAACTGCATGCTCTGATGCTATCGTCACGACGACTGTTGCGCAGTTCTACACAGATGACGCGGCATCGCATATGAGCGGACTTGAAGTCGGAGACGAAATTATAAAGGTCAACGGCATGAGAGTGTATACCGACACCGATATATCGTATCAGTTCCAGACCGATGAGGACATGGTATTTGAAATGACGGTGAGAAGAAACGGCGAAATCGTAACCCTTCCCAACGTGAAATTTGATTCTACGGTATTAGAGGATGGCACACGATCTTTGGTTATCGACTTTATTGTTTACGGAGAAGAGGTTACACCCGGATCTGTTTTAAGCTATGCTTCACGAAAGTTTGTATCGGTTGCGAGGATGATATGGCTGTCACTTGCCGATTTGATTCAAGGCAAGTACTCCATAAATGACCTGTTGGGACCGGTTGGAATAGTCGGAGCTATAGGTCAGGTTGTAGGCACAACCGAGCAGGGCGTTGCGGTTTCTGAAATGCTGTCTAACCTGTGCTATTTCGTTGCCTTTATAACAATTAACGTAGGAATATTCAATCTCTTGCCAATACCTGCGCTTGACGGTTCAAGAGCGGTGTTCCTCATAATAGAGGGCATAAGGCGCAAGCCGATAAAGCCGGAACACGAGGGAATGGTTCACCTCATAGGAATGGCGGCGCTGTTGCTTTTGATGGTTGTGGTAACGGTCAGCGACATTACAAAGCTGTTTTGACAAAGGAGCTTAGACAAAAATGCTTGATGTTAAGCCTGTAAAGATAAAAAACTTAACACTTGACGGCAAACACATTTATGTTCAGTCCATGCTGAACGTACCTGCAAATGATGTCGTGGGCAGCGTAAAGCAGGCAAAAGAGCTTGAAGCGGCAGGATGCGAGATTATACGTGCCGCAATACCTGGCGAAAGCGCACTGAGCTTGATTCCGGCAATAAAGAGCGAGGTAGCAATCCCGCTTGTTGCGGATATACATTACGACTACAGGCTTGCAATAGGAGCAGCCGAGAGAGGAATAGACAAAATCAGAATCAATCCCGGAAATATAGGCGGCCGCGATAAGGTAAAAGCAGTTGCCGACTGTTGCCGCAGCCGCGGGATACCTATACGCATCGGCGTGAACTCCGGCTCTTTGGAAAAGGATCTGCTCAAAAAATACGGTTCTCCAACAGCCGAAGCTCTTTGTGAAAGCGCCATGAGGCATGTGAGATTGCTTGAGGAGTGCGACTTTGACGACATAGTGGTGTCAATTAAGTCGTCAGATGTGAGAACAAACATAGCGGCATACAGACTTATGCGTCAAATGTGCAGCTATCCGCTTCACCTCGGTGTGACGGAGGCGGGTACATATAATATGGGAATCATCAAGTCAAGCATAGCAATAGGTTCTTTGCTGTGCGACGGAATAGGTGAGACGATAAGAGTTTCGCTCACCGACGACCCGGTCAGGGAAGTCGAAGCCGGCATAAACATACTTAAAGCAGTCGGAATGCGCGCAGGGGTGAAGATTGTATCCTGTCCTACATGCGGAAGGACAAAAATAGACCTAATAGGTCTTGCAAACAGAGTAGAGAGCGCATTAAAAGGCGTTGACAAGGATATAACCGTAGCTGTTATGGGATGCGTTGTAAACGGCCCGGGCGAAGCCAAAGAGGCTGATATAGGGCTTGCGGGCGGAGACGGCTGTGCGGTCATATTTAAGAAGGACAAAATAATAGGCAAGTTTTCTGAGGAGGATGCGTTTGACGCACTTCTCGGCGAGATACAAAAGCTTTAGTTTGGGAGGTGAAAATAACAGATGTCCATAAAGACGGTTTCGGAGTTTTTCGGCTCGGAAAGCTCATTTTCAATTCCCGATTCGGTCATGAGTGCGCAGATACTCAGATTTGCATTTTCAAAGGACAAAAACTCTATGGCAATAGAGATAAAGCCGCAGAGAGTTCTGCCAATATGCGACTTGAGAAGCTTTGCTGCGGGTTTGAAGTCTGCTTTGGGTATAAGCGACGTGTACATATCCCCGAAATACGACAGAGAGCTTTTTGATGAGAACGCCATGCCTGCGGTTGTAGAGGAGCTTAAAAGGCATGCGCCGGTCAACGGCTTTTTTGAAAATGCGGAATACAGCATAAGCGGTTCAAATGACTCCGGCACCGTAACACTTAAAATCAACCTTAAAAACGGCGGAGCAACACACCTTAAAAATGCCGGTGTGGACACTATCCTGCCTAAGATAATTTACAAGTGGTTTGCAATTCCGGTTGAAGTCGAGTTCAACGGCAACGTAAGCGTTGACAGCGAAGAGCACGACAGGGAAAGGGCGTCGTCTCTTGAGAAAATAGCTGCTGCGGCTCCGGCTGTGCAGGCGCCGTCACAGCATAAAAGCGCCGCCGCGCCTGACGTAAAATACAATATGGAGCTGTCCTTAGAGGGCATTATGCCTGATGCCACGGTTGTAATGGGAAAACCCATTACAGGCTCGGTATCTGTGACAAGCCTTTCTCAGATAACCGAGGAAAGCGGAAGCGTGACTGTCTGCGGCGACGTTGTTAGCGTCGAGTCGAGAACCACAAAAGACGGAAAGAGAATGATAATAACTATCATCATCACCGACTATGAAGGCTCTATTGCGCTCAAGATTATAGAGCTTGTCAAAAAAGCAGAGGCGGTTCTTGAGGGAGTAAAAGCCGGAAAAACGCTTGTGGTGAACGGAGACGCCGTATTTGACACATATGACAACGAGGTCAATATAAAACCCAAGGATATAAGCCTTGTAAAGAGGATACCAAAGGTTGACGACGCGCCGGTAAAGAGGGTAGAGCTTCACTGCCACACAAACATGTCCACCATGGACGGAATAACCCCTTCAAACACCATAGTGCGTCAGGCGTACAACTGGGGAATGAGCGCAATTGCCATAACCGATCACGGCGTATGCCAGGGATTCCCTGATGCCATGTATGAGGTGGACAAGATAAGAAAAGACGGCGGGGAGTTCAAGGTCATATACGGGCTTGAGGCGTATCAGGTAAACGACGACACAAATATAGTTTTCGGAAACGATACAAGGAGCCTTTTGGACGAGTTTATTGTCTTTGACCTTGAGACAACCGGTCTTTCCGCAGCAAATGAGAGAATAATTGAAATCGGAGCGGTGAGGGTAAAGAACTTAGAGGTCGTTGACAGCATGGACATATTCGTCAATCCGGACAGACCCATCCCCGCAAGAATTATAGAGCTGACCGGAATAACCGATTCAATGGTAAAGGATGCTTGCCATGAGCGTGAGGCAATCGAAAAATTCATTGAGTTTTGCGGCTCGGATAAGCCTGTTCTTGTAGCGCACAACGCCTCGTTTGATACATCGTTTATAAACGCCGCCGCCAAGCGGTGCGGCATAGATTTTAAGTTTGCATACATAGACACGGTTGCAATGTCGAGAAATATGCTTTCGGGGCTGTCTAAGTTTACGCTTGACAGCGTGGCAAAGCATCTTGGCTTGGGCGATTTTAATCACCACCGCGCATGCGACGACGCGTCCATAAACGCCGGAATTTTTATAAAGCTTGCAAGAAGGCTTCTTGAGGATAACGAGAGCCTGACGGTGGATAAAATAAACGTCGCTATTCCCAAAGCCGATACATCAAAACTCCCGTCGTTCCATCAGATTATAATTGCCAAGAACAAAGTCGGACTTAAAAACCTGTACAAGCTCGTCTCCTATTCAAACTTAAAGTACTTTCATAAGACCCCGAGAATACCAAAGTCGGAGCTTATAAAGCACCGCGAGGGATTGATAGTCGGCTCGGCATGTGAAGCGGGAGAGCTTTTCAGGGCTATTTTTCAGGGCAGGCCGTGGGACGAGCTTTGCGAAATAGCGAGGTTTTATGACTACCTCGAAATTCAGCCGCTCGGAAACAACATGTTTATGCTCAGAGAGGGAAGCGTCTCAAGTGTAGAGCAGCTCAAGGACTTTAACAGAACGATTGTAAAGCTCGGAGAAGAGCTTGGAATACCTGTTGTTGCCACCGGAGACGTGCATTTTCTCAACAAGAGCGACGGCATATTCAGGAGCATACTCACATCGGTGATGTATGAAGATGCTGATACACAGGCTCCGCTGTATCTTAAAACCACGGCTGAGATGCTTGAAGAGTTCTCTTATCTCGGCGAGGAAAAGGCATACGAGGTTGTCGTCACAAACTCAAACCTCATTGCCGATATGACAGACCCGGAGCTGAGGGCGTTTCCAAAGGGCACGTTCACTCCGCATATAGACGGAGCAGAAGAAGAGCTGACCGAAACATGCTGGAAAAGAGCAAAAGAAATATACGGTGACCCTGTGCCCGAGATTGTTTCTTCAAGGCTTGAAAAGGAGCTTTCATCTATTATCAAGCATGGATTTGCGGTTTTGTACGTTATCGCAAAGAGGCTTGTTGCCAACTCTGTAGAACACGGATATCAGGTCGGTTCCCGTGGATCTGTCGGCTCGTCATTTGTGGCGTCGATGTCGGGAATATCGGAGGTAAATCCCCTGGTTCCGCATTACGTGTGCAATAAGTGCAAGTACTCAAAATTCTTCACCAACGGCGAGTACGGCTCGGGATTTGACCTTCCGCCTATGAAATGCCCGAATTGCGGCGAGGAACTTCACAGGGACGGACACGATATCCCGTTTGAGACGTTCTTGGGCTTTAACGGAGACAAGTCTCCCGATATTGACCTGAACTTCTCGGGCGATTATCAGGCGAGCGCACATAAGTACACAGAAGAGCTGTTCGGTTCCGACAACGTCTTTAAAGCGGGAACGATATCTACAGTTGCAGATAAAACGGCGTACGGATATGTGATGAAGTACCTCGAGGAGAGGCATAAAAAAGTCAACTCCGCAGAGATTTCAAGGCTCACAAAAGGCTGTACGGGCATAAAGAGAACCACCGGACAGCACCCCGGAGGAATGGTTGTCATACCGAGCGAGTATGAGGTTTATGACTTTACACCGGTTCAGCATCCCGCGGAAAAGGTCGATTCCGACATTGTGACTACGCACTTTGACTTCAACTCTTTGCATGATACAATCCTCAAGCTCGATGAGCTGGGACACGATGTTCCCACGCTTTATAAATACCTCGAGGACATGACCGGAACCGACATAACCAAAACGCCCATGAGCGACCCGGAGGTTTATTCGCTGTTTACGTCTCCGAAGGCGCTGGGCGTCACCGAAGAGGAAATAGACAGTAAAACGGGAACTTTGGGTATACCTGAAATGGGCACTCCATTTGTAAGGGGAATGCTGATAGAGTGTAAACCGACGAAGTTTTCCGATTTGCTTCAGATATCGGGCTTGTCACACGGAACTGATGTGTGGCTTGGCAACGCATCCGAGCTGATCAAAAACGGCACGTGCACCATAGATCAGGTTATAGGAACGCGTGACAGCATAATGACATATCTTATATATCACGGCGTAGACCCGAGCTTGTCGTTTAAGATAATGGAGATTGTCAGAAAGGGCAATGCTCCGAAGCTGTTAACGGATGAAATGAAACAAATCATGCGCGACCACGACGTTCCCGAGTGGTATATAGACAGCTGCATGAAAATAAAGTACATGTTCCCCAAGGCGCATGCCGCCGCATACGTGACTGCGGCAATCAGGCTTGCGTGGTATAAGGTTCACAAGCCGCTTGAGTTTTATGCTGCACTGTTTACGGTCAGAGGCGAGGACTTTGACGCAGAGACCGCAGTTCGCGGAAAGCTTGCCGCAAGGTATAAAATCGACGAATACAAGCAAAAGGGCAACGAGCGCTCCGACAAGGAAGACGGTGTTTTGGACACGCTCATGCTGATAAACGAGATGCTTTGCCGCGGATACGAATTTTTGCCGATAGACATTCACAAGTCGCATGCGACCATATACCAAATAGAGGACGGCAAGATAAGACTGCCGTTTGTAGCTATGAACGGCGTCGGCGAAAACGCCGCCAAAGCAATATACAACTGCGCGCAAAAAGGCGATTTTATCTCTGTTGAGGAATTTCAGAATCAGTCCGGCGTTTCAAAATCAGTTATAGATGCGCTTGTAAACGCAAACGCCTTTAACGATATGCCGCTGACGGCACAGATGACGCTGTTTTAATTTTCAGGCAAATACCAAGGCATGTAACTAAATCCGTCTGCCATGAATAGTATGTAGAGAAGTTTAATACTCAAAACTTTAATACTTATTCAGGAGGATTTATATGGCTGATTTCGGTACAAACCCCTGCGGCTTTAAAGAAGCTGTGACCATTGAGGCGCAGCGAATATTCGACAGCTGTTCAGACAGAGACTGCTTAGAAGACCTTGAAGTCACGTTCCCCGATTATGAGTCGGTGGTGCTTGTAAACGATGCCACATACGCCAAGGCAAGATGCGCAGAAGTGACAAGCGTATTCTTCTCCGTTGAACCAATACCGTTCAACAAGGGCTTTTACTCGGTAGATATTACTTACACTTTCGACATTGAGATCGAGCTTGCGCCTTCCGCCTCAGCTCCGTCAAAGACCGTTCACGGCTCTGCAACGTTTACCAAGAAGGTAATACTTTACGGAAGCGACGGCGGAACAAAGTACTTCACTTCAAACGACAACGGAGCGGTGTCTCTCAACGGATGCAGCTACAACAACCCGCCTAAAGCAACGCTTGCTGTCGCGGATCCGATAGTTTTAAACATTCGGCTTGTAAGCATACCGTCGATGAACTGCTGCACAGACGCCACATGCGAGCAGACGGTTGTCACTCCGGCAAGGAAGATGATATACGTGACCTTAGGCGTATTCTCAATAGTGTCGCTTGCAAGAACCGTGCCGGTCATGGTTCCCGCATACGATTACTCAGTGCCTAAAAAGGAATGCGTATCAAGCACGGAAAGCCCTTGCGAGCTGTTCGAGAAAATCAACTTCCCGTCGAGCGAATTCTTCCCCAAGAGCCTTGAGGACATCACAAGCTGCTGCCAGCAAAACTAATAATCCGCTCACCTCGGTCATATTATTGACTGAGGTGAGTTTTTATGAAGTGTACATTGTCAGATTTGAAATCAAAAGAGGTCATAGAAACTAAATCGGGGACAATGCTCGGGCGGATTGATGACATTGAAATAAACATGGAGAACTCGTCTGTGGAGGCAATGATCGTGTACGGCAGACCGAGGCTGTTCGGGCTTTTAGGAAGGGACGACGATATAATTATCAAATATCGCGACATAGATTTGATAGGCAAGGATACCGTGCTTGTCTCTCGAAGTGAGATGTCTCAGACAACGCATGAAAAGCAAAGCGTGTTTACATCCGCCGACGAGGGCAGAAAGGGACGCTATAAGACGTAAATATAGTGAAAACAGACGACAAACAGAGCTGATCATGTGAAAATTTTTATCAATAAATAAGTAAAAAACTATTGCAATATCTTCTTGAGGGTGATATAATATTACCGCAATTCGCACGCATGGGTTTTGCCGTGGTTCCCGAAAGGGTGGAGGCAAGCTAACCTGTGCGGAGGATAGTAATATCAAAAAACCAATAGGAGGTTACTACAATGGCAGTAGTATCAATGAAGCAGCTTCTTGAGGCAGGCGTACACTTCGGCCACCAGACAAGAAGATGGAACCCGAAAATGGCTCCGTACATTTTCACAGAGAGAAACGGAATTTATATCATCGACCTTCAGAAGACAGTTAAGAAGCTCGATGAGGCTTACATGTTCATAAGAGATGTTTCCGCTAACGGCGGAGAAGTTCTCTTTGTAGGAACTAAGAAGCAGGCAGGCGACTCCATCAAGGAGGAGGCAACAAGAGCTAATGCTCATTATGTAAACGCAAGATGGCTCGGCGGTATGATGACCAACTTCAAGACCATCCAGACCAGAATATCAAGACTTGAGCAGCTTCACAAGATGTCTGAGGACGGAACATTTGACCTTCTTCCCAAGAAGGAAGTGGTAAAGCTTCAGCTCGAGATAGAGAAACTTGAAAAGTACCTCGGCGGTATAAAGAACATGCACACTCTTCCCGCAGCTCTCTTCATCGTAGACCCCAAGAGAGAAAAGATAGCTGTATCCGAGGCTAAGAAGCTCGGTATCCCGATAGTAGCTATAGTGGATACAAACTGCGACCCCGATGAGGTTGATTATGTTATCCCCGGAAACGACGACGCTATAAGAGCGGTAAAGCTCATCTCCGGCGCTATGGCTGACGCTATCATAGAGGGCAGACAGGGCGAGACCGCCGCTTCAGAGGACGAGACCAATAAGGCTGAAGAGGGCGAAGATAAGACTTCTGCCGAGGCTCCTGCAGAGGCATAATTTCTAAAACTAAGACGGGGCAGGCGCATAACCTGCCCTCACCTGAACAAGCATTGCATGATTGAACAGAATAGATGATACGAAAGGATGTAAATTATGGCTAACATTACTGCTAAGGACGTTGCTTCTCTCCGTGAGAGAACCGGCGTAGGTATGATGGACTGCAAGAAAGCTTTGGTTGAGGCTGACGGCGACGTTGAAAAGGCAATAGTTATTCTCAGAGAGAAGGGACTTGCTACCCAGGCTAAGAAAGCCGGCAGAGTTGCTGCAGAGGGCTTGGTTGCCGCTATGGTTGAGGGCAATGTCGGAGCGATAGTAGAGGTTAACTCTGAAACCGACTTCGTTGCAAACACCGATCAGTTTAAGAACTTCGTAAACATGGTTGCAAAGACTATTATCGAGTGCAACCCTGCTGACGTAGATGCTTTGAAGGCTTGCAAGGCGTCAGGTTCCGATAAGACAGTTGAGGAAGAACTTCAAGAGGTATTCCTTCAGATAAGAGAGAACATCCAGATCCGCAGATTCACAAGAATGGAGGGAACGCTTGTTTCCTACATCCACGGTGAGGGAAGAATCGGCGTTCTTGTAAAGCTTGACACCGACCTCGGAGATAAGGCTTACGCTTGCGGAAAGGACTGCGCACTCCAGATTGCTGCAATGAACCCCGCATATCTTGACAGGACAAAGGTTCCTGCCGATGTGTTGGAGAACGAAAAGACTATAATGACCGCTCAGATGCATGAGGATCCCAAGATGGCAAACAAGCCTGCTGCGGTTATTGAAAAGATCATCGAAGGCAAGATCGGAAAGTACTATTCTGAGAACTGCCTTGTCGATCAGGAGTTTGTTAAGGACGGCGACTACACTGTCGGCAAGTATGTTGAAAAGTGCGCTAAGGAGCTTGGCGGCACTATCAAGATTGCTGACTATGTTCGTTACGAGAGAGGCGAGGGCATCGCAAAGAAGTCTGACAACTTTGCCGATGAAGTTGCTTCAATGATTAAGTAATTACCCAATTTCTGCATCATTTTTGGCTAAAGAGCCTGCCTGACCGAATTATTTCGATCGAGCAGGCTCTTTAGTTTAAATGCAGCATTTCTTCGATCGTGTTGCAGGCGCTTGCAGAGGATTTTTTAGTTTTATGTCTTTGTTCAATTAAATCCCTTTGTTCGGTGGGTGACAGTATGTTGCTCAGATCTTTCAGCGGAATGTTTGCATCGCTGATTATTTTTGAAACGCAGTTCATGGCATCACTTCCTCAGCGATATTTTGAGCACATATTTAAAAAATATACCGCTTATCAATGGCACCGTATTGACCTTGAGAAAATGGTTTGGTATACTACTGTACGGTATTTATGCATTGCGGGGAGCGTTAAAATGGACAATCTGTCAAACATCGGAGTAATTAAAGACCTGCTTTCAAAGCACGGCTTTTCATTTTCAAAAAAACTCGGTCAAAACTTCTTGATAAATCCCACTGTCTGCCCTAAAATTGCCGAGATGGGCAACGCCAAAAAGGGGTTTGGCATAATTGAAATCGGACCGGGAATAGGCGTGCTGACAAATGAGCTTGCAAAAAGAGCGGACAAGGTTGTGGCTGTGGAAATAGACCAAAGACTCATACCGATACTGTCCGAAACGCTTTCCGAGCACAAAAACGTAAAGGTTATAAACGCAGACGTGATGGATATAGATCTGCATAAGCTGATTAAAGATGAATTTGACGGCATGAAGGTCGCTGTATGCGCAAATCTGCCGTACTATATAACTTCGCCGATTATCATGTCCTTGCTGTGTTCAAGACTTCCCATAGAATCAATAACCGCAATGGTTCAAAAGGAAGCAGGCGTGCGCCTTTGTGCGCCGCCGGGCACAAGAGAATCCGGTGCGGTGACTGTTGCCGTGAACTACTTTTCCCGCGCAAAAATACTTTTTGACGTTTCGCGCGGAAGCTTTATGCCGCAGCCGAATGTTGACAGCTGCGTTGTGAGATTTGACATAAAAAAAGAAACCCCGTCGCCGAAAGACGAGGACTTCTTCTTTAAGCTTGTAAGGGGAATGTTTACTCAAAGGAGAAAGACGCTTTTAAACTGCGTAAGCGGTTCTGTCGGCATAGATAAAGCCGCCGTTTTGAGAGCAGCAAAAAAATGCGGGATAAGTGAAACCGCAAGACCCGAGCAGCTCAACATGGACATGCTTGTTTCGCTGTCCGATGCGCTTTTAGACGAAATCAAAGAATAAAAATAAGGCCGCAGAGTAAAACCTGCGGCCTTATTTTATACCGTCCTTGTCATCGTAAAACTTTGGTATATAGGCTTCGCTTGATGCGTCCCGCTGCTGCGAATACCCCTCGAATCCGAGGTCGCATGCCGTATCTAAAAGATAATTGTATTCAAAGGTCGAGATTTTTCTGTTTATCTCACGGTGCTCAAGGGCTTTGTACACCGGCACATACTGGCTCATAAGGCTTAGGACTATGTCGTCCGGCTCAAAGTTATCTCGCAGCGCTTTTAAGACGTTTGCCGAGTCATGCCTAAGTGTCGGAAGGGCAAGGTGTCTTACAATCACGCCTTTTATCATCTGCCCGTTTTCATCGTATGCCGGCTTGCCTACTTGCTTTTGCATTTTAACTATTGCCGGCATGGCATGCTCAAAGTAGTCTTTGCATCCTGAGTATTTTGCCGAGTACTCCGATGAAAAATATTTGAGGTCCGGAAGGTATATGTCTATGTAACCCGAAAGCATGTCTAAAGTCTGCTGACTTTCGTATCCGCCGCAATTGTACACTATCGGTATGCCAAGCTTGCTTTTGACAAGGTCAAGGGCGAAAATTATGCTCGGAACAAATGGCGTCGGGCTTACAAGGTCAATGCAGCAGGCGCCTTCGTCTCGGAGCTTAAGAAAAATGTCGGCAAGCTCTCTTTCGGTTATGTAAAAGCCTTTGTTCTCGTGGGATATTTCGTAGTTTTGGCAGTAGCAGCACCGGAGCGTGCATCCGGAAAAGAACACGGCTCCGCAGCCTTCGCCAGTACATATGCAAGGCTCCTCCCACTTGTGAAGAGCCGCACGTGCAATTTTAATTTTATCGCTTTGCATGCAGTAGCCGGTGGATTTGCTCCTGTCAACAGAGCATTCTCGCGGGCAGAGCGTGCAGTTATTATATGTGGTCATGTTGTCTTACAAACAGCGGCAAAGGCATATTTGTCCTTTATTTTGCTATATGCCGCCGCACATTTTTCACCGTCCTTAAACAGTCCGAAAACGCAGGAACCGCTTCCTGTCATAAGAGCATCGTCCGCTCCGAGGCATTTAAGCGCATCTTTGATTTCGAGTATTTCGTCCGCAACGCCCGTGACAACGCATTCAAAGTCGTTTGACAAAAGCCCGCACAGGTCTTTGTCGCTTTGAATTGCATCGACTACGGCGCAGCATGAGTATGCACCATGTATGTATGCACTGTGTTCATTTAACTCATCAAATCTCTTATATGCCTCCGGCGTTGACATTCCCACGTGCGGTTTGACCAAAAGCACATGGTACTTGCTTATCGGCGGCAGGGGGGTTATCTTTTCTCCTATTCCGCAGCAAAGCGCCGTTCCTCCGTCAATGAAAAACGGCACGTCTGCACCAACCTGCAAAGCTGCTTCGCAAAGCGCTGCCTTGTCAAGCGGACTGCCGAAAAAACTGTTAAGCCCCTTGAGAACTGCGGCGGCATCGGATGACCCTCCGCCTAAGCCCGCAGCCTGCGGTATTTGCTTTTGAACGGTTATCTTAACAAAAATATCTCCGCAGCGCTCACATGCCGTTTTGTCAAGGCGCTGAATGCGCTCAAAGAACAGCTTTGCAGCCTTGCAGCACGTGTTGCTGTCGTTTGTCGGAATATCCGAAACGTCAAGGCGGTCGGAATTTATCTCGATGAGTATCTTTTCTGCCGCCGGTTCATGCGTAAACTCAAGTGTCACGGTGTCGCAAAGCGTCAATGTCTGCATGACCGTTTTGATTTCGTGATAGCCGTTCGGAAGTTTTCCGACAATGTCAAGGCATAAGTTTATCTTTGCGTTTGCACAGATGCTTATTTTGGAGTCGGATGCGCTCATTGCGGCTTTTTCTCCTCGCCGGAATCGGAAAGCTCAGCTAAAAACTCTCGTATCCTCTTTATTGCTTCAACGAGGTGGTTTATCGAGTATGCATACGAAACCCTCACGTATCCTTCTCCGCACTCGCCGAAGGCTGTTCCCGGGATAACCGCAACTCGCTTGTGGAAAAGAAGCTTTTCGCAAAACTCGTCGCTTGTCATGCCGGTGGATTTTATGCAGGGAAAAACATAGAACGCGCCCTCAGGCGTAAAGCAGTCAAGCCCCAGCTCGTTAAAGGCGCTGACAAGGTATCTTCTCCTTGTGTCATATTCCGAGACCATCATCTTAACGTCGTCATCGCAGGATGTCATGGCCTCTATCGCAGCATACTGGCTCACGGTCGGCGACGACATGATTCCGTATTGGTGTATCTTGAGTGCATTTTTTATTATTTCATTCGGCGCGCACATGTATCCCAGGCGCCATCCGGTCATTGAAAACGCCTTTGAATATCCGTTTACATATACCGTGCGCTCTTTCATGCCGTCGAGCGATATAATGGAAAAATGCTCTCTTCCGTATGTAAGCTCAGAGTATATTTCATCCGTCAAAACGGCAATGTTTGTACCCTTCAGAATATTTGCTATAGGCTCTAAGTCCTCTTTTGTCATGATTGCTCCGGTGGGATTGTTGGGATAGGGGAGTATGAGAAGTTTTGTTTTATCCGTAATTGCGTTCTTTAAAGCCTCGGCGGTGAGCTTGAAGCTGTTGTCGGAGGATGTGTTGATTGTGACAGGAGTGCCGCCTGCAAGCGCGACTATGGGCTTGTAGCACACAAACGACGGCTCGGGTATTATTACCTCGTCGCCCTCTTCAACCAAAGCTCTTACCGTCAGGTCTATCGCTTCTGACCCACCCACTGTGACTATGATTTCGGATGTAGGGTCGTATTTTACGCCTGTTCTTTTAAAAGTGTATTCCGAAATGACTTCACGCAGCTTAATAAGGCCGGAATTTGATGTATAAAATGTCTTTCCGCGCTCCAAAGCCTTTATGGCAGCCTGCCTTATCGGCCACGGAGTATAAAAATCCGGCTCTCCTATGCCGAGTGATATGACATCGTCAAGCGTCGCTGCAATGTCAAAATACTTTCGTATTCCTGAGGGCTTTATCTCGCGGGACACCTTGTTTAAAAGCTTATTATAATCTATCATACCTTTTATTCCATGCCTCTTTCGTCGGGAACGGCATCAACAAGCATTATGCCGTTTTCCTTGTATTTTTGCAGGAAGAAGTGCGTGGAGGTTGCAATCACTCCGTCTATCGCGGCAAGCCTTTGCGCAACAAAAAGCGATGCGTCCTTGATGTTTTTGCAGCGAAGCGTAACGGCAAGGTCGTATCCGCCGGACATCAAAGACAGGCTCTCAACCTCAGGATACGACGCTATAAGCCTTGCTATGTCGTCATATCCCACCTGCGCCTTAGGCGTTACCGACAGCTCTATGTACGCGGCAATTCCGTCGTTGTCAGTGAGTTCTTCGTCAATAATTGCAGTGTATCCCTTTATAACGCCATTTTTTTCAAGCTGTGCGATTTTATCCGCCACATCCTTTTCGGTTACTCCGAGCATCGCCGCAAGTTCCTTGTCGGACAGGCGGGCGTTTGTCTTTAGAAGTTTTATAAGCCGATCCATATCATCACGTCCAATCATATATTTTTTGTATTATATCATTTGTAATTATTCAAGTCAATCTTTAAAGCTTTAATATGATAAATTGAGCGGCGCATTTATTTATTGAATCAATGCCGCTATATAACGAAAACTTTTCTGCCTCCGTCGCAAAATACAGTATTGACATATGAAAGATGCGGGTATATAATGAACACGCTTTATATTAAAACAAAGGAGTGAGATAAAATGCGCATGAGATCGGACAGCACAATAAGATTTTTATACGGGCATGCCGCCGGCGGATTATTGGTATCTCACAGTATTGACCATTGACTTAATTCCCCTCGGTGCTGCTGCATCGAGGGCTTTTATGGTTATTTACTGATGAAATGATTTTTTTCAGGAACATTATAAGACGGCGGACAAGCTGCTTTCGCAGCCAAAAGTGCAAAAAAGGAAGGACCCATAGGACAAATGGGAGAGGTATAGTTTATGAAATATTTTGACGCGCTTCCCGCGCTTGTAGCCGATGAGCTTAAAAAGCGCGGAGTAAGTACAGACAAGCTTTTGTACTGCGTCAAAGCCGACCTGGACGGAGAGGGAAAGTACATAGACGTGTATGTCACCTTTACCGACACGGACCTGTATGTCATAAGCGGCTATGAGGAGTACAAAGAGGAGTCCGGAAAGGAAAAGCTCGAAGAAAGGGCGAGCAGCATTCCTGTTATCAAAAGCTTTTTCAAGACAAGACCGGTTCGAGAGATGATAAGCTATAATGTCGTTGATTTCAGCGAATATCCGATTTCAAAGATAAAGAACATGTTTGTCGACAGAAATCAAAACACTGCAAGGCTGATTATAGCTATGCTCAAAGACGGCGAGACAGAGGATTTTTCTCATAAGGAAGAGCAAAACGAAGAAAGCGACCAAGAGCTTTACGGAATGAAGTTCGGCTGGTTCGGTCAGGCGTATGACCATGAAAGGCCGAACATACAGATTGCAAGGTTTTCTATAGGTTACAGCGAAAAATTCGAGAGATTTTGCGACAGGGTAAACAAGACTCATCGCGGTGAAGAAATAGACGACTCGCTTTTGGACAGCGTGCAGACTATCTGCCCGACCTGCCACCAGCCGTATCCGAATCCAAACCGTCCGGTTTGCCCGAGATGCCTTGACAAGCGTTCTATCTTTACAAGGCTGATGGGCATGTTCCGCGAGTTTAAGCTTGCGATTTTTCTGATAGCCCTTACTATTCTCATGTCAAACATACTTGCGATTGTTTCGCCGTGGTTTGGCTCAAAGATGCTCTATGATGACGTCTTGACAGAGGGAGGACGTTTTTACGGAAACGTGCTGCTTGTCATCATGCTCATGATACTTACAAACATACTCAGCAAGCTGACGGGTATGGCGTCCGGAATAATCACCGCAAAGGTAGTTCCGTTTGTCACGCACACTCTCAGGACAAAGATATATGCTGCGATGAGCAATCTTTCGCTGCAATTCTTTACAAGCAAGCAAACCGGATCGCTCATGTCAAGAGTAGACCGAGACAGCAACAACGTTTACAACTTCTTTGTAGACATTGTCCCTTACGGATGCGCAAATATAATCAAGCTTGTCGGAGTGGCGGCGATAATGTTTACGCTAAGCCCGATACTTGCAATAGCCGTAATTGCGCTAATTGTAGCTGTGATGGCGTTTGACAACTTTTTGTATCATTCTGAAAGAAAGCTGTACAGAAAGCTCGACGTTGCAATGCGCAGCCTCAACTCGGTTTTGTCGGATGTCATGAACGGACAAAGGGTTGTAAAATCCTTTGCAAAGGAAAAGCGCGAAATTGCTCGTTACGGCAAGAAGAACAAGGATGTTTACGACGTCAACACAAGAATCAACAATCGCCTGACATCAACACTGCCGTTTGTATGGGGCTTTTACAGGTTTATCAGCACGGGATTGTTCTGCTTGGGATGCTTCCTTGTAATAATTCATCACGAATTTGCGGGAAAGGTGTTCACATTTGGAACACTTAACGCGCTCTTGTCCTATACAAACATGATTTATGACCCCATTGACTTCTTCATGTGGATAGGAGACCGCTGGGCAAGATGCATAGACGCAGCGTCGAGAATGTTTGAGATACTCGACGCAAAGCCTACAGTTGTCCCGAGCGAAAACCCCGTTCACATGCAGAGCATGAAGGGCGATATAGAGTTTAAGAATGTGTTCTTTGAATATGAGGCGGGTCATCCGATACTCAAAAATGTCTCATTTAAAGTAAAGTCGGGTCAGATGTTCGGAATAGTCGGAAAGACCGGAGCGGGCAAATCCACTATAATAAATCTGATGGCAAGGCTTTACGACGTGACCGGCGGAGAGATAACGATAGACGGAGTGCCTATAAAGCAGATAGCGACAGAGGACCTCAGGCGCTGCATAGGCATTGTGTCGCAGGAAACCTATCTGTTCATAGGCACAATCGCGGACAACATAAGATACGCAAGGCCTGACGCCACTATCGAAGAGGTTATAGAGGCTGCAAAGTCAGCTAACGCACATGAGTTTATTACAAAGCTTCCGGACGGATACAACACAAGAATCGGTTCCGGCGGAGTATCGCTTTCCGGAGGAGAAAAGCAGAGAATATCTATAGCAAGGGCGATTATACAAAGCCCCGACATACTCATCCTCGACGAGGCTACGGCATCAATGGACACGAGAACGGAAAGAAAAATTCAGGTCGCGATCGACGCTTTAAAAGAGGGCAGAACCATCATATCTATTGCCCACAGGCTTTCGACCTTGAGAGATGCCGACATGCTTTGCGTTATAGAAAACGGAGAGCTGAAGGAGCTTGGAACTCATGATCAGCTTATCAGGCAGAAGGGCAAGTACTTTGAGCTTTACAGACTTCAGTCGGAAGCGTTGAAGTTCATCGAGGAGTAACTTGCTGTTTTGTGAAAAGAGGTTTACATGATTATGGATAATACCGTGAATACATCAAACACAGAAATTAAAAAACCTGCTCCTGTTCAGTCCCAAAAAAGCGAGCGTGAAAAGGAGCTTGAGGAAGAAATATTTGAAATAGACCGTTTGAATATACTCGACTGCTCAAAGCTTGAGTTTTACAGGGATGATGCGGGCTTTATATCTTTAAAGTATGACGGCAAGGAATATTTTAACGTAAGGCTCACAAGACTTCTTCCCTTTTACGCTAAGACAACGTATATAAGCGTAGCTTACGATGATGAGGACAGAGAGTTTAAGGAGATAGGCGTTATAAAGGACATGTCGCAGATGTCCGCAGAGCAGTACAAGCTTGTAAACGACTATCTTGAGTACAAGTATTACATGCCTGAAATAACAAAGGTACATTCTATAAAGGACAATTCAAGAGGATTTATCTTTGTAGACATCGACACAACAGCGGGAAGAAAGACTATTTGCATAAGAGACTGGTACTCAAATTTCAGAATGCTCACCGATAAATATCTTTACGCTGCCGATGTGGACGGAAACAAGTATTTCTGCTCAGACATAGCTAAGCTCGACAAGAAGAGCCTTGCCGTGCTTGAGATATATATCTGATTATATATCTTTTCAGTAATCAAGAAAGGAGTCCTTTCATATATGAATTTGCTTCTTGAAGCGCCAAGCGGGACAAGCCTTGACGATTTTCTGTTTGCATTGCCGTTTAATCTGTACGGAAACGCAAAAAAGGTTAAAGGAGATCTGTGCGTCACAAGGGACAAAAAAATACTTGTGTATGTAAATGATAAGCTCGAAAAAACATATAACTTTGATGACTATGACGAATATGCCTGCGAACAGCTTGTCGGATGCTCGATGATGGTCGGCAGAAAGAACGATGTCACGCAAATGTGCATATGCGCCTTCACGCAGGACAATTTTATAGCGTTTGCCGAGCTTTGCAAAATAATAAATCACTATCTTACTACCGGAGTTTTGGTTGAAAAGAGCGACATCGACGAACCGAAATGCCCAAAGTGCCACCTCCCGCTCGACGGATATACGCAGTGCCCTTACTGCACTTCAAAGCTGAAAGTTTTTTCTAAGCTTATAAAGCGCGTGGGGCCGTATAAAAAGGTCTTTGCCGTTGCGATAATATGCACGGTTCTGGGCGAGCTGATAGGAGTGGTTTCGCCCTACATAAACAGACTTTTAATAGATGATTACGTCAGGCCGGCTGAAACGGCGGCTGCATCGACAAGCATCAACTGGGAAGGCTTTGGGCTTCTTTGCCTGGCGCTTTTGGGCACGGTAATAGTGAGCGTGCTGTTCGATTATCTGAACATGAAGTGCAGCTATTTTGTAGCGCTCAATCTGGGTCAGGATTTAAGGCAGGATGTGTTTAACAAGACGCTTGATCTGTCAATGACGTCTATATCCAAGAAAACAGCCGGAGAACTCATTTCACGTGTTTCAAACGATGCCAACAAGCTCCAAAGCTTTATAACCGATAACGGCAAGCAGGCGATAGTCAGAATACTTTCACTTATTATCGTTATGGTTATAATATGCATAATGAATTGGAAGCTCGCTATTTTAGCCATACTCCCGATACCGTTCGTGCTGATAATAGTCAAGAGGCTGTACAACGTCATTCACATGCACTACTCCCGTTCATGGAGATGCTCTAACTTCCACTCAAGGCTTTTGCACGACGCCTTAAACGGCATTAAAGTGGTCAAGTCTTGCGGAACGGAAAAAGACGAGATAGAAAAGTACAAAACAGCTTCGGGAAAATGGGCCAAGGCCGCATCAAAGGCGGAAGTGGTTTGGAACCTCATCTGGCCTGTCACAGACTTTTTGCTGACCTTCGGAAACTACCTTATTCTTTTCTTCGGAGCAAAGATGGTTCTTGATTTTGTCCCGGGCTGGGGATCTATGACCTTAGGTGAGCTTACACAGTTTACTTCTTATGTCACGATGCTTTACACGCCGCTCAGATGGCTTATGCAGCTTCCGAGAACGTTTGCCGATGCATCCATAAGTGCGTCAAAGGTATTTGAGATACTTGAGGAGCAGACGGACGTCCGCGACACAACAGACTGCGTTGACCTTGACATCAAGGGAGACATAGAGTTTGACCACGTGTACTTCGGATACAAGGTGTACAACCCCGTTCTCAAGGATATAAGCTGCAAGATAGAAAAAGGAAAGATGGTAGGCATTGTCGGACATTCCGGCGTCGGAAAATCGACAATGATAAACCTGATATTGCGCTTGTACGACGTGACACAGGGAGCTGTAAAGATAGACGGCGTGGATATAAGAAAGATATCTCAGCAGAGCTTGAGGTCTCAGGTCGGCGTTGTTTTACAGGAGACGTATTTGTTTGAGGGAAGCGTGCTTGACAACATCTCATATGCAAAGCCGGATGCTACGTTTGAAGAGATAGTTCAGGCGGCAAAGATAGCTCATGCTCACGAGTTTATAACCAAACTGCCGGACGGCTACAACACAAGAGTGGGCAACAAGGGCTATACTCTTTCCGGAGGAGAGAGGCAGCGCATAGCAATTGCAAGAGCGATACTTCATAACCCAAAAATTATAATACTTGACGAGGCTACGGCATCTTTGGATACCGAGACGGAAAAGCAGATACAGGAGGGCTTAAACGAGCTTTGCAAGGGCAGAACTACCATTGCAATCGCTCACAGGCTTTCAACGCTTTCAAACGCCGATCAGCTCATAGTCTTGGATAAGGGAAGGCTTGCCGAGATGGGAACGCATGACGAGCTTATGCGCAAAAAAGGCGTGTATTACAGCCTTGTCATGGCTCAGAGAAAGACAACCAAGATGAAAAAGGCTGTCACTCCCGCTACGGCGTGATACCCGATATTATTTTTAAGCGCAGCAGCCTTTTGGCTGCCGCGCTTTTTTGAGCGGACTACGGATGTAGACATTAGAAATACTATAAAAGATTTTAACATTGCTATTGATGAATCTTGATAGTCATGTAATAATAGTGAGGATTTAATGTGAAAGCTCGGACTTGTTTTCGCATGTGCAGGTTCGCAGTTTTAGGTTTTGTGTTAAACACATGTTTAAAGAAAGTGGTATTTAGTATGATGAAATTTAAAAGAGCATTGGCGCTTGTCGTTATGATGTGTACCTTTGCCATGGTGCTGACGTCATTTGCCGGCTGCGGTGATGACGCTGCGTCCGACGAGCCGCACGAGATAGCATATACTGTGTATGTGTCTCCCGACGGCAACGACGAGACGGCGGACGGAAGTAAGGAAAATCCGTTTGGCACTATTGAAGGCGCAAAGGAGTATGTAAGAGGCCTTAAAAAGAATAAGGGCGACATCATTGTTGAGATAGCAGACGGCTTCTATGAGCTTGATGAGACTCTTGTTTTTAATGAGGACGACTCCGGAACGACAAAATGCAACATAATCTACCGTGCAGCGGAGGGCGCAAAGCCGATTATCAGCGGCGGAAAAATCCTCGATGCAGAGTGGGTTGTGGCCGACGATGTGGACTGGCTCGAGGACGGTCTTGTGGCATACAAGGCTCCTTTGGAAAGAGACGATAAGCTCAGAGCCATATACGTAGACGGCACCCGCGCGGAGATGACAAGAAGAACCGCGACCCCTCTTAAAGCCGTAGGTTTCTATTCTATAGTTGCAGGACAGGCTGACTGGGCGTGGATATCGAGCAGCGGCACGACTATAAGGACGGGAAACATATTTGATGAGTCGTTCGGTCTCCCCGCAGACACAAGAAACCCTCAAAATATCGAGCTTGAATCAGGCTCTACATGGGTTAAGGCTACTGTTTGCGCTCAGGACCTTGAGGTTACCGAAGACGGCGATACGCAGGTAAACTTCCAGATGCCTTATGCCGCTATTGCGCAGAATCTGGGATGGAATACAAACTACAACCCCACCGCATCAAATGATGTAATAAACGTGTTTGAGTGGCTTGACAGCGAGGGTCAGTTCTACTTTGACCAGGCGGGAAGCATGCTTTACTACATCCCCAGAGAAGGCGAGGACATAAACGAAGCGCAGGTTATCATACCGGAGCTTGAAAAGCTTGTAGAGGTAAGCGGCTCAGAGCCTTTGGAGACGTATGCTCAGTACATCATATTTGACGGACTTACCTTTGCATATTCCGACTGGAATCTGTATGAGCTTGATGGCTCGCACGGAAATGCAACCACTCAGAACTGCACAATTTACACTAAGTATTCTGATGTAAACTGGCACAACGATCTTTACAGAGCTTTCGATGTTGCGCCGGCAGCGGTACATGTTTCAACCGCGCATGACGTTGATTTCATAAACGGCGGATTTGAGTCTACAGGATATTTGGGAATACACCTTGAAAACGACGTTTACGATTGCGACATAATAGGCAACTTCATTGCTTATACAGGCGGCGGCGGAATAACCGTAGGTCACCTTCAGCACATATATGAAAACGACACCGAGGAGCAAAGGGTAAGCGAGACAAGCGCAGGACCCGACAAGGAAAAGTTCCCTTACGGAACAGAGGCAGTGCCTAAGAACATAACCATTAAGAACAATTATCTTCTTGAAAACTGCTACTTCTTCCCCGGAAACTCGCCCATTACAACCTTCTTTACTTATAATCTGACTGTTGAGCACAACTTCATTTATAAGTGCTCCTACAGCGGAATGAGCATAGGATGGGGCTGGTGCAACTTTGACGGCACGGAAGGCTCTCAGCTTCCCGGACAGCCCACAACCACCTCAAGATATAACCATGTAAACTACAACAGAGTTGAGGAGATATGCTCCGTTCTTCAGGATGCCGGCGGAATTTACACGCTCGGTCAGCAGGGCAATGAGGACTGGACGGACGTCACCGAGATGAGCTACAACTACATCAACTGCTTCCGCGAGCCTACCGTTGCCGACGGTTCAAGAATGGTCAACGGTTTCCACCCCGATGAGGGAAGTGCGTATATACTCTTTGACCACAACGTTGTAACTAATGTAATAAGAAACGTGTATGAGCTTAACGACTGGATGAGAAAGCACGACTGCATAGTTACAAACGGCTTCTCAAATACAGACCGTTCCGAGACAACGGCTCCTAACTGCACGCTTGAGCAGTATGTAAACGAAGATTACATCTGGCCTGTTGAGGGATACGATGTTGTGCTCTATTCAGGACTTGAGGATGAGTATGTAGACATGGTTTCAAAGGACGTTATGCCTGATGATTACTACGAGCTGGCGGCAAACGTTTCAATTGCCTGCGGCGAGCTTTTAAACAGAAGAGGACTTTTAGAGGCTGACGATACCGTATGGCTTGCCCCCGCGGGAACTACCGAGTTTGAGGAGTGCTCTACCATGACCACCGCCGCGGGAAATGAAAAGACCATTCAGATTCCCGACGAGCCGGGCGAGTATAAGCTCTACATTGTATATGCTGACGGCACAGTGTCAGGTGAAAGCGAGTTTACTGTTTACGCAGGTGAGAACACCTCCGCAGTAAACGTATCCGACGGCAGAACTTATACCGTAAGCAAGATGTCTCCTCTTGAGCTTGAGATCAAGGACGGCTACACCGTAACCGTAAACGGAACTCAGGCTGCTGACGGCTTCATCATTTCCGATGCCGGAGAGTGGGAGATAGTTGCAACTTCCGATGCAGACGGAGAAACTCAGACATATAACATAACCACGGAGGTTATGATAGCTAATACGCTTCTTGAGTACGACATGACTGTCGGCCCGGGCGAGGATGTTCCGTTCTCCAACCCCGCAAACGATGCAAGCCTTGTGATTTGGCTTGCGCCTTCGGGACTGTCTGCGTTTGATGAAGATGATCCCACGCAGTCAAGAGCTGCCGGAGACGCAACGAGCATGAAGGCTCCTACCGAACCGGGAGTGTATATTATGACTGTTGTAGACGCTGACGGCACGATACTTTCGCAGTCGGACGCTAAGGTAACGGTTGAATAACTTTGCATGCACCTGTCGCTGAGCGATGGGTGCATTTATTTTGCTGGTTGTATTGCAAAGCTGCCGATTAAGTTATACAATGTAATTAAAAATGAGGGGCGTGATTGGATGAAAAAGATATTGTGCATTGTTTTGGCGGCTGCCATGCTTTTGCCGCTTGTCAGCTGCGGCGGGATGAATGATGAGCTTTTTGTTCCGGACCTGAGCGGTACTGCTGCTTCTGCTACGGTTACCGTTGATCCGTCAGAGGAGCATCAGCTGATAAGAGGATTCGGAGGAATCAACTATCCGACGTGGATTGCGGATCTTACGGAAGAACAAAGGGAAACGGCGTTTAAAAGCGGCGAGGATCAGCTCGGCTTTTCGATACTCAGAATACACGTTGACCCTGACAGAGAAAACTGGTCAAAAGAGCTTGAAACCGCGAAGGCCGCTGTCGATGAAGGACTTTTGGTGTTTGCGTCTCCTTGGAATCCGCCCGCCGAGCTTTGCGAAAAATTCAACCATAACGGCAACGAAAACGCTCAGCGCCTAAGGCATGACAAGTATGCGGAGTACGCAGAGCATTTAAACGATTTTGTCACGTACATGCGGGACAACGGAGTTGAGCTTTACGCCATATCAATTCAAAACGAGCCTGACTATGCCGATGGCTGGACATGGTGGTCCACAGAGGAGATAATGGACTTTATCATCAATTACTCCGATATGATAGATTGCAGGATAATGACTCCCGAGTCTTTTCAGTATAGAAAGGACTTCTATGACGAGATTCTCAACTCTGAAGAAGCGCTTTCAAAGGTAGATATATTTGCAACGCATTTTTACGGAACTCAAAAGTGGGACATGGCGTATCCTTTGTTCGAGGAAAAGGGCGAAGGAAAGGAGCTGTGGATGACAGAGGTCTATGTTCCGGACAGCTCTACGGATGCGGATGTTTGGCCGAACGCGCTTGAGGTCGCGGCTAATATTTCTGATGCGATGACAGAAGGAAATATGCAGGCGTATGTGTGGTGGTACATAAGGCGATTTTACGGTCCGATGAAGGAAGACGGCACCATAAGCAAGCGCGGATACTGCATGGCGCAGTTTTCTAAGTTTGTCCGCCCGGGATATATCCGCATAGGAGCGACGGAAACGCCTGCTGACGGAGTGAGCGTTTCCGCGTACAAAGGAGACGGAAAAACTGTGATTGTCGCCGTCAACGAGAGCCAGACAAGCTACGGCCAGCGATTTGAAATAGGCGGCTCTGATGAGCTTAAATATATCGAGGCGTACACGACAAGTGCAAACAAAAGTCTTGAAAGAATCGGGAATGTGCAGTATGATAGTAATGAGTTTGAATATGTTCTCGAACCGGAGAGCGTAACTACTTTTGTGATAACTCATTGATCAGATATATAAAGAATAAAACGATAGGAAAGGTGATTAAAATGTCTATTCTTGTTTCCGGAGGAGCAGGTTATATCGGCTCTCATACGGTGCTTGAGCTTTTGGAAAAGGGCTATGATGTAGTGGTGTTTGACAACCTGTCAAATTCCTGCGAAGAGGCTATAAAGAGAGTTGAAAAGCTCTCCGGAAAGAGCGTCAAGTTCTATAAGGCCGATATGCTTGACAGGGATGCCATGAACAAAATATTTGACGAGAACCCGGACATAACTGCGCTTATTCATTTTGCGGGTCTTAAGGCCGTGGGAGAGTCTGTTGCAAAGCCGATAGAGTATTATAAGAACAACCTCGGCGGAACAATAACTCTTCTTGAGGCTATGAAGGCTCACAATGTGAAAAATATAATCTTCAGCTCATCCGCAACTGTTTACGGCACGCCGGAATCGGTCCCGATTTCCGAGACATGCCCTAAAGGCGTGTGCACGAATCCGTACGGCTGGACAAAGAGCATGATAGAGCAGATTTTAACCGATGTTCACACCGCGGACAACTCATGGAATGTGGTTCTGCTCAGGTACTTCAACCCCATAGGTGCGCACAGCTCCGGAATGATAGGCGAGGATCCGCAGGGAATACCGAACAACCTTGTGCCGTACATAGCGCAGGTGGCCGTAGGAAGGCTCGATCACTTGAATGTATTCGGCAACGATTATAAGACTCACGACGGAACCGGTGTAAGGGACTATATCCATGTATGCGACCTTGCTGCGGGACATGTAAAGGCCCTTGAAAAGATAGACGGAGCGAACGGCGGGGTTCTCATTTACAACCTCGGTACGGGAATAGGTTACTCGGTATTGGATGTCGTTAAGGCGTATGAAAAAGCGTGCGGAAAGGAAATACCGTATGTGATATGCCCGAGAAGAGCGGGAGACATAGATGAGTCTTATTCTGACCCATCCCTTGCTGAAAAGGAACTTCAATGGAAGGCTAAGTACGGCATAGATGAAATGTGCCGCGACTCATGGAACTGGCAGAAGAACAATCCGAACGGATATAAGAGCTGACCGGCTGTATAATTAGCGCTGTTGCCCCTATTGCAAATGTGCAATGGGGGTTTTGCATAAATTAGGGCAATAAATTTAGTGAAAAAGTCGAATTGTTTATACACGGCAATTCATGTATAATAAAATTATTATATTTACTTTGGAAGGAGAATGTTAAGGGAATGAAGAAGGTAATTAAAGCCGTGTCAGTAGTACTTGCCGCTTTGATGCTGCTTACGACGCTGAGCGTCGTGTCTTTTGCGGATACACCTGCTAAGTATACGCTGTTTGAAGGCGAGCAGGTGCTCGACGGATGGTATCCGTCGTTCTTCCTGCAGTATGCCGAGCCTGAAAAGGCGAGCAACTTTCTTGAGGCAATACAAAATGACGGCGCAACCATTGAAATTACATACACCGGAAGCGCAAACCTGTCTTTACTTCTGCAAAGTTACCCTGTAAGCGGCGGCGATAACTACTCGTTTGCTACGTTTTCAAGGTATACCACAAAGACCGACGGGGATAAGAAGGTGGCTGTATTCTCGGCAGAGGATTTTATAGATACCTATACATCAACTAAACACGCTGATGACGGAAGCTATTTAAGGCTTGATAACGTCATGAATTTCGGTGTTGACGGAAACGGCAACACGGTCTACTCAATCATTGTCAGATGGACAATAAAGGGCGACCCCGGAATTACAGTGGATCTTGATACAAGGTATCAGACATTTGAGGGATGGGGAGCATCCTACACATGGTACGGAGACTGGCTTACAAATAACGTTCACGCCGAAGAAGCATATGACTGGATATTTGAAGACGCTGAATTTAATATCTTAAGATTCAGAGATTTGAATAAGGTTATAGGCTACGGCGGCGGTTATGAGGATACGACGTACAAGAGCTACAAGGCTTATTACAACGCAGCCGTAAAAAGGGGAGTTGACCCCATTGTAATGGTAACAAGCTGGGGTCAGTATGACAGAAACCTCGACTTCGTGGCGTTTACCGAAAAGGACGACGAGGGACATACGTACTATACCCTTGCAAAGGATGAAAACGGCGAGTACATGTATGACGAGCTTGCAGATTTCTGCGTTCAGTCGATACAGTATTTCTTCGACGCGGGAATACCCGTCGATTACTTCTCGATCTCTAACGAGACAGAACTTCAGGGCTTGCATATAGACGAGCAGGGCAATGCAAGAGATGAAGCGGGATTTTACTTCGGCCCCGATGAGAACGAGTATCACTGTGCATACTGGAAGGCTCACATAGCTGTGTACGAGGCGTTCCAGGAGGCGTTCGGAGAGGATGCTCCTAAGATCACGGGTGCAGAGGTCATGGCTGACACTGCAAGCTTGATGGAGGAATACCTTGAGCCGCTCATTGAAGCAGCACCCGAAAGCTTTGACATGATACCTCACCACCTTTACGGAAGTGCAAACACACCCGCATCCTTCTCAGAGGTTTACGAGAAATTCGGTGATTATACGCTTTGGCAGACAGAGTGGTACAATAACGACTACTTCGGACATGCAAAAGTGCTTATAGATGAGCTTAACTACGAAAACGTAAACGCATATCTGTACTGGAACGGCGTATGGCCTGAAGATGACGGAAACTGCTTGATAGAAATCGGCGGTTGGGAGAGCAACGCATACGTAAAGCCGAGAGGAAACCATTACATTATGATGCACTTCTCTAAGTTCATCAAGAACGGTTACACTCGCGTTGAAACCGATCTCAATGCCGTTAATTCCAACGTAACAGCATTTGTATCGCCTGATAACGATGAGCTGGTACTTGTAATACTGAATACATCCGAAAATGACGAGACGTTGAAGCTTGCCGTGAACGACTACAGAATCAAGTCGGGACACATTTATCGCTCCACAAAGAACACGGACGACTATGAAAAGGAGCAGGAGCTTAACGAGTACATGGTAGACATGGGCAGCCTCAAGACCACTTCAATAGAGATACCGAGCGACACGCTCACAACCCTTGTTATGAAGATAGAGCCAAGGGATGCCGAGGCTGCTGACGAAGAAGATACCGAGAGCACAGACAAGACCGAGACCGCTGCGGAGACTGTCGAAAAGCCCAAGACGTATCTTGAATCGTTTTATGAGTACTACTATGGCGTTGTGAAGGGCTATAAGTTTTAATCGCACAGCCCTGCATCGGAACATATAATTGCATCGTGACGCTCCGTGATCCAAGCGGTAAAATGACGTGTTAATTATTTGTTTTTAAATTGTTTACGAAATATTTACATACTTAATGCAATATTTTTTGTTATAATGCGCCATGATAATTTTGGTGTATAATACTAATAAAATATTGTGCAAAATTACTATAGTAAATCTGACGGATAGCATGTATAATAAGGATAAAGCTTTTGTGCTGAATTGTTAAAGGAGGTTTATTACAATGAAGAAATTATTGGCAATGCTTCTTGCTTTGGTAATGGCTATGTCTATGCTCACTATTGCTGTTTTTGCTGAACCAGGTGACGTTGAGACTGAGCCTGATGGAACTGGGGACATCGAGGTAACCGATCCTGTTGAGGATACCAACCCTCCCACGGGAATTGCACTTGCTGTTCTTCCTATAGCTGTAGCTGGAGCTGCTGTTGCTTTCTCTAAGAAGCACTAATTGTAACAAACAACAAATGGAGCGGTGATGCTGGCGCATTGCCGCTTCTTTTTGTAATCATTATACTGTTTATGGAGATAATTAGGTTAAAAATGCTGTGCAAAAGAATTTTCTATCATTAAATTACTCTTAGATGCTTGTTTTTCAAGAGTATATGTGATAAAATATCATTAATTATTTATGTAATTGTTTTTGATCTAAAAAACTATAAGGAGAATTTGCAATGGATGTAATAGCACTTACACGTGAGCTTGGAAAAGCTATTCAAGCTGACGAGAGGTATGCTAAGTACCTTGCCGCTAAGGAAGTTAACGACAAGGACGATGAGCTTCAAAAGCTCATAGGCGATTTTAATTTAGGTAGAATGCAGCTTAATCAGGAAATGTCCAAGTCCGATAAGGATAACGATAAAATAAACGAGCTTAACACTAAAATAAGAACTCTCTACGGTCAGATTATGACTAACCCTTCTATGAGCGCTTATAATGACGCTAAGGTTGAGATGGATCGCATGCTCGATATGATAACAAACATCATTACTCTTTCGGCAAACGGAGAGGATCCGATGACTTGCCAGGCTGAGCCTCAGTGCACGGGAAGCTGTGCAACATGCGGCGGATGCCACTAAGGTTACGAGGCGTTGATATTCGGACCTTTGGTTAGCTGCTTTTGACTATAATTATACGACACACGGAGTGAGCAAAAAATGCTTTTGAGATATGAGGATGTGGATTTGTCCGCGCTTTCTAAGGGCATGCGGCAATACATGGAGATTAAGCGCCAGTACATGGACAGCATACTGTTTTTCAGGCTCGGAGATTTTTACGAGATGTTCTTTGACGACGCTATAACCGCTTCAAAAGAGTTAGAGCTTACTTTGACGTCAAAAGACTGCGGCTTAGAGGAAAAGGCCCCTATGTGCGGAGTTCCTTATCACTCGTGTGACATTTATATCAAACGGCTTATCGATAAAGGATACAGCGTGGTCATATGCGAACAGCTTGAGGATCCCGCAACCGCAAAGGGAATAGTCAAACGCGATGTCGTCAGGATAATCACTCCCGGAACACTTATAGAAAGCGACATGCTTGACGACAGCAGAAACAATTGGCTCGCAAGCGTGTATGTCGAGGCGGGAGTTGCCGCGATATGTTTAGCGGATATATCTACCGGAGAGGCGCACTTATATAAGTCAGATGACAAGGATGTTCAGGCATTTGTGATTAACAGGCTTTCAAGGTATTCGCCGGTTGAAGTGCTGTGTCAAAAGAGCCTGTCAAAGCTTGACGAGGTGCAAAAGTTTTTAACTCAAAGGCTTCATGCAACCGTAAGAGTACTTGACGACGACAGGTTTGATTACGAAAAGCTTAAACCAAAAGTCCTGAGTCAATTTGCAAACGACTCGTTTTTAAAACTCGAGCTTGATAAGGGCGACCCTGAGGCAAAAGCAGCCGCGGCGTTGTTCGGATATATTGAAAGCACACAAAGGACAAGCGTCGGCAGATTTATCTCGATAGAGCGACACACAGATGAGCAGGTCATGGCTTTGGGCTACACTGCAAGAAATAATCTTGAGATAGTCAAAACCATGAGAACAGGAGAGAAAAAAGGCTCTTTGCTGTGGGTTCTCGACAAGACAAAAACGTCGATGGGAAAGCGAATGCTTAAAACGTATGTAGAGCAGCCGCTTGTCAGTCCGTATAAGATAATCCGGCGTCTTGACGCTGTGCAGGCGCTTTATTCCGATACGGCGGTTTTAGGGCAGCTTCGTGATGAGCTTGAAGGCGTATATGACCTTGAAAGACTTATGACGAGGGTTGTGTATAAAACGGCATCGGCTCATGATTTGAAGGCGCTTGCCGCTACTGCTGACAGGCTTCCGCAGATAAAACGCCTGATGTCGCAGGTGAAGTCCGATCTCATTAGCTCGTATAATGACGATATTTCAACGCTTAGCGAGATATCCGCTCTTATCAAAAACGCAATTGCCGATGAGCTTCCTCAAAACATGAAGGACGGCGGAGTCATCAAGGACGGATTTAATAAAGACCTTGACGAGCTGAGGAAAGTAGCCGGAGGCGGAAAAGAGCTGATGGATGAAATCCTTGCGCGGGAGCGAGAACGGACGGGTATTAAAAACCTGAAAATCGGATACAACCGAGTATTTGGGTATTATATCGAAGTGACGAGGTCGTTTTATGATCTTGTGCCGGATTACTACATAAGAAAGCAGACATTAGTCAACGCAGAAAGGTTTGTAACAGAGGAGCTTAAAAATGCAGAGAACACTATTTTGGGTGCTTCCGAAAAGATTTTGGTTCTTGAGAACGCAATCTTTTCAGAGGTAAGAGAATACGTTTCTCAGCAGCTTGCCAAAGTACAAAAGACGGCGGTGGCAATTGCAAATGTAGATGTTTTGGCATCGTTTGCAACGGTTGCGCTTAATAATAATTACACCAAACCTGAAATAGCAATAGACGGAACAATAAATATCAAGGGCGGGCGGCATCCCGTCGTGGAGCTGATGCTTTCCGACTGGCTGTTTGTTCCGAACGATACTTACCTTGATCTTACGGACAACAGAATGATAATACTTACCGGTCCGAACATGTCCGGAAAGTCAACTTATATGAGGCAGGTGGCGCTTATAACGCTCATGGCTCAGATAGGATCATTCGTACCGGCCGATTATGCTAAGATTTCAGTGGTGGATCAAATATTCACAAGGGTAGGCGCGTCAGATGACTTGACAGCCGGTCAGTCCACGTTTATGGTGGAGATGAGCGAAGTTGCCGACATAATCAAAAACGCGACTGTAAACAGCCTTGTGATACTTGATGAGGTGGGCAGAGGTACTTCAACGTTTGACGGAATAAGCATTGCGAGAAGCGTTGCAGAGTACATCGCCAATCCTAAAAAGATAGGTTGCAAAACTTTGTTTGCAACTCATTATCACGAGCTTACAGAGCTTGAGGACAGCTGCGCGGGAGTAAAAAATTACAGTGTCGCAGTTAACAACGGCTCTGAAGGTATAAAATTTTTAAGAAAAATAGTCAGAGGCGGAGTGGATCAATCATACGGAATTGAAGTAGCGAAGCTTGCGGGTCTGCCGGAGTCTATTCTCAGGCGTGCAAGGGAGCTGCTTAAAGACTTGGAATCCAAGTCGCCTCACGACGATAATCGCAAACAGGAAAATGATGGTCAGATATCTTTTTCTTCGATGAACGCCCTGAATGTTGTACAGAAGCTCAGAAAGACTAACATTGATGAACTTACTGATTCGGAGCTAAGGGACTTCGTCAGAAATATTATCAAGACCATATAAATACACAACAAACCAATGGGAGCTATGATATATGGGCAGGATTCACGTTCTGGACAAATCAATTTATGAACTTATTGCAGCGGGCGAGGTCATTGAGAGACCCTCATCAGCTGTAAAGGAACTTGTAGAAAACGCCATTGACGCCGGAGCAACCAGTGTTGTAATCGAAATCAAGAGCGGCGGAAAAACGTACATAAGAGTAACCGATAACGGATGCGGAATGGCCAAAGAGGACGTTCCACTTGCATTCGTAAGGCATGCTACGAGCAAGATCGGCAGTGTAGAAGATCTCGACAACATTGCGACACTTGGCTTCAGAGGCGAGGCGCTGGCGTCTATATGCGCAGTATCAAGAGTCGAGGTTATAACAAAGCAAAAAGGCGATGCCTTAGGCTGCGTCTACTCTATTGAGGGCGGCGAGCAGACCCACTACGACGATATCGGTTGTCCGGATGGTACGTCGGTCATAGTCAGGGATTTGTTCTTCAATGTCCCTGCAAGGCAGAAGTACTTGAAGAAGGATGTGACAGAGGCAAACGCGATTGCAGCTACATTGCAAAAGCTTGCACTGTCCAATCCCGGCGTATCTATCAAGTTTATACGCGATAATAAGCTGGAGTTTGTAACTGCGGGCGACGGTAAACTCTTATCATGCATTTACACCATACTCGGCAAGGAATTTTACACTAACTGCATTCCTGTCGATTATGACTACAACGGAATAAAGATAAACGGTTACATAACAAAGCCTTATTCAGCGAGGGCGAACAGATCGTATCAGATATTCTTTGTTAATTCGAGATACGTTAAAAGCTCAACATGCCTGTATGGTCTCGAAGAGGCGTATAAGGGCAGGATAATGACCGGAAAATTCCCCGGTTGCGTTTTAAATCTGACAATCGGTTCAGACCTTGTCGATATAAACTCTCATCCCGCGAAACTTGAAATACGTTTTCAGGATGAGGCAGCCGTGCATGATGCAGTTTACTTTGCAGCAAAGAATGCGCTGATGCTCTTAGACGAGCCTTATGAAATAGAGTTCAGCACTCGCGGCCTTGCAAATAGGCTTACCGAAGAGGAAATATTCGGCAATGTATATGTTTCTGAGCCATCTGCACAGCTTACACTTAACAGCTCGTCAAAGGATGAATCTAATGACGAAAACGGTCATGAGTCTAAGCCTTCGGGAACATTTTTCTCCTTAACGGAGAGCATGCAAGAGCTTTTCAAAGACTATAAGATGCCGGGCGACGCTAAGATAGCTCAAGACGATACCACGACTGATGTTCATAGCGATGCCGATAACGACGTTCAATATCATGACGGCGAAAGCGATGCAAAGCCGTTTGATTACCATGATGAGGCATACTATGGAAACATTGTGCACATAAACAACATTGATGAGTCAAACAGCACAGACAGCATGCCTGAGCAGGACGGCGAAGGCGGCGGATTTAGATTCATCAACAGCGCAAGCTTTTCTTCCGATACCGGCACTTTGGAGCCTGACACGGACGAGATACCTCCTATACGTGTGATAGGCGAGGCGTTTAAGACCTACATAATCGCAGAGTGTGGAAACGATATTTTGTTTATAGATAAGCATGCGGCGCATGAAAGGTACATATATGAACAGATAAGACACCGTCCCGATGCGCTTGAAATGCAGCTTCTTGTCGATCCTATAAGCGCAGTTCTGCCATACGAGACTTTTGATGCTCTTTCGCAGCATTCTGATGAGTGCAAGAAGCTGGGCTTTGGAATAAAGTTCTACAGCGCACCTCACGTAGAGATTTACGGCGTGCCGACATTGCTTGGCAATGACGATCCCGTTGACAGCATAGAAAGTTTGTCCGATTGCTTTATCAAGGGTTCCAATGACGGCGCACAAATATTTGATGACCTGTATCATTCAATAGCATGCAAAGCTGCGATAAAGGGAAACAGCGACTCGACCATGCCTGAGCTTGAAAAGCTCGTTGAGCTGGTGACAAAAGACGATTTGCGTTATTGCCCTCATGGCAGACCTATCCTTACAAAACTCACAAAGCGTGAAATTGAGAGGATGTTTAAGAGGATACAGTGATGGGCAAAATTCCTCTTATCGTCGTTTGCGGGCCGACGGCCTCCGGAAAAACGGCGTTGGGAGTATCTTTGGCAAAGATATTCGGCTGTGAGATTGTCTCAGCCGATTCAATGCAAATATATAAAGGTATGAGCATAGCAACTGCAAAGCCGACAGACGAAGAGCAAGACGGGGTAAAGCATCATTTAATAGATTTTGTTGAGCCTTGTGCTTGCTTTTCGGTTGCTGATTATGTTGAGCTTGCACGCGATGCCATTTCGGACATATACAGCAGAGGGCTTACGCCGCTTTTGTGCGGCGGAACCGGACTGTATATTTCATCACTGGTTGACAACGTGAGCTTTGATGACACCTGTGCAGACGTTCAGCTCCGAAAAGAGCTGTCGGAGCTTGCAAAAGAGTATGGCAATGAATATTTGCTTGACATGCTTAGGCGCTTTGATCCGGAGGCGGCAGGCAGACTTCATCCAAACAATTTGACTCGAATTATAAGAGCCATTGAGGTGTATAAGATTTCAGGCGTGACAATATCCGAGGCGATACGCCGTTCAAAAAGTGAAAGCCCCTATAATCCATGCATGATAGGCATCAATTACAGCGATCGGGCAAAGCTTTATGACAGGATAAATGCGCGTGTTGACAAAATGGTTAAGGACGGTCTTGTCGAAGAGGCAAGACATGTTTTGTCAAAAAGCGATTTAGGCACGTCGTATCAGGCTATCGGATATAAGGAGCTAAAAAAATACTTTGATGGAGAGTGCTCTTTGGAAGAGTGCATAGAACGCCTGAAAATGCAGACAAGGCGATATGCCAAGAGGCAGCTTACATGGTTTAGGCGTGATGAAAGGATTAAGTGGGTTTATCCGGACTTGATAGGCTCATATGATGGCGTTGTAAGCGCTGCAGCAGATATTATAAGGTCTTCCGGCATCATCAAATGAGTTTGCAAGGCGGTGAAAATAAGGTGGCCGAAGATAAAGACATCAAAAAAGCTCCGACGCAGAGGGGGCAGAGCGCGCATGACAATCAAAGCGCGGCGGCCGCTTCGTCAGATGCTATACAGGCGAAGGCCGAAAAGATAGCCCTAAAGCATAGGATCAGGGACACACTTATTTATCTTCTCATATTTGCATGTGTGATTTCTATTGTTGTATCGCAAATATATGTTTTCTTTTCAAGCGAAAGCGACACGGAAGACGCACTGATGTTTACCGCACGCAGCAGCATTGATTTTACCGGCGTGATTATCAGAGATGAAAGCCTTGTTTATTCGCAGTATGCAGGCGACGGAGTTCTCAACTATTGCGTTGACGACGGAAGCAGGCTTTCAAAGAACTCTCAGATAGCGACAATTTACGACTCATACGATCAGATATATTACAGGTATGAGATAGACAGAATAGAAGAAGAGCTTGACGCTATAGAAAGCGCGCAGAACAGGGGAACTACAGACTATGTTCAGCCGGAGTTTATTTCGTCACAGATATCGGAGTCGTATAAAACCCTTTTGTCGGAGATAGTTTCCGGCAATCTTACACAGATGAATTCGGACAAGCTTGATATGCTCAAGCTTATGTGCATATATAACGTTTCATCAAACATTGAAAGCGATTATTCTCAAAGAATAACGCAGCTCAGTACGCAGCTTCAAAGCTACGAGAAGGCTCTTGTCAACCCTGTTTCGGAGATTACGGCGGTTGAGTCGGGATACTTTACGTCAGTTGTTGACGGATACGAAACGGAGCTCAGCATAGATCAAATCCCCTCGCTGACAGTCGAAATAATTGAACAGATCATTGCGTCTCCGGTCAAAGAGGGAACAAGGGACTCAAATGTAATCGGAAAAGTATTTAGCGATTACACGTGGAAAATGGTCGGCATCATAGACACTCCTGACAGGTACTTTGTAAACCAAAGCTTTGACTTGCTGTTTTCATCTTTTGAAAAGTCATATCATGCAACCGTTGAGAGCATCGTCCCGACAGGAAACGGAAACGAGGCCATAATAGTTATCAGCTGCGATGAAATGGATGCGGATATTGCGGCTTCGAGGGTGCTTGATGCGCAGATTCTCTTTGGCGAATACACCGGCATACGCGTTCCGAGAAGCGCTATAAGATTCGTCGGGGAGGACAGAGGCGTTTACGTTTTGGAAGGCGAAGAGCTGATCTTTAAAAAACTCAATGTCATCTATGAAGGTGATGATTTTGTCCTTTCAGAGTATAATGCCGAAAGCGAATATCTTCAGTTGTATGACAGGATGCTGCTCGATCCCGTTCCGACATCAAACGGAGCAAACGCATCAACGGCAAATGATGATTCGGCCACAGATGAAACGGATGATACAACTGCCTCAACTTCGGCCGCTGCCGATGAAGAAACGGCAGATGAAGACCTGACTTCCGCTCAATCAGGAAGTGATTAAACAGATTAATTGATGGCGAAAAATACGCGTTTTTTGCTTTTAATTATTAGATTTTTCGATGTGCATCTTGACATCGGGGTACAAATATAAGATAATATAATAGTATGGACGGACTATAAATTATAAATATATAACTGTGTACGGAGGGTTTTATGAGCCACATTTTTGATTCAATTAAGAATATTTTTATCGGCGAAGAAGAGGATGATTATCAGCCTATTTTGGATGAAAATTATGACAATGTAGATGTAGCCGAGGAAAGAAGAAACCGTGAGGTAAAGTTTAACACTACCGCTACCGTTCAGATTGTTCTTTCAAGACCCACTGATTTTTCTGAGGTCAAGGCGATAGGCGAGGATGTGAACAGCCAAAAGACGGTTTTGCTCAATCTTGAGCTTGTAAAAGCTGAGGACGGAAAGAGAATCATGGACTTTTTGTCCGGAGTTGCTTTTGCAAACGGCGCTACGATAAAGATGACCGCTCAAAAGACTTTTGTTATCATGCCTAAGAACGTTGGATTCAGCGGCGTTGACCTGATGAGTGAGTTAGAAAATAACGGTTACAGCTTTACATGAATGATATAAAAATCCTTTCTTCAGCTACGGACGAAGAAAGGATTTTAACAAGACACGTCATTGATCTTGCAAAGCAAGCTGATTCGTCCGGCAAAGCTAAGTACACTTGTTTTCTTGATGAAAGGCAGCTCGCCCTGTGCGAAGCAGCTCTGAAAAAAGAAGGGTATTTAAACTACTCGGCAATCGGCGGGTATGATGACGCCGAAAGAAGAATCATAGCATTTGACGGGTACGGATTTAAGGAGCCGTTTTGCGCGTTGGTGTTTAATTATCGCGAAGCGGACAAGCCGTCGCATCGTGATTTTTTGGGAACGGTTATGTCTCTTGAAATTAAGCGCGAGATGATAGGCGACATACTTGTAGGCGGAAAAAGGACTGTTATTTTTGTTTTGAACACTGTAGCTCCGCTTGTCGAGGAAATATCGAGAGTGGGAAGATGCGGAGTAAGGGTGACACGCGATTTTTGCATCGAGGATATACCGCAAAGGCAGTTTGACGAGATCAGTGCAACTGTTTCATCACTCAGGCTTGACGCTGTGCTGTCTGCTGCTTTAAGGCTGTCCCGTGAAAAGACGCAGGAGCTTATAAAATCCAAGGGCGTGACGTTAAACCACGTCATTACATATGAGCCGAGCGAAAAAATGTCGGAAAGCGACGTTTTTTCTGTTAAGGGCGCGGGCAAGTTTGAGCTGTCCCGCATCGGCGGATTATCAAAAAAAGAAAGGATCTTTATCAGTATAAATAAGTTCAAATAATTCAAGGAGGATGGGCATGAATCCAAAGGATATCGTTTCAAAGAAATTTGAAAAAGGCTTCGGCTACAAAGCAGAAGAGGTAGACGAGTTTTTGAAGAGCGTGGCGGTTGCTTATGCATCTGCGGTGAAGGAAAAAGAAGAAAGCGAAGCTAAGATAATTAAGCTTATCGAGAAGATAAATGAATATCGCAACGACGAGGATGCAATAAGGGATGCTTTGCTTGTTGCGCAGAAGCAAGGCAATAAGATCATTGCAGACGCAAAGATCGAGGCAGAAAAGATTATAGGCGACGCCCAGACAAAGCGCGATTCGCTTTTAGCTGAGATTTCTAACGATTGCGATGCGTTGAAGAGGGCAGAGGTTGAAAAGATCGCTGTGGCGATAAAAGAGGAAAACGAAAAGCTCAACGCAGTTGTCGCAGCGTCTAAGACTCAATCCGAGCTTCAAAACGACAAGCTTAACAAGCTCAAGCTTGAGGTAAGCGACTTTAAGAAGAAGCTCATTCTCATACTCAATGAGCAGATTAAGATTGCGTCATCGCTGCCGGAGCTGAGCGACGACGAGATTAAAAAGATTGTTTCCGGTCAGGTTAAGCCCACTGTAGAGGCAAAGCCTGCCGAGCCTAAGCCTGCAAGCGAACAGGCAAAGCCCGCTGCGGAAGAGGTTAAGAAGCCGGCAGCTGACAGGTCTCGTTCCGTTCCTGCGTTCGGATTCGGAGAGGGCGGATACAAAAAGCAGGACTACTCCACTATGGAGCTTAAATTTGGACACAACCAAAACAACAAAAAATAAATTTGATTGTTTTTAATATTTTCATTTTCGCAAGAGGTATAAATTATGGACTATAACAAGACTCTGAATCTGCCTGAGACAGAGTATCCGATGAGGGGAAATCTTCCGACAAAAGAGCCTGCTATGATTCAAAAGTGGGACGACGATGAGCTTTACAAGAAAATACTCAAGAAAAATGAGGGCAGGCCTTCATACGTACTGCACGACGGTCCTCCGTATGCAAACGGCGACATTCATTTGGGAACGGCTCTTAACAAGATACTTAAAGATATCATAGTAAAGCAAAAGAACATGAGCGGATATCGTGCAAACTATGTTCCCGGCTGGGACACGCACGGCTTGCCGATAGAGCTAAAGGCGATGAAGGCGATAGGCGTCGAAAACGGAGCTATTCCTCCGCTTGAATTGAGAAAGCACTGCCGCGAGTTTGCTCTTTCTTACGTGGAAAGCCAAAAGCAGCAGTTTAAGCGCCTCGGCGTTCTCGGAGATTTTGAAAATCCTTATCTCACTTTAAAGCCCGATTTTGAGGCAAGGCAGATAGAGGTCTTTGGAGAGATGGCAAAGAAGGGCTATATCTATAAAGGCTTAAAGCCTGTTTATTGGTGCCCCGAGTGTCAGACTGCGCTTGCAGAGGCTGAGATAGAATATCAGGACGATCCGTGCCAGTCTATATACGTAAAGTTTAAAGTAGTCGATGACAAGGGACTTTTTACAGCGTTGGGACTTGACCTTGATAAGACTTACTTTGTTATATGGACAACCACGACATGGACGCTTCCCGGCAACCTTGCAATATGCTTAGGTCCTGATTATGAATACACCGTCGTAAGAGCAAACGGAGAAAACTACATCATGGCTAAGGAGCTGATTGCTCCTACACTTGCCGCAGCTGGAATAACAGAGTACGACACAATCGGTTCATTTACCGGCAGCGAGCTTGAGTATTGCAAGGCTCAGCACCCGTTTATGGATCGCATGTCTTTGGTTATCGTCGGAGACCATGTAACGCTTGACAGCGGTACAGGATGCGTTCATACCGCTCCCGGATATGGCGTTGACGACTTTGAAGTTGCAAAGAAATACGATGAGATCGGCATAGTGGTAGCGGTTGACGGCAAGGGCGTTTTAACATCCGAAGCCGGAATGTTTGCGGGACTTACAACAGATCAGGCGAATAAGGTTATAGGCGAATACCTTGTAAAGACAGGCGCAATGTTTGCCTCGAGCAAGATTGTTCACCAGTATCCTCACTGCTGGAGATGCAAGTCTCCCATACTCTTCAGAGCTACTGAACAGTGGTTCTGCTCGGTTGAGGACTATAAAGACGAGACAATAAAGGCTATCGAGGATGTAAAGTGGATTCCCGCATGGGGCGAGGATAGAATAAAGGGAATGGTAAGAGACCGTTCCGACTGGTGCATATCCCGTCAGCGCACATGGGGTGTTCCTATTCCGATAGTATACTGCAAGAACTGCCATAAACCGATTATAAACGATGAGACAATACATGCCATTTCCGATTTGTTCAGACGCGAGGGATCGGATGCATGGTGGAAGTACGAGCCTGCTGATTTTATACCCAAGTCGGTCAAGTGCGAATGCGGATGCTCGGAATTTGAGAAGGAAACAGACATCATGGATGTTTGGTTTGACTCCGGAGTTACGCATACAGCTGTTTTGGATCAAAGACCTGACCTTTCTTCACCGGCTGATTTGTACCTTGAGGGCGCGGATCAGTACAGAGGATGGTTCCAGTCATCCTTGCTTACATCTGTAGTTATAAACGGCAGAGCGCCTTATAAGGCTGTTTGCACTCACGGCTGGGTTGTAGACGGCGAAGGCAAGACTATGCATAAATCTTTGGGCAACGGAATAGAGCCGAAAGAAATATATGATAAGAACGGCGCAGACATACTCAGATTGTGGGTTGCATCAAGCGACTATCATTCCGATATAAGAATCTCTAAGGCTATTCTCGCTCAGCTTTCGGAGGCTTATAAAAAGATAAGAAATACCGCAAGGTACATTTTAGGCAACCTCGGCGGATTCAATATTGACACAGATGCGGTCCCGTATGAAAAGATGCAGGAGCTTGACAAGTGGGCAATCATGAAGCTTGACAACCTGATCGACAAGGTCAATGATGCGTATAACGAGTTTGATTTCCACATAGTAATTCATTCTATACACAACTTCTGCGTTGTTGACATGTCAAACTTCTATCTTGATATCATCAAGGACAGGCTTTACTGCGAGGCGCCTGACAGCGAGCTGAGAAGGTCTGCTCAAACCGCCATGTATCGCATACTTTCAGCCATTTCAAGGCTTGTAGCGCCGATACTTTCGTTTACCGCGGATGAAATCTGGTCGTACATGAATCACTCGGCTTCTGAGAATCCCGAGAGCATATTCTTAAACGATATGCCCGAAAAATCGGGACTTGAGTTTACAAACGAGTTTGTAGATAAGTGGACATATATTTACAATATAAGAATAGACGCCAAAAAAGCTCTCGAGCTAAAGCGTGCCGATAAGGTAATAGGCTCTTCACTTGAGGCTGACATGGTCATCTATGCAACAGGCGACGAGTACGATAAGCTTATGGCTGTAAAGGATATTCTTCCGACGGCATTTATCGTATCAAGAGTTGAAGTTGTCAAGGATGGCGAGCCTGAATTTAAGGGTGAAACTACGGGCCTCGGCTTCACGATTAAGAAGGCGTCGGGCAATAAGTGCGAAAGGTGCTGGATGTACTCCGATACTGTCGGAAGCTGTCCTGAGCATCCTACGCTCTGCGCGCGCTGCGCACACACAGTTGAAAAGGAAAGCTGATTTTTTGAATCAATGTTCGGTTGCCGTGCATAGCTGCGGCAATCGAGCTTTGCTGTTAAAGGGGTGTATCGTTTGCTGATAATCTCACTGGTTGTTGCGCTTGTTTTAGTGGGCGCAGATCAGCTTATAAAGTATCTGATTGTACAAAACTATGAGGTCTGTACCGGATATATAAAATCATACTACACGTTTTCCATAGGCGACTTTGACGTATTCAGTCTTACTCATATACGAAACAGCGGCGCAGGATGGAGCATTCTTGAGGGCAAGACGGTGTTTTTGATAGCGTTTACCTCACTCATCATGCTTGTCATATTGTTTTACATGATAATCCAGCGCAAGACGATGAACAAATTTGAGATGCTCAGCCTTGCATTGATACTTGCCGGAGGCGTGGGAAATCTCATCGACAGGGCGAGAATGATCATCGATCCCGAATTTACCGGAGTTATCGACTACATCAAGCTTGATTTTATCAACTTCCCGATATTTAATTTTGCGGATATATGCGTAGTTGTCGGCGGAATAAGCTTGATTGTCGTGTTTGCGGTGCTCGAAGCGAAGGCGGCAAAGAAAAACAAGCTTGAAAATGCGGCAAAGAGTGCAGCGATGCAGACTGATGCCCAAAATCAGGACAATGTAAACGCCGACGGCGGCGATAACAATGCTTAGCTATGAACTGATACCGGAACAGTCCGATGCAGGATGCAGGATTGATAAGTGGCTGACAGAGCAAACGGAAATAGATCTAACTCGCTCCGCCGTAGCAAAGCTTATTGACGCCGGAAAAGTGTGCGTCAATGGTGCTCCGGTGAACAAGAGCCGCAAGGTTGTTCCCGGTGAGCTTGTCAGGATAGAAATACCGGATCCCGTGGATTCAAACATCGTCCCGGAGGACATACCGATTGACGTTGTGTACGAAGATGATTATCTGCTTGTTGTAAACAAACCTCAGGGGATGGTTGTTCATCCTGCTGCGGGAAATTACGAAGGAACGCTTGTAAACGCTTTATTGTATAGATACAAAGATGGGCTTTCCGGAATTAACGGGGTGATTCGCCCCGGGATAGTGCACAGGATAGACAAAAACACAAGCGGACTATTGATTGTTGCCAAGACGGACAAGGCTCATATCGGCCTTGCTGAGCAAATAAAGGTACATAGCTTTACACGCGAGTACGAGGCTATATGCGTCGGCAAATTTAAGGAATATGCGGGAACAATTGATGCGCCGATAGGCAGGGACAAGCGAGACAGGAAAAAGATGTGTGTGACTGCGGAAAACTCAAAAAACGCTGTGACGCATTATGAGGTGCTTGAAGAATTTAAGGGATACTCTTATGTGCGCTTCAGGCTTGAAACCGGCAGGACACATCAGATCAGAGTGCATTGCGCTTATATCGGTCATCCGATACTCGGCGACGACGTATATGGAAAGCCATATAAGTCTTGTAAAGGTCAATGCCTTCACGCAAGAAAGATAGGCTTTGTACACCCGATAACCGGAGAGTACCTTGAATTTACAAGCGCACTGCCCGATTATTTTAATAAGCTGTTGGAAGGATTCAGAAAACTATGAGATTTGACGGCACCGTATTTATAACCGATATGGACGGAACGTTATTAAAAAGCGACAAATCCGTGTCGGAAAAGAATCTTAAAATGATAAAGGAATATCAAAGCCAAGGCGGCATATTCGGGTTAGCCACCGGCCGTCCCATACATACGACGCTGAGGTATCTTGACATTTTGAAGCCGGATCTTCCCTTGATCCTTTATAACGGCTGCATAGTTTATGACCACAAAAGCGATAAGATTGTTTACGGAAAGTATCTTCCGGATGAGGCAAGAGACATTTTGAAGGACATATTTGCTAAGTATCCGGGGATTGCTCCTGAAATATTCACATTTGAAGCGCAGTATTATTTAAATCTCAACGAGGCTGAAAAATGGCATCACGAGATACTTCAAGTGAGCTATATAAAGAAAAACTCAGGCGATGAAATAACCGAGCCGTGGTGCAAGCTTTTGCTTGCCGACTCCGAAAGCGTGATTAACGAACTGTCAGAGTACGTTAAAAAGTTTGACGGAATGGGCGTGCGGTTTGTCAGATCCTGCCCGTATTTTCTTGAAATCTTGCCGGACGGAATATCAAAGGGAACAGCAGTGAGCGAAATGCGTAAAGCTTTAAAGCTTGATGACAAGCTCCTCGTATCCGCCGGTGACTACGACAATGATATTGAGATGCTCAAAGCATCTGATATAAGCTTCTGTCCCGCAGACTCACAGCCGGAAGTAAAAAAAGCGGCGAAGTACGTTTTGAGTGCAACCTGTAACGAGGACGCTATAGCAGAGGCAATCGAGGCATTATCAAAAATATAATCTATGGAGGTATCACTATGGACGAATTACTCAAAAAGCAGCTCAAAATAACTGCTTGCAAGGTAAGAATGGGGATAATCGAGGGGGTGTATAATGCTAAGAGCGGACATCCCGGAGGATCGCTTTCCATTGCGGATGTTTTGACTTATTTGTACTTTGTGAAGATGAATATTGATCCCAAAAACCCTAAGATGCCGGAAAGGGATAGATTTGTTCTTTCAAAGGGTCACACTGCGCCTGCGCTTTACTCGGTTTTGGCAAACAGAGGCTATTTTGATGTTGAGGAGCTAAAGGGATTAAGACATATCGGTTCGATGCTTCAGGGTCACCCCGACATGAAGCACATTCCCGGCGTGGACATGTCGTCCGGATCGTTGGGTCAGGGAATATCCGCCGCATGCGGAATGGCTCTTTCGGCCAAGCTCACAAACGATCCCTACAGAGTTTACTCCATCTTAGGCGACGGCGAAATTGAAGAGGGTCAGGTCTGGGAGGCATCTATGTTTGCAGCTCACAGAAAGCTTGATAACCTTGTTGCAATAATAGACAACAACGGACTTCAAATAGACGGCAAGATATCCGATGTTTGCTCTCCGTATCCGATAACCGACAAGTTTGCGGCATTCGGCTGGCACGTAATCACCATGAACGCTCATGATTTTGACGACATCGAAAAGGCGTTTAACGAGGCTGATCTTGTTACCGGAAAGCCTGTTGCAATCGTCATGACAAGCGTAAAGGGCAAGGGCGTTTCATTCATGGAAAATCAGGTTTCATGGCACGGCACAGCTCCTAACACCGAGCAGTATGAAGCGGCTATGGCAGAACTCAAGGCACAGCTTGAAGAATTGGAGGGTTAATATAATGGCTGATTTGATTAAAAAGGCGACCAGAGAAAGCTACGGCGAAGCTCTGGCAGAGCTTGGAGACAAGTATGAAAATCTTTATGTTCTCGATGCTGACCTTGCGGCAGCGACCAAGACCGGAATATTTAAGAAGAAGTTTCCCGAAAGACATATCGACTGCGGAATTGCAGAAGCTAACATGATGGGTGTTGCGGCAGGACTTGCAACTACCGGCAAAATACCTTTTGCATCGTCGTTTGCAATGTTTGCCGCAGGAAGAGCTTTTGAGATAGTCAGAAACTCAATAGGATACCCTCATCTCAATGTCAAGATAGGCGCAACACATGCAGGCATATCTGTAGGAGAGGACGGAGCTACTCACCAGTGCAACGAGGACATTGCTCTTATGCGCACCATCCCCGGAATGACTATCATCAACCCGGCGGATGATGTAGAGGCAAGAGCTGCTGTTGAGGCTGCAATTAACTACAACGGACCTGTTTACATGAGATTCGGCAGACTTGCAACTCCCGTTTTCAACGACAAGCAGACATACAAGTTTGAGCTTGGCAAGGGTGTAGAGCTTGTAAGCGGAACAGATGTTACGATCATTGCCACCGGACTTATGGTTTATGAGTCTATGGTTGCTGCCGAGCAGCTCAAGGCTGAGGGCATCAGTGCAAGAGTTATCAACATCCACACTATCAAGCCCATAGATGAGGAAATCATCATAAAGGCTGCAAAGGAAACTGGACTTATAGTTACAGCTGAGGAACACAGCGTTATAGGCGGCCTCGGCTCTGCTGTATGCGATGTAGTAAGTGCAAACTGCCCCGTAAAGGTTGTTAAGATAGGCGTAAACGACGTGTTCGGATACTCCGGACCTGCTGTACAGCTCCTTAAGGAGTTCGGACTTTGCTCCGAGAACGTTGTTAAGACGGTCAAGCAGGCACTTAGCAGCAAATAAATTTATAGATTGATTTGATATTCACTTTCCGGCTCCGCCTGCATATATTTTACGGATAGCATGCGGAGTCGGGAGGGGATATTTTGCGTAGAGGAAGGTTTTTTAACTTTAACATAAGAAGAAAAATAAAAAGCTTCCGGCGTGCGCCGCGCCATAAGGTGCTGATTGTCATCATTGCAGTAATTGTCGGACTGATATTGATTATGATTGCCGTCAATTCGTCATTAAAGCCGGTTGTGATGACAATGGCGGAGCAGTACGGCTCAAGAGCTGTTGAGTCTGCTGTTAATGAGGCGATTTCGGATGTGTTTGATGCGGAAAGCGTTGAGTATTCCGATATTGTAACGCTTAGCTACAACGACAGCGGGTATGTAACCGCCGCTGAATATGATTCCGCAAAGATAAACCGGCTAAAAGTCATGATAAGTGATGCTCTCGGTCAAAACCTTGAGAAGCTCAAATCAAGTAAAATAAAAATCCCGCTCGGAAGCCTTACCGGCGACTTAAATTTAAGCGGCAGAGGGCCCGGGATAAGCGTTAAGATCTCGCAGGTGTCGGTTCCCGATATACAAATTGTGTCGAACTTTGAGTCGGTAGGAATAAACACCGTCAAGAACGAGATAATTGTAACGGTAACGGTTGACTCCGAAATATACCTTCCTCCCGATAGGGCGGAGTTTCGGTGTACGCAGGATTTTGTTATAGCACAGACGATAATTGTCGGCGATATCCCGTCGGGATACGCTGATATTTCATAAATTGATTGAAAGGCAGTGATGTTGTGGACAAAGAATCCGCTTTGAAAAGAATAAATGAACTTACTGACCTTATAAATTACCACAACAGAAAATATTATATTGACGACGACCCGCAGATAGAGGATTACGAATACGACGCTCTGATGCGTGAGCTGAGATCATTAGAAGAGCAGTTTCCGGAGTATGCGTCGGAATATTCTCCGACTAAACGCGTAGGAGGAGCGCCTGTTTCGGGGTTTGCAAAAGTGCCTCACAGGGTTCAGATGGGCAGCCTTCAGGATGTGTTTGACTTTGCACAGGTTGAGGAGTTTGTGTATAGGATTCAGCGTGAAGTCCCGAATGCAAGCTTCACTGTGGAGCCAAAAATAGACGGTTTGTCCGTTTCTCTTGAGTACCATGACGGCGTTCTTGCCGTAGGTTCTACAAGGGGAGACGGCTTTGTCGGCGAGGATGTCACATCAAATCTTAAAACTATCCCCACAATTCCTCTTAAAATAGACAATGCACCTTCGCTTTTAGAAGTCAGAGGCGAGGTATATATGCCTAAATCGGTATTTTACGAGCTTTCGGAGCAGATGGAACTCAATTCAGAGCAGCCGTTTAAAAACCCGAGAAATGCCGCGGCAGGCTCTCTTAGGCAAAAAGACCCCAAGATTGCCGCAAGAAGAAAGCTTGATATATTTGTTTTTAACGTCCAGCAGCTTGTAAGCGACACCGTAAAGATCACGTCTCACAAGCAGTCCCTTGATTTGCTGAAGTCGTATGGCTTTAAGGTCATACCTGAGTACAAGCTTGTTAAGAGCTTTGATGAAGTTAAAGAATGCATCTTAAGCATCGGCGAGCGAAGATATCAGCTTCCTTATGACATAGACGGGGTTGTGGTGAAGCTTGACGACCTTGCGCAAAGAGAGCAGGTCGGATATACATCAAAAGTTCCCAAGTGGGCTGTTGCGTATAAATTCCCGCCCGAAGAAAAGACGACAAAGCTTTTGGACATAGAAGTAAACGTGGGAAGAACGGGAGCGATAACGCCTGTTGCGGTGTTTGAGCCAGTGATCTTAGCCGGAACAAGCGTTTCAAGGGCTACTTTGCATAACCAGGACTTCATAGACAAGCGCGATATTGCTGTCGGCGATGAGATAATTGTAAGAAAAGCCGGAGACATAATTCCGGAGGTCTTAGGCGTATCCAAAAAGCACGGACAGAGCGCTGCGTTTAAATTGCCGGACACTTGCCCGATATGCTGCGCCAAAGCTGTCAGAGAGGACGGAGAAAGCGCGCTCAGGTGTCCTAATATCGAATGCCCTGCGCAAGTGCTGCGGTCTATAATTTACTTTGCCTCTAAGCCTGCTATGAATATAGACGGATTTGGTCCGGCAGTCGCCGAGGCATTGTATGAAAAAGGTCTTGTCAAAACGATACCTGACATATATAATCTTTCGATAGAGGATGTATTGACGCTCGACGGATTTAAGGAAAAATCAGCGGCAAAACTGATAAAGGCGATCGAAAATTCAAAGTCTGCTCCTCTTGACAGGCTGCTGTGCGGACTTGGAATAAGAAGCGTCGGAGCCGCGTCATGCAAATTGCTTTGCGAGAGGTTTGGAAATATCGACAACATAATTGCCGCAGCTCCGGAAGAAATCGAGGCAATAGACGGATTCGGAAAGCTGACGGCAGAGATCGTTCACAGAACGCTTTCCGAACCGCATATGCTGAAAACCATAGAGCAGCTCAAAGAACGCGGCGTGAACACGGAGTATGCATCTTCGCGCAGTTCCGATAAACTTATGGGGCTGAGCTTTGTAATCACCGGAACGCTCCCGAGTTATTCGCGGGACGATGCAAAAGCGCTTATAGAGTCTCACGGCGGAACGGTTAAGTCGTCGGTGTCGAAGAAGACAAGTTACCTGCTTGCCGGAGAGGAAGCCGGATCAAAGCTCACAAAAGCTCAGGAGCTTGGCGTAAAGATTATAGACGAGCAAACGCTGCTTGACATGATAAAATAAAAAGGAGTTGTGCCAAAATGAACACTAATGCAAGCGATGTTAATATAGACCTTAAGCATATAGCAAAACTTGCACGCCTCAGAATAGACGACAGCGAGCTAAAACGCTATGAAAGTGAAATGACAGACATAATCAACATGGTCAACTCACTTCCGGAGATAAACGAGGAGCTTTGCTTAGATCCGGATCAGGCGATGATATTGCGTGAGGACAAGCTGTCAGATGACAAGATTTCAAGGGATGAAATGCTTTCAAACGCTCCTAAGGTAGTTGCCGGATGTGTGGTAGTTCCCAAGATTGTAGATTGAGAGGTGCATGCAATTGAAGCTGTATGAATACAAAGCGTATGAGCTGAGCGACATGCTTAAGAAAAATCAGATTTCATCCTGCGAGCTTGTCAAGGAGCAGTTTGAAAGAATAGAAGAGGCTGAACCGAGCGTAAGCGCATACCTGACGCTTAACAAGGATGCCGCAATAGCAGACGCGTGTGAGATTGATAAGAAGAGAGCGTCGGGAGAAGAGCTGTCAAGGCTTGCCGGTATACCTGTAGGAATAAAGGACAACATTTCTACAAAGGGCATCAGAACCACCTGCGCGTCAAAAATGCTCGGAAACTATGTTCCTGTTTTTAATGCGACGGTTGTGGACAAGCTAAAGGACTGCAACGCGGTTATAACCGGAAAGCTCAACATGGATGAGTTTGCAATGGGCTCGTCTACAGAAAACTCCTACTTCCAAAAAACAAAGAACCCGTTTGACCTGACAAGAGTTCCGGGCGGCTCGTCCGGTGGATCCGCTGCTGCCGTTGCGGCGTGTGAGGCGGTTGTTGCCCTCGGATCTGATACCGGAGGCTCAATCAGACAGCCTGCATCATTGTGCGGAGTTGTCGGCTTGAAGCCTACATACGGAAGTGTTTCAAGATACGGACTTGTTGCGTTTGCATCCTCGCTTGATCAGATCGGCCCGCTCGGAAGATGCGTAAAGGATGTTTGCCTTTTGCAGGATGCAATATGCGGCTATGACAAGATGGACGCTACGTCTGCTTACAGAAGCTATGAATCTCTTTACGACAGGCTCAACCCGAACGTAAAGGGCTTGAAAATAGGAATACCTAAGGAATACTTTTCAGAGGGCGTGAAGGCAGAGGTTAAAGAGTGCGTCATGAAGTCTGTGGATGCGCTTGTAAAGCAGGGCGCAACCGTAAAGGAGATATCCCTTCCCTCGACTGACTATGCGCTTTCCGTTTACTATATCATAGCTTGTGCGGAGGCGTCATCAAACCTTGCAAGATTTGACGGCGTGAAGTACGGCTACCGCTGCGAAAACCCCGAAAGCCTTATTGATATGTACGAGAGAACAAGAAGTGAAGGCTTCGGAAGAGAGGTAAAGCGCAGAATAATCCTCGGCACGTTCGTTTTAAGCTCCGGATACTTCGATGCGTACTACAAAAAAGCAAAGCTTATGCAAAGAAGAATAAAGGCGGAGTTTGACAGCGCATATAACGATGTCGATGTCATCATAACACCCACGTCGCCCTACGAAGCATTTAAGCTCGGAGACAAGATAGATGATCCGCTTGCAATGTATTCTGCGGATATCTGCACCGTTACGGTAAACACCGCGGGTCTTCCGGCAGTGAGCGTTCCGTGCGGATACTCCGATTCCGGACTTCCTTACGGCATGCAGATAATAGGAAGAAGATTTGACGAAAGCACTATTCTCAATACAGCGTATGCCCATGAGCTTGCTTTCGGCGGATTTAAGTCGCCGAAGCTTTGACGGCATGAAAGGGTGATCATATGACTAATAAAACTATAAGAGGCTATGAGGTCGTAATAGGTCTTGAGGTTCATGCTGAGCTGAATACAGCTACAAAAATATATTGCAGCTGCAAAAATTCCTTTGGACTTGAGGTAAATACGCAGGTTTGTCCTATATGCATGGGTATGCCGGGCACTTTGCCGACGCTCAACGAAAAGGTTGTTGAGTACGCTATAAAGATGGGACATGCGCTTAACTGCGGAATAAACCGCATATGCAAGCAGGACAGAAAGAACTATTTCTATCCAGACCTTCCTAAGTCTTATCAGATTTCGCAGGCGGATGTTCCGCTTTGCCACGATGGATATCTTGACGTTGTGATGGGCACAGAGGTCAAGAGAATAGGAATTGAACGCATACACATTGAAGAGGACGCAGGAAAGCTCCTTCACTCTGATAAGTTTGACGGATCGCTGGTTGACTTCAACCGCTGCGGCGTGCCGCTGATAGAGATTGTTTCAAGGCCTGACATGCGCAGCTCAGACGAAGCTAAGGCGTACCTCGAAACCATAAAATCAATACTCAAATATATCGACATATCCGACTGCAAGATGCAGGAAGGCTCAATCAGATGCGATGTAAACGTATCTGTGCACAAGCCCGGAGAGCCTTTCGGCACACGTTGTGAGATGAAAAATGTCAACAGCTTCTCCGCGGTTGTAAGAGGAATAGACTACGAGGCAAACAGACAGATAGACATACTTGAGGCGGGAGGAACAATAGCTCAGGAGACAAGGCGTTGGAATGATGCCAAGGGAGAGAGCGTGTCGATGCGTTCAAAAGAGGACGCACAGGACTACAGATACTTCCCGGAGCCTGACTTGCTTACAATTGTAGTCCCTCAGGAAAAGGTAGATGAGCTTAAAGCAACTCTTCCCGAGCTTCCCAACGCAAAGATTATGAGGTATATAAGTGACTACAGTCTTACACATGCGGATGCGGCAATGATAGTTGACGTTCCTGAAAAGTCGAAGTACTTTGAGGACTGCATTGATTTGGGCTGCAGCGCACCGAAGCTTGTGGCGAACTGGATTTTGGGCGAGATTTCTAAGGTGATGAATGAAGGCGTTGATATTTCAAGCATGAATGTCACACCGAAAAAGCTCGTCAAGATAATCAATTATATATCGAGTGGAAAGATCTCTACAGCGTCGGGCAAGATAGTTTTTGATGCCGTTATGGAGAGCGGTGCAGACGTGGACAGCGTCATTGAAGAAAAGTCTTTGGCTCAGGTCTCAGATGTGTCTGCACTCGAGGAGCTTGCAAAAAAGGTCATTTCGGAAAACGAAAAGTCGGTTCAGGACTACAAGAACGGCAAGACAAACGCACTTGGCTATCTCGTCGGACAATGCATGAAGGCATCGAAGGGAAAGGCAAACCCGAGCATGATGAAGGAACTCGTGCTAAAGTATCTAAACTAATTTGTATAAGCGCAGCTGCGTCGGCTTTTTTGCACGCACTGCGCTTTTTTATAGTGCGTTGCACTGCGCTTTTTATAGTGCGTTGCACTGCGCTTTTTATAGTGCGTTGCACTGCGCTTTTTATAGTGCGTTGCACTGCGCCTTTAGTGAGAGCGCACTATTTTATGCATATATGTGCTATGGTTTCTTTTATGCGTAATCGCTATGACAATCATCAAAAGCACGCATACAAACGGTATCAAACTGTCCGAACTTGAGATAATTATCTCTGTGTCAGAAGGTTTAACGTTCGCAGGAAGATATTTTTGCGCAGGGGCATACAGTATAAAAGCGTAAAAGGCTGTCAAAAGAAGCTGCACCGGACGCGTGATATAAAACTGTTTCAAGCTAAAAGATGCAATGCTTTTCACCTGCATATGAACGCACAGCCCGCCAAAGGACATCAATACAGCAACTATCACAAAGGACGTCAAGCCGGCGTATTTTAGCGATGTGATTCTTGATATTTCGAGTATCGGCGGAACAATGCTAAAGCTGCCTGCGAATGGCGCGACAGCATACACTACCGCAATAATAGCTGAGAAAAACAGAATTGCGGAGCATATAGAGACCATTGAATACGCAGATGAAACAACCGCAGACGAGCAAAGATCGCTGAACGGCAGTTTTGATCCGCTGCCCGTGTCATTTTCACCGCCGCATCGCTTTTTCCTTGCTCTCTTAACTGCAAAGAAGATGTACAGCGTCAGGTTGGATAAGAAAATCGACAGGAACAGCATAACGCCCAAAAGCTTGCTTTTAAAAACCGTTCCGCCAACTACTCCGAGGCAAAATGCAGGCCCTGACGCAAAGCAAAAGCAGATTGCGCGCTCTGCGTCTGCCTTTGTAATTCTGTTGTCCTCGACAAGCGAGCTGAGCACCTTTGCACCTATGGGGTAGCCGCTGATGTTTCCCAGTATAAACGCTGAAAAATATCTGCCGTCGATTTTAAAAACCGCAGCAAGCCTCTCGATTGCTCCTGATTTGGTTATTATCGTGCTTAAAACGCACATAACAAAAAGGGACGGAACAATAGTATAGGCACAGGACTTTATAGCAGCTATAACATTGTCTTTGATGCTGTCCATAAAGAAAAGTGACAACACCACACAAGCGTACATCGCCAAATCGGTAAGCTTAATGCGCTTCACAACACCACATCCTCATTTTATATTCTTGATAATTCTATGCCGAACGGTCAGGCAGTATAATATTAGGGGAGTGATAAAATGATTGATTTCAGCACCTTAAAGAATGCACTGTATGGAAAATTTAAAAAGCTCACATTCACTGATTCATACGTTACAATCAGAGGGAAATGCGAAGCGCTGATCGAAAACGTCACAGGGGTTTACGAATGCAACGAAATAATGGTCAGAGCAAAATCGGCATCAAACGAAATAGTCGTTTGGGGCGAAAATTTAAAGATAAATGATTATGTAAACAACTGCGTTTCGGTATCAGGCACTATATCCTCTGTTGAGATAAACAATAACGGTGTAAAGCTATGAGACTTTTCAAGATTACTTCATCTGTCACCATAAAAATCGATGGCTTTGACACGTCACTTATATTAGACAGACTTACAAAAGAGTGTACAGGTATTTCACTTGACACAGTTGGAGACAGCATATATGTAAAATGCTCGCCGCTAAAGAGAAAAAAGATACTCGCCATTTGCGATAAATACGGATTTTGCGCAGAGGTTGTTTCAAAAGAGGGCGCTTATTTTTACTTCAAGCGATACGCCAAACGGTACGGTATTGCAATAGGCGCAGTCATGTGCGCGATCATAATATATTTTCTTTCTAATATCACTTTAAAAGTCCGCATAGTAGGAGCAAACGACGAACAAACAGAGCAGGAAATTCGTGATCTGGTTGCTCAGGAGGGCATTAAGCCGGGCGCATACATACCTGACCTCGACTTTTTAGTCATAGGGTCTAAGCTCGTAGAGCTTTCGGACGATGTTGCATGGGCGTCAATAGGTCACAGCGGACCGGTTGTAACCGTAAACGTCAGCATGATGACAAACAGAGTTGAGACAGATGAAAAGAGAATGCCATGTAACATTGTAGCGGCAAGGGACGGTGTAATCGTAAGCGCAACAGTTCCGGTAGGGGAGTTTTGCTCCCTTGTGGGCACGGCGGTTAAAAAAGGCGACCTGCTTGTAAGCGGAATAGTTGAGAACAAAAACGGGATTGCGTATTATTATCACTCTATAGCAAGCGTTATAGCTGAGTATGAAACAGAGGTGGAATTTTCTCAGCCGTTATATGAAACCGTCTTGTCGGATGGCGATAAGACGACGGAAAAGTATCTTATGCTGTTTGAGCTTGACATACCGCTGTCTTTTTCGCATAATACTAATAAAAGCTATGATGTGAAGGTGTCAGAATCACATGTAAAGCTGTTTGGCATTACACTTCCCATAGGAATAAAAACTGCCGAGTACACTGAAAAAATAAAAAGCATAATGAAGTATACGGAGGGCGAGGCAAAAGAGCTGTTAAACTCACGGCTTGCAAATTACGAAGCAACAATACTGAGGGATGAGCAGATACTAAGCCGTGTGATTGAGTACACGTCTGACGGCGGCGTTGTAAAGATGAATGTCACGTATAAGCTAAGGGGAGATATAGCTGAGGAAAGCCCTATTTTCACTAAGCAGTAAATTATTGATATTGTATTGTGGCTCGATAACTGATATAATTTTATAGGTATTTACAGCTTGCTTTGAAAGGACGATTAAATGACTGAGAAATCTATTGTAGTTACAAACATAAACCACGTGTTAAATCTTTTCGGAAGCCACGACGAAAACATCAGGCTTATTCAGGACGACTTGAATGTAAACGTCATAACCCGCGGGTCTGATATAAAGATAACGGGAAACCAGGCTGATGTGGACAAAGCGTATTCCTGCATAAGCGCTCTTTTAAAAATTGCCGAAAGCGGCGATGACATAACAGAGCAGCAGGTGAGATATGTTTTATCCATGGCGGATGAAACCGGTGCTGAAGATATAGCCAATTTGTCCGACGGGGGAATATGCGTAACCTCTGCCGGAAAGATAATCAAGCCCAAAACTCTCGGTCAGAAAAAATACATTGAGTCGATAAAAGAAAACACAATATCCTTCGGAGTCGGTCCCGCCGGAACGGGCAAGACGTTTTTGGCGGTTTCAATGGCTGTAAGGGCGTTTCGCTCGCACGAAATAAACAAAATCATACTCACAAGACCTGCTGTTGAGGCGGGAGAAAAGCTCGGCTTTTTGCCCGGCGACCTTCAAACTAAGGTTGACCCGTATTTAAGGCCTCTTTACGACGCACTTTTTGAAATGCTGGGCGCAGAGTCGTTTGCTAAGTATCAGGAGCGCGGAAGCATTGAGGTTGCACCTCTTGCCTATATGAGAGGAAGAACATTAGATGATGCGTTTGTGATACTTGACGAAGCCCAGAACACTTCTCCGGAGCAGATGAAAATGTTTTTGACAAGGCTCGGATTCAACAGCAAAATGGTCATAACCGGAGACGTCACGCAGATAGACCTGCCTGATCCGAGAAAGTCGGGACTCATTGAAGCGGTAAAGGTTTTAAAGAACGTGAACGATATAGGCATAAACTACTTCAGCGAAAAGGACGTTGTAAGGCATAAGCTTGTTCAGGACATCGTAAAGGCTTACGAGCGTTACAACAACGAAAGGATGCGCAGATAAATGAAAAAGCTTAGAGTTTCATTTAACAACGAGCAAAAGCTTGTCAAGATCACTCCGGAGTTTAAAAAGCTCATAAAAGACTGCTGCATGCAGAGCCTGTATGAGGCGGACTTCGATCAAAACAGCGAAATAAGCGTGAGCTTCGTTGATAACGCGAGAATCAGGGAAATAAATAAGGAGTTCAGAAACATCGACGCGCCAACCGACGTGCTGTCTTTTCCCTTGGCTGATAACAGAGAGTATGATATCAATCCGGACAGCGGATGTTACGAGCTTGGCGACATAATAATATCTACGGAGCGTGCGGCGGAGCAGGCAAGCGAGCTTGGACACTCAACGGTAAGGGAAATTGCTTTTTTGGTCGTGCATTCGATGCTTCACCTTTTAGGGTATGATCATCCCGACGAGGACAGTCCGGAAACCGAGCTGATGAGGAGCAAGGAAAGAGCGATTATTTCAAAACTGAACATCAGTTAAAATAAAGTCAGATGACGAGGATGTGAGCATATGAGCAATGCTGAAAAGATAAAAACAGAGCACGGTGACACAAAGACGGCTTTTGTCACTATTGTCGGCAGGCCTAATGTGGGCAAGTCGTCGCTTTTAAATGCTCTAATAGGGGAAAAGATAGCTGCTGTCAGCTCAAAGCCTCAGACGACAAGGACAAAAATAACCGGAGTGCTTACAAAGGGCAGTATTCAATATGTATTCATAGACACCCCCGGAATGCATCAGACGAGGGACAAGCTGTCTGAACACATGATAAATGCGATAAACGAATCTGTCAGCTCAATCGATGCGGCACTTTTGGTGGTAGACCCTCAAAAGAAACCGGGAAAGCCCGAGCAGGCGCTGCTGAAGTCGTTAAAGGCGTCAAAAGCTCCTGTAATACTCGTGGTAAACAAAGTGGATTTGTTCGAGGACAAGCAAGCGCTCATCCCGATAATAAGCGAATATTCCTCGATGTATGACTTTAAAGGAGTTATACCGGTAAGCGCGATAAGCGACGACGGGCTTGATATAATCCTTGACGAGCTGGAGCAGTTTGCTGTTACAGGCCCGCATTATTTCCCCGATGACAAGTTTACCGACCAGCCCGAAAAGGTCATAATATCAGAGATTATTCGCGAAAAGCTTTTGAATTTGCTTTCTGACGAGGTCCCTCACGGTATTGCCGTGGAAATAGAGAGCCTAAGCGAGCATGATAACAAATACGGCGAGGGCGTTATGGATGTCAGCGCAGTTATATACTGCGAAAGAGATTCTCACAAAGGCATAGTAATAGGCAAGGGCGGATCCATGCTCAAGACTGTTGGCAGGCTTGCAAGGGAGGACATGGAGCGGTTCTTTATGATTAAGGTAAACCTTCAGCTTTGGGTAAAGGTAAAAGAGGGCTGGAGGAACAGGGAAGCCCTTATTAAAAACTTCGGGCTTGCAAACGATTGATCGGCAGGCGATGACATATGTTGACGGTAAACGGGCTTGTAATAAGAGAACGCGCGTCGGGCGAAAACGATAAAATACTCAGCATTCTGTCTGACACAGAGGGCCTTGTTGAAGTTTGCGCAAAGGGCGTCAAAAAGGCAAACGCTAAAAACGCATCGGTTTCGCAGTGCTTTTGCTATGCCAAATACTGCGTAACAGAGGGAAGAAATTATTATATCCTAAACAGCGCCGAGCCTATAAGGATGTTTTATGACATCAGGCTTGACATAGAAAAATTTGCGCTTGCAAGCTACTTTTGCGAGCTGCTTCTTTACACCTGCCCGAAAGGTGAGGCAAACTATGAGGTTCTGAGGCTTATACTCAACACACTGCACTTTTTATCAAAGGGAACGCGAACAAACGAAATGCTTAAATCCGTCTTTGAAATGAGACTAATGAGCGAGATAGGCCTTGTTCCAAATCTGATAGGATGCTGCGAGTGCTATAGATATTTAGCTCCGTACATGCAGTTTGACCTTGCGTCCGGAAAGCTTTATTGCGAGGTATGTTGTCCGCTTACCGACCTGAGAAACTGCGAGCAGATAAATATGCCTGTGCTGCACGCTTTGAGGTTGATAGCACTTTCCGATATGGCTGAAATATTTAAATTCAAGATTTCCAAGCTGTATCAGCCGCAGCTTTCAAGGGTAACGGAGAGGTACGTCCTCATCCAACTCGGAAGAAATTTTAAAACGCTTGATTTTTATAAATCACTGATAAATAAAAAAGACTAATTTTAAATGACGGTATAAACTTATGAAAGAACAATATAAAACATTAGAGCTGCATAAAATACTTGAAATGCTTTCGCAGCTGTGCTCAAATGACGCGTCATCAAAGGCTGCGCTTGAAATTGAGCCATCTACGGATATTGACGAGGTTCGCCGCGAGGTCAAAAAGACGTTTGACGCACTGAGCGTGTCAGTGAGATTCGGCTCTCCTAATTTTATAAACTTCCCCGATGTTGCAGTGACCGCAAGGAGGGCGCAGAGCGGCTCAGAGCTGTCTTTAAAAGAGCTTTTGGACGTTTCAAAGCTGCTGTCTCAAACGCAGTCGCTCAAGTCATGGCGCAAACAATTCTCAGACGAGAGCTTTAGCCTTGATTATCTTTTTGAGGCGTTGTTTGATAACAAGTGGCTTTATGACAAGATAATAAACTCGGTTGCGAGTGAGGACGAACTTTTTGATTCTGCCAGTCCGGAGCTTGCGTCAATAAGAAGAAAACTCACATTGGCGGGAACAAAAATACGCGACACATTAGACAAAATGATCAGGTCTTCGGATACGCAGGCGTACTTGCAGGACAGCCTTGTAACTATGAGAGACGGAAGATACGTTTTGCCCGTAAAATCAGAGCATAAAAATAACGTTCCGGGACTTGTTCACGATACATCCGCCAGCGGACAGACATATTTTATAGAGCCGATGGCTGTTGTAGAGGCAAACAACGAAATAAGGATACTTAAAGGCAAGGAGCAGGAGGAAATTCAAAGAATCATAAAAGAGCTTTCTTCCGATTGCGCCGGCTTCGCAAATGAATTGATATCAAATTATGATACATGCGTAATGCTCAACCTGTACTTTGCCAAGTCAAACCTCGCGGCAAAGATGTCCGCAGCAATGCCGCAGGTTTCGGATGACGGTGAGATAGTTTTAAAAAAGGCGAGGCATCCGCTTATCGACCCTAAAAAAGTGGTGCCTATTGATTTTTCAATAGGTCAAAGCTATGATGCGCTTGTCATAACCGGACCCAACACAGGCGGTAAAACGGTTATTTTAAAGACCGTGGGACTGTTGACCCTTATGACGATGTGCGGGCTTTTGATACCTGTGTCTGACGGCAGCAAGATAACCGTGTTTGAGGATGTCTTAGTTGACATAGGGGACAAGCAGTCGATTGAAGAGAGCTTGTCTACCTTCTCGTCGCATATGACGAATATAGTGGATATACTTCACAAGGTGAATTACAAATCGCTTGTCTTAATCGATGAGCTTGGATCCGGAACTGACCCTGTTGAAGGCGCGGCGCTTGCTGTAGCTATTATTGAAAAAATCAAGTGTACAGGTGCAAAGCTTGTCACTACAACTCACTATCAGGAGCTTAAAATGTACGCTCTTGAGACAGACGGTGTGGAGAATGCATCGTGCGAGTTTGATATAAAGACCTTGCAGCCGACCTACAGATTGATAATAGGTTCACCCGGAAAGTCAAACGCTTTTGCAATATCAAAGCGTCTTGGGCTGGACGATGATATAATCGAACGCGCGGAATCCATGCTCAGCGGCGAGTCTAAGCACTTTGAGGATGTCATTTCAAAGCTTGAATCTGCAAGGAGAGAGCTTGAGGACAACACAAAGCTTGCTCAGGAATATAAGCGTCAGGCACAGGAGCTTAAAGAAGAGCTTGAAAAGGAAAGGGAAGTGCTTGCATCGCAAAAGGACGAAGAGCTTAATAAGGCAAAACGTCAGGCGAGGGATATTATTGATCGAGTAAGCATGCAGTCAAGACGACTTATGGATGAGCTTGAAGATGCAAAGAAGGCAAAGGACAAAGCTGAGTTTTCAAAGATCGTCTCGCAACAGCAGCAAAAATATCGGTCTGAAATCAACAGCCTTTACAATGAAGCGTCAAAGCTTGGGGAGTACGAGGCGGATAACTATACGCTGCCCAGACCCCTGAAAAAGGGCGACGACGTGCTTATAAAGGACGGAAACAAGTCCGGAATACTCATTTCGCCTCCGGACAGCATGGGCAACTGTATGGTTCAGGTCGGCATTATGAAAACTAAGGTTCACGTCTCAAAACTCAGACTTGTTGAAAAGAACGTAACGTTCAATAACAAGAACATATCAAAAAATACAAAAGGTGACTCGTCAAGCGGACGTGTAAGCACAAAAGGCGTTGAAAGCCGCGCCACAAGGCGTCCGGAGCTGGAACTTGATATCAGAGGATATACGGTTGACGAGGGACTGTATGAGCTTGATTCATTCCTTGACAGAGCCGTGCTTAGCGGAAATAAAGTTGTGACCATTATACATGGAAAAGGCACAGGAGCGCTTAAAACCGCAGTTAGGAACCATCTTAAAAAGCATCCGTCTGTGGCGTCGATGCGAAAAGGCTTGTATGGCGAAGGCGAAGACGGCGTGACGATAGTTGAACTCAAGTGACGGCAATCAGAAATTATAAAATTATAAAAATTATAAAATGAATCATAAAAGCCGGCGGTTATATGCCGGCTTTTGGTTTATGCTAAAGCAATTAAGAATTGCGCATATAAGCTGCAAGCATGCATGATAGTTCATATGCGATATGCAGGTGAGCGCTTAAATATAAAGCTTAAATATAAATAAGTTATCAGCATGCGAATATGAAGTATGGTTTGCGCAAATGTTATGAGGGGCATGGGCAGAAGCACAGGAGTATGTATATATCAATGTTCGCTAAATTAAAATTTAGCGAACATCAGGGGAGAAAAACGGCGTGTATATCGCTTAGACACTTCTTTGCATGGCTGTGCCGTAATATCTTTATGACGTTGTTTTATGGCTGCGCAAGTGTCTTAAAGTGTACATAATACGCATATCATGCATATCACCGGCACGTATCACGCATATCGTCGTGTACATAAACGGCACACGCATAACTTGTACACGTTACTTAGCGACAGCTCTCGTGTGCTCGTGCGTACGTTATTACGTTATTAAATATTATATAGTCGTACAGCCTCAGCGGCTCTGATATCTTTGTTTCATCTTCGCGCCTATGATACGTTTTCTGCTGACCGCTATAATTATAATGCTGTTTGAACTGCTTAGAGCATGTTCAGCGAACATGTATGCTCAACGAACATGTATGCTCAGCGCCTGCATACACTGCAAACTTACACATCGCTTGCGCCGCTGTGCGTTTTTGTGATATAATTCATTATAGCAAAGCGTATCTATAACAACATGAGCATGTTGCTGCGTGCACAATATATTATATAAATAATATATTATATAAATAATAAATAATAAGGAGCATACTTTTTATTATGCGTGAAGAATATGAAAACGACTGTCCTTCATATTTGAAGGACTATATCAACTACATACGTACAGTAAAAAATCACTCAGAAAGAACTCAGGAAGCGTATTACATAGATTTGCGCTTGTTCTTGAGATACTTAAAGGTTGTGCATCATGATGTGCCGAAAGAAACAGACTTTTCGTCTATAAAGATTGCTGATGTACCCTTTTCATATGTAAAGGACTTCACCAATACAGACGCCTACATGTATCTTAACTTTCTCAATACTGAGCGGAATAACAGCGTTAAGACGAGAGCAAGAAAGATTACCTCTCTGAGGAGGTTTTACGGATACCTGCACGACCGAGCAAAGACAATTGATGAAAACCCTGTAGAGCATGTGGATTTGCCGAAGATTCCTAAGACACTTCCAAAATATCTTCAGCTTGATCAAAGCGAGCAGCTTCTTGAGAGCATTAGCGGCAAAAATCAGATTCGCGACTACTGTATTTTAACGTTGTTTTTAAACTGCGGAATGCGTTTAAGCGAGCTTGCCGGTCTTAACATTGCAGATTACAGTAAGAAGTCCCGCAGCCTGAGGCTTTTCGGAAAAGGCCGAAAAGAGCGGATAGTATACTTAAACGATGCATGCATATCCGCTCTGGACGACTATTTAAAGGTTAGGCCCAAGTCTGAAATTGAAACAAAGGCAATATTTTTATCCACCCACGCAAATCATCTGACAAGGCTGACCACAAGAAGGATACAAAAAATCGTCGAGGATCAGCTTAAAATTGCCGGATTGGGCAACCTCGGAATCTCTGTTCACAAGCTCAGGCATACTGCCGCAACGTTAATGTATGAGTACGGAAACGTGGATATTTTAGTTTTAAAAGAGATCTTGGGTCATGAAAACCTCGGTACAACGGAGATCTACACGCATCTTTCAAGTATTGATAAGAAAGAAGCGGCTGAAAGATCGCCGTTGGCAAAAATGAAAAACGCAAATTCGAATTCCGGCGAACCTGCCGCAGACGCAAAATCTGATGACACGCCTGACAAATGATTAGCGCATAAGTGCATAGTGCGCTGTTCCCTATGCTTCCTATGCCTCCCCTGCCCTTTTTATTTCCACAAAAAGGCATATACATGTGGCGAAAATGCACGGGCAAGCATGCATGCATAGCGCTATAATAAAGGCTATCAGACTGATTTTTTAAGTCTTAAGATCAATTCATCAGTGACTGAGTTGACCATATCGAAATTCATTGCATCTATATAGTAGCTTTCAAGCTCATCGTGAATGTCTTTTGCGGTTTTTAAGGCCTCAATTGCTTCATAGGTGAGCTTTTCTGCCATTCCCCTGTCGAAGGCTGCTCTCTTCTTTTTGCCTTTTAAGCTGTATCGGTCGTAAAATCTCAGCGCATTTATTGAGGCTGATGCGCTCTTTTGCAAAGCTTCGGTGTTAGAGCTTGTAAAGGCAATTTTCAGCTCCGGTATAACGGTGTGTTGGTACGCTCCGCTCGGCATGAGAACATTTTCGCTGACTATCACATCGTATCCGCTTGATGCTGCGCACTCCGCCAACTTTGACATAAGTCTTGCGGACACTGCGCAGTAATCGTCGTCTATTTTAAAGATAGTCATATCCTTAAAGATTTCAGAGTGAGTTATCATGCCTTTGGGGGTTATGGAGCTTATCTGGCGGTGAAGTATGCTTGCCTGAGGTCTTTTGGTTTTTGGGAACAGCTTAGCGCAAAGTCTGTCACAGTACGCATCGAGCTTTGGCTTGTTAAGGCAGGATGCGCCAAGGGTCATAATATCGTCGTTTAATGTGATTATTGCCTTTAAATAGCGCTTAACTGCCGCGTGGTATTTCTGATTTCGGTCAGTTGCATCAATGATATTTTCGCGGTTATTTTTAAGCCTGTCGATGTTCCAGCATCCGCCGAGATCGATGAGCACTTCCCTTACGCCGGGATACTTTGGCTCAAACACGTGCGGCGCCGTTCCGTCCACAATTATGGCTTTTGATTTTCTTAAAACCACCGCGTCAAGTGAATCCGGATCTGACGAGCAGTAGTAAATCTCCGGATCTTCTGTTTCAGACATTGCCGCTGCGACCTTTTTCATAAGAGACGACTTTCCCGTTCCCGGGCCGCCTTTTAGGATGTATGTAGTAAACGTTCCTGAGTTTATATCGTCCGAAAGATGTGTTGAAAAACCGTCGGGAGTTGAATGTCCCAAAAAGAAAACGTTATTGCCGGTCATATATACCCTCCGTTAAAGAAATATTTGTACATAATATGGCAAACAAACATTTTGGGTTACATTAAAGCCGTCAGAGACCGAGGTTTCTGACGGCTTATTTTTATATGTTCAGATTCTTTCTTATTATGCTTCCCGACGGAAATACCTTTTCGCACGGCATTGAAAACTTCATTGTTGCGATGTTTGCAACGTCAACCGATTCTCCGGCTTCATTTACGATTTGGCTTGCAGTAAGCTTTACCGGTTCTTCGCCCGGAGCAAGTATCTCAAGTTCATCGCCCTTGAAAAAGCGGTTTCTTTGAGTACAGTACAGACGCCCGTCCCTGCACTCATCAATTATCGCAACGACATCATAGTTTCTCACATACCCACTTGTCTCGTAATATTGAGAATTCTCCGGCCTTCCAAAGTAGAATCCGCAGGAATACTGCCTGTGTGAGACTTTATACACCTCTTCGCGAAGCCACTCCGGAAGCGCATAGTTGTCGGGATTTGACTTTAAGATGTCCACGGCGCAGCGGTATGCATTTGTTATGACGGACACGTAGTATGCAGATTTAGCACGTCCTTCAATCTTAAAGCTTGTGACGCCCGCTTTTGCAAGCTTGTCAAGGTGCTCTATCATGCACATGTCCTTTGCGTTTAGTATGTATGAGCCTTTGTCGTTTTCAAACACCGGAAAGTACTCGCCAGGTCTCTTTTCTTCCATGAGATAGTATTTCCACCGACACGGCTGTGCACATTCTCCTCGGTTTGCATCTCTGTTTACAAGATACTGCGACAGCAGACATCTTCCCGAAAACGACATACACATTGCGCCGTGAACAAAGCATTCTATATCGAGCTCTTTCGGCGTCTTTGAACGTATTTCGGCGATGTCGTCTATGCTCAGTTCCCTTGCAAGCACCACTCTTTTTGCACCCATGTTGTAGAACGCATTTGCGCTTGCATAGTTTACTATTCCGGCTTGTGTCGAAACGTGTATTTCAAGGTCGGGTACATATTTTTTTATAAGTGAAAATACTCCTATATCCGTCACTATGGCGGCGTCTGTTCCGCATTCGTAAACTTGCTTTATAAACCCTTCAAATGAATCTATTTCGCTGTTGCTTGGGAGCGTGTTGCAGGTCAGATACACTTTTTTGCCTAAGCTGTGCGCTTTGCTGCATGCCTCGCCGAGCTGTTCAAAAGTGAAGTTAGACGGGGAAGATCTCATTCCCATACTTTTTGCACCGAGATATACAGCGTCCGCTCCGAACAGAATTGCCGCATTAAATCTCTCCATATCCCCTGCCGGAGCCAAAACCTCAAGGCTCAAGTATTCGCTCAAATTGTTCACTCCTTATTTTACAGCGTAATGCCGGCGGTTTCGCAGTTTACAAGGTGCTGCTCATACGTTTCGGCGTAGTATGTTTCCTTAGTAGCGACGTTGGAGCAGAAGTAATAGTAGTTTGTGTCGTTTGGATACAAAACTGCATTGATTGCGTCTGCGCCGGGGTTGCATATCGCGCCTACGGGAAGTCCTATGCAGGTGTAAGTGTCGTATGCGTCGTACATGTCCTGATACTCTACAGTGAGAACGGTCTTTATTACGTCTTCAATGTAGGTATCGGTAGCGTCAGACTGAAGTCTTGGGAACGCTTCCGGGTTGTTGAGTCTGTTTATAAACACTGACGCTATGTTTTTCATGTCGTCAACGCTGCCTGCCTCGAGCTGAACAATGGAGGCAAGCGTTACAACCTCATCTATGGTCATTCCCACTTCCGTCGCTCTTTCTATCACATCCGCATTTAATATTTCATTTGTCCTTGTTCTTATTTTTTTGACTACGTTGTATGCCGTGTCGTCAACGTAAAACTCGTAAGTATCGGGGAATAAATAGCCCTCGTATTTATACAGCTTTAAGCTTGACGACGACACGTATCTTTCAAACTCAAATCCAAAGGTGGACGAGTTGAACGTGTAGATAAAATCATCTGCTCCGCAAACGCCGTTTTGCTCAAGAAGCGCTGCCGCCTCGATAAGCGTAATGCCTTCCGGAAATGTGACGGTTACGGTTTCCCTTGCATCTCGCATATCCATAAGGCTGTCGATTATATCCGAGTAGCTCATGTTGTACGCAACTTCTATGTCTCCGGGATACATGTTTCCGTCTGCGCCCTTAATTTTTGCGAGAGCTATGAATACTTTCTTGTAGTAGATGACTCCTTCGTCATACAGCTGATCAGCTATATCGGCAGTGGACGAGCCGGCAGGGATGTTTATTGTAAACTCGCTGTCCATGCTTTCTATGCCTAAAACGTCTCTGCCGATAATTATAACCGACAGTGACAGAACGAGCGACACGCATATTACAAGCGTGGCAAGTATTATTCCTAAGTACGCGGTGTAATTCTTTTTATGCTTTTTCTTTTTTCTTCGCACAGGCATGGATCCCGAAGCATTGCCGTCGTATTCGTAATAAGCTTGTCCGCCGCCATGCTGCACGTTTTGAGGTGCTCCGTCAATTTTATCTTTGAAGTTGAAAAGGCTTGTCCTCTCATCCTCGGATATGCGTCGTGTTTTGCCCATGTCTGAAGAAGAAGTTTGCTTGCTGCCCTCGTCGCTTCCTTTATCGTTTAGGATGTCATTTAAAAGCTGATCGTAGCTTTCAATCTTTTTATCCTTATTGTTTTCAGTGTTATCTGTCATATTGCATGTCCTTTTTTTGCGTTGTTACTTGACGTTAAGGGATGTAAACAGCTTGTCCGCGCGCTCCTTTGAAATGAGTTTTTCAATGATTGCATAAGAAAACTTAGTTGCAGCGCCCATTCCGCAGCCGGTTATTATGTTACCGTCAACCGCAACTGCGCAATCAAGCACGTTTGCGCCCTCGAGTTCGCTTTCAAACCCCGGATAGCATACGGCGTTCTTTCCCTTTAAAAGTCCTTTGTGTCCGAGTATAGAAGGCGCTGCGCATATTGCGGCAATGGGGATATCGTTTTCGGCGCAGTAATCTATAGCGCGGTTTACCGTTTCGTTCTTTTCAAGATTGAGCGTTCCGGGCATTCCGCCGGGGAGAATTATCATCTCAATCTCCTTTGACATCTTAAGCTCGTTATCTTCTATATCGGCAATGACAGGTATGCCGTGCGAGCCTTTTACAATGACTCCGCCTATTCCAACTGTCAAGACCTCTTTTTCGCATCTTCTGAGGCAGTCAACCGGTGTTAAAGCCTCGATTTCTTCAAATCCGTTTGCTAAAAAGCATATTACCATTTTATTTGACCTCCATAGTTGATTTTAGCTGTTCTTCGGCGTCCTTAAGCACCGTTTCGGTTATGTTGTTTCCGCCCAAAAATCTCGCTATTTCATGTACTCTTTCATCAAAGTTAAGGCTCTTTACGTCTGTTACCGTTCGATCGCCCTTGACGGTTTTCTCTATGAGAAGATGGTTGTCCGCCATAATCGCAATCTGCGGCAGATGCGTAACGCATATTACCTGATGCTTTGATGATATTTCCTTGAGCTTTATTCCTATTTTCTGCGCCGCTCTTCCGCTCACGCCTGCATCTATCTCATCAAAAATCAGCGTAGGTATTGCGTCCTTGTCGGCAAGTACCGCTTTAAGGGCAAGCATAATTCTTGAAAGCTCGCCGCCGGATGCGATTTTAGCAAGAGGCTTCGGTTCTTCACCGCGGTTTGCGGATATCAAAAATTCGATATTGTCCATTCCGCTCAAAGTGAGTTTTCCCTTTTCATGCTTTACCGAAAGCACAACATCCGGCATGTTTAAAAAGCTCAGCTCACTTCCCACTTCGCCGACAAATTTCTGAGAGGCTTTAAGTCTGAATTCGGACAGCGCTTCAGCTTTTTTTGTCACCTGCACAAGCAGCTCTGACTTTTTGGATTCAAGCTCTGAAATGGCTTCGTCCGACGATTCAAACTTTTTTATTTCATCCAAAGCGGACTCGTACATCTTAATTGCGTCAGAAAGCTCAGGCCCGTAGCGCTTTTTAATGCTTGCAAGCTGTGCTCTGCGCTGCGTTAATCTGTCATACTCCGCTTCGTCTATGTCCAAGCTGTCCAAAAGATGAGACAGCTCGCCTGCGATATCGTTAATCTCGATTATAACGCTGTTTAGCCGGCTTGTTATAGGCTCAAGCTCCTTCATAACATCCTCATGAACGCTCAGCTCAGCATAGGCGTTTGCGACAAGCTCTCCGGCTCCGTATGACTCATCGGAGTTCAGGCAGGAAAGAGCCGCTCTCATAGCCTCAGAAAGCGACACGGCGTTATCGGCGATTTTAAAGCGCTGCTCTACAAGCTTGTCCTCATCTTCCGATATTTCAAGGCTACCTATGTCCAAAACGATCTGGTTGAGATACATCTGCCGCTGCGCTGATATTTTCGAGCTTATCTTTAGCTTGTTTATCTCGCGAGCTGTTTTTTGAAGCTCCCTGAACGAGCTTTGATAGTCCGATATGAGTTTTTCCGATCCCGCGTAATTGTCAAGTATGTCTAAATGCTTGCTTGCGTCTAAAAGCACCTGGCTGTCGTGCTGCCCGTGTATGTTTACAAGCAAATTTCCGATGTCTTTAAGTGCGGAAGCTGTCACGGGGCGGGAGTTGATTTTTGCAAAGCTCTTTCCGTCCGAACGTATTTCACGGGAAAGTATAAGCTCGTCATCCTCACAAGGTATATCAAGCTCGCCGAGCTTTTTTGTGACCGCATCGGGCAGTTCGGTAAACACTGCGCTCACGTATGCCTTATCGGTTCCGGCTCTCACTACGTCCTTATAAACCCTTTGACCCAAAATGGCGTTTATACCGCCTATCAAAACGGACTTTCCCGCTCCGGTTTCTCCGGTAAACACGTTAAGATTATTTTGAAGTTCTATAGTCACGTTTTCGATAACCGCAAGGTTTTCTATATGAAGTTCATTGAGCAATCAGCATCACTTCCCACTTTGACCTACGCAAGTATGTGTTTATATGAGCCAAGAGGCTTATATAAGCTCTCTTAGTTCCCTGACCATTTTTTCTGCGTCTTTTTCCGTCCTCATCAAGACAAATATGGTGTCGTCTCCGGCAAGCGTTCCGACGATTCCGCTCATCGGCACTGAATCGAGCTTTGAGCATACGGCGTTTGCCATGCCGGTGCTGCACTTTATGACGACGGTGTTCATCGCGCTGTCTATTGACAATACAGCGTCCGAGAAAATCGAATAAAAGGAGGAACGCGCATTAGAATCGGTTGTTTTTGGCGGCAAGGAGTATTTGTAGCTGCCGCTCGGGCTCATCGTTTTTAAAAGCGAAAGCTCTTTTATATCACGCGACACCGTCGCCTGAGTCACGTTAAAGCCTCTCTCGAGCAAAAGTGCCTGAAGCGTTTCCTGAGTATCGACCTCGTATTTTGAGACGATATCTAAAATAGCTTTTTTTCTGTCGCTTTTCATACGCCCTCCTGTCAGTTTTCTTTAGCAGACTGCATCAGCTTTGAACCTATAGACCTGAAATAATTGTTTTTGCTTATGTCTATTAAGTCAAGACGCAGCCCTGACCTGCGTATGCAAATCTTATCTTTTGCACTCACAGGTATCACTTTGTTTCCGTCTGCGCTTATTCCTATCTCCCCCACCGCTTTGAATTTCACTTCTATATTTTTTTCGGGAGAGAATATCATAGTTCTTGCAAACAAAGAGTGAGGGCATATTTGAGTAAACTCTATACAGTCCATAGACGGTTCTATCAGCGGGCCGCCCGCAGAAAGCGAGTACGCCGATGCGCCCGTAGGCGTTGAAAATATAAGCCCGTCAGCTCTTAGTGATGATACCTTTACGCCGTCCGCAAGAACGGTAAAGTCATTAATATTATATTTGAAACCGTGAGTAATTACAATATCGTTTAGCGCGGTTGCGCAAATTATATCCCCTGCTCCGGATGTGCGGTCGATTGTTACATCGAGCATCATTCTGCTTTCTGTCTTGTAATCTCCCAAAACGAGCTTGCTAAGCTCGGTAAGCTCGCTTCTTTCCAAAGACGCCATAAATCCAAGCCTTCCGCAGTTTATCCCGAGAAGTTTTTTGCCGGCGCGCGCTGCCTCTGACGCTATTTTCAGAATAGTTCCGTCGCCGCCTATGGTTATTACGACATCGGAACAGCCCACCCCTTCGTGAACGTCTGCAAACTGCGCTCCGCTGCAGTTTATTATGCCGCTCAGCTGCGGCTGCATGACAATGCTGCAATCAAGGCTTGAAAGTATTTTAATCACTTCGTTTGTACATTCAAGAGAATGAGCTTTTTCGAGATTTGGATATATAAAAGCTTTCATATACTCTTTCATCTCCTCTATATTCGCCGGTTTCAGCCGTCGAATCCTTCTTCAACCGTCTTTTTAAAATCAATCGGCAAAGATGCCGGCGCATCTGACTTTTCAACATATATCAGATACTCAACGTTTCCGTCACCGCCTTTTATCGGCGACGGAGTAAGTCCCAAAATCGAAAATCCCGACTGCATGACCATGCTGAAAACGCCTTGCAAAACATCTATGTGGACTTTTTTATTTTTGACTATTCCGCCCTTTGAGATGTTTTCTTTTCCGGCTTCAAACTGCGGCTTAATCAAAAGCACGGCTTTTGCACCGTTATCAAGAAGTCGCTGCGCTGCATACACTGCGTATCTGACCGAAATAAATGACAGGTCGGCACATACAAAGTCTATAGTGCTGTTATCCACCGTATCCCTTGTGACGTCCTTTACGTTTACGCCTTCTATATTTACAACTCTTGGGTCATCAACAAGCTTTCTATCAAGCTGATCATGACCTACGTCTATGGCGTAAACAAGTTTAGCTCCGTGGGCAAGCATACAGTCGGTAAATCCTCCGGTAGACGCCCCTAAATCCGCGCATACAAGCCCGCCAAGGTCTATATTAAACCTTTCAATCGCGCCGTCAAGCTTCAGTCCTCCGCGCCCCACATACTTTTCTGCCTCGCCGCAGTACGTGATCGTATCGCTCTCGGACACCTCAAGCGACGGCTTTGTCGCCATAACGCCGTTGACATACACGTGTCCGGCTTTTATATATTCTTTTGCTTTCTCGCGGCTTCTTGCAATTTTTCTTGCCGCAAGCTCAACGTCAAGTCTTTGCATTTGACAACCATCGCTTCGTTAAGTATTTGCTGTTCTATCTTATCTTCAGACAAACCGCACTCGTCTAAAGCCTCTTCTACGGACATTTGCTGTACAAAGCCGCGTACAGCGTGGGTTTTAAGCTTTGGCGCGTTTGCCTTGAGTTTTTGACCTATCGAGCCTTCTTCGCTGCACTCTTCAAACATAAACGCATTTTCATAGCGACTGATTACGTTTGCTATGTCATCATCTATCGGGAATATATTTAAAAGCTTCAGATGATCTGCGCCGAGCTTAGCGCATACACGCTGAACGGTATTTGATATTTTTCCGTAAGAGACAACTACCGTGTTTGAACCGCAGCTATAGAGTGCATTTCCGTTTGAAAGCTCACATTCACTATAAATATCGCTTTCATACGCTGCTTTTAGCACTTCACTTCCGACAGGGCATCTTATCACCGATATATTCTTATCGTCATACAGCGCTTTGTTAAGGCATAGCTCTATTTCACTGCAAGACGACGGCGAATATATGCGAACGTTCGGTATTGATGTCAAAAACGGAATGTCAAAAAGACCTTGATGCGTTTCTCCGTCCTGACCGACAACGCCGCAGTTGCATTCAACTATCACTGCATGAAGTCCCGCTATTGACAGGTCGTGAAGAATTTGATCATAGCTTCTTTGCAGGAATGTCGAGTACACCGCAAAGACAGGTATCATGCCTTCTCGGGCAAGCCCCGCGGCAAACGTCACCGCATGCTCCTCAGCTATTCCGACATCGAAAAATCTTTCTGGGAAATACCTGCTGAACTTATAAAGCCCTACGGCTTGCTTCATTGCGGCGGTGATTGCGCATATTCTTTCGTCGTTTTCAGCCGCTTTCGCAAGCGCATTGCCAAACGCCGCAGAAAAGCTTTGCGCCTGTGTGTTTTCTTTGCTGCCGTTTAACGGCTTTACGCTGTGGTATTGCCCCGGATTATCTTCAGCGGGCTTATATCCTTTGCCTTTAATTGTGTTCACCTGCACGATTACAGGGGCATTTAGGGATTTTGCGGCTTCAAGGGCGGTTTCAAGCTCTTTTAAGTCGTGTCCGTTCACAGGGCCTATATATTCAAACCCGAGATCCTCAAACAGCGAGCTGTGCAGCATTTTTGCTTTAACGGCGTATTTAAAAGAGTCAACGCTTTGCATGATTTGCTTGCCGACAAGCGGAACGTGACGCAAGAACTTTTTTGTGGCGTTCTTTGCGTTTCGGTATGATTTTTTAATTCTCAGCTTGGACAGATACTCTGCAATTCCGCCTATGTTTTTTGATATGGACATTTCGTTGTAGTTTACCACCACAACGAGGTTTGTTTTGCTTTTTCCCGCGTTGTTCAGCCCTTCGTAAGCAAGCCCTCCCGTAAGAGAGCCGTCGCCTATGACGGCTACAGCATGGTGATTGTCGCCGCGCAGCTTCATTGCCTGAGCTATTCCCAAAGCAGCAGACACGGATGTGGAGCTGTGTCCGCATATCATGGGGTCGTGCTCCGATTCGTTCGGCTTAGGAAATCCGCTTATGCCGTCTTTTTGACGCAGGGTATCAAAGTCTTTATACCTGCCGGTCAATATCTTATGCGCATAGCACTGATGACCGACATCAAATATTATCTTGTCATCAGGTGAGTCAAAAACCTTGTGCAGCGCAACCGTAAGCTCGACAACGCCGAGGTTTGAAGAAAGATGTCCGCCGTTTTTTGAGACGGTGGCAATAATCTTTTTCCGTATGGATGTGCAAAGCTTTGTTTGCTCCTCAATGCTTAGTTTTTTTATGTCACCCGGCAGCGTCAAGGTTTCTAAAAGATCATTGTTCAAATCAAAAAGTCCTTTTCATATTTATTATTTGCGCTAAAATTTTCTGCTTACAAGACTTTGTGCAAGTTCGCATAAAAAGTCCGAACCGTCGTACTCTTTTACTGCCGCAACAGCAGCCTCGGTATACTCTTTTGCAAGACTAAGCGCACCGTCTGCGCCCAAAGCATCTGCAAATGTAATTTTATTTCTGGCTTTGTCGCTTCCTATAGGCTTTCCCAAAAGCTTTTCATCGCCCTTGACATCAAGTATGTCGTCTACAATCTGAAATGCAAGTCCTAAGTTGGCGGCATACTCTACAGCGCTGCTTCTTCTTTTTTCGTCGGCGTCTGCAAGCACTGCGCCGAACAGGCATGACGCTTTGAGCATGCATCCGGTTTTCAGCGATGACATCTTAATCAAAAAGTCTTTGTTTACAACTTTAATATCTTTGTTTTCGCTCAGCAAATCAAGCGTTTGCCCCATGATCATTCCACGGTTTCCTGCTGAAACGGACAGTATGTTTACAAGTTCTGCTGCGGTTTTAAAGGGTATTTTCCCTTCGCACGCCTCGCGGCTTATGATTTCAAAGGGAAGTATGCACAGTCCGTCTCCCGCCAGCAGTGCGATATCTTGTCCGAACTTAGCGTGAGTCGAAGGCTTTCCCCTTCTTAATCTGTCGTTGTCCATCTCCGGCATGTCATCGTGAACAAGCGAAAATGTGTGCATAAGATCAAGGCACACGGCGACATTTAGAGTCGACTCCGTTATGTCTCCGCCGAAAAGCCTGCAAAACTCTATGCACAGCAGCGGTCTTATTCTCTTTCCGCCTGCGGACACCGAATAGTTTTCAGCTTCTATGACTTTGTCCTGAGGACTGCCGGAGGCTTTGAGGTATCCGCATGAGCAGATATTTTGAATTGTGTCATTTATGAGTTTTACGTCTGCGTCAAGTTTTGACTTGAAATTTTCGGTCATGCTTCTATCCCTGCATCCTTGTCATCTTCGTCAGAGTTAAGCTCTGATTTTATCTTTTCAATCGTTTTTAAGCACTCCTCCGACAAAGCCAGGCCTTCCTTATAAAGCTTTGCGGTTTCTTCTAATGTTGTGCCGTCGCTGCTCAGCTTTGAGCATATCTCTTTAAGTCTTTTTATTGATTCGTCAAAGTTCATATACTGTTATCTCCGTTGTCTGCATTGGCGGTTTGCTTGCTTAGAACCTCGGCGGTAAAGCTTCCGTCCTTTAAAACCACCTTTATATTATCGCCGCTTGAAACGCCCGAAACGCTTGTTGCAAGCTCATCACGGTTGTATACAAGCGCATATCCGCGCGAGATTACGTTCATCGGGTCAAAACTGCCAAGTATCTGCTTGAAATTTAAAACGTCCTTTTCAAAGCGTGAAAGCTTCTGGCTGTAAAGCGAGCAAAGCGACGCTCTTAGAGCTGCCGTTTCATATTTAAGCGATTCAAGTTTCTTTTGAGGCGAGTAGGCGTTTATCAGCCTTAAAAAACCGGATATTTCGCTTTCGGCATAGCTCATTTTCTTTTGAGCTGCCGATTTTATTGACTGCTGAAGGTATTTTATCTCACGGCATATTTCATTTATATCCGAAGTGCAAAGCTCTGCGGCTCCGGACGGGGTAGGCGCTCTTAAATCGGCGACAAGATCGCACAGGCAAACGTCTATTTCATGTCCCACGGCGGACACCACCGGCGTTTTGCAATTATACACCGCCATAACGACCTCTTTTGTATTAAAGCAGGACAGATCGTCGTTAGAGCCTCCGCCTCTTGTCAAAATCACCGTGTCGGCGCCGCTTTTATCGGCGTCCGCGATTGCACCGCATATGCTTTTAGGCGCTTCAATGCCTTGGACTACAGCCGGAAAAAGCTTTATCTTCACTGACGGAAAACGCCTTTTTGCCACGCTTATAACGTCTTTTATCGCAGCGCCTGTAGGAGAGGTGACCACAGCAAGCATCTTGGGATACTTTGCTATCGGCTTTTTAGGTTTATTGAAAACTCCGCTTTTTGCAAGCTCCTCTTTAAGCTGAGCGAGCCTTAAGTTCTCGGAGCCTTTGCCGGAAATTAAAAGCTGTGTGCAGTTGAGCTGATATATTCCCGCCCGTTCGTACACATCTATACTTCCGAACGCAATTACGCTAAGCCCTACTTCCGGATAAAAGTTTAGCTTTTGAACGCTTGAAGAAAACATGACCGCTTTTATTGAGCTTTGGTTATCCGAAAGGGTAAAATACATATGCCCCGACCCGTGATTTATATTTACGTCTGTCAACTCTCCGCTTACAGCTATGCCTCTTAGTTTCGGGTCATTTTTCAGCTTAAAGGAAACGTATGTGTTTACGGCGGAGACAGATAAGATAGTATTCACAGCTTAAAACCGTCCTTTACTGCCGCAAAAACAGCCGTGCCCGCAGCGTTGTCGCAGGAATACCACGGCTCGCTGAAATATGCGTTAAAGCTGTCGGACAGCTTTTTTCTTATCAACATATCTGACATGACGCCTCCGGCATAGATCACCGGAGTGTCCTTGCCGCCTATGCTTTCAAGTGCATATTCCGTCATTTTATAAATCGCAGCTTCTATGTATTTGAGCGCATACAGTGCAATATCGCATGGTTTTTCACCGCTCGACTGCATGTCGCGGCAGATGTTTTCCACGCCCGATAAACAGCAGCATCCGTTTTTAAGCGTGGGGTTTATTTTGTATTGTCTTTCAGACTGCATTGCAAGCTTTTCAAGCTCTGCTCCGCACGGGAATGTAAGCCCGAGCATTAGCCCTACCCTGTCTATAAGCTGCCCCGCTTTCAGGTCAAGAGATGACGAAATTTCCCCGACGGACATGACTTCCCTTTCGTCGCCTTGAGCTAACAGGCAGTCTGTGGTGCCGCCACTCACGTGAAACGCCAAAAAGGGCTTATCGGAGCACACAAGGTCAAGCCTTTCGCAGGAATACAGCGCCGACAGTATATGTCCGACCTGATGTGAGGTTTTATATACCGGCTTATGAGACACGCAGCCTATGCTGTCCGCAACAGCTTCGCCCACTAAAAAGCATGGCATGTATGAGCCTTCCGCGTTTCTCGGCTTTGCCGATACGCCCACGGCGCTTATGCTTTCTTCTATTGATATGTTAAGTTCCGCAAGCATCTGCGGCAGCTGCTTTACATGGTGAAACACGGCGTCAGACTGGCGTATGCCAAGCTCCCCTTCTTTTACGGGAAGGAGTTTTTTAGACTGCCGTATCTGAAACTTATCGCTGTCAAACAATACTGCGGACGTTGTGTAGTTGCTTGTATCTATGCCTAAGTAAATCGACATTATTTATTTTCAATGCTCCTTGCATACGCGCCCAATACGCCGTTGACAAAAGAGACGTCGGTGTCCTGAGCATATTTTTTGACAAGACCCACCGCTTCATCTATTGCAACACCGACAGGCACAACATCCTGCCTGTAGTTTATCTCGTACACCGCAAGTCTCAGCGCAGCAAGGCAGATTTTCGGCATCTTGCCGACGCCTTTTTTCTTGCTGAAAGACTCGATTATGCCGTCTATCTTTTCTAAGTTGTCAAACACGCCTTCAACAGTCTGCTTGACCTCGTCGTTTATCGTTATCGCTTCATTGTCCCATGAAAGATCTATCAAAACCGAAACCGGTTCATCACGAAACGACTTTTCAAATATAAATATAAATTCTGATTCTCTTATATCGTGCCTTGTAACAGCCATTTGCTTCCCACCTGTTTTAAACGTCATTTTATAGTTTGCCGCATACTTTGTATATGCGTGAGCGCATGCCAAGCCTATATACCGGCTTGGCATGCGTTATTATTTGTTTCGTTCGCGTGCATTCATTGCATCCGAAAAGTTCACGTCCGCAACCGATACGTTTACCTTTGAAACTGTGACTCCGGTCATGGACTGAACAGCCGATTTAACTCTTTCCTGAATCTGCTCACAGACGCTGACGACGTTGTATCCCTTGCATACGACTATTGACATGGATATCTTTGCGACACCGTCCATCATAGTCACGCTTATGTCACTGTCGTCAACCTTGCTCGAAAGCAGCTTGCGCAGGCTGAACGGCTTTACGGAAATCTTTGATACTCCGCTCACTTCCAGCGCAGCGTTTTTGGATATTGCTATTATTACGTTTTCTGAAACGCGTAGGGTGCCTCTTTTTGATTTTGCGGAAACATCCATCAGACATCTGTCCTCCTATGTACATCTTATTATCCACAGACCAATTTATCTATAGACAATTATACAGCTTCAGTATACCACAAAACCGTCAAGCCGACAACTACTTTACTTCAAAAATTCTTATATTTTCATTTGCAACGTCTACTTCGGACAGGAGGATGTCTTTAATTTGTGCTGCTTGAGCCGCTGTCAAGCCGTCTGACTTTACAACAATGCTTGCGTTGTCGCCGTCAAGATAAACCACGCAGTCCTCAAATCCCGAAGCTTTAATAAGGTCCTCAATAACGGTTTCGCTTTCTATAAGCGACGACATGACAACCGCGTCCTGCGTGTAGGTTGCCGCCTCTTCGCTTGTTATGTCCTGACCCTCAAGCATCATCTTCAAGGTTTCCACCGCCTCGTCTCGAGACGTAAGCTTATTAAGTCTTGCCTGTGCAAAGTAGTCTTCCGATGTGTAGGTTTCAAGCTCTGTTCCGTTGACATATTGAAGCTCTCCGTACTCACCGTCCATGTCTATGCCTTCCATGACTTCTGTCGGTTTAAGGCTCTGCTTAGACAGCTCATAGTTTGCAAACACGGCTATGCCGAGAAGAAGGGTTAAGCATGTTAAAATGATTTGTTTTTTGCCGAACTTAAAGTGGAACTTTGAAAAATCAATCTTGAATTTTTTATTTGCGCTTGTCATTGCAATCTCTCCTTAGATGAATTTGTTACGTACACTCTGTTTGACGGTATGTTTAACACCGTTGAAACTGCATTGATTACTTTTTCCTTCACGCCGATGTCATCGCCTCCGTCGCATACAATAAGCACGCCTGTGATTTCGGGATTTTCTATTTTTCTTACTAACGCCTCCTTGCTGCCGATTATTACGGTTTCGGTCTTTCTGTCAAGCTCGTCTTTTTGGGTATCCTCGGCATACACAATTTCCGATGAGCCGCGGGTGGTAAGCATGACTGACACATCGCCTACGCCGTCTATTTTAGAGATGATATCCTCAAGCTGACTTGTCATATTCTTAGAAAACATGGCGTCAGATTCGGGATAAGAAGCGTCGGATGCCGTTTCGGCGGTATCTTCCCTGTTGCCGGTTGCGAGTAAAAGTATGACGGCTAAAAGCGCAGCAAGAAGATACACCGCTGTTTTTTTAGAGAGCTTGAATCTTTGTGCGAAGAATTCCTTTAATGATTTATGCTCCATTGTTGTCCTCCGAGAAGGTAAGATTCATGCTCACTTCACCTATCTTTTCGCTTGTTATTCCTTTGATTTTTTGCTCGTACTCATCTTTTGAGCCGTCTACGGTCATGCTTATTTCACTAATAAATATGCTGCCCTCGTCGTCGATATTAGTCTTGACCGATATTTTTTCTACCGGCACTCCGCTTTGAAGCATCATGTTCCCTATTTGCTCGTCAAGCTTAGATTCAAGCTCGGATAAAATGAGATTTGTCGCATACTCCTGACTGCCCGACAGGCTTTGCGAGCCGTTTATATCTATTCCCGTATCAAAGTCCTCGTCCGCCGAACCGAGTATAACGCCGGCAACCGTCAATGCGCATATCAGGCTTAAAACCGCTCTTATCTGGCGCTTGTATCTGTCCGGAGAAAGCATGCTGACTATCAGGTACACAACTGACAAAACGCATATTGAGAGCGTCAGGTTTTTTAAAAACGTCATATGTATGCCTCGCCTCCTAAGACAATAAGCATGCCGGTTGCGATGATGAACATCATCGAGTATATCAGCAAGAGTGTGACGCAAAGCGAGTATACATCCGCAATGCCTCGCATGAGTGATGCAAGCGCCGTAGAGTTTGTGATTGCACACAGCCACTCGCAAATGTTAAATATGAGCTTGTGAACCCACATGGTTATTATCGGGACGCTGAGAATAATTATTATAACTATGATGCCGAGCGCACCTACGGCGGATCTCATTGCGCTTATGCTCACCATGACTGTTTTGTACGATTCGGATAAAGACATTCCTATCACCGGCACAAAGCTTGAAACGAGGTACTTTCCCGTCCGCAAGGCTATGTTTGTGCTTGTCCTTCCGACGACCGTCTGCAAGCCTATGACACCGACAAACACGGTCATGACTGCTCCGGTGATTCCGGTGAAAACTCTTCGCAGCGTTCCGGTCAGATCAGGCAGTTCGCCGCTTATCGCCTGTGCGCAAGCGAGGACGAGCATGCAAGCTAAAACCGGCTTTAATATAGCGGTGGATATTGCCGTAACGCTTTCTGCGGCGTATAAAACAAGCGCGCTGTAGGACGTTGCGGCGCCCATGTTTCCTGACGCTGCGGTGATAGCGGCAAATATGGGTATGTATGAAGCTGTAAACGCCTGCATGGACGATGTCGCAAGGAGCATGTCCGAAAATGTGTTTATAATCTGCGGGGATACAGCCAAAAAGCATATGATTACAAACACCTGCCCGCCTATGCCTGCCGATGTCGATGCGGATTTGGTCACTTCACAGACAAGCGCAATAACCACGACAGTGAGGAGGATTTTTAAAGGCGACGATATTGCCGATTTGAGAACATCAAAAAGATAACCGAGTATTGCTCCCGCTCCGACATTGGAAATGCTCTCGGGGTCGGACATGTCCACTCCGTTATCGTCTAAAAACTCGTCTGCCGCAGATAGATCCACTCCGCTCAAAGCGTCGGAGACATCGCTTTGCACGCCCGATGCGCCTGCCTGCAAGCTTAGTAATGCCGCAGCAAACACAATCACTATGCATCGTGCGGCAAAAGCTAAGGCGGTGTTATACAGTCTTTTCATTTAAAACTCCAGTATGTTTTGTATCACGTCTATAAAGCTTTTAACCAACGGCAGGCACACAAGTGCAACTGCCACACGCGCGGATATGTCAACTATGCCCGCTAAAGCCGACTCGCCGCAATCTCGGCAGGACGACGAGGCAATTTCGCTGACATAGCATATTCCGAGCGCTTTAAAGGAAATCGATATGTAATCGGTTTTTATTCCGGCTGACTCCACCGTGTGCAAAAGTCCGTATATCACCTCGGATATGTCGCCTATTATCACCGCTGCGACAACTACAACGGCTGTGATAGACAGCAGTGCAGCCAAATCGCGGTTTGTTGGCTGAATTACCTTTGCGATTATTGCCGACGCTATGCACACTACGGACACTGCAATTATATCCATCAGAACCCGAAAGTGCTCTTAATTGTGTCAAAGAGCCGAGATATTTCGCTCACAAGCATCAGCATCACTATGACAAGTCCCGCTATCGTTATCATGAGCGCCTGTTCATCTCTTTCGGAGCGCTTTAAAAGCTGACTCAAAACCGCAACTATTATTCCGACACCGGCTATTTTGAAAATCAAGTCAACGTCCATATGCATTACCTCATATTACTATCATGCAAATTATTATTCCTGCAAACGCGCCCATGCAAAGATACAGCTTCTTCTTTTTTTCAAGCTCGCTTTCGCATCTTTGGCATGATTTTTGCAATTGCTCGCATGTGTACTCAAGTCTCTTTGTCTGCGACTCAAGGTCATACATGCCAAGATAATCCGCTATGCCCTCAAATGCGCTGTATGCGTCGCATTCAAGCTCGCAAACAGTTTGCCTGCATGCTTTTTGCCACTCATCGGAAAAGTTATCGTGTATAGACTTAAAAGCCGCTGCGTCAAAAGATTTCACCGAATCAAAGCATACGTCGCACATTTCATACACGTCAGCCGAGCGGTATTTGAGCATGGCAAGCATTTTGTCCGCTGTGCGGTACAGGTCTTTTGTCATGTTAAGGCGCTTGCGCAGCCTTAAAACCGCGTCATAAGATATTAAAAGCGTAAGAGCCGGCACCGCCATGCAAAGAAGCGCTCTAAGCAATTTTCGTCACCGCGTAATCAAAGCCATCGCTAAGCTCGGCAGCGTATTCAAATGCATTTTCCCGCACAAGCGCCTTAATGCAAGGCTTTTTCAGTGCGTCCTCCAAGTTTTTTGCATGCACTGCGGTTATGAGCTTTACGCCCGAGTGGAGTGCGTATTCAAGCGAAACAAGGTCTTGCTCCGAACCTATTTCATCTACCATAATCACCTGCGGAGACATCACACGTATTGCCGTGGAGACGCCGCTGTGCTTTGGATAACCCACAAACACGTCTGTAAGCTCGCCTATGTCATTTTCGGAGTTTCCTCGATATGTTGCGGATATTTCGTTCTGACAGTCTATTATGCAAAGTCTTGCGCATGAGCCGACAAGCCTTGCCAAGTCGCGCAGCAGAGTTGTTTTTCCTGATGACGGAGGTCCGACAATTAAAACGCCTGACAAAGAGCTGCAAAAGCACTCCGCAAACAGCCTGTCCGCAAAGCCCTTTACCTGCCTTGCGATTCTTATGTTTACTCCTGATATGTATTTAACAGACTCAACGCTTGCGTTTTCGCATCCGGATGTCACTGCCGTGCCGCATATGCCCACTCTGTTTCCGCCGCGAGTAGTGACATATCCCATGGCAAGCTCTTTTGAATAGCTGTGGAGCGAATAGGAATACGCAGTTTTGAAGGCGTATTCTATATCCGATTCGTTTGCTGTAAGGCAGCCTGTGGCGCTTTCGCATATCTTCCCGTCACGTGCTAAGTACATGTTTTTACCGCCCGCCGAAAAACTTACGTGCTTGTTTAGTCTCAGTCTTATCTCGTTTATTTCGCTCAAACGCCACGACTCCGCCGCTAAAAGAGCGTTTTTTATGCTCCCTTGCAGCAGCTGCGCTGCGTTTTGTATGCCTGTCGTCATTTTTATCATCCCTTCACAGATTACTTATGCCGCATATTGTTCTATATCAATCTATGAAAGCTTGACCGCCAATATGACGGCTCATGGCTTTAAAGTCTTTTTTGTGTTTATTCCTTTTATGCCGCCGACAGCCCCGAAGATTATGCAAAAAACCGCTTTAAGCATGCAAAATCCGCTTACATAGCCGTTTGAAACTACACATCCGACAATCATTGCGGCACAGTATATTCCCGAGCATATGACGCCCTGCAAAAGTCCTTTGTGCCGGCACGTTTGCGTTGAAACGTATGCACACACGTATGCGGATAAAGATACCGACAAAAGCGCGGCAGCGTCAATTATATTCTTGGGGATGTCTGCAAACGCAGCCACAAGCGAAATTAAAACAATGGCCGCCGCTAAAACCAAGGTTCCTGCTGTCATGCCTCGTCTAATTCCAAAAATCATATCTATCACACCTCTTATTCGTGCGTAAGCTTAGAGGAATAAAAAAACTCCGAACACCAATTACACTGCTTGTATAATTGATATTCGGAGATAAATGTTATTAGACCTTTTAGGCGTGAGAACCGTTTGCTTTAGACGTCTCAGTCTTTTTCTATGGGCAGATCCTCGCCTTTTTTCTTCTTTTTCGCGTTTTCCTTTGCGGTTTCTCTTGCTTCCTTGGCGGCAGCAGCTGCGGCAGACGCTTCCTTCTCGGCGTCTAAGTTCTGGGACACAGCCCAGCGTCTTATCCTGAGCTTGCTTTTGTCACTGCCTGTTTCTATTACAAGAGTCTCCTCCTCGAGCTTGCAAACGATACCTACTATTCCGCCGGCGGTTACAATCTCGTCGCCGATCTGAATATTCTTTCTCATTTCAGCGTCTTTCTTTTCTTTTTTGCGCTGAGGTCTTATAAGAATAAAGTAAAATGCAACAAGCAAAAGGACCAGCCAAATAATCGACGTCCATCCTAAAGATGCCGAAGAAGCTGTAGCTGTATTTGATGTTAAAACGGTGATAAATGAAACCATGCTGAATCCTCCGTAAAAATTAATAACGTAAAAGGTAGTATATCACATGCCGGCGCGTTTTTCAATAGTTAAAGCGATTTTATGTATTCATCTATGGCTTTTGCGGCGGTTTTGCCCGCTCCCATAGCTAAAATTACCGTTGCAGCACCCGTGACAGCATCTCCTCCGGCATAAACGCCTTCTTTGGTCGTGAGCATGTTTTCATCTACTACCAAGCAGCCTTTTTTGTTTGCATCAAGGCCGGGAGTTGTCGAACGTATAAGCGGGTTAGGAGATGTTCCTATTGCCATTATACACGCGTCTATCGGGATTACGTGCTCAGAGCCGTCGATTGCTTTAACAGCCCTTCTTCCGTCTGCGCCGGGTTCCATGAGCCGCATGCTTACGCACTTTACGCCGCTGACGCATCCCTTTTCATCGCCGATAATTTCCACCGGGTTAGTGAGGAACATAAACTCTATTCCCTCTTCCATGGCGTGATGAATTTCCTCTCGCCTTGCAGGCATTTCAGCCTCTGAGCGGCGGTAAATAACATACACATGTTCTGCGCCGAGTCTCATTGCGCATCTTGCGGCATCCATAGCGACGTTTCCTCCGCCGACAACCGCGATTTTATCGTACTTCTTGACGGGTGTGTCGTACTCGTCAAGGTATGCCTTCATAAGGTTGATTCTTGTGAGGTACTCGTTTGCCGAGAACACTCCCACAAGTGCTTCTCCCGGTATATTCATAAAGTTAGGAAGTCCTGCGCCCGAGCCTATGAATACGGCCTTATAGCCCATATCCATGATCTCGTCTATTGAAAGTATCTTTCCTATGACCATGTCGGTCTTTATCTCGACGCCGAGGTTTTTAAGGTTGTTTATCTCGTGCTGAACTATCGCCTTGGGAAGTCTGAACTCGGGGATTCCGTACATCAAAACTCCTCCGGCGGTGTGGAACGCCTCAAATACAGTGACGCTGTAGCCCATCTTTGCAAGGTCGGATGCGCACGTAAGACCTGAAGGTCCGGAACCGATTACCGCAACCTTTATGCCGTTAGGCTCTGCTTTTTCCTGCTCGGAGGGCTTGTCCAGCATGTAATCTGCGCAAAAGCGTTCAAGTCTGCCTATGCCGACCGGCTCGCCCTTTATGCCTCTTACGCACTTGCCCTCACACTGATTTTCCTGCGGGCAGACTCTTCCGCAAACCGCCGGCAGTCCGTTTGTCTGTGTGATTATCTTATATGCGTCCTCAAAGTTTTCCTCTTTGACCTTGGCGATAAATTCGGGAATCTTTACGCCTACGGGGCATCCGCTTACGCAGGGCTTGTTTTTGCAGTTTAAGCACCTGTTTGCTTCATTTATAGCTTCCTCGGCAGTGTAGCCTTCGCACACTTCCTTGAAGTTTCTCGCCCTTACCTTGGGGTCTTGCTCCTTGATGGGCGTTTTATTGTTTTGCATATTAGGCATGTCTTACTCCTCCGGTCAATCTGCATATGTGCTGCTTAGCCTGCGCTTCCTGCTCTTTGTACGCTGAATTTCTTCTCATAAGCTCGTCAAAGTCAACTTCAAAGCCGTCAAAATCAGGGCCGTCGACGCATGCATACTTGGTCTTTCCGCCGACAGTGACGCGGCATCCGCCGCACATTCCCGTGCCGTCTATCATTATAGGGTTTAAAGAAACTATGGTTTTAATGCCGTGAGGCTTTGTCACGTCGCATACAAATTTCATCATCGGTACAGGGCCTATTGCAATGACAATATCGTATTTTTCGCCGCTGTCTATAAGCTCTGCTAATTTCGTCGTGACAAATCCCTTTGTTCCGTAAGAACCGTCGTCGGTGGTTACATACAGATTGTTTGAAACGGCGCGCATCTCGTCCTCCAAAATTACGATATCGCGGCTTCTGAAACCTGCTATTACATCCACGTCAACGCCCATGTTGTGAAGAGCTTTTGCCTGCGGATATGCAATGGCGCATCCAACGCCTCCGCCAATTACCGCGGCTTTTTTTATATCGCTGTCAAAATGCGTCGGCGTTCCGAGCGGACCTACCACGTCAAGCATAGAGTCGCCCTCGGACATTGTGCCGAGCTGCATTGTAGACTTTCCGACCTTTTGGAATATGATTGTTATGGTTCCGAGGTCTCTGTCGTAATCGGCGATTGTCAGCGGAACTCTTTCGCCCGTTTCATCTGTGCGGAAAATTATAAACTGTCCCGGCTTTGCTTTTTTTGCGATGAGCGGAGCGTCAATTTCCATAAGCGTAACCTGCTCGTTAAGCTCGCGCTTTTTAAGAATCTTGTACACGGTATTCCTCCTGTTTATATAAGAAAGTTTTTATATGACATCATTAGTTCTTTGCATCGCTTAGTATGCGCGCGCAAAGTATTCAATGACAGCACTGGTTATTGCATCGGCAAGTCCGTATTGCACATCGGGATCATTTAAGGCCATTGCCTCTTCATAGTCAGTAATAAATCCCGACTCGACAAGTATTGACGGGAACTCCTGCTCAAGGGTAACCGCAAAGTAGTTATACTTGGCTCCCCTGTTTCGGTTGACGCCGTCCATGTAAACATAGTCGCGATAGTAGTCAGCCATGTTCTCGGAGACAAGGCTTGCAAGCGGCTGCGAGAACGGCGTGAAATAGTACGCCTCTACGCCTTTGACGCCTTCTCCCTTTGAGACGCTGTTGCAGTGAATGGCTATATACATATCGGGGTTATACTGCCTTGCATACTCGGACCTGTCGTACAGGTTTATATACGTCGTGTCGGTTGGGAGCATATAAACTATTGCTCCTGCCGCCTGAAGTCTTTCTGTGAGTTTTCTCGAAAGGGCTATGTTTATCTCCTGTTCAAGAACGTGTCCTACAGCTCCGGGGTCAAACACGTTTGCACTGGTATTGTATCCGTGTCCGGGGTCTATTACTATTACCGCGCCGTAAATGCTTGAGCGGTAGCCGTTAAAGCGAAGCGTTAAGTTGCCGTTTCCGTCATAGCTTGAAGAATAGCCTGCGAAAGCTCCCGGCGTTCTGAGTTTAAGTCTTAGCTGAAGTTTTTGCTCGCCGTCAACGCTTACGTATCTCCACTCGGCATCACTGAACAGCGAATCGGATCCAAACTGCGGAAGTCCTGCGCTGTTTGACAGGTAGTCAAAGGTGATTAAAACGTACTCAGCATCGAAGTCGCTTACGGTGTAGTAGCTGCCGTCGCTGTACGGCTCGGGTGAATAAGAAATCTTAAACGGAGTCTGATAGTTTAAATTTATGTTTATCACGGTGTCGGTGTTGTCTGTGTATGCGCCCATGACGGTGGCGACGTTATCAACTATTGTGTATCCGTCAATAAGCTCGCATTCGGACGCGCGTACCCTGAATCCGGAGCCGGTGAGATAGTATTTTACCGACTGGTTTACGCCTTCATAAGAAACGTTATATGTAACTTCGTTTACAAGCACGTCTATAGTACCTGCGGGGAGGCGTGTGCAGTCAGGAGTGGCGACATTGTCAGTTGTATAGTAGTCGTATGTTTGAGTGTTGTCCTCTTTTATGACTATGAGCTGTGCTCTTTCAGCCGTAGGCGATACAGCGTTTACGATTACCCTTGCGCCGTTCATCGTCTCATAGCATATATCCATGTAGTTGCCGTTTATGACTATGCTGCCTAAGTCCTGCTCCTCGCCGACTATTCCCTCCGGTGCGACAAAGTATCCGGTGAACATTGCATAGTTTGTGTTGGCGTCAAGCTCATCGGGATGCGTATCCTCTTCGGTCAGAGTTATGGTTTCGCCGTTTAGCGTTGCGGTCACCTCAGAGCCTGAATACGCTATGACGCTTACAGAAATTCGCGTCATTCCTTCTACTCTTAGCTCTGATCCCTCTTCCGGCTCGCAGGACTGAAGTACCTTAACCCTTCTTGTTATTTTATAAGTGACGGTGTTTGCTTTGTTCTGGAACGTAAAGGTATTAAGACCTATGTCAAGGTCTTCTTCAAAGTAGAAGTTTCCCGCTTCGTTGAGCTTTATCTTCTCTCCGTTGAAGTAAATATCAAAGTTTGAATCAAACGAACCCTGGAATTTAACTGTCGGCTCATATGTTGTATAGTTTGTCTGCCTGGGCAGAACCATGGACAGCTCGGTGTAAAGCGACTCGGTATCTATAAGTCCGTCAAAATACCTTTTGAGCGCATCGGTGCTTGTTCCGGTGTTTTCCTTGAGCGATTCATATGAGCGGAAAACGCTTCCTCGGTATGAAGAGTAGTTTCTGCATTCTTCGAGCTGCTTTAAAATCTGGTCGGCCGCCCACGAAGAATCGGAGTTACTTATCCTTTCATTTGCATGGCTGATGAACATCGGTATTCCGACCGAGTTTGCAACCTCATCCCACCATGAAATAATGCTGACGAAATTCAGCTCTACCGATTCAAGTCCGCCGTAGCATGTAACTATCATAAAGTCGGCATAGCCGTTTTCTATGTATGCCTTTGTATCGGAATATCCGTCCGCAAGCGCCTCGAAATCGTCCTCTGTGTCTGAGCCTTGCTCGTCGGTTGATTCGTTAAGCCATGCATTGCTTATGGCTATTCCCACCGGAACGGTGTTGTTTGTAGAGTGAATTGCGCTGCTGACAAGCTTAAAAACATAGCTGCTGTTGTCTCTGAGCCAGTTTTCAAAGCCGATGCCGGAACCGTTTGCAAGATAATCGGAGTAGCTGTCATCATCGCTTTGAGCATAGTATCCATCGAGAATTATGCCGTCGATGAGGTATTTGTTAGTCAGCTTATGCGCGCATTGAGACAGGTAATCTATCTTATCGTTCAGCTCATCTATGTTCTTTGATTTTACCGCATCATCAAGGTCAAATGTTATGTATACGTAAAAATTATAACTTCTTGCGGCGTCTATCAGCATATCGAGCGGAGATCCGTTTTCATAGACTTTCTTATCTATCTCATAGTAAATCACGCCGTTGTAGCTTGTGTTTATGATAATCGTGTTTAATCCGTAGTCCTCAAAATTAGCGAGTATTTCGGAAATTTCCTCCTGCGTCACATCCGCAGTCTGGTTGATGTCGGTGAAAAAATCATAGCCTATCGTTATTTCGGACGCCTTCATATTGTCCGGAAAGGCATAACTATAGCTGCCCTCCGGTATGCCTGTTGAAGTGACCGGCACTGAAGGCTCTGAGCTTTGCTCTTCGTTTTCGGCTGCGACAAGCACATTACCTTCAAATGTGCCGAGCAGTATAAGTAGCATCAGCAAAAAGCTGATGAGCTTTTTAAATTTATATTGCATTGCCGATCCTTTCAACTAAAAATCAAAACAGCGCCATTGCGTTAATGATTCCCGATATCTCGTTTGTAATGAGATTTGAAACGTCTGAACCTGTGGAGAACAGCGAGCTGTACCGGTAGTATGCGCATCCGTCATACCCCAAAGCTTTGGCAAACTCCGTTTGTTCGCTGAGCATTCTGCCGCTGCTCCATTCTGTTGTGGTGCCGACTTTATACGCTGCAATTCCGCAAACTAAAGTGACGTTTGGGTTAGTCACGAGGTTTCGCCACTGCTGCGCCGCCTCATCAAACGGGAGTGAGCCGCTGTATCCGTAGTAAATCTGCGGTACAACATAATCAAGGTATCCGTCATATGCGCACCATCTTTCGACGTCCGCATAAAGCTTATTTAAGTTGTTGCTGACATTTCCCTGCGGCGACACGCCGAACAAAACCGTGCTGTTGCAGGATTTCACGGTGCTGTATATGTCGGCGACAAGTCTGCTGACTATCTCGCGCCGCCAGGATGCGAGATCGCTGTATCCCGAGGCTTCAAACGCCGCCTCATCAAACGACGCATCTGTCGTGGGATAGAAATAATCGTCTATATGTATTGCGTCAACATCGTATCTTGTGACAATTTCCGCAATTCCGGAGCAGATAAGCTCACGCACTGCGGTATAAGCGGGGCTTAGCCAGTAGTACCCTCCCTCGTCGTCGTACACGAGGTAAGTGCCGTTTGTTTCATCGGAGTCATACCAGCGCTTGATCATGTAGTTGTCGCTCATTTCCTCAAACCGCTTTTCGTTTGCCGTTCTCATGGGGTTGATCCATGCGTGGAACGACAGGCCGAGTTTGTGTGCTTCATCAATCATGATTTCAAGCGGGTCAAAGTCGGGTGCTACGCCTATAGTTCCCGAATATGCCGCCGCAAACGGGTAGATATTTGAGAAGTAATACGCATCGCCGAACGCTCTGACATGGACATAAACGGTGTTGCATCCGATTGCACGGACGTTTAAAAACGCCTCGGAAATTTCTCTTGTAAATTCTTCTTCGGTTGCTCCGGAAAGCATGGTATCTATATCGAGGTAAGCAAACCACACGGCTTTTTGGTTTTCATAGTTTAACGCAGTGTACTTGTTTACCGATGTCATATCCTCCGGAAGTTCTATTTCATCTATGACTATTTCTTCTTCGGTGGTTGTTGTGGCAGGACGCGTCGTTTCGGCTGTAGTCTGAGTGGTAACAGCAGGCTCGGTTTCAGCCGGTTCGGTATATTCCTGCTCGGCGTCGGCTTCGTAATAATCAGAGAGATACCTGCCGTTGACATAGTACTCCTCGCCGTCTATGCGTATTCTGTACCATCCGTTTGACACTATGCCTGTTACCAAAACCTCCTCGCCCTCGTCAAGGTGGCTGATTCTTTCGCTGTCGGCGTCCGGCTCTTCTCTTATGTTTACCGCCGCGTTTGCATACATCACCGCTTCATAATCGGTGATGTTATACTCTGTTTCGGCAGGCTCGTCCTCCCGGTAAGTGCTTTGAGTCGGCGTCGTTTGCGTCTCAAGCGGAGGCTCGGTCAGCTCGGTGGCAGGTGTTTGGTAATATATGCTTTCGCTCTGAGAATAATCGTTTTCGGGGACGGCAGTCACATCCGGAGCGTATGTTTGTATTTCAACCGACGCATGGTCGTCGTTATTTTCTGCTGAATTTTTGCCGCAGGCGGTCATACCGAGCACGGCGGCAAGCACAAAAAACGCAAGTGCAAGTGTAATCAGCCTGTTCAAGTCAGCACCTCCGCGTGAAATAAATAATACAGAACTGATTATAACATTTTACCTTTAATAATACAAGCATTTTTTTCGATATAAAATTCGATCAAAATCCTTAAGATTAAAGATCCAGCTTCAAATCTCCCGGCTTTATAAGCTTCAGCTTTCTCATTCCTTCACACATAACAAGGCTCAAAACAGCCGGCGCAATAAAATGCATAAGCACCATTTCAAGTATGGCAACTGCGGGAGTCACGCCGCTTTCGGTCATTGCCTGATAGCCCATGAACTGTCCGACAAGTCCGGCGGTGCCCATGCCCGAACCTGTTGCGTTATTGACCATTTTAAGCACGCATGTAGATATAGGACCCAAAACAATGCTTGTTATAATCGGCGGAAGCCATATGAGAGGATTTTTTATGATATTAGGCATCTGCAACATCGACGTTCCTATTCCCTGAGAAAACAGACCGTTCCATCTGTTTTCTCTAAAGCTCATAACCGCAAATCCGACCATCTGTGAACAGCATCCGACGGCCGCCGCACCTGCTGCTATGCCTGAAAGTCCTAATGATATGCCTATTGCCGCTGAGCTTATCGGCAAGGTCAGCGCCATTCCCATAAGCGCAGATACGACTATGCCCATGATAAGCGGCTGAGCCTCTACGCCGTAGTTGATAAGCTCGCCTATCCACTTCATGAACTGTGCTATCGGAGGGCTTAAAAGTATTCCGCATGCACAGCCGCAAAGTATTGTCACAATCGGCGTAGCAAGTATATCTATCTTTGTTCTGCCGCTCACAAGCCTTCCCAGCTCTATTCCCACAAACGCAGCGACAAACGCTCCGAGCGGCTCGCCCGGGCCTGCAAGCGTGAGCGATGATGTACTGAATTCCGACACGGATATTTTGCCGGCAAATGCGCCGACAAGGCCGCATATTGCGGCAGACACGGTGACAAGCGGCGGCGCTTTATACTTCGATGCCACGCCCACGCCTATTCCCGCACCGGTCATAGCCTTGCAAAATCCCGCGATGTACACAAGGTAACTGCCTACCGCGCTGCCTATCAGCAGTCCTATTTGCTCTATTATCGTTCCTATGATCAGTGTTGCAAACAGTCCGGAAGCCATTCCCGACAATCCGTCAATGAAAATGTGGTTGAGTACAGCTGTAATCTTTTTCATCAGATAAATTTTCTCCGTTTCTTTTCCCTCGTAAAACAGGACATTTCTTTTAAATGCAATTTAATTTTATCCTATTATCATTTTAAATTATAAAATCACAGCGGCGCACTGTCAAGCCGATATGCGCTTTTCTACGTTTTAATTAATATACAGCCGAAATATAAATAAATTTTAATATTAATTAATATATCGCCCTTG
>ERZ1643249.122-NODE-122-length-103318-cov-35.335106_pt1 | contig 103318 bp, 100 predicted proteins | sample MGYA00579263_ERZ1643249 | MGnify/ENA primary metagenome ERZ1643249 (study PRJEB29033, sample SAMEA4952264) | chicken gut metagenome | biome: Broiler Chicken; feature: Gastrointestinal Tract; material: Caecum | place: Ireland | collected 2018 | study: Broiler...
CAAGGTTTTTATTATATTTTGAAACAAAAAAAACAGGTAGTATTTGACACTACCCTGTCCGGGAAAGGGGAATACTTATGAAAAGTTATGAGAAAAAACTGATGATGCCCGCCATACTGGCGGCAGCCGTCTGCTTTGCGTGCACCGGCTGCGGAAAAATGACGGAAGAGAAACTGATGGAAAACATGGGCAAAGCGATGGAGGGACGCACATTTTTCGGCGGTGATATGGATCTTGTCCTGGGCATGACCTACTCTGTAGACATGATGGAGATCCCCATGGCCATCGATATGAATATGGACATGGGAGGCCGTATTCTTTGCAGTTACGAGCCTTTGGGACTGTACTACGATGTCAGCACCCAGACGGATATACAGGCGGATATCGGGGGCGAGACTCAGAATGAATCTGTCAGCGACCAGACGCAGATATACACTGCCCAGGAAGACGATAATTTTGCCATCTACAGCCACAGCGGCACTTCCGGCCAGTGGAGCAAAACCGATATAGATTCTTCTGTCATCGACAGCTTGTTCCGGCTGATTACCGAGGCTGCTGAGACCTCCGAGTCCGAAGAATCCACAGAAGGAATCATGCTGGATGAAGAAAGCGCCTCCCTGAACGGCAGAGACGTCTATGTGCTGCATGTGGACAGTTCTTCCCAGGCGGACAGCGAAGCCTTTCTCACTGCAATGGAATCTATACTGCCGCAGTTCGGCAGCTCCTTTAGCACCGAATCCCTGGACAGTATCAAAGGCTCTACTGTAATGTACATAGACCAGGAAACCTTTTTGCCTGTGCAGATGGAATGTACCATCGAGGGAATGGATGAGTTCTTCAGCCAGAATTCCGATTGGATGGAAGAGCTGCTGGGACTCGCCGTCGAAGACGCTCAAATAGATAATCTGAGTATTCACGTGCCGGACTACCAGCTTACTATCTCCAATCTTACCTTTGAACAGGAAGAACTGCCTGTAGTACCGGAAGAAGCCTATGAAGCCATCGCCTTCCAGGAAGCCCTGGCAGAGCTGGACCCCGATCTGGGCGATGGAACTTATGCCATCCAGAGCACAGGGAACGCTGTCCGGATCGCTCCTCCGGAAAATATGACAGTTTCGGAAATCGCTGCAGAAACCGTTACTTTCATGGATGATGCCGGCCTTGATACAATCACTTATGCCATGATACCCGCGGCAAATCTGTCCGTTTATACAGACTCTATTTCATCTATGTACACCAGTATCCTGGAAATGCTGGGCGTAGAGGTACAGTCCGGGCAGGACAGCCAGAATGTGTCTACCCCCTTCGGTCCTGTAGACGGATACTGGCTCAGCGGAGGAGGCGCCAATATCTACTATGGTTTTGCTCCATTTGAAGGCGCTTATCTGGCAGTGATCCGCTCCGATTTCAGCGGCACGGAACCGGATTCTGCGGCAGCGCTGGGAGAAGCCTTCGGTTATGCCGCGGAACTGACTCCGGCAGATATTTTATAGATATGAAAATAAAACATTTGTTTCCGGCAGCAGCCGCATGCTCCCCTGAGCATGCGGCGCTGTCTGTATCAGTTAAAACCTCACATACTCCCCGTCCACTTCCGCAAAATACAGATCCCTGATCTCTTCCATAGATGCCTGTCCGCTGGTGGCTTCCGTTACGGCCTTGCGGATTTCCTGCACACAGGAAACCGGGACCAGCACAGTAAACTGCACCTGGTCCGTATACTCGGCGTCCAGAATCGGAATCTGCCGCTGCCCGAACAGGTACTGCAGCTTTCCGATTCCGTTGTAGTCCGTGCCCACCAGGAGCTCCGTACCCCAATATTTCGTGATAATCCGGCTGTTCTTCAGCCCTTCCTGGACTGCCGCAGAATATGCGCGCACCAATCCGCCGGTTCCCAGAAGGGTCCCTCCAAAATAACGGGTGACAACCACTGCCGTATTGGTAAGGCCCGCTCCGTCCAGCACATCCATCATGGGTTTTCCCGCCGTCTGGGACGGCTCCCCGTCGTCACTGCAGCGCATCTGTTCCTGGCGTTCTCCAAGGATATAGGCGGAACAATTGTGGCGGGCATCCCAGTATTTTTTCTTCATTTCTTCGATAAAAGCAAGCGCTTCTTCCTCTGTTTCCACCGGTCGCACATTGGCAATAAAGCGGGATTTTTTCTCCACGATCTCTCCGGTACCGCCTTCATATACGGTCTTATACTGCTCTACCATCATTTCCTCCTTATCCTTCCCATCTCATCTTCCAGGGGATTTTTTCGGGTTTTTCCAGCCGCTGCAGCGTCCGGCTCCTCGCCCCGCAGTTCTCTCAGGAATCGGGACGGCTTCAGCTCATGGCTGAACTGTTTCTTCGCATAACAGATGGTCAGTTCTTTCTTCGCCCTGGTCATGGCCACATAGAACATCCTCCGTTCCTCTTCCAGATCTGCGTCCAGCACCGCCTTCTTGTATGGCGTGATCCCCTCCGCAGCGTCCAGGATAAATACCCGTTCGTACTCCAGGCCCTTGCTGCTGTGCATGGTGGCAAGCTGGACGCCATCTTTGACTTCTCTCTGCTGCCGGCGCATCTGTTCCATCTCTTCTTTATATTTCTCTATGTAATCAAACCATTCGTCGTAAGTCTTGAACGGCCGCGCGCTCTCCTGCAGTTCATTTGCCGTTTCCAGCAGATCTTCCTCGTTCATCCGGCGGAACTGGGCGTACTCTCTCAGATAATCGTCATAGCCGATTACATGACGGATATAACTGACCGCCGCAAACGGCCCCATCCTGCCCAGCATTTTCAAGTCATAACGAAGTTTCTCGATCCGGTCGCATACGTAGCCTTTATCCTCGTAATACATCAGCATATGTTCCCAGGAGATCACCTCGTCGTCCAGGCATTCCCGGTTCAGATACCGTTTGGGACGGTTCAGCACCGGCAGAAGATCCCTGCGCAGGTTGGATCCCATAGCCAGCCGGATATAGCAGAACAGATTTTTGGCGATCCAGTGTTCAAACAGATTCGGCATCTGATCCCGCACCCGGAAAGGCACATTGTATTCCATCAATTTCTGAATCAGAAGCCGGGGCTGCGTATTGGTCCGATACAAAACTGCGGTGTCCGACCACCTTCCGCCATTCTGTTTCGCCCGCTGCAGTTCCCGTAAAAGAAAGAGACACTCCTGCTGCTGATCCGGGAATTCCAGCGTCTTCACCGGAGGTCCGTCCCCTCCCCGGGCATGAATTTCTTTGGCAAATCTGGCTTTATTCCGACGAATCACCTGTCCCGCCGACTCCACGATCTGTTTCGTGGAACGGAAATTATCGTTCAGGATCACCTGCCCCGCCGAAGGATAATCTTTCTGGAAATTCAGCATGATCTCCGGCTTCGCACCGCGGAAACGGTAAATCGACTGATCGTCGTCTCCCACAATAAACAGATTGTCCTCCGGTTTTGCCAGCAGTTTCAGAATATCATACTGGATCTGGTTAATATCCTGAAACTCGTCCACCAGAATGTATTGAAATTTTTTCTGCCATGCGGACAGGATATCCGGTCTTTGAGACAACAGCTCCCAGGTATAGACCAGCATATCGTCAAAATCGATCAGCCTGGCCCTGCGCTTCCGTTCTTCAAACTCATCGTAAATCTTTCGGAATATTTCCTCCGAGCAGTTTTTAGAGAAATAATGCTCCGGCGAGATTCGTTCATTCTTCAAAAGGCTGATCTCCGCCGAAATCCCCGACAGAAACTCATTTTCATCATCGATCTCCAGGCGCAGCCGTTCCACCGTCTCCTTCAGATACTGATAACGGGTCTCTTCCCGGAGGATATTTCCCGCCGTAAATCCGTAGGAAAGCTTCAGGATGCTGAAAAAAACGGCGTGGAACGTGCCGAACGACACAGTCGTATGATCTTCTCCCATCAGGCGCAGAAAACGCTCCTTCATCTCACCTGCAGCCGCTTTGGTAAACGTAATGACCAGGATGGAGGAAGGAGAAATGCCGCAGTCCTGTACAAGGTACTGCACTCTTCTTGTAACGACAGTGGTTTTGCCCGAACCCGGGCCTGCAAGGACGAGCAGCGGTCCATCCTTATGACGGACCGCCATGCTCTGTGATTTTGTAAAAGAACTCATAGACAATTCAGCTCAATTTCTCGATCGCTTTCTTGATGCGGGCAATGGATTCCTCCTTGCCGATAATTTCCAGGATCTCAGTTGCTCCGCAGGGCGTCATCTGCTTCCCGGATGCGGCGGTACGGATCGGCCACATCACATAACCATTCTTATAGCCTTTCTCCGCAACAAAAGCGCTCAACATGGAATACAGCGCGTCGTTGCTGTAATCTTCCTGCGCCTCCAAAAGCGGCAGCACCTCTTTCAGAACCGTCAGGGAAGTTTCCTGTGTGGTCTTCATCTTTTTATGTGTATACATGGACACGTCATACTCCGGCACTTCCTCGAAGAAATCGATCAGCTCCTTGATGTCCGGGAAGATCTCGATGCGTGTTTTCACCATCTGGGCGATCTTGCGGAAATCATAATCTTTCGTGATCACTTCTTTCATGATCGGGAGCGCCTGCTCATAAAACGCTTCAAAATCCATGGCTTTGATGTATTCGCCGTTCATCCATTTCAGCTTTCCGTAGTCGAACACCGCCGGAGATTTGCTCATATGGTGATAGTCAAATTTTTCAATCAGTTCCTGCAGGGACATGATCTCCTGGTTGTCCTCCGGCGACCACCCCAGAAGCGCCACAAAGTTCACCACTGCCTCTGTCAGGAATCCCTGTTCGATCAAATCTTCATAGGAAGAATGTCCGCAGCGTTTGCTTAATTTCTTGTGATTTTCGTCTGTGATCAGCGGACAGTGTACATACACCGGCACTTCCCATCCGAACGCCTCATAGAGACGGTTGTATTTCGGCGAAGAGGACAGATATTCATTTCCTCTCACCACATGGGTGATACCCATCAGATGGTCGTCTACCACATTGGCGAAATTGTAAGTAGGATATCCGTCGGATTTGATCAGGATCATATCGTCCAGCTCGGAATTATCCACCGTAATATCTCCGTAGATCTCATCGTGGAACGTGGTCGTCCCGGTCTGCGGGTTGTTCTGCCGGATCACATAGGGCACGCCCGCTGCCAGTTTCGCCTCTACCTCTTCTTTGCTCAAATGCAGGCAGTGCTTGTCATAGACCATGATCTCCTTGCCGGCCACTTCCTGCTTCAGCCCTTCCAGACGCTCTTTATCGCAGAAGCAGTAATATGCTTCTCCTTTTTCGATCAGTTTCTTTGCATATTCCAGATAGATTCCAGCCGCCTGGCGTTCGCTCTGTACATAGGGACCTACGCCGCCGTCCTTATCCGGACCTTCGTCATGGATCAGGCCGGTTTTCTCCAGCGTGCGGTAAATGATATCCACCGCGCCTTCCACATAGCGCTCCTGGTCCGTATCCTCGATACGCAGCAGAAAATCTCCCCCTTCATGTTTCGCGATCAGATATGCATACAGCGCCGTACGCAGGTTTCCCACGTGCATGCGTCCGGTAGGACTCGGCGCGAATCTTGTCCGTATTCTCTTCATCACTTGTATCTCCTTCTATCTAAAATACCGGCATGCTGCCTATAATTGTACCTTTTCAAGGCTCTTCATCCGATTATAAACGATCGCCGGATGATTTACAAGGCAAAAAACAGATATGCGTTTTTTGTGCAGAATTACCTTTGAAAAAACAGCTGAAAATGCTATTATTGAAAGCGACGTGTAGCATTTACTGCGTAAATCCAGTTAAATGCTACACGTTTTTATCTTGAATCGAGAATGCTGCCCGGCAGGCCATTTCCGCCTGCCGGGCAGCAATTTTCTCACCAACAATTCAGAATTCTATCTCTTCCGGATCCACTGGCGTTTCTTTACAAAACGGTATTCCGTCTTTAATTCCTTCATGTATCTTCAGAAAAAAATCTGTATAATAGCCAGTATAATCATAATCTGCAGGTGCTGCATTTTTAATTAATTCAATTAACTGCTCTGCCGCTTCCAGGCTGTCCCGGTCATTTAATCCCCCTATAGCTGGGCCACTTGGTCCGCTATACGCATAAATAAAAACTTCATGTCCCTTTTCGTCTTGTCCCCGGAGACTATAAAGATACTGGTCCTCCATGTTTTTCGTCTCATATACTGGTTCTCCGAAAAGGCTTCTTAATTTTCCGTATGCCAATATAGAATCTTCCGGTATATTTGCAATCTTTGAAGAACCAGGAATGAGATCCCATTTATCTTCTGCGGAAAAATGGTAAACTCTTTTTCTCCTTTTTTCTATATCCACAATCATTCTTTCACCCGAATTTCGCTGTGCAGCTGCTGCAGGGATTTTACCTCTCCGTTGCCGTGCTGCTGTACGTAATGAATTCCTTTGAATGTGGCGCGTGCCGCCGCGATCGTGGTCATGTACGGGATCTTCGCTTTAATCGCCGCTTTCCGCAGATAGCTGTCGTCGTGGACGCTTTCTTTTCCGGACGGCGAGTTGACGATCAGGTCGATCTGACCGTTGGTAATCATATCCAGGATATTCGGACGTCCTTCATACAGCTTGTTTACCCGCTCCGCCGGGATTCCCGCCTCCTGGATCAGTCTGCAGGTCTCTCCCGTAGACACAATCCGGAACCCGCAGTCCGCAAATCCTCTGGCGATCTCCACCACTTCCGCTTTGTCTCTGCGGTTCACCGATATCAGCACAGTCCCGCCAAGCGGCAGCTTCGTCTGGGTCGCCTCCTGAGCCTTGAAAAACGCTTCTCCGTAGTACGGCGAAAGTCCCAGGACTTCTCCGGTGGAACGCATTTCCGGTCCCAGGATCGGGTCCACCTCCGGGAACATATTGAATGGGAATACGGCTTCCTTTACACCATAATATGGAATATCCTGCTCTTTCAGCCCCGGTACCGGCGATGGTCTTCCGGTCAGCTCCGATGTAATAATGTCTACTGCCAGCGGCACCATGCGGATGTTGCAGACTTTGGAAACCAGCGGAACCGTACGGGACGCCCTGGGATTGGCTTCCAGCACGTACACTTTTCCGTTCTCAATCGCGTACTGCATGTTCATGAGGCCTCTGACATGCATTTCCTCAGCGATCTTCCTCGTGTATTCTTTGATCGTCTCCACATTTTCTGCGGAAATATGCACCGAAGGAATGATGCACGCGGAATCTCCCGAATGGATCCCTGCCAGCTCGATATGTTCCATCACGGCCGGGACGAACGCATGCGTGCCGTCGCTGATGGCATCCGCCTCGCACTCCAGCGCATGGTTCAGGAATCGGTCGATCAGGATCGGACGGTCCGGCGTCACGCCCACGGCCGCCTTCATGTATTCTGTCATGCTTTCATCATCATAGACCACTTCCATGCCGCGTCCGCCCAATACGTAAGAAGGACGCACCATCACCGGATATCCGATTCTTCTGGCGATCGCCAGCGCTTCGTCCACCGTCGTCGCCATGCCGGATTCGGGCATGGGGATCTCCAGCTTTTCCATCATCTCCCGGAACAGATCCCGATCCTCCGCCAGATCAATGACGGCGGGCGGCGTTCCCAGAATCTTGACGCCGTTTTTCTCCAGTTCCGAAGCCAGGTTCAGCGGGGTCTGCCCTCCGAACTGTGCAATCACACCCACAGGCTTCTCTTTCTTATAAATACTCAGCACGTCTTCCAGTGTCAGCGGCTCAAAGTACAGTTTATCCGAAGTATCATAATCGGTGGATACCGTCTCCGGATTGCAGTTCACGATGATCGTCTCAAATCCCAGTTTTTTCAGGGACAGCGCTGCATGGACACAGCAGTAGTCGAACTCGATGCCCTGCCCGATCCGGTTGGGGCCTCCGCCCAGGATCATGACTTTCGGCTTGTCGGTGCGGATCGGATTCTTGTCCGTTCCGTTGTAAGTGGAATAATAATATGCGCTGTCCGGCGTCCCGCTCACATGGACGCCTTCCCAGTTTTCTTCCACTCCGATGGCGATACGGCGCTCCCGTACCTGATCCTCCGGGATCTCCAGAATCCGGCTCAGATATTTATCCGAAAATCCGTCCTTTTTGGCTGCCGTAAGCATCTCGTCCGTGGGAAGTCCGCCTTTGTATTTAAGCAGTGCTTCTTCCTCTTCTACCAGTTCTTTCATCTGCTGGATGAACCAGACTTTTACCTTGGTCAGCTGATGGATCTCTTCCACCGACGCCCCCTTGCGCAGCGCCTCGTACATGATAAAATGACGGTCGCTGCACGGCGTGATCAGAAGACGCAGCAGATCCTCCTTCGTCATTTCATGATAATTCCTGGCATAGCCCAGACCGTAGCGTCCCGTTTCCAGACTGCGCACCGCTTTCTGGAACGCTTCCTTATATGTTTTTCCGATACTCATGACTTCGCCGACCGCACGCATCTGTGTTCCCAGCTTGTCTTCCACGCCTTTAAATTTTTCAAATGCCCAGCGGGCAAATTTGATCACCACATAGTCGCCGTCCGGCACATATTTGTCCAGTGTGCCGTATTTTCCGCAGGGGATGTCCTTCAGCGTCAGCCCCGCCGCCAGCATCGCCGATACCAACGCGATAGGGAATCCCGTTGCCTTTGAAGCCAGGGCGGAAGAACGGGAAGTACGCGGATTGATCTCGATCACCACAATCCGGTCGCTGACCGGGTCGTGAGCGAACTGTACGTTCGTTCCTCCGATCACCTGCACCGATTCCACAATCTTGTATGCCTGCTCCTGCAGACGCTTCTGGACTTCCTCCGAAATGGTCAGCATAGGTGCGGAGCAGAACGAATCTCCTGTGTGGACGCCCATGGGATCAATGTTCTCAATGAAGCAGACCGTGATCATATTGTTGTCCGCATCACGGACGATCTCCAGTTCCAGTTCTTCCCAGCCAAGGATCGATTCTTCCACAAGCACCTGGCCCACCAGACTGGCCTGCAGGCCTCTGGCGCAGACCGTCTTCAGTTCTTCCCGGTTGTACACCAGGCCGCCGCCGGCGCCGCCCATGGTATAGGCCGGACGCAGCACCACCGGATAGCCCAGTTTTTCAGCAATGGCAAGCGCTTCGTCCACGCTGTACGCCACCTCGCTTCTCGCCATCTCGACGCCCAGCGCATTCATGGAATTCTTAAACTCGATCCGGTCCTCGCCCCGCTCGATGGCGTCTACCTGGACCCCGATCACCTGTACCTGATATTTTTCCAGGATACCTGCCTTCGCCAGTTCTGCGCACAGGTTCAGTCCGGACTGACCTCCCAGGTTCGGCAGCAGCGCGTCCGGGCGTTCTTTGGCAATGATCTGTTCCAGCCGTTCCACATTCAGCGGTTCTATATAGGTCACATCCGCTGTCTCCGGATCCGTCATGATCGTGGCCGGATTGGAATTAACCAGTACAATCTCATATCCCAGCTTCCGCAGCGCCTTGCACGCCTGGGTGCCGGAATAGTCAAACTCACAGGCCTGTCCGATGATGATCGGGCCGGATCCTATGATCAGTACTTTGTGAATATCTGTTCTCTTTGGCATAGTTCCCTCCTGATATGGTATTAATCTCTCTATTGCCATTATAATAGAGAACGGATAAAAGGGAAAGAATATTTTCTTCCGGAAATCGCCCTTTTCGTATTTCTGTCAAACAGTTCCCATGCCGGTCTCTGTGTGGTAAAATAAATCACAAACAACCGTTCTGTTTTACCGCAGAACGCCGAAGAAGGGATATCAATATGAACTATATTACCACCTGTCCGTCTCCCGTCGGAATGCTGACCCTGGCCTCTGATGGCGAAGCGCTGACCGGGCTGTGGATCGAAGGCCAGAAGTATTTTCTGTCCACACTCCGGGATGCAGCAGAAGAAAACGGGGATCTTGCGGTCTTCCAGTCTGCCCGCGGCTGGCTGAAACGGTATTTTTCCGGCAAAAAGCCGGATATCGGAGAACTCCCGCTGCGTCCTTCCGGAAGTCCATTTCGTCAAGAGATCTGGAAGCTGCTCTGCCGGATTCCCTATGGAGAAATGACTACATACGGCACACTCGCCCGGGAAGCGGCGAAACTGTTGAATCGCAGTACCATGTCGGCCCAGGCGGTGGGCGGGGCAGTCGCCCACAATCCCATCAGCATCATCATTCCCTGCCACCGGGTTATAGGATCCGACGGTAGTCTGACCGGATACGCCGGCGGCATTGATCTCAAGATCCGCCTTCTGGAACTGGAAGGAGCAGATCTTTCCGGACTCTACGTTCCGAAAAGCAGCTCCGCTCCCTGACCGCGGCGGCAAAGCAGAAAGGAGTTTTTACTATGGAATGGGCAGACCAGAAAACCAGGTGCTTCTGGGCCAATCCGAAAAACGAACGGTACATCCGCTATCACGATGAAGAGTGGGGCGTTCCGGTACATGACGACCAGCATTTGTTTGAAATGCTGATCCTGGAGTCTTTCCAGGCCGGACTGTCCTGGGAATGCATTCTCAATAAAAGGGAACGTTTCCGGGCGGCATTCGATGATTTCGATCTGGAAAAAGTCTGCGGATACGGAGAAGAAAAGATAAATGCGCTCTGCCAGGACCCGGGTATCGTACGCAACCGCCGGAAAATTGAAGCGGCAGTAAACAATGCGCGTATCTTCCAGGATATTCAGAAAGAGTACCAGAGTTTTTCCAATTATCTCTGGAAATGGACCGACGGGAAGACCATTTATGAAACAGGGAAAACCCGTTCCGATCTGTCGGACGCGATCTCCGCAGATCTGAAAAAAAGAGGGATGAAATTCGTCGGAACTACGATCATCTATGCCTATCTGCAGGCAGTGGGCATAATATATTCCCACGAAAAGGGATGTTTCCTGGAGCATATGCCTCATTGACGCCTGATCCCCCATATTGACATTCACGTGTAGTCGTGATATAAATATCTCATAGCATGAGATAAAGCAGGTGCGATATGGATTATCGGGAAAAAGCGAAAGATTTTCTCTATTATATGAAAAAACTGAATCAGATGCCTATGATCAGGAATCTAAGCGGTATGTCCTTCGGCGAGCAGGCAGTGCTGCATTATCTGAGTCTTCAGAACGACAGCGTCTCAGCCGGAGAACTGACGAGCGCCTTCGGCATCCGGAGTTCCCGGACCGCAGCGATCCTGAACGCACTGGAAAAGAAAGGCTACGCACTGCGCAGCGCGGATCCCTCCGACCGGCGGCGCGTACTCGTCTCCATCACAGAGGAAGGACGGACTGTCGTCGACGAAAAGAGCAGCGAAGGCATCGAGCATACGGCTGCGTTTCTGGAAATGCTCGGCCCCGAGGATGCGGAAGAATTTATCCGCATTGTCCGGGACGCGGTCACCCGAAGTCAAAAAAAGGAGAGTGAATATCATGACGAAATCATTGGCAATTGAAAGAGAATTTGGAAGCGGCGGACGCGAGATCGGGAAAATGGTCTCTGAGATGGCCGGAATTCCTTACTATGACGGAAATCTTATGGTCAAGGTGGCAAAAGAGAAAGGAATTTCTCTCGACCTGCTGAAAGAATACGATGAAAAAAATACAGGCAGTTTTCTCTATAATATCGCTCTTTTCACCAGCTATAACCAGGGCGGGAACCAGTCTAAAATCTACGAGTTGTACTACGAAGTACAGAAAGCCATTAAAGATCTGGCAAAATCCGGCCCGGCTGTATTTGTGGGCAGGTGTTCCACCGAAATCCTGAAGGAGGATTCCAAGGCAGTCAGCGTATACATATATTCCTCCGATCAGGCCAAACGAATTGACCGGATCATGAGGACCGAATCGGTGACGGAGGCGGAAGCAAAGAAGATGCTGGAACGCAAAGACCGCCAGCGAAGTGATTATTTCAAATACTGGACAGAAAAAAACTGGAAAGACCGCAGCAACTATGATATGGAGCTGAACACATCCACCTTGTCCTCAGAAGAATGCGCCCGGATCCTGCTGCGCGCCATGGGCGTCGACTGACATATGCAGGATACACTGCGCGCCCGGAATAAACGGCTATAACCTGCAGGCATGAACCTTCATTTTTACCAGGCATTAGACAGGTATCCGGGAAAGCATTACAATAAGGAAAAAGGCCCGCTGGACCGGCGGGAAGAAAGGAGACTGCAACTATGTCATACTTAGGAGAGGACATCAAAAAACTGGGATTCGGCCTTATGCGTCTGCCGCAGAAAGACGGCCAAATCGACGTAGAACAGGTAAAGAAGATGGTCGATCTTTTCCTGGCTGCAGGATTTACTTATTTTGACACCGCATGGGCGTACGCAGGCAGTGAAGAAGCGATCCGTCAGGCTCTGGTGGAGCGCTATCCCAGAGACCGCTTCCAACTCGCCACAAAAAACGCCGCATGGATCAACTGCAAAACCAAAGAAGAGGCAATGGCACAGTTTGATACTTCCCTGAAAAAGACTGGCGCCGGATATTTCGACTTTTATCTGCTGCATAATCTGGGCGAGTCTAGGACCAAATACTTTGACGATTTTGACATGTGGAGCTGGATTCAGGAGAAAAAGCAGGAAGGACTGATCAAACACGCAGGATTTTCCTTCCATTCTACCCCGGAGGAACTGGATGCGATTCTGACTGCCCATCCGGAGATGGAGTTCGTTCAGCTCCAGATCAATTACGCGGACTGGGAAAATCCGGCCATCCAGTCCAGAGCATGCTATGAAGTGGCCAGAAAGCACGGCAAACCGGTTATCATCATGGAACCCGTCAAAGGGGGTATGCTGGCAACGCCTCCGAAACCGGTGGAGGATATTCTGAAAGCCGCTGAACCGGATTCTTCTCCCGCATCCTGGGGCATCCGTTTTGCCGCTGACCTGGAAGGAATCATCACCGTTCTGTCCGGCATGAGCAGCGTGGAGCAGATGGAGGACAATCTTTCCTACATGAAAGACTTTTCCGGTCTGAGCGACAAAGAAAAGGAGACGCTGAAACAGGCGCAGGAAGCCCTTGCAGCGATTCCCCTGATCCCGTGCACCACCTGTAATTACTGCGCGAAAGTCTGTCCGCAGAACATCGGTATCTCCGGTTCTTTCACCGCAAGGAACCTGCTGACCCTGTACGGGAACAAAGAGACCGCCAAAGGACAGGAGTCATGGCTGGTCGGCGGACACGGCAAAGCTTCCGCCACAGAATGTATCAAATGCGGTAAATGTGAGGAAGTCTGTCCGCAGCATATTAAGATCCGGGATCATCTGGAAGAGATCTGCAAGTCTCTGCTCAGTTAATTTCCGAGCTGCATAATATCCGCTAAAAACCGGCATATGCCGTGAAAACGCCGCCAGATGCAGATGCATCCGGCGGCGTAACTTTTGCTCTGTCTATGATTTTTATACCATATCATTTCTTCTGATATATCCCGGTGTCTCCGGATCGGCGATGATTTCTTTCATCTTCGTGACTCTCGCGTTCTTGTCCACGACCTGTCCTTCGATATGTACGCCTTCTCCGATCACCACATTGGTGAGAAGAATACAGTTCTTCACCACTGCCCCCGGTTTGATCACACACTCACGTCCAACCACGGAATTTTCCACGGTCCCCTCGATGGTGCAGCCGTTTGCCACAAACGATCTCTTCACATCAGCCGTCTCAAAATACTGGGTAGGACAAGAATCATTGGTCCTGGTATAAATCGGCCAGGAATCGTTAAACACCGCTTTTGCCGTCTTCAGATCCAACAGAGACATATTTCCGTCATAATAACTCTTGAAATCGGTGATCGGCGCGAAAAATCCTCTGTGCGCCACTCCGCGGATATCCATCTCGCTGCATTTATCATTGATAATCATACGGAGCGTGTACATGGAAGACGTCTTCTGCGCCTCTTTCAGGAGTTCAATGAACACCTCTTTTTTCATAACATAGGTATCCATGAAAATATTGCGGTTCTTCAGCTTTCCGTTGTTCCGCTCGAAGGACTCTACGCCTTTCTGGCGGTTCAGATTCACGCAGTAGCAGTTCTGATATGCCTCTTTTGCGTTGTCTACAGAATGGTACAGCACCGTGATGTCCGCCTCGGATTCAATGTGAGTCTTCAGCAGCGCATCAAAATCCTGCGTATAAACCATGTACGCCGGAGCGATCACCACATGCGTATTGGAGGTATTCTCAATATGCTCCAGATTTGCCATATATGCTTTTACATCCGTATTGTAGTAATCATTTTCCTCCTGGGAATCCGTAAACATGATCTGCACGTATCCGCTCTTGGAATTAATATTAAAATGACGTCCGGTTCCGATATGCTGTACTAAAGACTGAGGTCTTCTTCTTACATATACCTGGATCCGGTCGATACCGCTGTTGGAAAAGTTGGAAATCGGAAAATCTATCACCCGATATCTTCCAAGGAAAGAAAACGCTCCTATTGAACGATAATTCTCCATCCCGTCTACCCAAATATGGTTTTCAGAAAAGCTTACAATTCCTAATGCTCTTGCCATAGTCAACCTACCCCTTTTACATTTTTCGCTATCAGTTCGATGTGTTCGCTGTTCGCGTCGCCCACCACTGCCTGACTGCCAATTTTTACTCCGTCCGCTACCAGGGCGCGCTGTACAATCGCTCCTGCCTCTACAATAGCTCCCGGCATCAGTACGCTGTCCAGAACCTGTGCGCCTTCGCCTACCTGAGCGCCGGTAAACAGCACAGAATTATGTACTTTCCCTTCTACCGCGCATCCCTGAGTAATATACGCGTTCTTTACATCCGCTGTTTCAGAAATGTACTGCGGGAATGTGGGGGTATCTTCCGTATAAATCTTCCAGGTACGGTCGTCCAGATTCAGGCCGCTCTTCTTGTCCAGCAGATCCATATTGGCTTCCCAAAGGGAATCGATCGTTCCCACGTCTTTCCAGTATCCTTTGAATTTATACGCAAACAGTCTCTTTCCGTCATTCAGAAGCGTCGGAATGATGTCTTTTCCAAAGTCATGGTTCGAAGACTCATTCTTCATATCTGCCACCAGCATCTTACGCAGCAGCTTCCAGTTAAAAATATAGATACCCATAGAAGCAAGATTGCTCTTCGGATGTTCCGGTTTTTCCTCAAATTCTACAATCTGGCCGGTCTCCGTATCTGTATTCATGATACCAAAACGGCTTGCCTCTTTCATAGGCACTTCGATTACGGCGATCGTCGCGTCCGCATTATTTTCTTTATGATACTTCAGCATCTTCGCATAATTCATTTTGTAAATATGGTCGCCGGACAGAATCAGAATATACTCCGGCTCATAGCTGTCTACAAAATCAATATTCTGGGAGATCGCGTCCGCTGTTCCCCGGTATACATTCAGATTCACATCCGATTTTTCACGGGGCGGCAGCACGAATACGCCGCTGTCACGGGCATCCAGCCCCCAACTGCTTCCTCCTGCCACATAACTGTTCAGGAGCACAGATTCATACTGCGTCAGAACACCGACAACATCAATGCCGCTGTTCGCACAGTTACTCAGCGGAAAATCGATAATCTTATACTTTCCGCCATACGCCACAGCCGGTTTTGCGACCTTATTGGTAAGATCGTGCAGACGGGAGCCTCGCCCACCGGCCAGAATCATTGCCAACATGCTATTCTGTTTCATAAGAAAGATCCTCACTTTCATTTAAATACTTTATTATTATACAATTTTATGAAAAAGAAAGCAATTTCTGCTTTAGTTTTTTTCGCTTTTGCACAATTATCTCAACAAAACCCAGCTATTACAGGGACAACTTTGTGCATTTTGCCCATATGTCAATCGGGTGTTCTTCCATTTTCCGCTTTTGTTCCCTTTTTTTGTCTTTTTTCTCCGTAACCATGGTTCCCGGCTTCACCCGTAAGTGATTTTGTCACAGAAGTATTTCCGTAAAACCGTTATTATCAGCTCATAAAACAAAACAAGAAAAGGAGGACAAAAAATGTCTGCTGTCAACATTAATAAAACCAATTTTCAGGAAGAAGTAACCCGCTCTGACAAACCTGTTCTGCTGGACTTCTGGGCTCCGTGGTGCGCTCCATGCCGTATGGTTGTTCCCATCATAGAAGAGATCGCCGACGAACGCCCCGACATCAAAGTCGGAAAAATCAATGTGGATGAGCAGCCGGAACTGGCCAGTCAATTTCATGTAATGAGTATCCCTACATTAGTGGTGATGAAAAACGGCAAAATTGTGAATCAGGTCATGGGGGCCAGACCTAAGGCAGCTATCCTCGCAATGATCTGAGACCGAAGAAAATCTTATTCTTGACAGATAATACAGATTCTCCCATTATATAAACAGACATTCATACCAGTGTCGGAAGGGAGATATTCAAGAATGAACAAAAGAATTGCCGGGAAATTACTGAACTGTTACCAACAGCTTACCGAGGCTGCCGGATTGCGGCTGAACGAAGAAGAAGGCACAATGTACGGAACCTACAGCGGCTACCAGATGCTTGTCCATCCATTTGTTTCCGGTTCCAGAGCATATTTTTACATGCTGACCGTGGAGATTGCCGCTCAGGCGCGGAATTTTTCGCTCACAAAACAGGACTGCAAGATTTACAAAAAGGAACACCGCAATGTATCCTCTCTGGCGCAGAATCAAAATCTGATTACCATGACTTTGAAAAGTACATCGAACCAGGAAAAATTACGCGCTGTCTTTTTAGAGGAACTTCAGAATCTGACTTCTTATCTTCGCTTAAAGGGATACGAAAACTGCTGCCAGCTCTGCGGAAAAACCGGAGAAGATACTTCTCCCTGCACCATATCCGGCTTTTACGCGCAGCTTTGCTCCGACTGCTTTCAAAATGTAAGTCAAAGCGCCATACTTGCCCAGCAGGAATCCAGGGCTGCGGGCGAAAATGTCATCGGCGGCATTGTAGGCGCGCTTCTTGGCACGCTTATCGGGGTTGTCTGTATTATTATTCTGAGCCAGCTCGGATACGTGGCAGCCTTGTCCGGAGTTGTTATGGCAGTCTGCACTCTGAAAGGATATGAGATGCTCGGCAGGAAGCTCTCGAAGAAAGGCATCATAATCTCCTGCATCCTTATGATTGTCATGACTTACGCGGGGGACCGTCTTGACTGGGCTATCGTTGTTGCCAGAGAACTGGCATGGGATGTCTTTACTTCCTACCAGGCAATCCCATGGCTTCTTCAGGAATTTATCATTGAGCCGTCTGTCTACTGGGGTAATCTGGCAATGGTTTATGTATTTCTTCTTCTTGGAGCCGTGCCCACTATTATCAGCACTTTAAAAAACAAAAAAATCCAGGGGACAATCACCCGGATCGATTAAAAAATACCAGGCCGTCTGTTCTCTTTCCGAAACAGACGGCCTGCCTCATATCAGACTCATTCAATCTTTTAATATCAGTTCCACCGGGCAATGATCGCTGCCCATCTGCTGTGTCAGAATCCTGCTGTCTTCGATGTGATCTTCATATCCCTCTGACACCAGAAAATAATCGATACGCCACCCCGCATTCTTCTCTCTGGCCTTAAAGCGGTAAGACCACCAGCTGTAGACCCCTTCCAGATCCGGATACAGATAGCGGAAAGAATCCACAAATCCGGACGCCAGCAGGTCTCTCATTTTCTGACGCTCCTCATCCGAAAATCCGGCATTACCGCGGTTGGTCTTTGGATTCTTCAGATCGATCTCTTCCTTCGCCACATTAAAATCCCCTGTGACGATCACCGGTTTTTTCTCCTTCAGGGCTCCCAGATACGCGCGGAAGTCGTCCTCCCACTCCATCCGGTAATCAATACGCGCCAGTCCCTGCTGTGCATTAGGCACATAGACATTGACCAGATAATATCCGGGATATTCCAGGGTGATCGTCCTGCCTTCCGTATTGTGACGGTCCAGTCCCAGATCATAGGACACATTCAGCGGCACTTCTTTCGTCAGGACCGCTGTTCCTGAATAGCCCTTTTTCTGAGCGCTGTTCCAATACACCGTATAATCTCCAAAATCAAAATCAGCCTGATCCGGCTGCATCTTGGTCTCCTGCAGGCACAGCACATCCGGCTGCTCCCGCTCTACAAAATCCATAAATCCTTTCGTCATGCAGGCCCGCAGACCGTTCACATTCCAGGAATAGAGTTTCTTCATGGTATTCTCCTTTATAAAAATGGCAAGCAGGACGATAAGCCGGGTTATGTCGTTGAGCAATCATCTATCTAGACGTGCTGTTGCCAGCACGCTCCAGCGACCTACCTGAAGCTGACGGGCCGCCATATGCTTCTGCTTGGTCTTGCTTCGGATGGGGTTTACATGTGCCCCGTCTGTTACCAGCCGGGCGGTAGTCTCTTACACTGCCTTTCCACCCTTACCAGGAATAATCCTGGCGGTTTATTTCTGTTGCACTGGCCTTGGAGTCACCTCCACCGGACGTTATCCGGCATCCTGCCCTGTGAAGCCCGGACTTTCCTCACCTGATATACATCAGCCGCGATTGCCTGTCCTACTTGCCGTTTCTATATTCTATCCTACTGAAATACCTCTGTCAAGCGCCGAAGTCCTGCCGCTTATTCTGTCTGTTCCCTCCGGATCTGTATTTTTTCCTCATGTTTCGCAAATACAGTCTCAAATACAGCCCACAATACGCCAAACAGCACCACCGCTCCGATCACATCCAACGCGGAATGTTGTTTGGTGAACATAGTGGAGAGAATGATCGCCGCAGCGAAAAATCTGCCAACCCAGATGCCTGCCTTTGGAAGCCGGTCTCTCTGAAGCTCCAGCGTATACTGCAGAGCCAGGGTCACATACGCGTGCATGCTTGGGAATACCGCTTTCGGCGTATCCACAGACTGTACAAACTTCATCAGCCAGCCGCTGAGCGTCGCCGTATCATAGGTAATGCTCTCCCGGAAATCAAGGCCCGTCGGCCACAGATAAGTGATCAGCAGGAAAATGTTCATACCCATGGTCAGGATCAGAAGCGCTTTCGTATAGTCTTCCCCATCCAGGTTCCTGACCGCCAGCACCGCGCAGACAATGATATACGGGAACCAGCTCAGATACGGGAAAATAAACGCCGGCACATGCGGGATTACATCATCCAGCCGGCAGTGAATAATCGTCACCTGCTCCGGCGGAAAAATCTCCTGGTACACGAACAGCGACATATAAACCGCAAACCAGACCGCCAGCAAAACCAGATGCTTCTTTCTGATAAATTCTTTCATTTCTATAGCCCCATTTCACTTTGAAACATTTTCTGAATGCGCTTCTAGTCTAGCTGTCTTGTCCTGTTTTGTCAAGAAAACTTCATTTTCTCTTTACAACTTCTAAACATGCTCCTATACTGGGGAACGGAATATTTGTATGAGGAGGAATCATCGTGAATATGCAGACAGAAACCGTCAGCCAAAACGGGCTTATGACGGATGGAAATATTTTGAAAAAAATTATCTTTTTCTCTGTTCCGCTGATTCTTGGAAATCTGCTGCAGCAGCTTTACAATACCGCAGATTCCATCATCGTTGGAAATTTTGTGGGAAGCAATGCGCTTGCCGCCGTAGGGTCCAGCACTTCGCTGATCAATCTGCTGATTGCTTTCAGTCAGGGCGCAGCCGTCGGAGCGGGCGTTGTTGTCTCTCAATATCTGGGCGCAGATGACCGCAAAGGAATCCGCGACGCTGTACACACTTCCATGGCTATCGCGCTGATTCTGGGAATCGCGCTGACTATCGGAGGCGTATTTTTAAGCCGGCCTCTGCTTTTATGGATGCATACGCCCCAGGATGTTCTGGCAGATTCCGTCGCCTATCTGCAGATCTATTTCGGCGGCGTTGTGTTTAATGTTCTCTACAATATGGCTTCCGGCATTCTGAACGCCGTCGGCAATTCCAAGCGTTCCCTGCTCTATCTGGGTTCTGCTTCCATCACGAATATCGTGCTCGACCTTCTTCTGGTAAGAGGATTCCACATGGGTGTCGCAGGGGCCGCGATCGCCACCGATATCAGCCAGCTTGTCTCCAGTGTCCTTGCAGTCGGATTTCTGATGCGCGTTCCGGCTTCCTACCGGATCAGTCTCCGGCAGATCCGCATCCAGAAGAAAATGGCGTCCCGCATTATCCGGATCGGTCTTCCTACCGGTATCCAGAACATGGTCATCTCTTTCTCCAATGTTCTGGTTCAGTCCAGCGTAAACAGATTCGGCGCCGACGCCATGGCCGGCTTCGGCGCTTACATGAAAATCGACGGTTTCAACATTCTGCCGGTCACCAGCTTCAGTATGGCTGTCACGACATTTACCGGTCAGAATTACGGCGCAGGGAAGATTGACCGGGTCAAAAAAGGCATGTGGGCGACTCTTGCCATGGGATTTCTTTATACCGTCGCCACAGGAGCGCTGCTGCTTCTCTTTTCTGATCCTCTGATGCGTATGTTCACTGACAACACGGCCGCAATCGCCTACGGCGAACTCACGATGCGGTATTTCTGCCCGTTCTATTTTCTGCTGAGTATCCTGCACGGGCTTGCGGGAACGGTAAGAGGCACCGGAAAAAGCATCCCTCCGATGGTGATTCTTCTGGTTTCCCTGTGCCTGTTCCGCATCGTCTGGATTCAATGGATCCTTCCGTTTTTTCCGGCAATTGACGGCGTCTTCGTCCTCTACCCGGTCTCCTGGCTGCTGGGCGTGATCCTGATGGTTCTGTACGCGTGGAAGGGACGCTGGCTTCCGCAGAATAAAGTAAAATAGGAATCCCCGGTGCAGCTTACAGATCTGTAACTCTGTATTCATCTGTGTGTAAGCTTCCTCTGCTATGTTTTTATTATAGGAGGAAGCTATATGAAACATTTTGTATGCCTGATAGGTGCCTCCTCCTCAGGATTTTTTATGAGGTTTGAAAAGGCATAAAAAATCCAGGAGCCATATCTCCCGGATTTTTCATACCTCTATATGCAATTGATTCCTACACATGAAAATAGCTTCCGCCGATAAATTCCCGAAGAATGGAATTATTCGGAACCCGCTCGCTGTCGATCCCCAGGAAGTAATCCAGGAATTTCAGAAGGCGTTTTGCCTCCGGATATTCCGGATCTTCCGGGCGGATACTGAACAGAAGCGGTTCCGCGTACTGCTTCAGCACAGCCAGTTCGTAGACCAGCGCGGAATTGAACACCACGTCGGCGGTCTCCTGATAGGGGAAAATATTTTCATCCTCTCCCCTGCGCACAGACGGCCACATGGCGATAGTCCGCCGGGCAGAGGATCCCCGTGTCCTGGCGTCCCGCACGATCCGGCGGAGCAGACGTCCGTCCGTCGTCGGAATCCGGTTATGCTCGTCCACGTTCAGCTGCGTAAGCGCGCTCAGATAAATTTTGAATTTATTCTCCTTCGGCAAAGAATAGGATAATGCGTCGTTCAGACAGTGGATTCCTTCGATCACCAGCACATCGTCGCGCCCCAGCTTAAGTTCGTTGCCCTTATACTCTTTCTTTCCGGTCAGAAAATTGAATGTGGGCAGAGCTACTTTCTCTCCCCGCAGAAGCGCCTGCATCTGGCTGTTGAACAGCTCAATGTCCATGGCTCCCAGACATTCAAAATTATAGTCGCCGTTTTCATCCCGCGGCGTGTCTTCCCGTTCCACAAAATAATTGTCCACAGCGATAGGATGCGGTTTCAGTCCGTGCGCCATCAGCTGGATAGACAGCCGGTGGGAAAAAGTTGTCTTGCCGGAAGAAGACGGACCGGCGATCATGATCAGTTTCTTATCCTCCCGGGATGCGATCTGCGCCGCGATGTTTCCCAGTTCTTTCTCCATCATGGCTTCCTGGGCGAGAATGATATTGCCGATCTCCCCGTCCACAATCTTCTCGTTCAGCGCCCCGACCGTACCTGCACCCAGTACCGTGCTCCATTTCCCGGAATTTTTCAGCGCGGTAAATACTTTATACTCCGGCGCGAAAGGAGCCAGTTTACCCGGATCTTTCATGGGCGGGAACTCCAACACAAATCCTTCGTCAAACGGAATCAGGTCAAAACATTTCAGGTATCCGGTATCGGGCACCATATATCCATAATAATAATCCTCGAATCCGTCCAGGCAGTATACGTTGACTGTTGAACTTCTCCGGAAACGGAACAGACGCGCCTTATCCTTCATGCCGTGCCGTTCAAAATGTTCGATGGCTTTTTCCACCGGAAGGCTTTTCTTTTCAATAGGCACTGCCTGTGCGGCCAACTCCTCCATCTGCTCTTTTACAGATGTCAGAAAACACTCATCCACTTTCATGTCCTGTGCCGTACAGTAAAATCCTTCGCTGACTGTGAAATGAACACGGATGCTTCGCGCCGCTTCCATGCCTGCCACATCGGATACCGCTTTCAGCATAAGGAGTACGGCGCTTCTCTTATACGTCTCATATCCCGCCTTATCGTTGATGGTCAGAAATTCCACACTGCAGCCGTCCTCTGCCGTGCGGAACAGTTCTCTCATTTTATGCCTCTCTTTTTCCAGAACCAGCACAATAGGATATTCATAATCTTTCTGATACGCATCGGCCAGTTCTCTGTATGTCATATCGTCCCTGATATCAACTTTCTGACCTGCAACGAATATGCGCTTCATCTCCTGCACCTTCCTTATAAGTCTGTTTTTAAATTACCGCAAAAGGATGGCGGACCGGCACGCAGGAGATACGGACTCCGCTTAAAGTCTTCTCCAGATATGCCTTAACGTCCTCCATAAAAATATGCTCGATCCCGTAATGTCCCGCATCGATGATACATAGCCCCTGGTCCACCGCGTCAATCCCTGTATGGTGGTCAATATCCCCGGTAATATAGACATCGCATCCAAAACGAAGAGCCTCCTTCATCGTGCTCTTTCCTGCTCCCGGACAGATCGCCGCCGAATAAACTTCCTTATTCAAATCTCCGAAAATCTTCACGTTCGGTATCCCGTAAGCCTTCTTGACTTTCTCCGCGCATGCTCTCAGAGTCATCCTCTCCGGCAGCACGCCGACTCTGCCGATGCCTTCTCCGTCTTTGACTTCCTCCAGCACCGTGCATTCCTGCAGATCCATCATCCTGGCCGCCAGATCCGCCATCCCTCTGGTATCATAATTTGTATGCATGGCATAATAAGAAATGTCATGACGGATCAGGGCGAGAAGCCTGCGGCCATTCATATCTTCATCCGTCACTCTTTTGATTGCGGAGAAAAGCATGGGATGGTGGGTAATCAGCATGTCAGCCTCCTGCTCCACAGCCGTCTGTACTGTCTCATCTGTGGCATCCAGCGCCAGCAGGATCCTTTTCACTTCTTTATCGCGCCTTCCTGCCAGCAGCCCCACGTTATCCCACTCACAGGCGTATTCCGGTGAATACTCCCGCTCTATTGCACAGCAAATCTCACTGCATTTCATATCCTGTTTCCCCTCTCTTCTGCCGGGAGATTCCGTACAGCGCTTCTTCCAGCCGGCGCTTTTCTTTTTCCAGTTCTCCCATACGGACAGAATTTTCCTGTCCGTGCTCTTTCAGCCGCCTTCGGATATTTTCATTTTTCCTCAATTCATTCCGTATATAGGCTTCAAAGACCGCCGGAGATTTCTGTCGATCCGTACTCCCATAATACAGTTCCACTTCTCCCGGTGTCTGCTGTTCTCCGTGAACCGCTTTCATTATAGGATAAAACTTTCCCGCGTCCTGTACCATGTCTTCCTCTGTGATCCGGTATCCATTTTCACAGAGCCATTTTCTCACCAGATGAATCTCTGACTGCGGCTGCAGGATCAGCTCCTTCACATCCGGGAGACAGTGTGCGCCACCCTCCAGGATCTTTACCGTCAACGCTCCTCCCATACCTGCAATCAGCACTGTATCCGCCTCCCCTGCCTGCAGCGCAGTCAGTCCGTCCGACAGCCTGGTCTCTATGTATGCGGAAAGTTTCTGCCCGCAGATATGTTCTTCTGCTCGTTTCAGAGGTCCCGGATTCACATCCATGGCCACCGCTGAAGAGATCTTCCCCCTGAGTACCAGAGCGATCGGAATATATCCATGATCCGTCCCCACATCTGCAAGCCGGCTCCCATACGGGACTTTGGAGGCCAGCCGCTCCATCCTTGCGGAAAGCTGCATGGCTTACTCCAGAAAGTCCTTTAATTTCCGGCTGCGGCTGGGATGACGGAGTTTGCGCAGAGCTTTCGCCTCGATCTGACGGATACGCTCGCGGGTGACGTTGAACTCCTTGCCCACTTCTTCCAGGGTCCGTGCCCGTCCGTCATCCAGTCCGAAACGCAGGCGGAGCACTTTCTGTTCCCTCTCAGTCAGCGTGCTCAAAACCTCCACCAGCTGTTCCTTCAGAAGCGTAAACGCCGCTGCCTCTGCCGGTACCGGAACATTGTCGTCCTGGATAAAATCGCCCAGATGGCTGTCCTCTTCTTCTCCGATCGGCGTCTCCAGAGACACCGGCTCCTGGGAGATCTTCAGGATTTCGCGTACCCGTTCCACCGGCATATTCATCTCTGCCGCGATCTCCTCCGGCTGCGGCTCTCTTCCCAGTTCCTGAAGAAGCTGGCGGGACACGCGGATCAGTTTATTGATGGTTTCCACCATGTGCACCGGGATACGGATCGTACGTGCCTGGTCTGCGATGGCCCTGGTGATTGCCTGACGGATCCACCAGGTCGCGTAAGTACTGAATTTATAGCCTTTGCGGTAATCGAATTTTTCCACCGCTTTGATCAGACCCAGATTGCCCTCCTGGATCAAATCCAGAAACAGCATGCCGCGGCCCACATAACGCTTCGCGATGCTGACTACAAGACGCAGATTCGCCTCCGCCAGACGTTTTTTGGCTTCCTCGTCTCCCTGCTCCATCCGTTTCGCCAGCTCGATCTCTTCTTCCGCGCTCAGAAGCGGCACTTTGCCGATCTCCTTCAGATACATACGAACCGGATCCTCGATGCTGACGCCATCCGGCACGGACAGATCGATCTGTTCCATATCCACTTCATCTTCATCCGTCAGGATGATATTGGCGTCGTCATCGTCATCCGTGATCCGAAGCACGTCAATATTGTTGTGTTCCAGAAAATCCAGAATCTTTTCAAACTTTTCTGCATCCAGATTCATATCGCTGAAAAAATCACTGATCTCCTGATACTCCAGCACATTCTTTTTCTTTTTTGCCAGTGCAAGTAATTCTTTCAGTTTATCGCTGAATTTGGTTACATTTTCTTCCATATTGGTTCTTCCTTCCATAATTGTTCATATTTTATCCTTAATCCAAAGAAATATGCAATTTCTCCATATCCCGGCGCTTCTGCACGATTTCCCGAAGCTTGTCCATATCGCCCGGATCCATATGCTCCGTCTGCCAGGAAATGCTGTTCTGCTTTACTCTCAGGATTGTTTCCTGTAATGCCTTCTCTTCTCCCCCTCTGCCGGACAGGGATGGGATCGACTGCTCCAAAAGCTCTGCCAGCTTCTGCTGGTCCTCTTCTTCTGTAAACTGCTGGAAAAGCGCCGCCGGATTCAGCTTTCCTTCCCCGGCCTGCACGGACAGCAGCTCGGCCACTCTCCGGCAGAAAGGATCGGTAAAATCCTCCGGTTCCACATAGCGGACAATGTTCCGGTACAGCTTCAGATCAGAACTCATCCAGCTGAGCAGTAATTTCTGCGGACGGAGGCTTCTGTCCTCCGTTTTTTTTCGCCGCTGGCTGAGAGGAGCAAGCGGCTTGTCCTCCCTCCGGATCTCACCCAGATGCTCTCCCACCTGGCTGACCATCCGCGTCAGCTCCTGATAGGTCAGATGATAGCGTTCCGCCACCGCTTCAATATAATTATTCCGCTCAATCCCCGCTTCAAATTCCAGGAGTTTTTTTGAAACTTCCCTGAAGAATGCCGTCTTGCTCTCCGGTTCCCGGAAATTATATTGTCGCTCCAGGATGCGCAGCTCGAAAAAGAAGCTGCTCTCCGCCTGATCTATCCGTTTCTGGAACTCATCGGCGCCCAGGGCCTTGATGAATTCATCCGGATCCTTATATGGCTCCATATTAATGACCTTTGCGGTCAGTCCCGCGTCCTTCAGAATAGGGATAGCCCGCATGGCCGCCCGTACTCCCGCGTCATCGCTGTCATAGGTAAGCAGGACTTCATTGGTATAACGCTTCAGCAGTACTGACTGCTGCTGGGTGAAGGCAGTCCCCAGCGATGCCACAGCCTGATTGAATCCCGCCTGGTGCATGGCAATTACATCCATATATCCTTCGCACAGGATGAGATTGGATTTTCTGGAAACCCTCGCCAAATTCAACCCGTAAAGATTGCGGCTCTTATCAAAAGCCCTCGTCTCCGGGGAGTTGAGATATTTAGGTTTTCCATCGCCCATCACACGGCCGCCAAACCCGATAACCCTGCTGCGGATATCCATAATAGGAAATATCACCCGGTTCCAGAACTTGTCATACATGCCATGCTTTTCATCCGCCTGAAACAGCCCGGACTCTTTCAACAGGTAATCCGAATAGCCTTTGCCCTTCAGATACCGGTACAGTTCACTGCCGCTTTTTCCGGCGTATCCAAGGCCGAATTGCTGCATGGTCTTTGCAGAAAGCCCTCTTCCGGTCAGATAATCCATTCCCAGTTTGCCTGCCGGTTTGCGCAGAAGGTAATAATAATAACTGGCTGCCAGTTTGTTCACTTCCAGAATCTGTGCCTTCAGATCGGCTTGTTTTCTTTCTTCGGGGGATACTTCCCGGTCTGGCAGCTCTACGCCCGCCCGGTCCGCCAATGTCTTCAGAGCTTCCGGGAATGTCAGATTCTCGTATTCCATAACGAATTTAAAGACGTCCCCTCCAGCCCCGCAGCTGAAACAATGATAGATCTGACGGGACTGATTGACTGACATGGATGGATTGCGGTCATTGTGAAAGGGACAGATTCCCACATAATTGCTGCCTTTTCTCTGCAGCCTGATATACCCGGATATCACGTCCACGATATCGCTTCTCGACCGGATCTCCTCTACCAGATCCTGTGAATAGTAGTTCATGAAATCACCTGATTTCTCTTAGTATCTCCAGGAAGCCGGAATAAAGAATTCCTGGAATTTGGCTATGGCGTACTGATCCGTCATACCCGATATATAATCGCACACGCTTCGTTCCTGGGTCTCCCCGGACTGCCACATGCGCTCCACATATTCGTTGGGAAGCAGTTCCGGATGATCCATATAGTAGCGGAACAGCTCCTTCACTATATGAATCGCCTTTTTTTCTTCTCCTTTTGCCTTAGGGTTGGTATACACATGCTCAAACATAAATTTACGCAATCCATGAAAAGCGAATTCTACTTCTTCCGACATCCGGATATCCGGCACGCCGCTGCTCTGCCCCACAATGTCGTGAATCAGCGTATTCAGTCTTTCCCGGGTACTGTGTCCCAGAATATCTGTATATGTACGGGGCAGTTCATCCTCCCGGATAATCCCTCCCCGGATCGCGTCGTCCGCGTCATGGTTAATATAAGCGATCTTGTCCGAATAACGGACAATCTTCCCTTCCAGCGTGGATGGATGACCGGCCGTCTGATGATTGAGGATCCCGTCTCTCACTTCCCAGGTCAAATTCAGTCCTCTTCCTTCTTTTTCCAGCCGCTCCACGATCCGCACGCTCTGCCGGTTGTGGGCAAACCCTTCGCTGCAGACCTCGTTCAGCGCCCGCTCGCCGGCATGTCCAAACGGCGTATGCCCCAGATCGTGTCCCAGCGCGATGGCCTCCGTCAGATCCTCGTTCAGCCGAAGCGCTCTGGCGATCGTCCTGGCATTCTGCGACACTTCCAGAGTATGGGTCAGTCTGGTCCGGTAATGATCTCCTTTGGGCGTCAGAAACACCTGTGTCTTGTGCTTCAGCCTGCGGAACGATTTACAGTGCAGGATCCGATCCCTGTCTCTTTGGTAAACCGGACGGATATCACAAGGCGGCTCGTCCACGTCTCTTCCTCTGGAATTGCAGCTCAGGGACGCATAAGGACTCAGAAATTCTTTTTCCCAGTTTTCCACGTTTTCACGAATCGTCAACTTCCATCCCTCCTCGCAAAAATTCCTTTTATTATATATCTATTCCATATAAAATGCAAAAATCCTTCTTTTTTCAATTTTTTTTAATCCGGGGATATTCTTTCTTTCCTACCATATATTTTTTCATATAGGCAAATGTATAATCTTCTCCCTTCGCGTCCAGCATACGCAGGATATATTCCAGAAGAGCCCTGGTTTCCTCATGGATCATATAGCCGTCCTTCCCTTTTTCATAATACATCAGCGGGGAATGCTGTGTATATTTCTTTCCTTCATACACTTTGGAAGCGGCAATCCGGTCCATGATCATCTCATTGACATACCGAAGCGGCATCTTCATGCCTGCCATGCCTTTCACCGGACCTGTACTGTAATCGATCCAGTATTCATAATGATGTTTATTGCGGCCTTTGTGATGCAGCCAGGCAGAAGAGTACCCTTTCTGCTCCCTTTCTGCGTTGTTTGGGCTGCGGTAGCCCTGATAATATTTACATCCCGGCCAGAATTCTGCCGGAGAATATTTTGACAGATCATGGGTCAGCCCCTGCCAATACATCCCCACCCGGAAACAATGCCGCGCCACCACGATCTTGTGCTCTGTGATCGTATGGAAATGTCTCCAGATATTAATCATTTTCATGTGTCTCACCTGTCAGTATCCATATAGTTCTGGGAGGAACCGCCGCCATCTTCTGGTCTTCCAGCAGTATCTTTTCCTCTTCCTTCAAAAAGGTCGATGCCCCTTCCCTGCCGGTGTCTGCCAGCAGATACCAGCTCTGACCTGCGGGGAGCGTAGGAAGCGCGATCTCATGTTCAATCATATGCATATTGTAGAGAACATACAAAGTGCGGTCTCCCGTATATTCGCCGGCATACAGGATACCCATCTGCCGGTTGTAGCTTTCAAACTCCCCGTACCAGGCCCGGGTTCCGTGATAGGACAGATCCGGCATGCCTTTTGACAGATAGTCGCTCATCACATATGGCTTTCTTCGCCCGAACGCTGCATGACGGCCGCGGAAAGCGATCGCCTCCCGGACAAAGTCCTGCATCTGGCGGTCATATTTCTTTCTGCTCCACTGTATCCAGGAGATTTCGTTGTCCTGGCAGTAGGCATTATTATTGCCTCTCTGGGAATTTCCCATCTCATCTCCGCCATAGACAGCCGGAACTCCCTGGGACAGCAGCAGGATCAGGAACGCATTGCGCATCTGACGTCTTCGGAGAGACTGCAGCGCTTTTTTGGACGTAGGTCCCTCTTCACCGTAATTGCAGCTGTGATTGCAGTCTGTCCCGTCCCGGTTGTCTTCCCCGTTGTCTTCATTGTGCTTCACATCATAAGAAACTGCGTCCGCCAGGGTAAATCCATTGTGGCAGGCTATGTAATTGATCACCGCCTGCTGCGCCGGATTTCGTCTCATACTCTCGGAGATCTGCCACAGTGTATCCTCATCTCCTTTCAGGAAGCGGCGCGCTTTGATCATAAAATCATCGTTATACTCCGCCAGCCGCCGGAATGTCGGCTGATAATCCGATTCATAGATCCTTTCCAGGGGAAAATATTCACTCATAATCTTCGTTCTGGACAGCAGAGGCTCCCATGACAGACAGATCAGCGGCGTGTCCTGCGCATTTACGTGAACGCCGTCAATATGGTACTCCGATACCCAGTGTTTTACACAGTCCCGAACCAGCGCCGGGCTGGTCATATACGGAAAATAAAATTCCAGGATCAATTCAATCCCGTTTTTATGAAGTTCTCTCACCAGTTCTTTCATCTCACGCACCGGATTCCCAGACGCGCTGTAAGACGCTTTGGGCGCAAAGAAACACGCTTTCCCATACCCCCAGTAATTCAGCATTTCCATCTTGCGCTTCTTCACCGGCATATGCTTCTTCGGCGTCTCCTCCGCCTCTGCTTCTGCAAATTCATAGACCGGCATCAGCTCCAGCTGCGTGATCCCCAGGTTCTTCAGATACGGGATCTTTTCCTTTATCCCGGCGAACGTTCCCGGATGACGTACCCGGGATGACGGATCCATCGTAAATCCCCTGGGATGCGTCATGTACAGAACACACTTTTCATAAGGCAGCTCCAGCGGCTGGTCTCCCTGCCAGGGAAACGGTGCGAAATCCGCCCTGCAGCGAACCTCATGAGGACTGTCCGGACAGTCCCCCCATACCTCCCGGCCTGCAACCGCATCCGCATAGGGATCCTGGACAACCGTTCCGTTGATCCGGTAATTGTATTCATACCGGTCCATGGGAAATTGGCGGATCTTCATGGCATACAGATCCCCGTACTGCATGTCCTCTGAAAACTCCAGTTCCGCTTCCGGCTCCTTCTCTCCTCTGGGATAAAGAAGCAGGCTGCATGCCCCGCCGTCTCTCACCGTCACCGCAAAATTGATGTCTTTTCCCTCTTTTGTCACGCCCAGCCGCTCCGGTCTTCCGGCCTCCACCTGATACTCAAACATACACGATACCTTTTCCCTTCAACAGTCTATAGTTAACCCAATTATAAGTATTATAGCATTCAGAAATGCCGATGACAACAAAATTTGATAAACTAGAATAACATATATCTGTGATATATGTTATAATGAACACAGAATGCGAATGATACCATCGCGCATACCGGTTTCCGCGTTTGCCGCAGAAAACCATGCGCATCCTATCAAAACACAGGGGGTACATCATGAAAGAACGAATCGAAGCGATTCTGAGCACTCTCAAACGCCGGGAATCCCTGATCCTGGTCAGTATCCTGGCAAGTTCCGGCTCTACGCCCAGGGGGGCGGGCGCACTGATGCTGGTATTTGAAGACGGGCACGCGGAAGGAACCATCGGAGGCGGCGCAGTGGAGCACGCCGCACATCAGCACGCCGTCCGGCTTCTGCATGAACACACTTCCGATACGGTAGGCTACCGCCTGTCCAGGGAAGATGTGGCCGGTCTCGGCATGGTCTGCGGAGGAGACGTCACCGTATATTTCCAGTACCTGGACGGAGATGCCTGCCTCCCCCTGTTCGAACGTCTCCTGGACGCGTTCTCCGAGAATAAAAACTTCTGGCTCGTGCGCAGAATGGAGCAGAACCGGGTGACAGCCATGGCTGCCTGTGACGAAGACGGACATTTCTGGGGCGACGATCTGTCCGGTTCTCTTCCGGCAGGGCTTCTGAAATCCAGGGCTGTTTTCCTGAGCGGAGATCCTTCTTACTATGCGGAGCCCATCGTTCAGGCCGGATGGGTATACGTCTTCGGCGGCGGGCACATCTCCCAGGAGCTGGCTCCGCTGCTGGCTCATGTGGGATTCACGGTGGCAGTATTTGAAGACCGGGAAGCATTCGCCGACCCGGCGCTTTTCCCCGGTGTACAGGAAGTGATTCTGGGAGATTTTCAAAACCTCGCCGCCTCCATTACATTGACCGAAAAGGATTCCGCCGTGGTCATGACGCGCGGACACCAGGCTGATTTCGAGATCCTGGCTCAGCTCCTGAGACGCCCCATGGCCTATATCGGATGCATCGGCAGCCGCCGGAAAATCGCCGAGACCCGGAGAAAGCTGTCCGAACTGGGATTTCCGGACGACGCCTATGATGTGGTCCACTCTCCCATCGGCCTGAATATCGGAGCCGAGACGCCTGCGGAAATCGCGGTCTGTATCGCTGCCGAGATGATTCAGTGCAGAGCCGCGGCAAAAGAAGTATAAAAAAAGAAGACGGAAACTCCTTTTTCTTTCAAAGGAGAATTTCCGCCTTCTTTTTATCTTTTATCCTTTTCCGAAACCACAGTCCGGATAATGGCACTCCGGACATCCCAGGCAAAGTCCGCCGTGTCCCAGTGTGGTGATATCCTTGCGCGAGATCGGTATCCCCGCCGCCACTCTCGGCAATAACAGGTCAAAAATCGTAGCTTTCGCGTACATGACGCATCCCGGAAGCCCCATCACCGGCGTCCCGTCCGGGAAATATGCCAGACACAGCATGGCTCCCGGCAGCACCGGAGCCCCATAGGTGACAACCTCTGTTCCCGCTTCCCGGATCGCTCCCGGAGTCTGGTCATCCGGATCCACGCTCATACCTCCTGTGGCGATGATAAGGTCCACGCCTTTTTCTTTCATCTCCCGAATGGCGGCCGCGATATCCTCCTTTTTGTCGCCCACGATCTGGTGCTCTTTCACCTCTATGCCATAGGCCTGCAGTTTTTTCTCCACCACCGGCGTGAACGTGTCCTGGATTCTCCCGTAGAACACTTCATTTCCGGTCGTGACAATTCCCGCCGTCTTCAGACGGTACGGAACCAGGCGGCAAAGCGGAGTCGCCCCTGCGCGTTCTTTCACCAGCTCCATCTTCTCTTTCTTGATAACCAGCGGAATCACGCGGGTTCCCAGCAGCTTGTCCCCTTTCTTCACAGGACTGTTGGTATGCCGCACAGCGATCATCACCTGATCGATATCGTTGACCGCGTCCAGCCTCTCCACATCCACCTGGAAAACCCCTGCGCATTCGGCGCTCAGCTCAATCTTTCCTTCTTTTACTTCTGAAGCTTTCATATGTTCGTTCTGACAGACGTCACATAAGATCTGCGCGGCCTCGTTTTCATGATACATGGTGTCGTCCTTTTCCCACACATACAGATTGTCTTTTCCCATACTGAGAAGTACCGGAATGTCTTCCTCCGTGACGATATGGCCTTTTCTGAACCGGGGTCCCTTCACCACTCCCGGAATGATCTGGGTAAGGTCATGGCAAAGCACATGGCCGACCGCGTCTTCTGTCCTGATCAATCTCATAGTCTTACCCTCCTGTTGATTCTCTGTCATTTGCGGGCGCACTCCCCGTCGCGCCCTCCCGCCAGCAGGATTCCATGCTCCAGCGACGGCAGAATATATTCCAGGTGTTCTTTCACCGCTTTGGGACTTCCGGGCAGATTTACGATGAGCGTCCTGCCCCTGAGCACACTGGCAGCCCTGGACAGCATAGCTCTGGGGGTAATCGACAGGCTGTAAGCGCGCATGGCTTCCGCGATACCCGGCGCATTGCGGTCCGCCACCGCCATCGTAGCTTCCGGAGTCACATCCGTGGGTGCGAATCCGGTACCTCCCGTGGTCAGGATCAGATCCATCTGTCTGCCGTCAGCAAGACGGATCAGCTGGTTTTTCAGAGGCTGGATGCCGTCCGGAAGCAGGAGGGTCTCTTCCACCCGGTATCCGGCTTCGGTAAGCATCCTGGCGATCAGGGGGCCTGAGAGATCCTCTCTCTCTCCTCTGCTCCCCTTGTCTGAAAGTGTGATCACAGCCGCCCGAAGAGGCGGATTCTCTTCCGGAGGAAGCAGTGCCAGTTCATCCCCCACAGACACTTTCCCTCCTTTTAACACCCGGGCGAAGACCCCTTCTCTGGGCATGATACAGTCTCCGGTCTTCTGCCTGATGATACAGTCGTTGTGGCATTCTTTGCCGATCTGCGTCATTTCCAGTACAGCATCTCCTGTGCCGAACCGGCTGCCCACCGGCAAATTCCGAAAATCCAGGCCGTCCACCACCAGATTCTCGCCGAATGCTCCGTATTCCACCCATATTTTTTTCCGGAACTCGTCGATCTTATCCCCGGACAGGAGGCTTATCTGCCTGTGCCAGTTTCCTCCGTGCGCGTCTCCTTCCAGCCCGAAGCCTTCCACCAGCATTCCGGAACCCACATTTTCTTTCGGCGTCCCTTTTTCTCTGCTGATACAGACTGCTCTGATCTTTCCCATACCACATAACCTCCTGTCTCTTTTTACCTGTTATCCTCCGGATATAAAAGCAGCACATTCTGCGGCGCGATCCCCAGCTGCTCCGGCATTTTGTCCGGCACCCGGTCTTTCGGAATCCTCCACCATACAGGCGTACTGTCTTCTTTCTGCCCCGCATAGCGGAACAGAATCGTAGTCTCAAAGGGTTCTTCCATACGGTCCGCATAGACTACCGGAAATACATTCTCTCTGGCCCTGGAATTGAAATAATGCGCCCGGATGCCGATGGCGCAGACATGATCCCCCACCGGTTTTCCTGTCTTCAGGCAGATCCCCCACTCCGGAACCTCCACTTCATATTCCCCTGACTTTCTGGCCCTGACAATGTTCTTGCAGCCGGTCAGAACAGCCCCGACCCGGGTCCCGGGATCAGCAAAGATCTCTTTAGTCCCGCCGGTCCCAAATACCTTTCCTCTGTCAATCAGCGCCATTCTGGAACAAAGATGATATATTTCATCTCTGCTGTGGCTGACCAGCAGTACATCTTTCCCGTAATTTTCCAGCAGTTCCTTTACCTGAATCTGCAGAGAATCCCTCAGATAGGAGTCCAGCGCGCTGAACGGCTCATCCAGGAGAAGCAGTTCCGGTCCGCTGACCAGAATACGCGCCAGCGCCGCTCTCTGCTGCTGTCCTCCGGAAAGCTGATGCGGAAGGGATCTGCGGAGACTTGTCAGTTCCATCATCTCCAGCACATTTTCCAGCTTTTCCCTGCGGATATTTCTATCTTTTTCCCGATTCAGCCCGCAAAGTATGTTCTTTTCCACCGTCATATTGGGAAACAGCGCATAATTCTGAAAAAGATAACCTACGTTCCTTACCTGCGGACTCAGATTCATATGCTGTTCGCTGTCAAAAAGAACTCTGCCGTTCAGAACAATACGCCCCTCGTCCGGCGTGACGATCCCGGCGATACTTTTCAGCGTCAGGCTTTTGCCGCATCCGGATGCTCCCAGAAGCCCCATGATCCCGCTCTCATGTTCCAGATCAACAGAAAGCAGAAACCCTCCAAAATCCTTTTTAATGTGAACCGAAAGACTCATGACGCACCTGCCTTTCCGTTTCTGCGTTCCAGCATATTTACAATCAGCAGCACCACCGTGGATATCGCCATATTGACCAGTACCCAGAAGAGCGCGCCCGCTTCGTCATTCGTTCTCCACAGCTGATATACCGTCGTGGAAATCGTCGCCGTCTTGCCCGGAATATATCCGATCAGCATACTGGTCGCTCCGTACTCGCCCAATGCGCGGGCAAACGCCAGCACCGTCCCTGCCAGGATTCCCTGTCTGCAGGCAGGCATCCGGATATTCCAGAAAATATAAGTATTGGACAGCCCCAAAGTCTGTCCTGCATAAGCCAGCGTTACGTCGAAACTTTCAAATGCGCCTCTGGCTGTCCGATACATTAAAGGAAACGCCACCACCGCAGATGTCAGGACGCCTCCATACCAGGTCATGACGAACTGAATCCCCCACTGCGACAGCAGCATCCCCAAAGGCCTTTTCAATCCAAAGATCAACAGAAGGAAATATCCGCATACAGTAGGAGGAAGGACCATGGGCAGCGTCAGGAATACATCCAGAATTCCTTTTATGGCACGGGGCAGCCGCGCCACATAATACGCCGCGAATATACCGGCAAAAAATACCATCACACAGCTTATCGCCGCAATTCTCAGAGAGTTGATAAGCGGATACCAGTCCAAACTCCGCACCTCCGTTCTCTACAGCCGGGGGCTGCCTGTCCTGCAGCAGCCCCGCGTATTTTCCTTTATCAACTGTTCAGGACGGCACATCTTCTCGCCCTGCCTGAACTGTTATCTTTATTCTACTCCTGAAAATCCGACTTCTTCAAAAACAGCCATGCATTCATCTGTCTGCAGATAATCCAGAAATGCCTGAGCCTCTTCCGGATGAGCCGCAGTCTTCAGCACTGCCGCCGGATAGATAACCTGTCCGCACATATCTGCCGTCGCGTAGTCCACGATATTCAATCCCTCAGAGTACGCGTCCGTACAGTAGATCACGCCGCAGTCCACGCTGCCCTCCGCGATTTGAGTCGCCGCTTCCTTTACATTGCTGCCATAGGAAATCACACCGGACGCTGCCAGTTCTTCCTCATTGAGACCGTAATACTCCAGGATTCTCTGTGTATACTGACCTACCGGCACATCGCTGTTGCCCATAGCCATTAAAATACTTCCGTCCTGAAGAGCCGCCGCCATATCGTCGAACGACTCAAGGCCCGCCTCATTGTCCGGCGTCACGCACAGCGTCACTCTGTTTTCCAGAATATCGACTCTGGAATCTTCATCCACAAAGTCCAGGCCTTCCGTGTTGACTTCCGGATCCGCGTTGATATCCAGCTGATTCATCTGGGTCTGTCCTGCGGAAATGAACAAGTCGCACGCTGCGCCCTCCTGGATCTGTGTCTTCAGCGTTCCCGAAGAATCAAAGTTGAAAGTCAGCGTCACGTTGGGAGCAACCTCCTTGTACATTTCACTGATCTCGGTCAGGGTTTCCGTCATGGACGCGGCCGCGAATACGACCACTTCCACATTTTCTGCAGTGTCTGCGGTCTCTTCCGCAGGCTCCTCCGCCTCCGTTGTCTCCTCCTCTGAAGCTGTATCTGCAGCTTCGGTTTCATCTGCGGCAGCGGCCGCCTCTGTGTCCTCCGTACTGGAGGAAGTGCTTGATGACCCACAGGCTGCCAGGCTGATACCCAGCGCACATGCGAGCAGCGATGCCAAAAGTTTTTTCTGCATCTTTTTCTCCTTCCTTTCTTTTTCAGAAAAAAATATTCAAAACGCGGATTTACACGTTTTGTTCTCGCAAAAGATAATATAACAAACCGCAGCATCCTTTTCAAGTTATTTACATATTTAATTTGTCAATATTTAATTATATATTTTTAATTTCATCAGTGTTTTTCGTTATTTTCTACCAATTTCACATTTTCTCCATAATACTTTTCAAATACATCTCTGACCACTCCGGCAGCCTTTTTCTCCGCCTCTTCATATACTTCCAGAAGTTTTTCCCCTTCCGGAGTCAGCACGGACCCATTTTTTCCCATTCTTACCAGAAGCGGCATGCCCAGCGTCTTTTCCGCCTGGCGGACGATCCTCCAGGCTTTGCTGTAAGCCATACCCATCTCTTTGGTCGCCTGGTTCAGAGAATGATACTCTTTTACCCCGTGCAGCAGATCCGCTACGCCTCTGCCGAAATAATCCCTGCCATCCACATTTTTTCCTTTTACACGCACGCGCACATTATAGTACAGACCATTCATCGCTTCTCCATCCCCGTTATTTTTCTTTTTCCAGCATAGCACGGCATGTCTTCCATAGCAACGGTTTTCCACCGGTACCGTATCGGATATCCTTCCAGTTCTTCCGGAAAATCCGCCCTGTCCTTCCGGAGATAGCCTTCCGCATATAGTGTATCTCCCTCCATCCGCATCCGGTAATCCACCACTTCCTCATACTGAAACATCCGGTCGTCCAGTTTTTCCATCGCCGGACATCTGCTCCTGCGGCGTACCCGGTCCAGCCTTATAACAGCGCTGCCGCAGGGGCAAGGCTCCGGCAGGATCCTGGTGATGTCTCCGGTCCGGTACCGGATCAGCGGCATGGCATCCGCTTCAATGGAAGTCAGAACCAGTTCTCCCCATTCTCCCCGCGGCAGAACCCTTCCCTCTTCATCCACGATCTCCGCGATCAGGTCATTTTCCCGCAGATGCATCCCCTCAAACGCCGGACAGGTCACCGCTCCGCCCAGTCCGATCTCCCTGGAGCCATAATGCGGATACAGTCTGGTTCCAAGGCGGGCTTCGATCTCTTTTTTAACCGTATCGGGACAGATGTCCGCGCTCACCAGCGCCCTCTCAAGGCTGTTCTCCGGCCGGAGCCGCAAAAGAGACAGCAGCGGGACAGGCATGCCCACAAACACCCGAGGTCTTTCAAAGTCCAGCATATCCAGCAGTTCCCCATAGCTGCGCCCGGTCCCTGCCGCCAGAGGAATCCCTTTCAGCCGTCCGACCGCCTCCGAGATCAGTTCTCCCAGCCCCCGGTTCCCGGAAAAAGGCATACAAACCATAACCTTCTCTCCCGGGAAGACCAGTTCCGAAAGGCCTGCCGCGAAAAATGAAACCGTTCTCTCATTGTCCTTTGCCGAATAATAGACGCGCTTCGCCTTTCCGGCAGTTCCCGAAGTCTCCTGGGAACGTACACGCTCGATCCCGCTCTGGCTTGTCAATACCATGCGGTGGCCTTCCCGGATCAGGTCTTTTTCCGTGGTGAACGGCAGTCTGCGCAGATCCTCCAGCGTATCCAGCCGGTCCGGCAGAGAACCATAAAAGCCGCCCCGCTCCTTTTCCCTCTTTAAAAGAATATTCAGCTTTCGAAGCTGGATCTCCTCGATCTGTTCCCGCCCCAGACTTTGCGCGCCTTCCTGTCTCCGGATCCAGCCGTCCAGATTCGTTCTTTTCATCGGTACAGAAATCTCCCCCTCCGGTCTGTCAGATTATAGGCGCAGAAGGGCACCATCCCGTAGCGGCTGTCTGTCTCCAGGATGTAACAGCGGCGAAGACGGGCGAGATCCAGATTATAAGCATCCTGAAACAGCATGCCCGAAACGGCAAACGTGTTGTTGTGCCGCTTCATCAGGAATTCGTCCAGCGAAGAAGTGTCCAGCCGCATCTGTTCTGTACTCTCCCCGCAGCAGCAGTTCTGTGTTTCCGGTTCGTTTTCTCTGCAGCAGCAGCTTCCTGTCTTCGCGCCGCTCCACTGCTGTTCCACGTATTTTCTCGCCTGTTCCGAAGCTCCTCCTCTGCGCGACTCGCCATGCGCCAGAGGACTCAGGCTTCCATCCTCCCGGCGCAGATAATTTGCCTGGAACGTACAGTAAGGATTCGTCGCGTTTCCCCCGGTGAAATGCTCTGCTTTCATCATGCCGCCCGTCTGCTCTTCGATCAGGGCCAGGAGCTTCGGAATCGTCACGCGATATCTTCCCGGATCTTCCGGATATCTGCCGAAATAACTCATGGGCTGAAAATGCACTCCCCGCACGGCCGGCATCCGGTCCACGGCGTATTTAAGAATCGCGCCCACCTGGTCTTCATTGATCCCGCGGGCAATCACCGGAACCAGCACGATCCCCAGCCCGGCTTCTTCGCAGGCATCGACGGCAGCCTTTTTCTGCTCCCACAAAGCCTTCCCCCTGAACACCTGACAGACTTCATCCCCGATCCCGTCAAACTGTAAATATACGCAGGAGAGTCCTGCCTCTTTCAGAGCTTTCGCGTATCCCTCTTCTTCCGCCAGACGGATTCCGTTGGTATTCAGCTGGAAAAAAGTAAATCCTTTCTCTTTCCCCATCCGGATCAGCTCCGGCAGATCGTCGCGCATGGAAGGCTCTCCTCCGGAAAGCTGCAGATTGAAGGGACCCCCGTGTTCCATCAGAAAGTCCATCTGTCTGCCCAGTTCTTCCAGAGAAATATCTTCTCCTTCTCCCGCGTCCGCAAAACATACCGGACACCTTAGATTACATCTTTTCGTCACTTCCAGCAAAACGCAGCAGCCCCGGCGCTCATGAGCCTCACAGAGACCGCAGTCCAGCGGGCAGCCCTTTTCAGAAGGTCCGGCTTTCAGGATCCGGTCCGCCGGACGCGCTCCGGCGCCCCAGGCCTCATAGCTCTCCCTGCTCCCTTCCCAGATCAGAGCGCGGAAATCCCCATGCTCCGGACATGTCTTCTCCAGATAGATGCCATCCTCTTCTTCCGTTTTCACAGCCGGGATCACCCGCAGGCATTCCGGGCAGACGCTCTGCGTCTCTCCGATCGCTTTTACGCTTCTGTCTCTTCCAGCCATCGCTCCAGCCCTTTCTTCTCCTCTTCCCAGTTTTCCTCCGTATAGTTGACTTTTACCACCCGGGCCGCCAGGATGCCTTTGATCTCCATCCCTTCTCTCCGCGCGGAAAACACCGGCCGGCGGAACCGGTGGTTCTCCCGGATATCCCAGTCGGCCAGCAGCCTGGTCAGCTCCTTTCCGGTGACAGGAAGTTCATATTCATATGTGCGCGCCCCGGCAAAACAATTTTCCGTTTTCTTACACCGAAATTCCATCTTTTACACACTCTCCGCCAGATCCCGCACTGCCGACAATACGGTCTCTATCTCTTTCTCTGATGTGAATCTGGACAGACTGAGCCGGATGGTCCCCTGCGGCATCCCGATGTCTTTCATCAGGCCGGGCGCGCAGTGCAGTCCGGTCCGGCAGATGATGTCATAACTGCCGGCCAGGATATCTCCCGCCTCTTCCGGCGTATATCCCGGTATCACAAAAGACAGCACCGGCATACACGGTTCTTCCGGGCGGATCACCTGACAGCCTATGCCGGCCAGGCCGTCCGCCAGCTGACGCATCCGGGCGCTTATGATATCCCTGTCCGCCGGGTGCTCCCTGCTCCACCTGAGGGCTGCCAGAAGGCCGTGATAAGACGGCTCGTTTCCGGTTCCGGCTTCCAGATGAACCGGCATCTCATCCGGCATCTCCTTCAGATCGCTTTTGATGCCCGTGCCGCCCACCATATACGGACGCAGGGAAATCCCCGGCCGTACATAGAGGCCGCCGGTGCCCTGAGGTCCCAGCAGATATTTATGGCCGGTGAAGGCCGCCATATCCACTCCCCATTCCCCCAGCCTGACCGGGACGCATCCCAGCGTCTGGGACATATCCAGCAGGAAGGCCGCCCCATACGCATGCGCCGACGCGCACAGGGCTTCCGCGTCATTTACCGCCCCCGTCACATTGGACGCGTGATTCAGTACGCACAGCTTCGGACGGTATTTCTGTACCGTCTCTTTCCATCTCTCCGGCCGGATCCGCCCGGTCTCATCCGCCGGTACATATACCACCCTGACGCCGCTCTGTTCCAGCCGGTACAGCGGCCGGAGCACCGAATTGTGCTCGGCATTCGTGGCAAGCACCGTATCCCCCTCCTGCAGAGGCCAGCCGAAAAGAGCTTCGTTCAGTCCCCAGGTAGAATTGCACCCCAGCGCGATCTGTTCCGGACAGGAAACGCCCATCAGAAATGCCAGTTCTTTGCGCGCTTCATCGAACACGTTCACATCCTCGATTCCTCCCCGGTTGGCGGCTCCGGGAAGCCTGCGCACGGCTTTCGCCATGGCTTCCCCCACCTCCTCCGGCTTGGGCCAGGACGTGGCGGCATTATTCATGTACACATGTCTCCTCAAGCCTTTCACCTGTCCTTTCTTCAAATTCCGCAATCAGGCGCCGGCAAAGGGCGATATTTTTCCTCACCCGCTCTTTTACCGGATCTTTCCCGAGCGCTTTCTGATAACGCTCCGCTACCGTCACTCTCCGGTCTTCCTGTACCAGTTTGTCCGCCAGAAAGACGATCGCGGATTCCCGGCAGATACTCTCCGGTTCTTCTTCAAATCCGCCGTGCGCGCCGACTATCTCCGCCAGAGCCCCATACCCCTTTTCTTCCAGGAATATTGCCGCGGCCTGTTCATGATGCGGCTGCAGGCGGCACAAATCATGCAGATACCCCCCGCTGCGGCACAGTTCCACATCCAGGCAGGCTCCGCGGCTGATCAGGGTCTCCGCCATCCGGGCGGCCAGATCTCCCACTGCCCGGCAATGTGCCCGGATATGCGCGGGCAGCCGCACCTCTTCATACAGCTGTGCGCAGCAGTCTGCCGAGATCCCCCGGAACTTCCGGGCATACGCTCTCATCTCCTCCAGATCCGAAGGATAATCCGCGTCCTTTAAGGTTCCCGGATCCCTGCTCTCTGCTTTTTTCATGCGCATCTTACTGGAAACGGCGCCCAGTCCGCCCTCTCCTCCATAAGAAAGCACCGCGTCATATCCTTCCGGGCTTAAAAACAGCGGGTGAGCATGCTTGCCGTTCAAAAGCGGGATCATCCCCTGCATCCCCTTCTCCAGCCCCTCTGCCTCCTTCTTCAGATAAGCCATCGTCTTCGGCGATACCAGAGGCAGATCTCCCGGCAGGAAGAAAACGCCCTCCGCGTCTCTCATGCCTGACAGCCCTTTCTTCACGGACGCCAGCATATCCGTAGAGGCAAAGTCCCGGTTCTCTGTCAGCCGCACTCCCATAGGGGCCAGGATCTCCCGCATCCGGTCCGCCTCCCTGCCGATCACTACCGTGATATCTTGGATACCTCCGTTTTTTAGGCTCTGAACCGTTATCTGGATCATGGGAAATCCGTTCAGCGTAAGCAGCGGTTTGAACGCGCCCATGCGCCTGGACTGCCCCGCCGCCACGATCAGTCCCCGCCAGTCTCTCATATGGTCCCGTTTTTCTGCAGAATCTCCAGGCATTTTTCAAACACTCCTTCCACGATCCCCGGGCACCGGCGCATCTTATTTCCCGGATCTCCATCCAATATCTGCCCGCAGGAACACCCGCCGTACGCCTCCCCCACAGATTCCTCGAACCATTCCACCAGTTCACGGATCATGGCAGACGCATTGGGGTCTTCCAGTTCCCCGGCCTCTCCTTTCCCGCAGAAATATCCCAGCAGGCAGCATCCTCCCGTCAGCGCGCCGCACGTCCTGCCGGAGAACCCCAACCCTCCGTTCAGCCCGCTCATGGCGCGGATCAGGTCCGGATCTTCTTTTCCCTCCGACTCCAGGGCAAGGATCAGGAGGATCTGAGCGCAGTAAAACCCCTGTCCCGATAATTCCAGCATCCGGTCAAACAGTTCCATTTCCCTCTCCTTTCTCCAGGCAGGCCAGAAAATATCCGCAGCCGGCCTTTCCGGCAGAGCGGAAGAAATCCAGAAACGTTTCTTCCGCATTCCCTTTCCACAGACTTTCCAGAAAAAAATCCTTCCACCGAATGCTTTCGTCTTCCATGGAGCAGATCCGGAATCCGGCGTCTGCAAATGCCTTTCTCCAGCCTTCCCAGGTAAGATCTCCTCCAAGCAGCGGTTCCAGGTCTGTCCGTTTCTGAAAAAACACATCCGACAGAAGGAATTTCCCTCCCGGCCTCAGGATCCGGTGCGCTTCCCGCAGCGCCTCCGTCCGTCCGCCGCAGGAGGACAGGCTGCATTCTGCCAGACAGAGATCATAGGATTCATCCCGGCAGCGCAGGCTGCGCATATCCTGTTCCCTCACTTCTTCCGATCCCGGAAACAGATCGATCCCCTCCGTGTCGTATCCGTTTTCTCTCAGAAACCGTACCGCGGTTCCATCTCCTGCTCCCAGATCCAGCGCCCGCGGCGATTCTGAACCTGCATCCGAAATCTGGGTGTTTCCGGTCTCCTGCTCCCGGATCCGGCATTGACCCATTTTCAGGAGTCTCTCTGTAAGAGAAATCCCTCCCGGATGTCCCCCCGGCAGGCACGTCTTGTGTTCCTTTTTCTGTGTTTTCGCCTTCGCTTCTCCGTTCATTTATCCTCCAGACTGCGTTCCACGGTCAGTACTTTGCCCATGGCCAGATCCTCCGGCACATAAACGAATCCGCATTCCGGGCAGACCGGAAGCTCCACAGGGAACGCGTTTCCCATATAAGAGAACATCGCTTTCCCTTTTACCAGCGTCTTCTTACACCGGGCGCACATCAATTTTCCCATGGGATCTACGCTGTAATAATTTTTTTCCGCCATGGCATCCTCCTACTCCACAGTCATCCGGTGGCTGTAAGCGCCGAATACCAGATATCCGTCTTCTTCCTTCCGGAACTTTACCCAGAATGTTACATTGCCCAGCCTGTGGCATGTCACAAGCCAGCCATGCTCCTGATCGAAGACCGCCGCGCCGGATTCTTCGTACGCCCGGAGCACCGCATCCACATCGCTTTTCAGAATCATGCGGTCTTCCATCTCTTCCATGGCTCCTTGCGCGTAACGGACAGGGAGCATTTCCTCCATACGCATATCCTCCTTCCAGATCTCCCGCAGCAGTTTCTGTTTCAGTTCCAGCCGGTTCTTTCTTCTGCGGGACAGATCCGGAACCGTATCATCCCCGGTCCCGTAGACAAGTTCCAGGATATGCCGCGTCCCGGCTCCCGTTCTTGCGAACTGGTCTTTACAGGCCATACAGTAGGTCACGATCATTCCGTTCGCGCGTCCGGCCGCAAAATCTGCTTTCTCCCGCGCCATCTGAGGATTAGCGTATTTTACCAGGCCGCCAAAACCGCAGCACGGGGACAGATCTCCGGAAAACGGCGCTTCCGTCACCCGGCATCCCAGGGCACGCGCCAGAGCGCGCACCTCCTCCTGCGTCTTTTTATCGCCTCTGGCCCCGCAGGCATCGTGAACCGCAGCCGGACGGCTCTCCAGAGGCTTCACGCCCAGTTTCAGCAGGATCTCCCAGATCCCCACCGTCTCTGCCTCAAAGTAACGGTCAAAGATCTTCCGGCAGGTAGGGCAGGCACAGATCACTGCCGGCCTTCCCATCTTTTCCCAGGCAGACCGGAATCTTTCTTCCGCTTCCGCAAGCAGATCCTCTCTGGCCGCCCACTCGGAGACAGCCCCGCAGCAGCCCAGGATCAATCCCACGCCGCCTTCCAGCCTCGCGCTCAGATCCCGGTAAGCAGCCTCCACCGTATCCGGCGATACCGCGGATGCCTGGCAGCCCGGGAAGAACACATAACGGCATTTCTCAAACCCCGGCTGTTTCCTTGCCAGGAAAGCTTCCCCGTTGGAAAACTGCTGATCCAGAAGGGCAAATTCATGAGCCGACGGAGGCATCTTCTTCGTCTCCACCATGGTATGCCGCGCGATCCGGCATACATCCGGATAATCAAATCCATTGGGACAGGCCGCCCTGCACTGCCCGCATTCATCACAGGCATTGATCAGGCCGTTGGCCATGTGGTTGCCCATGACGATGGAGAGATTGTTATAGATCTCCCGGATCGCCGCTCTGGGATTTCTTTTATAATGCTGCAAGTAGACGCATCCTTTGATGCACTCCGTACACTGGCACTGGATGCATCTGGCGGCTTCCGCCGCGGCCTTCTCCTTTGTCACATGCTCCGGATCCAGAAGACTCTCCGATCCTTCCACCCCATCCATGGTTACAAAGAGCCGGCTCTCTCTGTTTTCTTCTTCCGGGGGTGTCCCCGCGCCCTGCAGAAAGCAGTCGGCAAGAAGCGCCGTCCTCTTTGCGGAAGCCAGAAGCCCCGCGACACTTTCTTCTTTCTGTCCGGCGAAGCAGTTCTCCTTCTGACAGGCCAATCCCGGATCCGGCGAAATACATACGGCATCCGCTTCCTCTGATACCTCCTCAATTAATTCTATCGACAGGGCCTTCTCTTCTTTTCGTAAGATCCGCAGATTCTGAAGCGCTGTCAGATCCGCTTTTGCTTCCGCTTCCGGAAGCCCCAGCCGCAGCAATGGTTCCACCAGTGATCCGCAGGAAGTATGCCAGGAAACCTCATACCCTTTCTTTCCCAGCTCCCAACAGCATGCCAACGCAAAAAGATCGTCCCCGATCACCGCCGTCTTCTTCTGTTTTTTCGGAAGCATAAACCGGCTGACCGCGCCGCTTCCCCCGTACATGGCGCATGCTCTCTCCAGCGCCCGCAGACGGACACCGTCTCCCAGACGGGAGAGCGTACATCTGTTCTCGCATTCACCGCTGCAGTTCCCGGACAGCGTATACAAAAAAGGCGTAGACATCCGGATAATCCCCGCAGCCTTGGAAAAATCGCCTTTCGCCGCATGATCGCACACACTCCGCATGTCGATGCCCAGCGGGCAGGCTGCCATGCAGGGAGGCGGATCTGTCCGGGTACACACCGCTTCCCGCTCATGAAGCTCATCCTGCCCGAAAGCCTGCTTCATCAGATAATGTTTTCCCACCAGGGCAGACTCTTTTTTCTCCATGTACCGCTTCCCTCCAATTATCCTTAAAATAGATAAGTGTTTTTATAAAACAGGGCTGCCGCCAAGCAGCCCTGCCATGTTGCTCCCGCGCCGCGGCGCAGGATTCGTCCCATACATTATAAAGCGTCGATGGCCGCTTTCACAACCTCCGGCCTTGCCGGCACTCTGGTAATACGCGCGCCGGTCGCCTGGAAGATCGCATTCAGGATAGCCGGATGCGGAGCCGCCAGCGGGCCCTCGCCGCAGCCTGCAGCGCCGTACGGTCCAAGCGGACGCGGATGGTTCTCCTGATAGATCAGTTCGATATCGTCCGGAATATCGTTGGGGTACGGAATGCCGCATTTCAATAGCGACGTGTGTTTCTTCAGGTCTTCAAAATCCTCCGACAGCGCAAGGCCGATACCCTGGGCAATGGCGCCCATGACCTGGCCGTCCACCACGGATTTGTTGATGATGGTTCCGAAATCGGAAACCATGGTGAAACGGATCACCTTCACCTTTCCGGTAGCCATCTCCACGCGGACAACCGGAAGATTGATGCAGTACATATAAACGGAGAACGGATTGCCCTGTGCTGTTTCCTGATCGCAGTCGGAACATGCGCTAGCCACCCATTTGCCCTCGTACTTCAGCGGCAGCTTCTCCGCTTTCATCTCTTCATAGGTGCGGTAAGTGCCGTCCGGTTTCTTCATGGCGTTCACCAGCATCTCGCAGGCCACGCGCACCGCGTTTCCGGTCATGACATTGGAACGGGAACCGCCTGCGGGCCCGGAATTGGGAGTCAGTCCGGTGTCGTTCATGACCAGGCGGATCTGATCCGGAGTGAATCCCGCCTGACGAAGCGTCTCATGGGCATGGGTCAGGGTTCCGATGTCCGCGCCCTGTCCGTGGTCTTCCCAGGAATCATAGACCGTTACGGTATTGTCCTCATTCAGCTCCGCCCAGGCCTCGGAAGAATCCACGCCGTCCAGGCCGCAGCCGTATACGCCAAGGGAGACGCCGGCGCCGTATTTGTATTTGCCGCCTTCGCTCTGCTCCGCGTTCAGTTTCTCTGCGTAGGCCTTGTTCGCCTGCCACTTCGGGCGCGCCAGATCGTAGAGATCTTCCAGACAGTACACATCCGGCTTGCATCCGTTCGGCGTAGTGGAGCCCGCGGACTCTTTATAGCAGTTCATAGCGCGGAACTCGAAAGGATCGATGCCCATCTTCTCGGCCATGATATCCATGGCGATATCCCCGCCCATGAAGGACTGCGGCGCTCCGTATCCCCGGAACGCGGCGCCGTACGCATGGTTGGTACAGACTGTCTGAGACCTGTTGCGGATATTCGGAATATCCACACCTGCTCCCACGAACTGGCTCAAACGCATGGTAAGCAGGTCTCCAAACTCGGAATAAGGACCGTGATCGATATAATTATCGCCTTCCAGAGCCAGGATCTTGCCCTTTTCATCCGCCGCCAGCTTGATATGCATAAAGCCCGGGCTTCTCTTTCCGGTATAAGTGATCATCTGATACATATTAAAGTTCAGCGCCACCGGACGTCCCGTCACCAGAGCGGCCACGCCTACCAGGGCCTCGATGGTCGGAGAAAATTTATAGCCGAAGGTTCCTCCCGCATGCAGCTGGACCAGTCTCAGCTTCTCCGGCTCCACGCCGATGCCGGCGCAGATCATGGCATGGTGCAGATGGATACCGATGGATTTGGAATGAATCGTCACCCGTCCTTCTTCATCTATGTACGCATAAGCTACATCCGGTTCAATCGGCATATGCGGCTGGCGGGAACAGTACGCGTCCACTTCTATTACATTAGGTGCGCTCTCCATGATCGGAGCCGTATCTTCTCCCTTGATACAGTTCGTCTCATAATAAACATTCGGCGTGCCCGGATGGATCTCGATGGCATCCGGAGCCATGGCTTCCGGCGCGGACATATATGCGGGAAGGATCTCCAGGTCGACCTTTACCGCCTTCGCGGCTTCCTTCGCATGCGTTTCTGTATCCGCGCAGACCATAGCGATAGCGTCGCCGTACTGGAATACCTTTTCATCGCACAGAATCGGGCGGTCCCATCCGTCGCCTTTATTGGTCGGGAATGTGATCAGGCCGGTGATCCGGTTCTTGCCCGGCACATCCTTGTACGTGATGACCTTGTAAACACCCGGCATCTTTTCCGCCTCGGAAGTATCGATGCCTTTAATCAGAGCGTGGGACACCTCTGCCTGCACCAGGGCTATCTGCAAAGTATCTTCCGGAAGGTTTTTAATCTCATCCGCTCCGAAATTCCAGCTTCCCGTCACCTTTGCCACCGCCGACGGACGCGCGTAGGTCGTGCCCAGGATCCGGTTTTCAGTAGGTTTGAACATCAGGTCTTCTTTGGACATTTCCCCGCGCAGTACCTTCGCCGCATCCATCACCGCGTCAATCAGCGGCTTGTAGCCGGTACACCGGCAGAGATTGCGGTTCTTGTTGAACCAGTCGCGGACTTCCTCCCTGGTGGGAGACGGATTGTTTTCCAGCAGCACCTTTGCGCTCATGATGAAGCCCGGCGAACAGAATCCGCACTGGGCACATCCGTGCGCCACCCATGCCGCCTGCAGCGGATGCAGGTTATCCAGAGTGCCGATCCCCTCGATGGTCTCGATCTTTGCGTAGTCGGGAACGCGGGACATCCTGGTGATGCAGGAGCGGGTCACTTTCCCGTCCATGATAACGTTGCAGGCTCCGCAGTGGCCTTCCCCGCAGCCGATCTTACAGCCGGTCAGCAGAAGGCGGTCCCTGAGCACCTGCGCCAGGGTTTCTGTGCCCTCCAGCACCAGAGTGCGTTCCACTCCGTTGATAATCAGGACTTTTTTGATCATGCTATAACCTCCTCTCACATTCTTCTGAAGCAGTCTCTATATTCCTGTCCTTTTGTGTTCGTTATATCTGTTCAAACGCCTCTTTCTCTGATAAAATGGCTTTATCAGAACTTATTGGAGGCTGTACATGGAACTGAACGAAATACGCGCTCATCTGGTCACAGTGGAAGTCACCGACGAGGTCACCGGCCAGGTCTTCCGCCGGGAACTTCCCATCGATTATTATGAAAATGCCAATTTTCTCCGTTTACGCGGAGAAAATATGGACGGGAGTCCCAGTGAACTGGTTTTCATTACCCATACAGGGATGCGCCGTCTGAACGATCTGACGGGACACGGACCAGATCAGGATCCCTGCGGTTCGCATACGGTATAAAATGCGCAAAATTTGTCTGTTTTGCACAATATTTTCTGTCTTTATACTTCGATTATAGTTTATTGTATAATAAGGGTCAACGCAATTTTCCTTCGTCTATTATTCTATTTTGAGGATAATAAAAACGCACGGAAAAAAGGAGAGGAGTGCTTATGAACATCGTCATCTTTGGCTGCGGACAGGCCGGCCGCATGGTGCTAAACTGGCTTCCGGCCGGGAATAATCCCGTCGCATACGCCGACAATGATCCCCGGAAATGGGGAACTTATATATGCCAGGTTCCGGTTATTCCTCCCTCAGATCTTCTGTCTTTTCAGCCGGATCTGGTGTGGATCGCGGTCGTCAACCGGGAGGCTTCTCTGTCCATCGAGCGGCAGCTCCGCGGTCTTGGCTACCATGGCCTCATCCAAAGCCTGACGCCGCTGCGGGAGCGTCTGGATCTGCGCCTTGCCTGTCTTCGCCTTCTTGCAGAGCAGATCCAGGACAGAGGCCTGCCCGGCGCCGCGGCCGAGCTGGGAGTCTACCAGGGCGTGTTCGCCGCGGAGATCAACCGCCTTTTTCCGGACCGTCCGCTGTACCTGTTCGATACCTTTAAGGGATTTTCGCAGGAAGACATTGAAAAAGAGAAAAAAATAACCCCTTCCACCCGCGTGTCCGCCGAAGATTTTCAGGACACAGGTGTGGAAGAGGTGCTTGCCAGACTGCCGTATCCGGAGCAGGCGATCATATGTAAAGGACATTTCCCGGACACATTGCCGCAGGATCTTCCTCCCCTTGCTTTCGTCAGCCTGGATCCGGATCTGTATGAACCGGTCTGGCATGGGTTGAATGCTTTCTGGCCGCGTCTGGTCCCCGGAGGCGTCATCCTGATCCACGACTGCTTCAGCGCGCAGTTTGAAGGTGTGGGCAAAGCCGTCCGCCGGTTCTGCCGGGAGCAGAATCTGACCGTGCTTCCTCTGGCGGATCTCCACGGAAGCGGAGTACTGGTCCGCCAGGGTTAAAAAGCCGGTTTACGCATTCAGGATAGCCATGAACTCATCCCCGGTAATTGTTTCTTTCTCATACAGATAGTCTGCCAGCTCGTCCAGTTTCTGCCGGTTCTCGCTCAGAATCCGGCGGGCTTTCTCGTGCTGTTTCTTCACTGTCTCTACTACCTGCTGATCGATCTGTGTCTGTGTCTCCGCGGAGCAGGCAAGAGAAGTGTCTCCTCCCAGATACTGGTTGGTGACTGTCTCCATGGCCACCATGTCGAATTCCTCGCTCATGCCGTAGCGTGTGATCATGGCCCTGGAAAGTTTTGTCGCCTGCTCGATATCGTTGGACGCTCCGGTGGTGATCGAGCCGAAGACAAGCTCTTCCGCCGCACGGCCGCCTGTCAGCGTGGCGATCTTATTCTCGATCTCTTCTTTGCTCATCAGGTAATGTTCTCCTTCTTCCACCTGCATGGTATATCCCAGAGCGCCCGAAGTCCGCGGTACGATCGTAATCTTCTGTACGGGGGCCGAATGACTCTGCATGGCCGCCACCAGGGTATGCCCGATCTCATGGCAGGCCACAATCTTCTTCTCTTTGTCCGTCAGGATCGCGTTCTTTTTCTGGTATCCGGCGATGACAACTTCGATGCTCTCTTCCAGATCTGCCTGCGTAACGACCTTTCTTCCGCTGCGCACGGCGCGCAGGGCGGCTTCATTGACTATATTGGCCAGTTCTGCTCCGGACGCGCCCGACGCCATCCTTGCGACTTTTCCAAAGTCCGCGTCATCGGATACTTTTATTTTCCGGGCATGTACTTTCAGGATCTCTTCCCGTCCCTTCATATCCGGCAGTTCTACAGGAACTCTCCGGTCAAAACGTCCCGGCCTCGTCAGCGCCGGGTCCAGAGACTCCGGACGGTTCGTAGCAGCCAGAAGGATGACGCCGCTGTTTTCCTCAAAACCGTCCATCTCTGTCAGAAGCTGGTTCAGCGTCTGTTCCCGCTCGTCGTTTCCTCCGATCTGGCCGTCCCTCTTCTTTCCGATCGCGTCGATCTCATCGATGAATACGATGCAGGGCGCTTTTTCCTTTGCCTGCCGGAACAGGTCGCGGACTTTCGCGGCTCCCATGCCGACAAACATCTCTACAAATTCGGAGCCGGACATGGAAAAGAACGGAACATTCGCTTCGCCCGCCACTGCCTTTGCCAGCATGGTTTTACCGGTACCGGGAGGCCCTACCAGCAGGATGCCCTTGGGCATGGCGGCTCCCACTTCCTTATATCTATTCGGATTGTGCAGATAATCCACGATTTCTTTCAGATTCTCTTTCGCCTCATCCTCGCCTGCCACATCGGAAAAGCGGATGCCTTCAGAGGATTTTACATAGATCTTGGCGTTGCTTTTTCCCATTCCGAACGCCATGGAGTTGGGTCCTCCTGCCCGGTCCATCATTTATGAAAAAGTGTGACTACCCTGCCGGCAGCTTGTCTGTTATTCTGTAGGCAGAAAAATTTCAGAGGTGTGAACAATGTTAAATCAATCGCCCATTCGGCTGCTGGCTACCCTGGACGAAAATTATCTTCCCCGGCTCCAGGTGCTGCTGACATCTGTTTTTATCAATAATCCTGAAGAAAAGATGGAACTGTACCTGATACACAGGAACATACCGGAGAAATCTCTGGAAAAACTGCGTATACAATGTTGCTCCTTCCATTACCCCCTGCATCTTATCCAGGTGGACGCGTCCTTTTTTCAGAACGCGCCGGTATCCAGGCGGTATCCTCAGGAGATGTATTACCGGCTGCTGGCCCCGCATCTGCTGCCGGGAGATCTGGACCGGATCCTGTATCTGGATCCCGACACACTGGTGATCAACGCGCTGCGTCCTTTGTGGGAAACAAACTTAAACGGAAATCTTTTCGCCGCGGCATCCCATACCGGGGTAACGGAGATCGCCAACAACGTCAACCGACTGCGTCTGGGGACCGACAGTGATTATTTCAATTCCGGCGTACTCCTGATGGATTTAAAACTGGGCAGAGAGAAGATCCTGCCGGAAGATGTGTTTTCTTACTTTTCCGAACACAGCGCAAGCCTGCTCCTGCCGGATCAGGACATTCTCAACGCCATGTATGGAAATCAGATTTGGGAAGTGGACGATGCCGTCTGGAATTATGACGCCCGTAACTACAACAGCTATTTGCTGCGCAGTTCCGGAAAAGCAGATCTTGACTGGGTAATAGCTCATACGGCTATCCTCCATTTCTGCGGCCGGACGAAACCCTGGAAACCGGGATATCCCTACCGCTTCGGCATCCTGTATAAGCATTATGAGCATTTGACCCATTCTCTGGAAGTTTCCGCTATCGGCAAAAAATCGGGGAATATGTCTTTCATAAATTAAAAAAACTGAAAGCAGACAAATGGTTCGAAGGGCATGCGGAGAAAGAACTGTTTAAAGACATTCAGATCACCGAAGCATTTCAGGCATACTTTTATTCAAGTTTACTGATATCCTCCTGATTAATCCCAGTACGTTCAGCCAGCTGCTTTTGTGTTAAATTTTGGGAAGTTCTAGCCTCAATAATAGCTTTTATTACATCAAGTTCCGGCTGGAGAGCTTGATATTCCTCAGCAAAGTCATGATCAGTCATTTGCTTGTTTTTGAACTGTTTTAATGTTTTCACGCTTTCCCTGTCCTCTCCTTATAATCGCCTTTTGTACAATCGGAGGGAGCAACTGCTCCCTCCCTGTTCTATTTCTGCGCAACTAACGCTTCCAGTTCCCGGATGCGATCCGCCTGCTCCTTTATTTTTCGGTCACTTTCCGTTTTTAGGACTTCATATTTCCTGTCCTTTTCTATTAATTCTTCTTTTTGTTCGTTAATTTTTTTCTGCTGCTCGTTCATAACCTGCTTCTGTTCGTTCATAACCTGCTGCTGTTCGTCAATCATATATTTCACTGTATTCTGATCCATGATCTTCAACGCGTCTGAAAACATCCCCAATACCTCCTCTGGCTTCCGACGCAGCATGGCCAGTTCCCGGTAGATCTCCTCCAGCCACGGATATTCGCTTACCAGCTTCTCCGCCTCTTCCACCGTCTCTGTCAGCAGGAAACTCAGCCACGCCGTCTGTTCGTTCTTATCTTTAGCATAAGGGAATTCCCGGAACACGTCAAGGCATACCAGGCAATATTCCTGAAGAAGGGACAGTTCCAGACCTGTATCGAACTTCGTACTTCCGCGGTGGATATAAGACTGCGGAATCTGATGAAAGACCTGCGTACTTTTTTCAAAAATAATGATGGTGTAAACTTTCTTCATATCCCGGTAAGTAAAATGCTTTCCCCGTTCTCCCCTCGCCCTGGCATACTGGCGCATGACCAGGTCTGAAGAATAGCAGGACATACGTCCCTCCGGAAATGCATAAGGTACTTTCTGTATTTCCACGTTTGTAAGGCTTCCGTCCTCCAGTTCCACCAGCACATCCATGATCAGGAGGGAATCCCCGTCCGAAAGGCGGTCTTCCGAGGGCAGGATGGCTTTGACTTTCACCTGAATTCCCAACAGACTGGAAATAAACGAGGATAATCGTTCCGGGTGGACGTCCGGGTGAAAGACCGCTTTAAAGAACGGGTCGTAAGTAACCGGAAGGGTTTTCGTGCCCTGGAGAAATTCCAGGAAGCGCTCCCGGCACTCCTGGTTGAGTTTCCAGAACGGGATCCTCAGTTTGGGATCACTCACCACCTCCGCCAATACATCCTCTCTGGACACGTGGAAAGGTTTCCAGTTCCCCTGCATATTCATTGTTTCGTTTTGTTTCAATTTTCCTCCTTTTCCGCTTTCGTGGACAAAAAGGTGCCGCAGACGGCAGGACATGCTGGTAGGTATCTGTCCGCTTCCGCAATCTTATTTTTTCATTTTTAATCCGGGAAATATTGGCGGGAACCCGCCGGAACGTTTCCGAAATTATCTGATAGACTTAATGTAACATATCATCATGCCGGATGCAAGGCCCGAAAATCAAAAAACCCCGATCCAAAACCCCGATGCAGGCATACGGGGCATCAAGTTCACTCGATCAGGACGCACCCTACATAGGTCAACGTGCCGGGACCATAATAATAAGAGATCCCATTGTCGGCGCAGACTTCGCTTGCCACCATGCCAAGAGCTTCCATGGATGAGGATTTTTTATCGGGAAAACGGCAGGGATCATCCGGATATGTGCAGATTTTGCACTGGCCGTCGCCGATAACCATGGCATCAGGAAACAACTCATGGATTTTATCGCTGAACTGATCCATATGTTTTCCATGATGATCTGCCAGTTCCATCATAGCTTCATAATCCAGCGAATCTTCCAGGAGACCGGTAGTCTGAAGGATCAGCCATCTTTCCATTTCCTTACTGTCAGCTTCTGCCCGGAATCATCCTGCAGATCTGCACGGCAAGATTTTCCGCATCCACATGATCTTTCCTGCAGCACTGAAGCAGCAGGCCGCATATTCCGAATGCCCAGAAGTCCAGCGCCACTTCCATATCAGAGTATCGCATGGAGAGTTCCTGCGTCTTGCTGCGGATCATCTCCTGCAGGTATTTCCTGACAGCTCTGACAAACAGTGCCTCAATCTGTTCCCGTTTCTGGGAATCCATGAGACGCAGGATCAACTCCCGGTTATTTAATGTGGAAGAAATCAGGATACCCAATGCTTCTTCCGGCGTATCCGCCCTCAGGCTTTGTTCAAGCATCGCCCGGGCCGCCTGTTCCATGGACCATTCAATCACTTCCATAATATCCTGAAAATGATAGTAAAAAGTCTGCCTGGAAATATTGCACGCATCAATCAATGCCTTTACGGTTATCTTATCAATTCCTTTTTGTTTCACCATGGATACAAACGTGCTGGAAATGATATTCTTCATGTCTACTGGCACAGCTTCATCACCCTGTTTTGTAACATAGCACGGATTTCTTCTTTTTGTCAAGTAAAGCTGTTTTGTCCGGTATAGCAGACCATCCCCCGCTCTTTTATCTTTCCGATCAGTATCAGCCGGTATCTCCGGGCCAGTTCCACCGCCTCCTTTGTGGGCACGGATCTGCCTGCCAGTACCGGGATACCTGCGCGTACCGTTTTCATCACCATATCTGTGGGGATCCGCCCGCTGGTAAACAGGACCGCGTTCTTCAGATCCAGACCATTCCGGATTCCGTAGCCGATGGCCTTATCCAGCGCGTTATGCCTTCCGATATCCTCGCACCGGAACAGGATCTCCCCGTCTGCCATCAAAAAGCTGCTGTGCGTGGCGCCGGTCTGTCTATGCAGAGGCATGTCCTGCAAAAAAGCGTCTGCCAGAGTATAGATCCATTCCCGCTTACAGAAAAACGGAGGAACAACCTCCGTTTTTCTGGCAGGAATAATACGGATGCCTTTTTGCGAAGCGGATTTCTGGCTCCCGCGTAGTGAAACGTGTCATACTCGAACCCTACAACTTTTCCTTGCTTTTCCGCAGGCTCAAAGTATCCTTCCGGTATTTTTTTCATATGATCTGCCCCCTGTTTTAAAAGATTTGTCGGCTCGGGACGGTATCCCGAACTGTTATAAAAATTCTAACAAAGAACAGACAAACATAAAATTTTATTTTTTTAATGTTCTCATAACAAAAATTAATGTATAACATGGCAAAACGCCCTGTACGGTTCACAAAATTCCATCCGTACAGGGCGTTCTTTATTTATGTTTTATTATTTCTCTTCTTTTATCTCTTCATTCTTCCGCAGCTGTTTTTCACGTCTGCGTTCCGCACGTTTGAAAATCCTCCGAATGATCAGCACGATCACCGCGATCACTGCCGCCCATACCGCCAGTATCGGAAGCGATCCTAAGAATCCTACCGCGAATCCCCTCAGGCCCCGGCCCACGGCATAGGCGCTGTCCCCGAAACGGTCCGCCACTTCCTGGAAGAAGGTCCTCTCGCCGGTCTCCGTGATCCGTTCCACTTCCGTCAGGTTAATATAAACTGTACTGTAATCCACCTGATTGTCCAGAAGACGCAGCTGACTTTCGTAAGAACCGAGCTCATAACGCACTTCCGACAGCCGGCTCTCGATAGTGATGATATCCTCCATCGTTTCCGCGTTCTCCAGAAGTTCCAGAAGCCGGGTCTGCTCCGTCTCCAATGCCTCTTTATGGCTCTCCGTGTCCACGTACTGCAGGGTCACATCGTCCACCGATTCATTTTTGTATGTGACATTGCCCACTTCGTCTACGATATTTATAAATTCATCCAGACGGTCCGCGGGTATCCGCACCGTATAACTGGCAGAACGGGTACTCTCATAATAATAATCACTGCCGTAGACGGAAGACGACTCCACATATCCCCCCAGTTCGTTTACCTTTGCCGCCAGTTCTTCCGTCGCCGCGTCAAATTCCAGAGTCTGCACATCCAAATTCACTGTCTTGATCAGCTTGCGCTCCGTATCCGCCACCGCCTCGATGCCGTTCCCCGAAGAAATCCCTCCTCCGTCACTTACGGATTCCTCTGCGCTCTCCTCCATCGGAGCCATATCCATCGCTGCTGATTCTGTCGTCGACGATGCCGTACTGTCCGCGGAAGCTCCGCAGCCGGTTGACAGAAGAGCCGTCAGCAGTACGCCTGTCAATAGTCTTTTCCACACTTTCTGTTTCATCCTTCCCTCCCTTTCTCCGGGCCCCCTCTCCCGGTCAGCTGTTCATGCTCTCGGAAAATTCCTCCGAAAACGTAAACTCCGCGCCGATCTTATCACCGTTTACACGGGTAACCAGGCGGAATCTCTGTGCGCTGTAATCGATCTCGTAACTGCTCAGGTCCACGATCTCGTCCACCGCCATCCCTGCTTCCAGTTCTCCGGTACGGATTTCTTTTTCCTCATATACCGGAAGCGCGTACCATCCATCGTCCAGCCACACTTCCAGAGTGCACCGGTCTTCATACTCCACCGTATCCTCCCCGGTATTCCCGATGGTCAGATACAGAACCGGATTTTCTTCATCCTGTACCGGACTGTTGACTTTTACCGTCACGCCGCCCAGCGTCTCCGGCACCTCCTGCTGATCAGCCGGATAAACGGTCTGCCCGCAGTATTCCTTCGCGGCAGGAGCCCCTCCGTCGGCCGCCGCTGCCGCTTCTTCCGGCTCTGCAGCCTCGGATTGGGTCGTGACCCCGTAATCTTCAGAAACGCCACCGGAAACCGCGCCTTCTGCGGAAGCTGCGGCGTCTTCCACAGCCTCTTCCGGCATATCCGCCGTCGACTCCTCAGTCTGCGTTTCATCCGCCGTACTGCCGGTTCTGCTCCATTCCGGATAGAGCACCCCCAGGAACAGGCCCCCGCATACGCAGAACACCAGCATGCATGCCGCCAGATATCCGTAACGCGGCATAAAGTGTCTGCGTATCTCTTTCTCTCTGACCTCTTTTCCCAGGAACCTGTCCATAGATTCCGCAAACCGCTCCGAAAAACGGTGCGTTCTGGCGATCTCCCTTTCCGGCGGGACAAAGCTCAGGTCTTCATCCAGACATTCTTCCAGTGCCTGGGCCAGCAGTTCTTCTCCCCTGGTCAGCTTTTCAGGCTTTTTCATACCGTCCCCCCTCCTTTCGGATCATCTCCTGCAGTTTCTTCCTGGCCCTGAAATACCTTACATTGACATTTTTCGCCGAGATTCCCAGAATATCGCCGATCTCGGCATCCGTCATCTGATACAGATACTTGTACTCAAATACGGTCCGGTACCGGTCGTCCAGCTCCAGGACGCAGCTGACCAGCTGGTTATATTGTTCTTTCCGCAAATACTGTTCCAGGATATCGGTTCCTCCTCTGCCATCTTCCATGCAGTCCTCAAGTTCCTGCTCCGGCTCCCTTTTTCGCAGAATATCCACCGCTTTGCTCCTGACAATCGTGGAAAGAAAACGTTTTGTCCTGGGACTGTACACGTCTTCTACCTTGTCCAGATGCCTGGTAAGAGCCAGAAACGCCTCCTGTACCGCATCCTCCGCCAGATACTCATCCTGCAGTCTCTGGTTGGCCAGATACCACATAAAGTGGCGGTAATGCTCATAGATTTCTCTGAATTTTTCCTGCTCCCCGGGGCTGTCCAGGAGCGCCAGAAACAGAAACATATTTTTATCCTCCCGGTAAATGCATTTACATCTTTATAAACGTGATTTTTCTTTATTTTACTACAGGCAGGGTACGAAATGTTCTTAAATCTTCTTAAATCTTTCTAAAGAAGCAAAAGTATGGTAAGATATGTCTGAATCTACAAGGGAGATAACTGTTATGAATAAGAAAAATCATGTAAATAAAAACCGGGACCTGTGGACTTCCAAGTGGGGGTTCATCCTGTCCTGTATCGGATCCGCGGTAGGCATGGGAAATATCTGGCTGTTTCCCAGCCGTATCGCGGCATACGGCGGCGCGTTTCTTGCGGCCTACCTGTTTTTTGACGTAGTGATCGGTTTCTCCGGTGTGATCGGAGAGATGAGTTTCGGCAGAAAGGCGCGCTCAGGTCCCATCGGCGCCTTCGGCGCGGCCTGCGCTTCCAGGGGAGAAGATAAGCGGCGCCTGGGATCTGCCATAGGTTCTGTCCCCATGCTCGGATCTCTGGCCATGGCAATCGGATATTCCGTCGTCATGGGATGGATCTACAAATACCTGGCAGGATCCATCACCGGCGCCGCCCTGTCCTACGGTTCTGACATCCACGACGTCTCCGGCTATGAAGCCGCCTTCGGAAGCACCGCTTCCGCTTTTGGGAACAACAGCTGGCTGCTCGTGGCGCTGGTATGCACCTTCCTGGTGATGGCGCTGGGGGTAGCCGCCGGGATCGAAAAAGCGAACAAGATCATGATCCCATTATTCTATGTGTTATTTATCAGTCTCGTGGTCTATGTGGCCATGCTGCCCGGCTCGGATGCAGGATACGCCCACATCTTTACCATTCAGACAGAATATTTCAAAGATCCCATGCTCTGGGCCTATGCCCTGGGACAGTCCTTCTTCTCCCTTTCTCTGGCAGGGAACGGAACCATCATCTACGGATCTTATCTGTCAGATGAAGAAGATATTGTAAGCTCCGCCTGGAAAGTGGCGCTTTTCGATACGCTGGCAGCCTTCCTGGCAGCACTGGTCATCGTTCCCGCCATGGCGGCGTCCGGCATCCGGGATTTTTCCGGAGGTCCGGGGCTGATGTTTATCTATCTGCCCAATCTTTTTGCTTCCATGCCGGGCAGCCGGATCATCGCGGTCATCTTCTTCCTGGCGGTGCTTTTCGCAGGATTCACATCTCTGGTGAACCTTTTCGAAGCGCCGGTAGCCACTCTGCAGGATCATCTGAAGTTCAGCCGTCCCAAAGCGGTGGCGGTCATCGCGGCCATAGGTACTGTGACAGCACTGTGTATCCAGGGCATCGTCAGCCAGTGGATGGATTTTGTGTCTATCTATGTATGTCCTCTGGGAGCAGGGCTGGCAGGGATCATGTTTGCCTGGGTCTGGGGAAAGAAAGCCGTAGAAGAGGCCGTCTCCCTGGGAAGGAAACGGCCTGTGGGGAAGTGGTTTTACCCGTTGTATAAATATGGTTTCTGTATTCTGACTATGGTCGTGCTGGTGGCAGGTGCCGTATTCGGCGGAATCGGCTGAAAAAGCCCTCTGCTGCTTACATTCCTGAATCACCGACAACCGGACAAAGTGTATGAAAGGGCCGCGGCAGATGAATCCGCGGCCTTTTGTCAATCATATATCATTCCACTGTATCTGCCAGCACAAACTCCACGCATCCCATATATCCCGGAGCCACTTCATATTCATTAAAGCAGATCACCACATGTCCGTCCGTATTCACGTAGAAGTCCTGGTTTTCCGCAATCTGCCGGAAATTTTCGTCTCCCATATCGGGATCGTCCACCCAGTAAATGATATTTTCATCCGCTGCCATCTGATCACGCATCTGGTTTTTTACTTCCTCGCTGATCACATTTACGTAATCATCTCCGTAGAAATCGGCCAGAGCCGGCTGCTTTCCGGTAGTCTTGTCAATAGTGTAATGGCGGTGTCTCTCATATCCGCTTCCTGACGCCTCAAACATAACGAGCTCCAGTGAGAACCACCGGTCATTATCCGTCAGCACCGTACTTTTAATATCCAGGCTCCGGTACCCTTCTTCTGAAGATTCCATTTCTTCCTGGAACTGCTGAATCAGCTCGTCCGTAGCTTTCTGGATATCAAAGTTGATGGCATCCACACTCTGCTGCGCCTCCTGCGCCACTTCCTCCGAACTGCCTTCCGGCGCCTCAGATACTACTTCCGGCACCTGCACATCCGCGATATAATGATCTTCTTCCACCTGATACTCCCGTACCGTGATCACTTTAAAGAAATTGCCCAGTACCGGAATCTGCTGCATGGCGGCGGCGGCCTCCCGGCTGGTATTGGGCAGGATCAGGACAACGGCCAGTACGGCGGCCATGCTTCCAAACGTTTTATAAAGATTTCTTTTCCGTCTCCTCTTTTCTCTCTGTGCCCGATGCACGGAGAATTCGATTTTATCCTTTAACTCTTCCGGCACTTTAATCTCCTCATACTCCTTTTTCCATTTTTCCATAATTCGCCCCTCCTGTCTCCATGTATTTTTTCAACTTGTCCATCGCCCGGTACAGGCGGCTTTTCACCGTATTCACATTCAGATCCAGCATCCGTCCGATCGTCTCCAGCTTTTCCTCTTCAAAAAACCGGAGCACTACGATGGCGCGGTCTTTTTCATCCAACGAAGACAACGCCTCTTTCAGATCCGGATCCGCCATCTGATCCATCCGGCCTTCTTCCGGTATCTCCGCCAGATCTACTGTCTTTCCCCGGTTTTTTTCCAGGAAACGAATCGCTTCACGGATCATGATTCGACAGATCCAGGTATCCGCGTATTCCGGCTGTTTCAAAGAATCACTCTTCAGGATCGCCCGATAGGCCCCCTCCTGCACCACGTCCATGGCATCCTGTTCATGAAATGTATAGCTGTACGCGATCTTATAATATTTTCCATAGTTTTTCACCAGACACTCGTGTACGAGCGCTTCCTTTTCCGAAGATTTCATCCTTGTTTTCCTCCTTTCTTCTGTCCTTTCACTTATTAGACCTGTGACAGGCGGGAAAGGTTTCAGATAAATATAATTTCTTTGTTTATAAGGAAACCGCAGGACGAACTTCCGGTGCCTGACACCGGCTTCGTCCTGCGGCAAATGTATTTATACATATTACGTTTCCAGATATCCCGGGCGTATCTCTCCCAGATTATTTACAAACTGATGGCAAAAGCTGCGCGCCAGATCCGCATCCTGCATCTCTGGCTCATAGACGCCGATAGTCCAGAATCCTGCCTCCCTGGCCGTACGGATCGCGTAGGCAGAATCTTCGATCACCACGCAGTCTCCCGGGCGCGCCCGGAACCGCTCCGCCGCCATCAGATAGATATTGGGACTGGTCTTCTCGGCTCCCGCAATATGGCAGTCCAGCAGGAAATCGAAATAATGCAGGATCCCGTTGCGTTCCAGCGCCGGCCTGGCCAGTTTCAGAGAGGTAGCAGTCGCCACGCACATGAGTATCCCCTGCTCCTTCATCCGCTCCAGTGCCTCAGCCGCCCCCGGACACAGCCCGATCTCGTTCTGATAACGCGCTTCCACTCTCGCGTTCATCTCCCGGGTGATCTCTTCCGGAGATTCACTCAGGCCGAAATGCTCGATCAGGTATTCCGAAGCCTGCGTCACGGACAGCGTCATAATCCTCCGGTTCAGATCCTCCGGTCCTTTTACGCCTTTCTCCGCCAGATAGTCCAGGGCCAGACGGTTCCACCAGGGAATAGAGTCCAGCAGTGTTCCATCCATATCAAAAATCGCATAACGGTAGTCCATAGGGTTCCTCCTTATCTATTCTATACGCGGATCTTCGTTCCCTTCTGGTCACGTCCCGCCGTCTTTAGTCTCAGCAGAGAAAGCTCTTTTTCCTTATACAGGATCGTCCTTTCTTCTCCGCTGCGGATCAGATACACGGCTTCCAGGCTGTCCTTCGCCCCCAGCTTCATGGCGCGGACGCCGATGGCCGCTTTCTTTTTCTCCGGGATTTCCTCCGCCGGGAACCGCAGGAAATATCCTTCTTCCGACTGCAGCACTACCTGCATGCCTTCTTCTGTCAATCCCGCAAAAATTACCTGATCCCCTTCATTTAATTTCGTGGCGGCGCTGGTCTTCGTCCTCACATCATATTCGGAACCGTTCACCTGCTTCGCCATTCCGTATTTTGTCACAAACAGCAGTTCCCCTCTCAGCAGATCTTCCATGCTGCACACAAACACTGCCTGTTCCACAGAACTGTCATAATTTGAATAGTTATCCACAGGAAACGCCTTATCCCGGAATTTTCCGTAAGGCAGATCCGGTACTTTAATTGTATGCATTCTGCCCGTATCTGTAAAAAGGCAGATCCGGTCCGTATTCATGCACTGGATCACACACCGGCTTTCCGTATCCGCCGCTTCTTTATTCCTTTCATAAGTAGGAACATCCACAGTCCGGCAGTATCCGAAGCGGTCCATAAGGAACACTACCGGCATCTCTTCCAGCTTCTTCTCCACGAATATGGCTTCTTCCGCATTCTCGACCACGGTCTTTCTGGGAACCGCGTAAGATTTCTTAAACTGCTGAAGCTCTGAGATGATCACATTCGCCATCTCATCGTAATTGTTCAGGATCTCCGAATACCTGGCAATATTTTTCATGGTAGCGTCATGCTCTTTCATCAGAGCCTCGATTTCCAGACCGATCAGGCGGTACAGACGCATCTCCAGGATCGCCGTCGCCTGGCGCTCCGTAAACCGCAGTTTCTCCGCCTGTTTTCTGGAAGCCTCGGATTTGAAACGGATCCCTTCCGTCTGGCCGCTCATCAGACATGCCTTTGCCGTCTTCACATCCCGGCTGCCCCGAAGAACCTCAATAATCAGATCGATCACGTCGCATGCCTTGATCAGGCCCTCCTGGATCTCTTTTTTGTCCAGTTCCCGGTTCAGAAGCGTCCTGTACTTTCTGGTATTCAATTCAAACTGAAAATCAATCACATGATCGAAGATCTGCTTAAGACTCAGCGTCTCCGGACGGCCGTCCGCCACCGCCAGCATATTGACTCCAAAGGTGTCTTCCAGACGGGTCTTCTTATAAAGCATATTGATAATCTGCCGGGTATCGGCTCCTTTTTTCAGTTCCAGCACGATCCGGATACCCTCTTTGGAAGACTGGTTTGTAATATCCACAATATCCGTAGTTTTTTTTGTCTCTACCAGAGTCCCGATATCATTGAGGAATTTCCCGATATTGGCGCCTATCATGGTGTAGGGAATTTCCGTGATAACGATCTGTTCTTTTCCCCCTTTGACCTTTTCCACTTCCACCTTGCCGCGGATCTTGATCTTTCCGGATCCTGTCTTGTAGATCTGCGCAAGTTCGTCTTTATTGGTCACGATTCCTCCGGTGGGGAAGTCCGGTCCCGGCATGATCTCCAGCAGATCCTCCACGGTCATGTCCGGATTTTTCATATAAGCCGACATGGCGTCGATGGTCTCTCCAAGATTGTGAGGCGGGATACTGGTGGACATACCCACCGCGATCCCTTCCGCGCCATTGATCAGCAGATGAGGGATCCTGGCCGGAAGCACGCCGGGTTCTTTTTCCGTCTCATCAAAATTGGGGACAAAATCCACCACGTCTTTATCCAGATCCGCCAGCAGCGCTTCCTCGCTGACTTTCTGCAGGCGCGCCTCTGTGTAACGCATGGCTGCCGCCCCGTCTCCTTCGATGGAGCCGAAATTACCGTGTCCGTCCACCAGCGGAAGTCCCTTTTTGAAGTCCTGGCTCATGACTACCAGAGCTTCATAGATAGAGCTGTCGCCGTGAGGATGATATTTACCCATGGTATCGCCTACGATACGGGCGCATTTCCGGTACGGACGGTCGTGGCGGATCCCCAGCTCATGCATATCGTACAGCGTCCTTCTCTGCACCGGTTTCAGCCCGTCCCGCACATCCGGCAGAGCGCGGGCCACGATGACGCTCATGGCATAGTCAATATAGGACTTCTGCATGATGTCCGAATATTCTGTTTTGATAATTGTATCGCTCATGCCTTCCCTCCTAGATATCCAGCTGTGCCTCTACGGCATTTTCATAGATAAACTGTCTCCTGGGCGGTACCTCGCTGCCCATCAGAAGCTCTGTGACCGACGATGCCATACGGGCGTCCTCGATCTCCACCAGCTTAAGCCTGCGGGTCTCCGGATTCATGGTCGTATCCCAGAGCTGTCCGGCGTCCATCTCTCCCAGACCTTTATAGCGCTGCAGCGTGAACGGTCCGGTGTGTTTCTTCCGGTATTTTTCCAGCGCTTTGTCATCGTAAAGATATTCTTCCTTTCCGCGGGAAGGAATCGCTTTATACAGCGGCGGCATGGCGATGTACACATGCCCCTCAAAGATCAGTTCCGGCATGAACCGGTAAAACAGAGTCAGAAGCAGCGTGCTGATATGCGCGCCGTCCACGTCTGCATCGGCCATGATGATGATTTTGTCATAGCGCAATTTTGTAATATCAAAATCATTCCCGTATCCTTCCGAGAATCCGCATCCGAACGCATTGATCATGGTCTTGATCTCCGCGTTGCCAAGCACCTTGTCAATACTTGCTTTCTCTACGTTCAGGATCTTTCCCCGGATGGGCAGGATGGCCTGATAGTTCCTATCTCTCGCCGTCTTGGCCGAACCCCCTGCGGAATCTCCCTCCACAATGAAAATCTCGCATCTGGAGGCGTCCCTGCTCTCGCAGTTGGCCAGTTTCCCGTTAGAATCAAAAGAGAATTTCTGTTTCGTCAGAAGATTTGTCTTCGCCCGTTCTTCCGTCCGGCGGATCCTGGCCGCTTTCTCCGCGCAGCCGATCACCGCTTTCAGGGTTTCCAGATTCCGGTCAAAATATCTCTGGATCTCATCGCCGGTCACCTTGGACGTGGCTTTCGCCGCATCCTGATTGTCCAGCTTGGTCTTGGTCTGGCCTTCGAAGCGGGGCGACGGGTGTTTGATGGAGATGACTGCCGTCATGCCGTTGCGCACATCCGCGCCGGTAAAGTTGGCGTCCTTCTCTTTCAGAATCCCCAGTTCCCGGGCATAGGAGTTGATCACCGATGTGAAGATCGTCTTGAACCCTGTGATATGGGTGCCCCCCTCCGCGTTATAAATATTGTTGCAGAATCCCAGCACATTCTCATGGAATTCATTGATATACTGGAACGCGCACTCCACCGTAATCCCTTCGCTCTCACCCTTGAAATAGACCACGTCGTGCACCGCTTCCTGAGAATGATTCAAATCTTTGACAAATCCCACCAGGCCGTCCGGCTCATGGAATACCACCCGCTCCGCTTCTGCTCCCCGGCGGTCCTCGAAGATGATCGTAAGCTCCGGATTGAGATAGGCGGTCTCGTGCATACGGCTCTTAACCTCTTCCGCCCTGAAACGGGTCTTCTCAAAGATCTCCGGATCCGGCAGGAAATTGATCTTCGTCCCGGTCTTCCGGGTCTTGCCGATCACCGGCAGGAGCCCGTTCTCCAGTTCGATGGTAGGATTTCCCCTCTCGTAGTGATCGTGATGAATATACCCGTCTCTGGACACCTCGATATCCAAATAGGTTGACAGCGCGTTCACCACCGAAGAGCCTACCCCGTGCAGACCTCCGCTGGTCTTATATACAGAATCGTCGAATTTTCCTCCCGCGTGCAGCGTGGTAAAGACCAGACGCTCCGCGGACATCCCTTTGGCATGCATCCCAACCGGAATACCCCGCCCGTTATCGATGACCGTACAGGAACCATCCTTTTCCAGATAAACCTCGATCTGACTGCAGTAACCCGCCAGATGCTCATCCACGGAATTGTCCACGATCTCATAGATCAGATGATTCAGGCCTTTGGTAGAAACACTTCCGATGTACATACCGGGTCTTTTGCGGACTGCCTCCAGACCCTCCAGGACAGAGATGCTGTCCGCATCATAAGTGTTGTTTTTTGCCATAGTCTTCTGCTCCTTCTATCAAAATCTCAAATCTTATTTTTCGCATACTTGTCTAATATAACACAAATTTTTGTTTTTTTCCAGAGTTACTGTTCACAGCCGGGTGCGCATGTGGGTGGAGCGAGCTGTGAATAGTAACTTTTTCCGGCGCAATTTGCTTGACTCTTATTTTCCTTCTGTTATAATGAATATGCCTGTCTTTCAGACAGATTATTCGACTGTTAAGAGAGCCGGATAAGGCGCGGGCTGAAATGTCCGCCCTTATCCGGCTTGCATCGTATAAGGAGAGATTGTGTTATGGATTTCGTAAAAGATAAGATCCGTCCGCTGTATTTCTGTTACCTGGGAGCCGCGTTCGGAAGCGCTCTGATCACTTCGATTTATTCCATCGTTGACATGTCGATGGTCGGACAGTACCAGGGGCCGGACGGCACCGCCGCCCTGGCGGTCGTGGCTCCGGTCTGGAACATTATCTACAGCCTGGGACTTCTGACCGGCATCGGAGGCTCTGTCCTTTTTGGCACTACACGGGGAAAATCCAAAGTTCCGACCGGCAGGGAAAACGAATATTTCACCGTATCGGTCATCGGTTCTGTCATCCTGGCTGCGGCGTCATGGATCGCGATCCTGCTTTTTGAGCAGGAACTTCTGACCTTCTTCGGCGCTACCGAAGACCTTCTGCCTCTGGCGCAGAATTATCTGCGTCCGATCCGCGCGGTGCTCCCTGTCTTCCTGCTGAACCAGATGCTCGCCGCATTTCTGCGGAGCGACGGCAACCCCGCGCTCGCCACCGTGGGCGTGCTGGCAGGAGGCATCTTCAATATATTCGGAGACTACATTTTTGTATTCCCCATGAATATGGGAATCTACGGCGCAGGCCTCGCCACTGCCATCGGTTCCTGCATCAGTCTGATCGTCCAGCTATCGCACTTTTTCTCAAAGAAAAATACGCTGAGGCTGGTGCGTCCGTCCCGCTTTCTGCATAAAGCGCGCAAAGTCTTCGTCACAGGATTTTCCACGTTCTTTATCGATGTGGCCATGGGCATCCTGACGATCCTGTTCAACCGTCAGATCGTGACCTATCTGGGCTCCGGCGCCTTGTCCGTCTATGGCGTCATCATCAACATCAGCACCTTTGTCCAGTGCTGCGCCTACAGTGTAGGGCAGGCTTCACAGCCCATTATTTCAGTCAATTTCGGCGCGCATCTGGGCGGACGGATACGGGAAACCCTGCGCTGCGCGCTGGGTACCGTCGCCTTTTTCGCCCTTCTCTGGACCGGACTCAGCTTTGCCGTTCCGCTCCTTTTCATACGGATCTTCATGGAGCCTACCGCTGAGATTCTTGCCATCGCGCCGGGGATTATCCGTACTTACGGGCTTTCGTTTCTGCTGCTGCCGCTGAATATTTTCTCGACCTATTATTTCCAGGCGATCATGAAACCTTCTGCCGCTTTCGTCGTGTCTGTATCCAGAGGCTTTGTGATCAGCGGCGTCCTGATCCTTCTGCTGCCTGCGGTTTTCAGCCCGGATTCCCTGTGGTTTGCCATGCCGGTCACAGAACTGCTCACCGCCGTCTATGTGGTTGTGACCATGTACAAAGATACGCGGGCACTTCCGGATACCGGGAATGCGCAGTGATAAAGAACTGCAAAACCGATTTTTACCGCTGCTCTCCTGTCTATGTAAAAAAATTTTTCTTTATGTTGTAACGAATGCCCTTAAAATGGGATATAAAGATTGGAGGAGAAAATATCCGGATTAAATACCTATTTTAGCAGGCAAGGAGGTAACAAGGTGCAAGAATCTCACGAAAATGTTGATTTGGATACCATTTACCAGGAGTACGCGGCTTTCGTTTACCGATTCTTGTATTCTCATATCCATGATGCGGAATGGGCTCAGGAACTTATGCAGGAAACTTTTCTGCGGGCTATCAATTCCATCTCCCGCTACGACGGGTCATGTAAACTGTCTACCTGGTTGTGTCAAATCGCAAAATATGTTCTCTATCAAGACCTTCGTAAAAAGAAGCGGACAGAAATGCTGGAGTTAAGAGAGAATCTATCGGATCAGACCGCTCTTGACGGAGAGGCCAGTGTCATTCGTCAGGAAAGTAAACTGGAACTTTATCAAGCGATTCACCATTTGCCGGAACTGGAACGGGAAGTGGTTTTATACAGAATCACAGCAGAACTCTCTTTTCGGGAGATTGGTGCCATTCTGGGGAAAAGCGAGAATTGGAGCAGGACAACTTTTTACCGAGCCAAACAAAAAATCAAAAAGGAGTTGATTGCGCATGACGAAACTGGATTCCTGTGATATTATCCGTGATTTACTTCCGGGCTATATCGACGGTGTATTAAGCAAAACTGGAACAAATGCAGTGAAAGAACATCTGGAAAAATGTGGAGAGTGTAATCGCGTATACAGGGAAATGACGGAAGAAATGGAAATCGCACCGTTAGTTGAAGAACAGGTGGCTCTGGATGGATTTAAAAAAATCCGCCAGCGCACACAACGGCTGAAATTAATCGCCGGTGGAGCCTGCAGCCTTTTGATTCTCCTCATAGTTTACGCTTTTCTGAAGGTTTACGTGATCGGAGAGCCGCTGGCAACTCACGAAATAAGTACAACAGAAGTTTTTTATGATGAAGAAGCAGAAACTCTTACGGTAAATGGAACCATAGCTTTAGCAGGCAGCCGAATCAGCCGTGTAACATGGGAACCGGATGAAGAAGACGACAATGCGGTAAATATTCTGATTTACGCAGCCGAGACAATGCCTGGTCAAAAAGACAAACGAGAGTTTACTATTACAATTCCGAATATGAAAGGAAAAACCGCCTCTCTTGTTTGTCCCAATTACGATCTGCTGGAAATTTATGACTGGGGATCCAGCCATTATGAAGAACTGTCCACATTGGAAGATGAAATCTACAATCATTTTCCACAACTTGACAGAACAAAAGACGTATTAAACTATGTCAGCGGAATCGAAATTGTAGACGGAGCAGAGGGAATCCGATATTCTGTCCACACAATTGTAGGCGAAAACGCCACCTTCTGGTGGTCTAACGGATTGTTGACGACCGACGGGGATTTACAATCCAGGGATTTTGATATTTGGATTTCCTTAGACACACCTTACCGGATTTTGCTCTTTGACTATGAGACAGGTGAATTTACGGAAAATGCAGATATTATAAAATAGACCTTCATCGTCAGTCCAACCTTGAAGATCTCAATATTATCGAACCGGTATCGTCCGGGGCAGCGATGCACACCGGACGTAAATACACGATCTCTTTCCCTGAGAAGAAGGGTGATGTATAAAAACGTGTGCGGTCTTGCCGCAGCAGTTGCAGACAGCGCCCTTCCAGGGTTCCTCAAAGATCCCGGCTGATCAAGGACGGAACCCCAGCGCCGTCATGACAGCAAAAGCCACCAGAACCGGGATGATGTATATCAGGATTTTTTCCGTCTTTTTTCGCTCGTTTCAGTTTCTGTTCCCCGGCGGCAAAGCGCCGAAGCTGGCCGTCGATTTCCACCTCATAGACATGGAACGCTTTTTCCACGCCATAATGGGGATCGGTCACCGCTGCTCTCTCCCGGCAGTCGCGCCAGCGGTACTTAAAAATGTTTACTCCAAACAACTCGCACTGTCCGTCTAAACCGGATGTTTCAAATTTCCAGGCCATATTGCCAATCCCCTTCCGCCAATTTCTGTTTTGTTGATTTTATTGTACTTCAAAAAAATGCGCAACACAACCATACAAAGTGGAGTATCAGCCATGCTAAAAAATATTCTTTCCGCCAGGCAGATTTGGAATTTTCTTCCTTGAGAAACGTCTGCCCGCCGGGCGCGTTATAAAAATCAGCCGGACGCTATTTACAGCGACCGGCTGATTTTTATACTTACTTCATAAAACGATCGATGGCTTCCGTCAGATCTTTGATGGACTCCATGTCTCCGCACTCCACAGCGTCTACCAGACAGTGTTCGATGTGATCCTTCAGGATCACTTTGCCTGTGTTGTTGATGGCGGACTTCACTGCAGAAAGCTGGATCAGCACTTCGCTGCAGTCTCTTCCGTCCTCCACCATCCGGCGGATGGATTCCAGATGCCCGATGGCCCGGGACAACCGGTTCAGCACCGCCTTTGTGTTGGCATGGGTGTGAGTATGTGCATGTCCGTGCTCATGCTCCCCGTTTCCGTCATGTGAATGTTCATGCTCATGTATATGCCCGTGTTCCTGCGCATACTCATGCTCATGCGTATGTTCATATACGGTTCCATCCGGAGCCGTATGTGTATGTCTTTCTGCTGCCACTGGCGTCATCCTCTCTTACAGATCACAGTTCTTGACGGTTCTCGGGAACGGAACTACGTCGCGGATATTGCCCATACCGGTCAGATACATGATGCAGCGCTCAAATCCCAGGCCGAAACCGGAATGGCGCACCGTACCGTATTTGCGCAGATCCAGATAGAACCCATAGTCCTCCCGGTTCAGTCCCATTTCATCCATACGTGCCGCAAGTTTCTCATAGTCATCCTCTCGCTGGCTTCCTCCGATGATCTCTCCGATTCCCGGAACCAGGCAGTCCATAGCCGCCACCGTTTTGCCGTCTTCATTCTGCTTCATATAGAATGCTTTGATCTCTTTTGGATAATCAGTTACGAATACCGGACGCTTATACACCTGCTCGGTCAGATATCGCTCATGCTCCGTCTGCAGATCACAGCCCCAGGATACTTTATAGTCAAATTTGTCGTTATTTTTCTCCAGAATCTCGATGGCTTCCGTATAAGTCACATGGCCAAACTCTGAATTCAGGACATGATTCAGGCGGTCAAGCAGTCCTTTATCCACAAAGGAGTTGAAGAAATTCATCTCTTCCGGAGCATGCTCCAGCACATAGCGGATCACATATTTCAGCATATCCTCAGCCACCCGCATGTCGTCGTTCAGATCCGCGAACGCCATTTCCGGCTCAATCATCCAGAACTCCGCAGCATGGCGTGTCGTATTGGAGTTCTCCGCGCGGAACGTAGGTCCAAACGTGTAAACGTCGCGGAATGCCATTGCAAAGGTCTCCACGTTCAGCTGGCCGCTGACCGTCAGATTGGTCTCTTTCCCGAAAAAGTCCTTGGAATAATCCACATTTCCATCCGGCGTCCTTGGTACGTTTTCCAAATCCAGCGTCGTCACCTGGAACATCTCTCCCGCACCTTCACAGTCGCTTCCGGTAATCAGAGGCGTGTGCACATAGACAAATCCTCTCTCCTGGAAAAACTGATGAATCGCGTAAGCGGTCAGAGAACGTACGCGGAACACTGCCTGAAAGGTATTGGTTCTCGGACGCAGATGCGTCATCGTACGCAGATACTCCAGTGTATGGCGTTTTTTCTGCAGCGGATAATCCGGCGTAGAAGCGCCTTCCACAATCACTTCCTCCGCCTGGATCTCAAACGGCTGCTTTGCCTGCGGCGTAGCCACCAGCGTACCTCTCACCGTCACGGCAGATCCCACATTCAGCTTGCTGATCTGAGTAAAATTGTCCATGGTGTCATGGTACACTACCTGCAGAGTCTCAAAAAAAGTACCGTCATGCAGTACCAGAAACCCAAAGCTTTTGGAATCCCGGATGCTGCGCACCCAGCCTCCTACTGTCACTTCCTTGTCCAGGAACGCGTCCGTATTCCTGTATAACTCACGTATGGTTGTCAGTTCCATAATCACATATCCCCTTGTTCATCTGTATTTATGAAAATTACACAGCGCATACTTATTTCCGCACTGTTCATTGCCAATGCGAACATTATAGCATGTCTGTGTGAGTTAGGCAAACAATTAATTCTATCAGACTCCATATTTCCGGAAAAAGCCAGAAACCAGCCATAACCGATTTATTTTCCAATGTTTTTTTGCTATAATGAATATACTGTTACATCTGATGAGAAAGGCTATGATATCCGTGAAAGACAATTATGGAAGAACCATTGACTATATGAGGATCTCCGTCACCGACCGCTGCAATTTAAGATGCCGGTACTGTATGCCAGAGGACATTCCGTCCATCTCCCATGACAAGATCCTGCGTTTCGAGGAGATCCTTAAGATCTGCCGCTGCGCCGTCTCCCTGGGCATGCGCAAATTCAAAGTGACCGGAGGCGAGCCGCTGGTGCGGAAGGAATGCCTCTCCTTCCTGCGGGAGCTGAAAGCGCTCCCCGGCGTGGAGCAGGTCACGCTGACGACCAACGGCGTACTTCTTGCGTCCCTGATTCCGGAATTGAAAGCCATCGGTATCGACGGCATCAATATCAGCCTGGATACGCTGGATCCGGACACTTTCCGGCAGATCACCGGATTTGACGATTTTGGCAAAGTATGGGAAGGGCTCATGGCCGCCCAGGCGTCCGGTATCCGGACCAAAGTAAATTCCGTACTGCTGCAGGGGATCAATGACAAGGATTTTGAGAAACTGACAGAACTGGCAAAAGACTATCCCGTTGACGTGAGATTTATCGAGATCATGCCCATCGGTTACGGACAGAATTATCGCGGATATGACCGGAAAGCACTGCTCTCCCTGCTTGCGGAGCGCTATCCGGACTATCATACCGTCACGATCCCCCGGGGCAACGGCCCGGCCTCCTATATCGCGATTCCCGGATTCCGGGGCTGTATCGGCTTCATCGACGCGATACACGGCAAGTTCTGCGATTCCTGCAACCGGATCCGCCTGACGTCCGACGGATTTCTGAAACCGTGTCTCTACTATGGGGAATCGATTGATCTGAAGACACCTCTGAGAAGCGGCGCGTCGGACGAGCAGCTCTGCGGGCTGATCCGCGAGGGCATCCTGGAAAAACCTGCCTGTCATCAGTTCTGGTCTCCGGATACCGGAGCAGACCGGGAGCAGCGTCAGATGTCTCAGATCGGAGGATAAAAAACAGCGCTCATGAAGATCTGTCTCTCAGATCTCATGAACGCCGTTTTTTTATTCTTCATTTCCTATTCTTCAAAGCGAAAATCTCCGCTCTTTCCGCCGGTCTTTTCCACCAGATGAATATCCCGGATCACCATCCGTTTATCTACTGCCTTGCACATATCATAGATCGTCAGCAGGGAAGCGCTTACACCGTGCAGGGCTTCCATCTCCACGCCGGTGCGCCCTTCCGTCCGCACTGTGCAGACCGCCCGGATCTCCTGTTCTTCCGGGCAGACATCAAAATCCACAGAACATTTGCTGATCAGCAGAGGATGGCACATGGGGATGATGGACGAAGTCTGTTTCACGGCCATGATTCCGGCGACTCTGGCCACCCCCAGCACATCGCCTTTCTTCATGGTCCGGTTCAGCACCGCGTCCATGATTTCCGGCGACACATGAATGCTTCCCCGGGCAGTCGCCGTCCGGTAAGTCACATCCTTGCCGGAGATATCCACCATCACCGCGTTGCCCTTCTCATCAAAATGATTGAATCCCATGATCTGATTCCTTCCTCTCTGTACAGCCGTCCGGCGACCATATCAATTGCCGCTGTATACAGTTCCCTGTTCCGCGTCAACCGTGATAAACGCGCCGGATTTCAGGATTCTGGTGGCGTTTCTAGCGGAAGTGATCACCGGAATATCCAGAGCCATGCCCACGATGGCCGCATGGGAATAGCGGTCTCCGGTCTCTGTGATAATACCGCCTGCGTCTTTCAGCTTCGGCATCATCTCATTGGTAGTCTGCGACACTACCACAATATCTCCCGGACGGAAATTCTGCTCCAGGTCATCCAGGCCCTGGCAGACGCAGACATTTCCTGAGGCTTTCAGGTTATTAACGCCTTTCCCCGAGATCAGGATACGTCCTGCCACGTGTACTTTGATCATATTCGTGGTGCCGGACATTCCCAGAGGAAGTCCTGCCGTGATCACGACCAGTTCTCCTCTGGATACCAGTCCGCGGTGCTCTGCGGCTCCCACCGCATGATCGAACAGATCGTCTGCCGTCTTCTCTTCATCCAGCTGCAGCGGGATCACTCCCCAGCTCAGATTCAGCTGACGGCACACTCTCTCGTCCATGGCGCATCCGATGATCGGGCAGCTGGGACGGTATTTGGATATCATCCCTACTGTTCTTCCGGACTTGGACACTGCCACGATCGCCGCCGCGTGAAGGTCCATGGCCGTCGTACAGGTGGCGTGGGAAATAGCGCTGGTCACGTCCGGACGCTCCGCCAGACGTCTCGGTTTAAATTCTTTTGTATAATCAATATCTCTTTCGGTACGCTCCGCGATCCTCGCCATAGTACGGACTGCTTCCACCGGATATGCACCTGCGGCCGTCTCTCCGGAAAGCATGATCGCGCTGGTTCCCTGGTAGATCGCGTTCGCCACGTCTGAAGTCTCCGCTCTGGTAGGACGCGGATTCTTCATCATGGAATCCAGCATCTGTGTCGCCGTGATCACCGGTTTGCCCATACGGATCGTCAGGCGGATCAGTTTCTTCTGGATCACAGGAACTTCCTCCAGCGGGATCTCCACGCCCATATCTCCGCGGGCGATCATCATGCCGTCGGCCACTCTCAGGATCGCTTCCGCGTTCTCCACGCCCTGCATATTTTCGATTTTCGCGATGATATGGATGCCTTCGCCGCCGTTCTCGTCCAGAATCTTGCGGATCTCCAGAATGTCTTCCGCGGTACGGGTGAAAGATGCGGCCACAAAATCATATCCCTGCTCCGCGGCAAAAAGAATATCCGAATAGTCTTTCTCGCTGACAAACGGCATCTTCAGCTCCACGCCGGGAACATTGACTCCCTTATGATTGGAGATAAAACCTCCGTTGACTACCTTGCAGATAATATCCTGGCCGTCGATCCTTCTTACTTCCATACCGATCAGCCCGTCGTCGATCAGGATAGAATCGCCGGGACACACGTCCTTATACAACTCCTTATAAGTAATCGTAACTTTTCCTGCCGTACCCAGCATCTCTTCTGTGGTAAGGATAAAATCCTGGCCTGCCTTCAGTTCCAGTTTGCCTCCTTCCACATCGCCGATGCGGATTTCCGGGCCTTTCGTGTCCAGAAGCGCCGCCACCGGAAGATGAAGCTCTTCGCGGAGTTTCTTCACCATATCCAGACGTTTTTTCTGCTCCTCATGGCTTCCATGGGAGAAGTTCATCCTGGCGACAGCCATGCCTTCCAGCATCAGCTGACGCATCACCTCTTCACTTTCTGTGGAAGGTCCGAGCGTACATACGATTTTTGTCTTTCTCATAACTCAATATATTCCTTTCATAATTTAAGATTTTAACTCGTCATCTGCTGACGGCGCGTAAAAACCGCCGCATACCTTTAATTTAACATTTCCCGCTCCCATTTGCAACAGAAAAGGGAAATGCCGCATAAAAGTCTGCAGCGGTTCTTATGATAACTGTTTTAAATTATTACATTCTTTATTCGTCTACGCTGTAATTCGGCGCTTCCTTTGTGATATGAATGTCATGAGGATGGCTCTCTTTCAGGGATGCCGAGGTAATCTTGACGAACCTTCCGGTTTCCTTCAAGGTCTCAATATCCTGGGCTCCGCAATAGCCCATCCCGGAACGCAGGCCTCCCATCAGCTGGAAGATGGTATCTTCCACAAATCCCTTGTATGCCACACGGCCTTCCACGCCTTCCGGTACCAGTTTCTTCGCGTCCGTCTGGAAATAACGGTCTTTGGATCCATTCTCCATAGCCGCGATGGAACCCATGCCGCGGTATACCTTGTATTTTCTTCCCTGGTACAGTTCAAAAGCTCCCGGGCTCTCGTCGCAGCCTGCGAAAATGCTTCCCAGCATGCAGACATTCGCGCCGGCTGCAATAGCTTTCGTGATATCTCCGGAGTATTTGATGCCGCCGTCCGCAATGATCGGAATCCCATACTCTTTCGCCACCGCGTAGCTGTCCATAACCGCGCTGATCTGAGGCACGCCCACGCCGGAAACCACACGGGTCGTACAGATAGAACCCGGTCCGATGCCTACTTTGACCGCGTCGACTCCCGCTTCAATCAGCGCCCGCGTACCTTCTCCCGTCGCCACATTTCCGGCGATAACCGGCAGATCCGGATATGCGTCCTTGATCATCTTCAGGCAGCGGATTACATTGGCTGAATGCCCGTGAGCGGAATCCAGCACCACCACGTCCACATGCGCGTGTATCAGGGCTTCCACACGATCCAGCACGTTGGCCGTGATGCCAACGCCCGCGCCGCACAGCAGCCGTCCCTGGCTGTCTTTCGCCGCCAGCGGATACTTGATCTGTTTCTCAATATCTTTGATCGTGATCAGGCCCTTCAGATTAAAGTCCTTGTCCACGATAGGAAGCTTTTCTTTTCTGGCCTTTCCAAGAATCTTCTTCGCTTCCTCCAGGGTGATGCCTTCCTGAGCGGTCACCAGATTTTCGGAGGTCATAGACTCTTTGATCTTCTTTGTAAAATCAGTCTCAAACTTCAGGTCACGGTTGGTAATAATACCCACCAGCTTCTTGCCTTCCGTAATCGGCACACCTGAGATCCGGTATTTTGCCATCAGAGCATCCGCATCTGCCAGCGTATGTTCCGGAGACAAAGAAAATGGATCTGTGATTACACCATTTTCCGACCTTTTCACCTTATCCACTTCGTCCGCCTGCGCTTCGATCGACATGTTCTTGTGGATAATGCCAATACCTCCCTGTCTCGCCATGGCGATCGCCATCCGGTGTTCCGTAACCGTATCCATACCCGCGCTCATCAGCGGAATATTCAGCCGGATAGTCCTGGTAAGGTCCGTTTCCAGACTTACCTGGTTGGGAATCACTTCGGAATAAGACGGTACCAGAAGGACGTCGTCAAATGTAATGCTTTCACCGATAATTTTGCCCATTTCTCTTCCTCTCTTTCTTTCGTCTGCATATTTTCCATAGTCTAGCAGATCGTTCCACAGATGTCAATGCATTTCTGCTTTCCTGCATGACTTTATACACCAAATTCAAGCCGGCATCTTCTTGTCCCCGTTTCCCGCCGTCCTGAACTGTTACACATATATTATACAAAAAGAGCGCTGCTCTTTGCAACGCTCTTTTTACTTATAATATATATGAGAATTACATCATTCCCATTCCGCCGCCTGCCGGAGCCTGCGGAGTCTCTTCTTTAATATTCGCCACACATGCCTCTGTGGTCAGGAATGTGGATGCCACGCTGGTCGCGTTCTGCAGCGCGCTTCTGGTCACTTTCGCCGGATCCAGAATACCTGCCTCTACCATGTTCACATATTCTTCTTTGTATGCGTCAAAGCCGACACCCGGATCAGACTCACGCACTTTATTGATGATCACAGAGCCTTCCAGGCCTGCATTGGCAGCGATATGATACAGCGGAGCTTCCAGTGCTTTCAGAACAACTTTCGCACCGGTCTTCTCGTCTCCGTCCAGAGTATCAACCAGTTTCTCAACTTCTTTGGATGCATGGATATATGCAGCGCCGCCGCCGCAGATGATGCCTTCCTCTACAGCTGCTCTGGTAGCTGCCAGCGCGTCTTCCATACGAAGTTTTGCTTCTTTCATCTCGGTCTCGGTAGCCGCGCCTACGCGGATTACCGCTACGCCGCCTGCAAGCTTCGCATAACGCTCCTGCAGTTTTTCTTTATCAAAATCAGATTTGGTTACCTCGATCTCTGCCTTGATCGTCTTGATTCTGTTCTCAATGTCCTCTTTCTTTCCAAGGCCGTCTACGATCACGGTATTCTCTTTCTGAACTTTCACGGATTTCGCGCGTCCGAGCATATCCAGCGTAGCGTCTTTCAGTTCCAGACCTACTTCTTCAGAGATCACGGTACCGCCGGTCAGGATCGCGATATCCTGCAGCATTGCCTTTCTTCTGTCGCCGTATCCCGGAGCTTTCACACCAACAGCGGTAAAGGTTCCGCGCAGTTTGTTCAGCACCAGAGTGGTCAGGGCTTCTCCTTCGATATCCTCAGCGATGATCAGAAGCTTCTTGCCCGCCTGTACCAGCTGCTCCAGCAGCGGAAGGATCTCCTGGATATTGCTGATCTTCTTGTCAGTGATCAGGATGTACGGATCATCCAGAACGGCTTCCATCTTCTCTGTATCGGTAGCCATGTAAGCGGAAATGTAGCCGCGGTCAAACTGCATACCTTCTACCACATCCAGCTCGGTAAGCATGGTCTTGGATTCCTCGATGGTGATCACGCCGTCGTTGGAAACTTTCTCCATAGCGTCTGCCACCATGTTTCCTACTTCGTCGTCTCCTGCGGAGATCGCGGCTACTCTTGCCATCTGGTGTTTTCCGGTTACTTTGCTGCTCATATCGGCAATCGCCTCTACGGCACGCTCAGTAGCTTTCTTCATACCCTTTCTCAGAATAATCGGGTTAGCGCCTGCCGCCAGGTTCTTCATACCTTCGTTGATCATAGCCTGTGCCAGAACTGTAGCTGTGGTAGTACCGTCGCCTGCCACATCATTTGTCTTGGTAGCCACTTCCTTCACCAGCTGAGCACCCATGTTCTCAAACGGATCCGCCAGTTCAATCTCTTTCGCGATGGTCACGCCGTCGTTGGTAATCAGCGGAGCGCCGAACTGTTTGTCAAGAACCACGTTTCTTCCTTTCGGTCCAAGCGTTACTCTGACCGTATCTGCAAGTTTATTGACACCTGCTTCCAGTGCCACTCTGGCGTCTACGCCATGTTTGATTTCTTTTGCCATGATAATCAATCCTCCTGTCAATTATTCTACGATCGCAAGAATATCATTCTGTCTTACGATCACATACTCTACGTCATCCAGTTTTACTTCGTTGCCTGCATATTTAGAATAAATTACCTTGTCGCCGACCTTTACCTGCATGGTAACTTCTTTTCCATCAACCATGCCGCCCGGTCCTACTGCCACTACTTCTGCAGTTACCGGTTTCTCCTGTGCTTTCGGAGTAAGGATGATTCCGGATTTGGTGGTTTCTTCCGTCTCACACTGCTTTAACACAACTCTGTCGCCCAAAGGTACTAATTTCATGATTAAGCCTCCTTTAATCTTTCAGTCTCTTTCATATGTTTTTATTTGTTAGCACTCACCTCTTATGAGTGCTAAACCTTGATTATTATATTAGTATGATTGAGGAAAAATGTCAATGGGGTATTTTATATTTTTTTTAATTTATTCTTCCGAACCTGATCCAGTTCTTCGAACGCGCAGTCGTTCAGCACTTTAATATTGGTTCCGCGCATACCGGAAGATCTGGACTCAATCACGCCGGCGCTTTCAAACTTCCGGAGCGCGTTCACGATTACAGAACGGGTAATGCCTGCCTTATCCGCGATCCGGCTGGCTACCAGCGTGCATTCATCTCCCTTCATCTCCTGAAAGATCAGAAGAATCGCTTCCAGTTCTGTGGCAGAGAGCGTACCAATGGCGGACTGCACGATCTGTCTCTTGCGGATCTCTTCCGCGTTCTCTTCATGCACTGAACGCATCATCTCCAGGCCGACCACTGTGGTCCCATATTCGCTCAGAATGATGTCGTCAATATCATAGTCATCCTCATATTTATAGAGAAACAGTGTCCCCAGGCGTTCACCCGCAATATTGATCGGCGTCACCAGCGCCTGGTATTTCCGGATGTTTTCCACTACGAACCCGAGGGTCTGCAGATTCACATTTTCTTTTGTAGACAGAATACCCAGAAGACGTTCGTTCAGCAGCGGGTCGATCAGGCTGCCCACCTGGTCCACGATCAGCTCATGAATCTCTTCTACACCGTCATACAAACCGACTCCCAGCACCTTTCCTTTCTTGCTGATGACCAGCACATTGGATTTCAAAATATCTGACAATACCCTGCAGATGTCGTTGAAGACCACTTTGCTGGAATGGTTGTTATGCAGAAGTTTATTGATTTTCCTTGTTTTGTCTAACAGTTGTACGCTCATTTTTTCCTCCTCACAGCGCTGATAATACTCAAAAAGTGCAGCTGCATCTGCAACTGCACTTTGCATATTAGCACAACCGTGCACAAAATTCAATTAATTTTTTGAATTTTCTGTCATTTCTGCCGTTTTCGGAATCTCGGGCTTTTTCCAGGAGATAAAATCACATTCCGGATAACCTTCACAGCTGTAAAATTTTCTTCCCTTGGAGGAGCGCCTCAGAACAATATCTTTTCCGCATTTAGGACAGGGCACACCGATCTTTTCCAGATACGGTTTCGTATTCCGGCATTCCGGAAATCCCGGACATGCCAGGAACTTTCCATGAGGTCCGTATTTGATCACCATATGGCGTCCGCACTGCTCGCAGACCACATCGGTCACTTCGTCCTCTATCTTTACCTTTTCCAGTTCTGATTCGGCCTTTTTCACCGCGTCGTCCAGATCCGGATAAAAGTTGCTGACCACTGTCTTCCAGCCGACTTTTCCCTCTTCTACCATATCCAGAAGAGATTCCATGTTCGCAGTAAAATCTGCCTCCACAATACTTGGGAAAGATTTCTTCATGATGTTGTTAACTACTTCTCCCAGCTCTGTCAGGTACAGGTTTCGGCCTTCCTTCGCCACATAACGCCGGGCAAGAATAGTGCTGATGGTCGGCGCGTAGGTACTGGGCCTCCCGATTCCCAGTTCTTCCAGTGTCTTTACCAGAGACGCCTCCGTAAAATGCGCCGGCGGCTGCGTGAAATGCTGTTTATCTTCCAGAGACTGAAGAGTCAGTTCCGAATCTTTGCCAATGGCATTCACCATCTGATTTTCCGTATCCTTCTCGTCCTCTTCCTGCGTGTAAACAGACATAAATCCGTCGAACACCACAGAAGAAGCGGATACGGTAAAACGGTACCCGTTTCCGTCAATTTTCACGGAAGTCGTACGATATCTGGCATCCGCCATACAGCTTGCCGCAAACCGTTTCCAGATCAGCTGATAAAGCCGGTACTGGTCTCTGGAAAGAGAATCCTTGATCGCGGCCGGCAGCCGGCGGATATCCGTGGGACGGATCGCCTCATGAGCGTCCTGGATTTTTTTATCCTGATTCTTTTTTGCTTTTCTCAAACCCAGGTATTCTTCCCCGTAAGCTTCCCCGATGTAAGAGACCGCCATCTGTTCCGCCTCTTCCGAGATACGGGTCGAATCCGTACGCAGATATGTGATGATACCTACCGTTCCCTGTCCTTCCACATCGATGCCCTCATAGAGCTGCTGCGCCAGACGCATAGTCTTAGACGTGGAAAAGTTCAATACTTTGGATGCCTCCTGCTGAAGCGTACTGGTGGTGAACGGAAGCGGCGCCTTCTTGGCACGCTCTCCGTTTTTCACATCCGTCACCTGAAATCTGGCCCCCTGTACCGCTTTCAGGATCCGATCCATCTCTTCCCTGGAATGTATCTCTATTTTTTCTTTTTCTGTACCGTAAAATCTGGCGGTCAGAGACTTTTTTTCGCCTTTCACCGCGAACTGCGCGTCCAGACTCCAGTATTCTTCCGGTACGAAAGAGTTGATCTCTTCTTCCCGGTCGGCAATAATCCGAAGCGCCACAGACTGGACGCGGCCGGCGCTTAAGCCCCGTTTCACCTTCGCCCATAAAAGAGGGCTGATCCGGTATCCCACCATGCGGTCCAGCATTCTTCTGGCCTGCTGGGCGTCAACCAGATCCTGGTCGATCTGCCGCGCATGCTTCAAAGACTCCTTGACCGCGCTCTTGGTGATCTCGTTAAACGTGATCCGGTACATCTTCTTCGGATCCAGATTCAGCGCTTTGGACAGATGCCAGGAGATCGCCTCTCCCTCACGGTCCGGGTCGGTCGCCAGATAAACTTTGTCCGCTTTTTTTGCTTCTTTACGAAGCTTTGCCAGTATCTCGCCTTTTCCCCGGATGGTGATATACTTCGGCTCATAGTCATGCTCTACGTCTATTCCCAGCTGACTCTTCGGCATATCCCGCACATGGCCGTTGGATGCCATTACCTCATAATTACTTCCCAGAAATTTTTTAATGGTCTTTACCTTCGCAGGTGACTCCACAATCACTAGATACTTCGCCATCGATTATCCTCGAATTTGTTCTCACATAATAATTCTTCTGAACTTCCCTGATACAGCCCTTTAACTGCAGCCCTACCAGAACAGTCATCATCTTCTGCACGGAAAATCCGGTATTTTCAGTCAGTTCTTCCAGGCGCACCGGCTGTAAACGTATCAAACTATACACGATATTTTCATCCTTGGCAAGTAAAATTTTTTTCTCATTTACTTCTTCTGCCTTTAATTCAGGGCATATTCCGAGACATTCCAGTATCGTCTCCGGCCGGTCCGCCAGGCCTGCCCCCTGCTTCAGCAGATTCAGGCAGCCCCGGCTCAGCTCGTCATCAAGCCTTCCCGGCACCGCGAACACATCTTTCCCCTGTTCCAGAGCCAGATCCGCTGTGATCAGAGAACCGCTCCGTTCCCGGGCCTCCACTACCAGCACCAGATCAGCAAGGCCGCTGATGATCCGGTTCCTTGCCGGGAAATGTCCCGGTTTTGGCGGCATTCCGGGAGGCTGCTCCGACAGGACTCCGCCGTTCTTCGGTATTTTTTCATAGAGACGGCGGTGTCCGGCCGGATAACACACGTCCACGCCGCTTCCCAATACCGCGTAAGTGTCTCCGCCTCTTTCCAGCGCGCCTTCATGTGCTTTTCCGTCTATTCCCCACGCCATTCCGCTGATAATCTGCACGCCTGCCTTCGCCAGTTCTCCCGCGAAGAATCTGGCGGTCCCGTCCCCATAGGCGCTGGAACTGCGCGCCCCCACAATGGCCACAGAGGGACGGTTGTCATCCGGAAGCCTCCCCAGTACATAAATCCCTTTCGGCATGCCCGGCAGGATGCGGAGGCGGGCAGGATACCGGACATCCTCCTGTGGAATATATTGTATGCGGCTCTCTCCATTTACAGTCGTATTTCTTCTATTATTATATGTATCTTCCATATCTTCACTCCGGGTTCCAGAATTTCTGATCCGCGCCGCGGAATCCCAGCGCTTCCAGCAAATGTTCTTCCCGGATCCTTTCCTCCCCTTCCAGATCCGCGATAGTACGCGCGGTTTTTATAATCCGGTGATATGCGCGAACACTCAGTTCCAGTTTTTCAAACGCGATTTCCATTACGCGTGATTCCCGGTTCCCCAGCGGGCAGAACTCCCCGACAGAAGCAGCATTCAACTGTGAATTAAACTGCCACGGGCAGTTTTGATATCTTGCCTGCTGCATCTTCCAGGCACTCTCCACTTTCGTCCTCATACTTCGGGAATCTTCATTTTTTCTCTCCAATACCAAATTCTGATAATCTACTCTGGATACCTCTGCGCACAGATCCATGCGGTCCAGCAAAGGCCGGGAGACTCTGCCAAGGTACCTGTGTATCTCCCCTGGAAGACAACGGCACCGGCTGCGGTCCGGATAGTACCCGCACTTGCACGGATTCATGGCCGCCACCAGCTGGAAATGCGCCGGAAAAACATATTTACCGTCTGTACGGCTGATCTGTATTACTCCTTCTTCCATAGGCTGACGCAGAGTCTCCAGTGCCCGGCGGGAAAATTCAGGCAGCTCGTCCAGGAAAAGGATTCCCCTTGTGGCAAGGCTCACCTCTCCCGGCTGAATATATCTCCCTCCTCCTGCCAGAGCATTGGCGGAAATAGTATGATGGGGAGCCCGAAAAGGACGGGTTTTCACCAGTCCTTCTTCTTCCAGCAGGCCGCATGCGCTGTATACCCGGGTAATCTCCAGACTTTCCTGCATGGTAAGACCGGGAAGGATCGTAGGCATACGTCTGGCGATCATGGTTTTCCCCGCTCCCGGGCTTCCGATCATCAGCAGGTTGTGCATGCCTGCCGCCGCGATCTGAGCTGCCCGTTTTGCTCCTTCCTGACCGTTTATCTCCCTGAAATCCACCGGATATATTTTTCCTCCTTCTCTCCAGTCCGGAACAGACTGTGCCCGTTTTCTGCCCTTTTCCGGATAGGTTAAATATTCCAGCAGCTCCTTCAAGGTACCCACACCGGTCACAGCCACTTCCGGAACAGCCGCTCCTTCCCTGGCATTTTCCTCCGGCACCAGGCACCAGGTACATCCCTGATCTCTTGCCAGCATCACGGTCTGAAGGATTCCGTTCACCGGCCTTACCTTCCCGTTAAGTCCCACTTCTCCTGCTATCAGGATCCCTCCTGTATGCTCCGGAGGAATTATACCCATAGCAGTCAGCAGCGACGCTGCTATGGGCAGGTCAAACCTGGTTCCTATTTTCCGGATATGTGCCGGCGACAGATTCACGGTTACTCTCCGGGGCGGAAGCGGAATCCCGATATTGCGCAGCGCCGTCCGTACCCGGTCGGCGGCTTCCCGCACTTCCGGAGCCAGGTCTCCCACCATGCAGAACATGGGCAGGCCGTCGCTGATATCGGCCTCCACCTGTACCGGATATGCCTCCATCCCCAGTACAGCCGCCGACATGACTGAACTAAACATCATTCGCCTTTCTGTGGATTTGTATTTGGAAAATTCTGCGATATGCATTTCAGATCTTAGACAGGGTACAGTATAACATAATTTCGCCCAAGACTCAATCCTGAAAGTATTCCCGAAGGTGATGCAGCGCGTTTTTTTCAATACGGCTGATATAAGAGCGGGAAATCCCCAGCTTCCCGGCGATTTCCCGCTGTGTGTACTCTTTTCCCTGATAGAGGCCGTACCGCATGACAAGCACCTGTCTCTCCCTTTCCGGAAGAATCTGTTCCAGCAGTCGATACAGCTTCTTCGTATCATCTTTCAGCCCGATCTGCTCCAGTGCCGGAGGCTCTCCGCTTTCCATGATATCCAGAAGGCGTATTTCATTTCCTTCTTTATCCGTACCGATAGGCTCATAATAAGAGGATTCTCGCTGCAGTTTCTTTTTTACCCGCATGTACATGAGGATCTCATTCTCCACGCACCGCGCCGCATAAGTGGCCAGTTTACTGGCTTTTTCATGGTCAAAAGTGTCCACAGCCTTGATCAGGCCCACCGTGCCGATGGATATCAGTTCCTCCATATCGTCCTCCGTGGTCTGATACTTTTTGGCAATATGGGCGACCAGACGCAGATTATACTCAATGAGAATCTGACGTGCCTTTTTGTCGCCTTCCTCATGCCTCTGCAAATAGTACTTCTCATCTTCCGCCGTAAGAGGTTTCGGAAAAGTTTTCAAAAAAAGACACCTCAGTGCAGATTTAATACATCTTATGTAAAAAATCCCGCGAAGGTGCCTTTCCATTTTATGATTCTTCCCGGCGCCGCAGCAAATCCATCTGATCCGGCTGTCCGCTCAGCCTGACCCAGAGACTCTGCTTCGGGTGCGGCGCGCTCTCCTGAGGCACGCCGTCCTCATCCCAGATCCCCTCGACCACCGCTTTTACGTCCCGGCCGTCCGGCTTCATGATCTCGATCTTGTCTCCCACCGAGAATTTGTTTCTCTGTTCAATCCGGCATCTGCCGTCCTGATCCACTTCCTGGACAATTCCAAGATAAGTGTATTCCTTGATATAAGTATTGCTGTCATAGATCTGAGCCGCATCATCCGGTTTTCCATAGAAGAAACCGGTGGTAAACCGCCTGTAAGTACAGCCGGCGATCTGTTCCAGATACCATGGCATATTATTCTGATACAGCACCGGATCCTGCGCGTAATCGTCCAGCGCCTTCCGGTAGGTACGCGCCGCTACCGCCACATACAGCGCCGTCTTCATGCGGCCCTCGATCTTCAGGCTGTCAACCCCCGCGCTGATCAGGTCCGGCAGATGGCCGATCATACACAGATCCTTGGAATTAAAAATATAAGTTCCGCGCTCGTTCTCATAAACCGGCATATATTCTCCCGGTCTCGTCTCCTCCACCACCGCGTATTTCCAACGGCATGGGTGGGTACACGCTCCGCGGTTCGCATCCCGCCCGGTGAGAAAATTGCTCAGCAGGCATCTGCCGGAATAGGAGATGCACATGGCGCCGTGGACAAAAGTCTCTATCTCCAGTTCTTCCGGAATTCTGTCTCGGATTTCCCGGATCTCTGCCAGAGACAGCTCCCGTCCGGTCACTACCCGGGTCGCGCCCTGGTCATGCCAGAAACGGAACGTCATATAATTTACATTGTTTGCCTGTGTGGAGATATGAATATCGATCTCCGGACAGACTTCTTTCGCCGCCAGGAACATGCCCGGGTCCGAGATAATCAGCGCGTCCGGGCCGATCTCCTTCAGTTCCCGGAAATACTCCGACGCGCCGTCGATATCCTCGTTGTGAGCCAGAATATTGGCAGTCACATAGACCTTCACACCGCGTTCATGGGCATAGCGGATCCCCTCCGCCATATCTTCCATGGAGAAGTTTTTAGCCTTTGCGCGGAGCCCATAGGCCTCGCCTCCGATATAGACCGCGTCCGCGCCGAACGTCACGGCAGTCTTCAGCACTTCCAGGCTGCTCGCCGGGAGCAGCAGTTCCGGATGTCTCTTCATGTTATTCCTCTTTCTGCGTACGCACACTGACAGTAATACCGTCTCCCAGCGGCAGCACCGATGTCCGAAGCTCCCCGCAGTGAGTCAGTTCATACAAATATTCTCTCATCCGTGCATGAATGGTACGGTTTCTGCGTTCCACCGCAAAGCGGGACTCAATCACATCCCCGTCCTGCAGTACATTATCCGATACCAGTATGCCGTCCCGGGGCAGCAGGCGCAGGATCTCAGGCAGATAACTGATATACTGCCCTTTGGCAGCGTCCATGAATATGAAATCATACGGACCATCCAGCTCCTTCAGCACCTCCATCGCATCTCCCGGCATCAGGGTAATCCTGTCCTCCAGACCGGCCCTTCGGAAATTCTCCCGCGCAATGGGGATTCTTTTTTCATACTTTTCTATCGTCGTAACGGTACATCCTTCCGGAGCATATCTGCACATCAGAATAGCAGAAAAACCCACTGCAGTTCCCACTTCCAGAATCCGCCGGGGCTTCTGCGCTGCCAGAAGGAATCTCAGAAAGTTCTGGGTTTCCCGGCGGATAATCGGCACGTACGCTTTTATGGCCTCTCTCTCGATCTCGTCCAGAATCCCCCGGTTTCCAGAATCCAGAGAATTGATAAACGCTGTTATTCTCTCATCTACAATCATGTCCCGTCCTCGGCCTCTCCGGCCATCACTTCCAGCATCTGCCTTGGCGACATGGAAGTATTCAGTACATAAGTTCCTTCCTGCAGCTTGTCCTCATAGCCTGACAGGATGATCTGAATGCGGAAAATGCCCGCATCTTCGACCAGTCCTTTCCGCTCCATGAGCCGGGCCATCTCGCCGGTGTCCATGCCCTGGCTCAGAGTTACGCTCACATCTCTTCCCGGCTCATCATCCACCGGAGTGTCCAGAACGACCTGATAGCAAAAATTATACGTAAATTCCCCCACCCGGCAGACACCTGCTATCACCAGCAGAAAGACTGCCAGGCGAAACATGAATAGCCCTGCCGAAAGCATCGCTTTCTGCCCGTTCATACCGTATCTCCTATATCATCAGCTCGACCACATTGGTAATCCTTGCATTGATCTCCTGGATCATGCGGCATATCCTGAGTTCGCTTTCCAGATACTCTGCCACCACCGGATTCTTCCGGAATTCTCTGTATTCATCCTCAAAAGCTTCCATACGCTCATACAAGTCTTCCACATCGCTGGTCTGAAGTTCGTAATTCTTCCAGCAGTATTCCCGGATCCGTTCCACCAGCCCGGGCACATCCGCCACTCTCTCTTCTGCTTCTTTAAAGTTCTGATATTCGTCGCTTGCTCTGATGGCATTCACCAGGTCTTCCATGCAGTCTCTTACATTATCCATCGTTATCTCCTATCGTTTATCAGCACTCAGACGCTCAGACCTCCATAATGATCGGAAGAATCATGGGATTTCTCTTCGTCTTTTTCCGAATATAGTCTCCCAGCGCGTCTTTCATTATATTTTTCATCTTTCCCCAGTCTGTAATATGGCGGTCCAGACAATTTTCCACCGCCTCATAGACCACTGCGCGTGCGTGCTCCATCAGATCCTCCGATTCCCGCACATACACAAAGCCGCGGGATACGATATCCGGACCGGACAGCAGCACATTGCTCCCTTTCTCCAGAGTCAGTACAATGATCATAATACCGTCCTCTGCCAGGTGCTGACGGTCACGCATGACGATATTGCCCACATCGCCCACGCCAAGGCCGTCCACAAAGATCGATCCGGTATGCACTTTATCCGCCACTTTCGCGGAACCGGAATCCAGCTCAATCACGTCGCCCGATCGCAGTACAAAAACATTTTCTTTCGGAATCCCCAGCTGCATTGCCAGCGAAGCGTTCGCCTTCAGATGACGGTACTCGCCATGAGCCGGGATCGCATACTTGGGCCGCACCAGAGAATAGATCAGCTTGATCTCTTCCTGACAGGCATGTCCGGATACATGCGCGTCCTGGAATATTACGTTGGCGCCTTTGGCCGAAAGTTCATTGATCACTTTAGACACTGCTTTTTCATTGCCCGGAATCGGATTGGAACTGAATATCACCGTATCTCCCGGCATAATATGCACTTTCCGGTGCAGATTCTGAGCCATACGGGACAGCGCGGCCATAGACTCTCCCTGACTTCCGGTTGTAATCAGCACCGTAGCCTCCGGCGGATAGTTCCCGAGACGCTCGATATCGATCAGCGTATTATCCGGAATCCTGATATATCCCAGCTCAGCGGCCGTAGTGATGACATTGACCATGCTGCGGCCTTCGATCACTACTTTTTTATTGTACTTGTATGCGGAATTGATGATCTGCTGTACACGGTCCACATTAGAAGCGAACGTTGCCACAATGATACGGGAATTGCAGTGTTCCGCGAACAAGGTGTCCATCGTGTGTCCCACCGTTCGCTCAGACATGGTGATTCCCGGGCGCTCCGCGTTGGTACTGTCGCACATGAGAGCCAGCACCCCTTTTTTCCCGATCTCCGCGAACCGCTGCAGATCGATACTGTCTCCGTATACCGGCGTATAATCCACTTTGAAGTCTCCCGTGTGCACTACCGTGCCGGCCGGCGAATAGATGGCCAGCGCGGACGCGTCGGCGATACTGTGATTTGTCTTGATAAATTCCACACGGAACTGCCCCAGATTGATGGACTGACCGTGTTTTACCACCTTGCGTTTGGTGGTTTTCAGCATGTTGTGTTCCTTTAATTTCCCTTCGATCAGCGCAATGGTCAGTTTCGTGGAATATACCGGCACATTGATCTTCTTCAGGACATACGGCAGCGCGCCGATATGATCCTCGTGTCCATGAGTGATCACAAATCCCTTGACTTTGCTCAGATTCTGCTCCAGGTAGCTTACATCCGGAATCACAAGGTCGATCCCCAGCATATCATCTTCCGGGAACGCGAGGCCGCAGTCCACCACAACAATACTGTCTTCGAATTCGAAGGCAGTAATGTTCATACCGATCTGCTCCAGTCCGCCCAGCGGAATGATACGCAGTTTTGAATTGTTCACGTTTTTCAAATAAATACCTCCTGTTGTCTTATTTTTCGATCTCTACATCTTCCAGGAGTTGTTCAAAAATGGTCAGAAGCGCATCCTGCTCCCGCTCGTCTTCCACGATCTCATAGCGGCTCTCGGCCTCTTCATCCTTCGAGCAGTCTTTTAAAATCAGGCATTCTGCGTCTTCCTCCTCAGAATCAGCTACCAGCAGATAATTTTTCCCGTTGAAACGAGTCTGTTCCAGCACATAAAAATCCACTGCGCCGTCCTCTGTCTGAAAAGTCAGCTTCTCCATCTATCTATTCACTCCTGTTTTTCTTTGCGTCCAGATATCCCTGCAGAATAAACACTGCAGCGATCTTATCCAGATATTCTTTACGGTGTTCTCTTCTTACACCGCTTTCCATCAGCGTACGGTTCGCCTCTACAGTCGTCAGGCGTTCGTCCCACATGACAACAGGCAGACCTGTCCGCTTTTTCAGCATTTCTGCAAATGCCAGCGATTTTTCAGCCCTGTCGCCAATGGTATTATTCATATGTTTCGGAAAACCCACTACGATCTCGCCCACTTCATATTCCGTGCAGAGTTCCTGGATCCGTGCAAGCGTTCTGCGCAGCTTGTTCTCTTCTTTCCGGAAAATCGTCTCTACACCCTGGGCAGTCAGAAGAAGCGCATCGCTGACTGCGACTCCCACCGTCACGGAACCGTAGTCCAGCCCCATAATCCTCATCTTCTGATCATTCCTTCACTGTTTTGTCCACATATACACGAAGCAGTTCTTCCACCAGCTCGTCGCGCTCCACCTTCATGATCAGGCTTCTGGCTCCCTTGTGACTGGTGATATACGTCGGATCTCCCGACATGATATAACCCACAATCTGGTTCACCGGATCATACCCCTTCTCGGTCATGGCCTGGTAGACCAGCTGCAGGACATCTCCAACTTTTAATTCCTGGTCGGACTGAATTTTGAAATACTGAGTGTTTTCCAATTTTTTCATAGTCCCACGTCCTCAACTGTAGTATAACACTAGTTTACTATAATCCATGCACAAATTCAATGGAAATTTTCCGACAAAAGTCAGCCCCGGGCCTGTGTTTCCATGATCTTTCCGTACAAAACATCCGGTTCCAGGAACCCTTCCACCTGTATCCGCACCATCCGGTTGGCCAGAGATTCCGTCCCGGGAACCGCGATCCGTACGTACTGCGCCGTGTGGCCGGTCTGCCAGTTTTTGCCCTGAAATACGCATTCTTCTTCCATCAACACTTCCACCGTGCTCCCGATAAGAAGTTCCCGGTATCTCCTGCTGTTCTCTTCCGTCATCTTAAGCAGCACATCGCTGCGTTCATTTTTTACCCGCTCCGGAATCTGACCCGGCATCCGGTCCGCTCTGGTCCCTCTCCTTCTGGAAAATTTGAACACATGCGTCTCATAAAAACAAATCTCTTCTAAAAATTTCACCGTAGTCCGGAATTCTTCTTCTGTTTCCCCCGGAAATCCCACAATCACGTCTGTTGTAAGCGCCGGATGATCAAAATATCTGCGCAGCCGGCCGCAGCAGTCGCGGAACTCGTCCGCCGTATATCTCCGGTTCATCCGTTTCAGGGTCTCGTCACAGCCGCTCTGAAGGGACAGATGAAAATGCGGACAGAGCTTTTCCTCGGCCGCCAGGCCTCTGACAAATTCCTCCGTCATGATCCGGGGCTCCAGAGAACCCAGGCGAATCCTCCGGATCCCTTCAATCTTCGCCACCTCCTGTACTACGGCCAGCAGGCTTGTGCCTTCCAGATCTGTTCCGTAAGAATCCAGATGGATCCCGGTCAGCACCACTTCCTGATAGCCGTTGGCCGCCAGATCACGCACTTCCTGCAGAATATCCTCCATGGATCTGCTCCGCACTCTTCCTCTGGTGTAGGGAATAATACAATAACTGCAGAACTGATTGCATCCGTCCTGAATCTTTACATATGCCCTGGTATGTCCGGCGGTGCGGCTCAGATGCAGTCTCTCATATTCCTTTTCATGCGTCAGATCATGGATATGGGAAGAGATATGCTCCTCCTCCCAGGCGCGCAGAATCTCCGGCAGATTTTCTTTCTCATTATTTCCTATCAGGATATCCACCGCTTTGTCCTGCAGCAGTTCCTGCCCTGCGGCCTGTACGTAGCAGCCTGCGGCCACCACCACCGCATCCGGGTTCCTCTTTCTGGCCCGGTGCAGCATCTGCCGCGATTTACGGTCCGCGATATTGGTCACGCTGCAGGTATTAACGATGTAGATATCTGCCTTTTCCTCAAACGGAACGATCTCGTATCCGTTCCGCTCCAGGATCTCCTGCATAGCTTCTGTTTCATATGCGTTTACCTTGCATCCAAGGTTGTGCAGCGCTGCTTTTTTCATATTCTCCTCCATTTGGAACCTGCGGTCTCCACATGCCATTTTCTGATCCGGAATCGCATTTTCCCATTGACTTTCTTCCCCCAAATCTTATAATATGGTATAGATGAAACAAGCAGGAGGAGGAACGTTCCAATGAAAACCGTTCATATTTCTTTAAATTCCATTGACAAAGTGAAAGCTTTCGTGAATGAAATCACAAAATTCGACAATGACTTCGACCTGGTATCCGGCCGCTATGTAATCGATGCCAAATCTATCATGGGTATTTTCAGCCTGGATCTTTCAAAACCCATCGAGCTGAACATCCATTCTGAAAACAACGCGGACGAGATCCTGGAGGTTCTTGCTCCGTACATTGTCGACTGATCTGGCGTACGACATCTGCCGCCTGCGGCGGACAGAGAATCCTGCAACAGAAAGCAGGATTCTTTTTTATGCCGTGATTCCATACAAAATGTCCTGTCTTCCGGAGAACCGGTATTACCGGATCTCCAGCACCTCATCCCCGGCCAGCGCTTCCGCCACCATCTCATCGATCTTCTCCGCCAGGGCCTTTTCAGATCTGCGGATCTGCTCCACCTTCGGTTTCGTCACCGGATGTTTTGCCACGAACGTGGTACAGCAGTCCTCATAAGGCAGGATCGAGGTCTCGTAAGTCCCGATCTGTTTCGCCACGGTGACAATATCCTCTTTGTCAAAAGCAATCAGCGGGCGGAATACCGGAAGCGTACACACATCATTGGTCGCCGCCAGGCTCGCCACCGTCTGGCTCGCCACCTGTCCGATACTTTCCCCGGTAATCAGGGCCAGGCATCCCGTATCTTTCGCGATCTGCTCCGCGATCCGCATCATATAGCGGCGCATGATGATCGTCAGTTCGTCGTGGGGACACTGGTCGTAAATATACATCTGAATGTCTGTAAAATTGATCACATGGAGACGGATGGGCCCGGTGTACATGGCCACGCGCATGGCCAGATCCACCACCTTCTGTTTCGCCCTCTCGCTGGTATAAGGCGGCGCATGGAAATATACGGCGTCGATACAGACGCCTCTTTTGGCCACCATATATCCTGCCACCGGGCTGTCAATCCCGCCGGACAGCAAAAGCATAGAACGTCCGTTGGTTCCCAGCGGCATCCCGCCCGGTCCCGGGATCACTTCCGAATAGATATAAATCTGGCTTCGCAGTTCGATATACAGCATAATATCCGGATGGTGCACATCCACCGTCAGTCCCGGATAAGCCTCCAGGATGCGGCCCCCTATCTCGGCATTTACTTCCATGGACTCTACAGGGAACTTTTTATTGGCCCTGCGGGTATGGACTTTAAATGTTTTTTCCTGCCCCGCATACATCTCTCCCACATAATGAAGCACATCCTGCGCAAGCGCCTCCAGCCCGTGATCTTCCACGATCACCACCGGACAGATGCTGACGATGCCGAAGACTCTGCGAAGCGCTTCTACAGCTTCTTCATAGTCAAACGCTCCTTCTGCCTCCACATAGATGCGGCCCTGGTCTTTTGTTACCTGGAAATGCCCTTCCACCGGCCGCAATACTTCTTTTATCCTTTTCACCAGCGCGTCTTCAAAAACATATCTGTTCTTTCCCTTCACGCCGATCTCGCCATATTTAATCAAAAAAGCCTGAAACATATATTCCCTCTCCTGTCTATCTGCGCACATAGCGCCGAAGCACCGGCAGAAGTTCCGCAAGCTCCTGCAGGCAGTAATCAATCTCTTCTTCCGTAGTATCAAAGCAAAAGCTGAAGCGCAGCGCGCTCTCCACCCGTTCTTTTTCCAGCCCCATGCAGAGCAGCGTGTGACTGGGCGCCGGTTTATTGGAGGAACACGCGCTTCCCGCGGACACATAGATGCCTTTGTCCTCCAGCGCGTGGAGAAGTACCTCGCTGCGGATCCCCGGAAAACTCGCATTCACAATATGCGGCGCCGTCTCACGTCCCGTTCTTCCATTGATAAAAGCATCCGGCAGTTTCCGGATTCCTTCCGCAAACCGTTCCTTCAGGGTATAGAGCCGTTCCACCTTCTCATCCAGATTCTCATAGCAGGCAGCCGCGGCTTCCGCGATACCGGCGATGCCCGGCACGTTCTCGGTGCCGGAGCGGAGTCCTTTCTGCTGTTCCCCTCCGAACAAGATCGGCTGAATCTTTACCTTTTCGTCCACATACAAAAGTCCGCTTCCCTTGGGACCGTGAATCTTGTGCCCGCTGGCGGACAGGAGATCAATCCCCTCTCTCTTGGGGAAAATCCGGTATTTCCCATAGGCCTGGATTGCGTCCACATGGAAAAAAATCTTTCTTCTCTGTTCTTTCAGAAGCTTTCCGATCTCATCCACCGGCTGCACCGCCCCGGTCTCATTATTTACATACATCACCGATACCAGAATCGTATCATCGCAAAGCGCATTTTCCAGATCCTCCATCCGGATCACGCCGTCCTCCCCTGCCGGAAGATATGTGACGCGAAATCCCTGGCTCTCCAGGTATTTCATGGGGTTGGATACAGAAGCATGCTCCAGGCAGGTGGTGATCAGGTGGCTTCCGTTCCGGCGGTTCGCCATAGCTGTGCCGATCAGGGCCAGATTATTGGACTCGGTCCCTCCGGAAGTAAAATAGATCTCCTTTTCCTGCACCTTCAGGTTCCGGGCAAAAAAAGTCTTTGCTTCCCGGATATATTTTTCGGCCTCCACACCTTTTGTATGCATGGAAGACGGATTCCCAAAATCCGTCCTCATGACTTCCACCATCTTGTCCGTCACCCGCTCCAGGCACCGGGTGGTGGCGGAATTATCCAGATATGCCTGCATGATTAATCCTCCAAATGAAACATCAACACGGAAAGGATACAGATCCCAGCCGTCTCTGTCCGCAAAATTCTTCTTCCAAGAGAAATAGGATGAGCGCCGGCCTCCACGGCGGCCTCCACTTCTGATTTTTCAAAGCCGCCTTCCGGACCGATAAATACGCCTGTCGACCGGCCTTTCTGAATCTTCCCCAATACACTGCGCGCCTCTTCCATCCCTCTGGCGCACTCATACGGGATCAGTCGGAAATCCAGGGCTTTGGCGTCTCTCAGAGCCTCCTCCAGCGTCATGACCGGATCGACCTGAGGAATCACCGACCGTCCGGACTGCTTGGCCGCGCTTTCTGCCACCGCCTGCCATCTCCTGCGCTTCGCCTCCGCTTTTTTTGCGTCCAGCTTCACCACACACCGTTTCAGAGAAACCGGTACGATCCGGGACACTCCCAGCTCTACGGCTTTCTGCACGATCAGTTCCATCTTGTCCCCTTTGGGGAGTCCCTGATACAGTATCAGGCGGGAAGACAGTTCCACATCAAAGGGTTTTCTCTCCAGGATACGTCCCCTGACACATCCTGCTTCCAGCTGCTCCAGTTCACAGATATAGTCCGTCCCCAGCCCGTCGCTGACCGAGATCCTGTCTCCCGGGGACATCCGGAGCACATTGCGGATATGGTTCACATCTCCGCCCAGAATTTCAACATATTCCGGAAAGATCTGTTCCGGCTCTACAAAAAAACGATGCATACTTATCTCCTGTCCCCGCCTTTGCGCGCGGTTACGGCTGCCCACTCGCCCTGATATGTGGTTTCCAGGACTTCAAATCCCGCCTGTTCCAGCGCCTGGGCCACTATTCTTTCTTTGCCTGAGATAATGCCGGAAGTGATATACATGCCTCCGTCTTTCAGAGCCGCGGCGGCAGCCGGCGCCAGGGGAACCAGTATTTCTGCCAGAATATTTGCGACAGCCATATTATATTTTCCATATCCGACCTTTTCCTGTACTTCCCGGTCGTCGATCAGGTTGCCCAGAAGGACTTCATAACTCTCAGAAGATATCCCGTTGACTTCCATATTTTCTTCCGTGGCCGTGATAGCACAGGGATCCAGATCTGTTCCCACCGCATGTTTTGCTCCCAGTTTCAGGGCCGCGATAGACAGGATGCCGCTGCCGGTGCCGATATCCAGGAGCTCGGTATCTCCCGTCAGATATTTTCGGATCTGGCGGATACACAGCTGCGTTGTCTCGTGCATGCCGGTGCCGAAAGCAGTGCCCGGATCGATCTGAATCAAAAGTTTGTCCTGATCCTCAGGCTTTGTTTCTTCCCATGACGGTTTGATCAGAATATCATCCACGTAAAACTGGTGGAAATATTCCTTCCAGTTATTAATCCAGTCTTTATCCTCGGTCTGGGAAGCTTCTATCGTACCGGCCCCCACATCAACGCCCCAGCTGCGGATCTCATCCAGTCCCTGCTGAACCGCGGCAAGCACCGCCGCGTTATCCTGATCCGGCTCCAGATAGAAACTGATCCTTGCCACTCCATCGTCCGCCGGGGCATCCGGAAGAATATCCACAAACATCTGCGCTTTCTCACTGTCAGATAAGGGCACCTTGTCTTCTATCTCGATCCCCTCGATCCCTGCATCCATCATCATGCTGCTGATCAGATCCTCGGCTTCCGACGTGGTCGTCAGCGTATATTTGTTCCATTTCATCGCATATTCCTCCTTTTCTGCCGTCATTACAATACCCGATATCATAACATAAAAAGCGGAGGATTTCAACTGTCCCCCGCTTTTCTGACATTCACGATTTTTCAGCCGCGCAGCCTTCCTGTCCCAGAATAAACCGTACTACTTCCTCCAGCGTATCCACTACGGCGATGGCGCCGGCATTTTGAAGTTCTCCTTCCGGAGCAAATCCCATGGACAGACCCAGACATGGAATTCCGTGCACTGCCGCGCCCTCCACGTCATGCTTCCGGTCTCCCACCATCAGCACTTTCTTCTTCTCTTCTTCTGACAGGCTCATCTGACGCAGAACTTTGGCGATCACCTGATCTTTCGTACGGCAGGATTCGTCCAGGGATCCTCCGCAGATATAATCAAAATATTCCGTCAGCCCGAACATTTTCAGCGTTTCCATCAGATACGGCTCCGCCTTGCAGGTCGCCGTGGCCAGCACTTTCCCCGCCGCCTTCAACTGCTCCAACATCTGCGGCACACCATCAAACATGCGGTTCTGGTGTATGCCGTATTTGCTGAAATACTCTCTGTAATAAATGACCCCCTGCCTGGCCTCTTCCAGAGACAGCCCCGCGATCTCTGTAAAAGAATCAATCAGCGGCGGTCCCACATACAGTTCCAGCCTTTTCGGATCCGTTTCCTCCACTCCCAGTTTAGAGAGCGCATACTGCACACTCTTGGTGATCCCTTCCCGGGAATCCGAAAGAGTGCCATCCACATCAAATAAAATATACTGGTACATCGTTTTATCCTCCTGTCAAAAGGATACCTTCTCCGGTTTCCGTGTGTCAATGGTCCGTTGAACGAACTTTGTCCGGGTGTTCTGTGTCTTTTTGCGCGCGAAGTCGCGTCACGATATAATCCCTCATTTTCTGCACAGCCGGCGCCTGTACAGCCGCATGGAGGCTTGCCAGCACGATCGTCCGTTTCTCGTCCACATCCAGCGGATAAACATCCACCGGGAAATTCAGGCTGCGGATCACAAGCTCCGGCACCAGGCACAGTCCGTATCCGCCCATCACCAGCGCGATGGACGACATATCGTCAATGATATAGCTGTTCCCTCGCACCGGCAGCCCGTATTTTTTCATAAAACTGCTGACGTCCGCGTCACAGCCTTCCATCTGCGTCACGAACTTCTGCGTCCTGAGCTCTTCGATGGTGATATAGCCGGGATTTTTTGTCCTGAATCCTTTCGGCGTCACACAGACAATCCGGTCTTCATATACCGGCTCATATTTTAAGTCTCCCACGCTCAGCGAAGACAAAAATCCCAGATCCACAATCCCGTCTCTCAGCCAGCGGTTCACATCGTCGTAAGTTCCCTGATAGATTTCCACCCGCATATTAGGATATTCCCTCTGAAAATCTTTCAGAAGACCGGGCATCCATTCCACACAGGCGCTGTTGAAAGTACCCAGACGCACAGAACCCTTCTGAAGTCCGTTAAACTGGGCCACTGCCTGCCGCAGATACTCGTCGCTGTTCAGAACATTTTTAATATACGGGAACAATTCTTTCCCATAATTCGTCAGGCTCACGCCCCGTCTGCTCCTCACAAACAAAGGCGACCCCAGCTCTTCTTCCATGGAAGCCACCGCATGGCTGACCGCTGACGGCGTCAGCTGCAGAGTCTGTGCGGCTTTCTGAAAGCTGCCCTGGTCGGCCACAGCCATAAACACCTGGTAAGATAACAATGTCATATAATCACCTGAATATCTTTCATCTTAAACATGAAAATAATGAATTTTACTTATGTATAAAACTATATTAGAATGACATTATAAAGTCAACACCAGATGTTATTTCTTTTGTTGTATAAATGTGTTTGCGATGAAGAACGGAGAGCCCTGGCTCTCCGTTCTTCATATTTTTATGATAATTATATACTGCAGTCACTGCAGAATCAAATTCCTGCCGTCTCCCATAATCCAGTCATAGGCCTGATCCAGCCCCTCCTCTGAAAACGGGAACTCCCTGCTTTTCTTTTTTTCATCCTCTGTATGTTTCAGTGCGAACGGTTCCGGCCAGACAATCACACGAAGCACTGTCTCCGCAGGGGCCTCTTCGGCCCCTCCCGGAATCTCTGCCCTGCCGATCCAGAACCGAAGCCCCCGATCCGAACCGGTAAACACCTCTTTTTTATAAAACGGAAGATGAAACAAATCTATGCGTTCTACCATAAAGACCTCTCCTCTTTCTCTACAAAATCGTATCCTTTATGGTAACCGTTACCCATCCGCCGTCATAATTGAATCCGATCTCCAGGCCTACGGGCGTGTAAAACATGACTCTGGTATCCGGATCGCTCAGGCACTGAAGCAGCTCCTCATCCGAAGCGTTCTCCACAAAATCCACGCTTCCGTTCTGATAAGAATCCCGTGCCCGGAACTGTCTTACCAGCTCTTCGTCCACCGTGGTCATCTCTTCCGGCGGCATCACCTCTCCCGTATCCATCCGGAATGTAATCGCCCTCACTTCCGGAATCGTCGTTCCTTGATCATACAGGCTGTGTTGGACAACCACGCTCAGCGTATCTTCATCCATATAGGTCACATAACTATAACTGGACACCCCGCCATAATAATCCTGATAGGAATCCCGATACTTGCATGCCAGATCCCGGATCCCTGCATTCACCGCATCATATTTTCCGGTATCGTCTCCTGACACCACCGGATATACGCAGTCATAGGTACATCCGTTGTCCGGGTCATCCGGATACAGGGACTCCGACTGCCAGATTACCTGATAGCTGCAGTCCAGGGAAGTGGCGTCTGTGATCTCCTGATAGAATTCGTCGTCTGCATCAGGCACATACGGTTCATAACTGCCATATCCGTCATAATAGTCTTCACCGCCATTATAATAATCATAATACCGGTCAAAACCATCGATAACGCTCCTGTCCACGCTGTCCGTCATAATATTTCCGAATGCAAGCGCTCCCACAAAAACCAAAATCATCACTATAGCCAGGATACCCGCTATAATACCGATACAGGCAAGCGCCTTTCCTGCCGACCCGCTCCTCCTGTCTCTGGGAGGCTTTCTATCCGCTCTTTTTCCGGAAATGTCTTTCGCGCCTCTCTTAGTGTACCCACAGCTCTGACACACCCCATTATGCATCACTGCACCGCACTTGGGACAAAAGCCGAACTCTCCCTGTTCCTCCATACCTGTCTCCTCCTGAATAGCCGGTCTATGTATTTCGTCAATGATACTTATTTAGCGTACCACAAAAAGGCTTTTTCTTCAACCGTCAGCTTGAGCCGAATAGAATCCGCGGATTTTCTTTCCTTGACTGCACAAAATATTTTTGCTACGCTGACCGTATCAAAAACTTACAAACGCCCTAAAAACACAAACATTAACAGGAGGAGGAATTATACATATGAAATGTTTTCTCACCAGCAGCCCCATGCTCTCAGATACAGAAGAGCTTAATCCGGCAAACGGCTTTATCGACAAACTTAAAAGCAGTCTGCCGGACCGCTGCAATGCACTCTTTGTCAGCTCCGATCCGGACGATTATATACACATGGACCGGTTTGCAGGATCTGTAAAAGCAGCTTTTGAAACAGCCGGTTTTCCATTCAGCGGTTTTACCGTTCTTGACCGCCGGAATCAGGGATCTGCCAAAAACCTGGTAGATCATGCCGATTTTATCATCCTTGCGGGCGGCCATGTCCCGACACAGAACAAGTTTTTTGCACAAATTTCCTTACGTGATCTTCTGCGCTCTTATGACAAAATCGTCATGGGCATCAGCGCCGGATCCATGAACAGCGCCGATGTGGTCTACGCGCAGCCGGAGCTGGAAGGGGAAGCAATCGACGCCGGTTATCAGAGATTTCTCGCCGGCCTTGATCTGACAAAAACGATGATCCTTCCTCATTATCAGATGATAAAAGACAACATCCTTGACGGAATGCGGATCATAGAAGACATCACATATCCCGACAGCCAGGGCAGGAAATTCTACGCGCTGACAGACGGCAGTTATCTCTATATTGATAACGGGCAGGAAGAGATCTGCGGGGAAGCATATCTGATCGCCGATGGAAAGACCGCCCAAATATCCGCTTTGGGCGAGACTGCTGCAATCTGATACTTCTTATTCATCGTTGAGGGAAACACTGTCCACATTGTAAATTCCGCTGTCTACGCTATGCAGATGCTTCAGCAGGAGATGACCGGAGAAGCAGAGCGCACTGGCCTGACCTCAGAAGATGATGTTATGGAACTTGTCAAAGAATTAAGAAATTTTAAATACATGACCTGCACAAAGACAGCAGACCGAGAGTAAAAAGCTCCCGAATTGCTGTCTTTGACCTCCAGTGCCGACCGGCTCTCTTCCTGGGAATAGATCTCCGCCATATACGGATTCTGCTCAAATACCTCCTTAAGCTTTCCCTTTTGCGGTGATAAAATACAGGCTTCTGTCATCTGCCAGCATAATGTCGATCACACGTGCGGCAGGCCTTCCTTCTCCGTCAACGGTGGCGATCACCGCCGAATGGATTTCGTCTTTCAGTCACCGCATTAGTTCGCAGTCTCATACTGGCTTTTTACGATGGGGTTATTCATAGCTCCTTCTTTTACAGCCATATTATCCTCAAATACGGCGGTTCCATGGATGCGGATCCATGCATAGGAAGGATCCGATACACACACCTCGATCTCCGGATTTGCCTGTAAAAGTTCAACTGCTTTACTCATGTGATGCTCTCTCCTTTTCCCGTTGTAACATTTACAGTTTCATCTTTCATTCTTAAATCATCACATTTTCATTGTAATATCAATAGTTACATTAACTATTTTTAAAACCGGCTGATTCTGCATTGCAGAGCCAACCGGCTATATATTTTTAATTATCTTTTTGATTTTTGAAAGCATAGCGTATCATGCTGACTCCCAGCGCCAGTATGAGAACACAGACGACCATTCCTGTGACCGCGTTCATCCGGTTCGCGTCCAGGCCTCCATTCCCCTGAAACGAGGCCAGCATGGTCGCCTGAAGCGTCAGCATGGAGACCAGTGCGTCCGCCGTTCCGATATTCCGGATCGCGATCAGGACCGGAGACCGTGTCTTTCTGACCTTGACCATGTTGGCCACAGCCATTATGATCTTATAAAACGTGTATGTGGCTATGGATATCACCACAACCTCTGAATATCTTTTGGCCGTATCCTGGGCAATCGTCAGCAGGATCACTCCAGTCAGGGCAAAATTCAGCGCCAGGAGCAGGATCCCGGCTGCCATAGGCAGTATTCTTTTTTCAGCCTGTACGATGGATAATATGGCGACAATTATGGTCCCCATATAGGCAACCGGACGATTCGGGTCTATTTTTTCCATTTTTTAGGCCTTTCCTGTTTTTAAGTCTCTCTGCCTCACCGGCGCAGATTCACTCGCTGGCGGAATCTGCGGCTTTTACCTTCTGTACGGCCGCCTCCACGGCTGCCACGTCTCCCAGGATACCCAGGCAGGTCATATGCTGCGGACAGCTTCCCATGATCTCAAAGACTTCCACGTCCGACGCTTTCTGCGCCACGTCGCTGGCAAAAATCATATCGCATACGCTGCCCTGCACAAGCGCCAGCGCCGCATTCTGGCGGAACAATTCTTCCAGATTGTCTTTCCGCGCCCTCCTGCCTATGATTTCCTTTGTCCCCGGCGATACGGTTTTCATAATTCTGATCTTTACTGCCACTGCCTATACCCCCTCTGTTTCTTTTTCATTCTTTAAAATTTATATTTACAGGAATACCCTGCAAGCATCTCAGTCCTGCAGGGCACTAACTGTATATAATAATAAATGTTTTATATTTTTTTGTCAACGAATGATCAATTTCCTTTTTTTATAAAATAAGATTTTCTCAGTTAAAATTTCTATACCCCTTGAAAACACTGGTGTTTCCAGCGTTTTCGCCGCCTCGGTTTGGCCCTTTTCCCTCATTTTTTCCCTTGCGAGAAGAAATGAGGGAAACTTTTTTCAGGCCGTCCCTACAACCTTATCCAGCAGCCTTGCGGAAGTTCGCTTGGCCTCTCTGGTGGCGTGGGCGTAAATGTTCATCGTGGTACTTACATCAGAATGTCCCAGCAGCTCCTGCACATCCTTGGGTGCTGCCCCGTGAGAGAGAAGGTTGGTCGTATATGTATGCCTCAACAGATGGAAATGAAAATCATCCATATCCCCGATTTTCTTTCGGGAGTATCGGCATACGCTGCTGACCGTTGCCGGGGCTTCATAAGCTCCATCGGGCCGCAGGCAGACGAAGGAAACCTGGGTGTAATCTTCCGGGGGTGTCTCTGTCCGGGGCAAGGAATAGACCTCGTAGTAGGTGCGGTTCTTTTCCTTGACGATGCGATAGTAGTTTTGGGAGTACAACGGCCCGTATTTTATGCTGTTCAGCATTTGCTCCTTTTTGGCTTCCCGCAGGATGGCCGCCAGAGTGTCGCAGAAATCCACAGTACGGATTTTTTTGCGCTTGGTGGGGCCGATCTGCGTTTTCTTCCTTACAGAGTCATATCGCATACTCCGGCGAATGGTGAGGCACTGTTCTTTCAAGTCGATGTCCTGCCAAGTCAGCCCGCATACCTCGCCGATACGAAGCCCGGCGAAATAGGCGATCTGGATAGGCAGTAACGCGG
>ERZ1643249.124-NODE-124-length-102925-cov-6.775717_pt1 | contig 102925 bp, 111 predicted proteins | sample MGYA00579263_ERZ1643249 | MGnify/ENA primary metagenome ERZ1643249 (study PRJEB29033, sample SAMEA4952264) | chicken gut metagenome | biome: Broiler Chicken; feature: Gastrointestinal Tract; material: Caecum | place: Ireland | collected 2018 | study: Broiler...
CTCGAACCTATGACCCCCTGCTTGTAAGGCAGGTGCTCTAACCAACTGAGCTAAACTCCCAAGCGAGTTATAATATACCACACCCAAAAACGCTTGTCAACAAATTTAGCAAAAAATGAATAAAAACTTTCAAAAAGCTAAAATTAATGTAGGAGGTTTTTATGAAACATTTATCAAAAATTTTAACAGGAGTTATGCTCGTTTGTTGCGCAATTGTCTTTGCAGCTTGTGGTGGCGGACAAAAAACGCTTTTTGTTAGTGATTTTACAAATGGAAACAACGACCTTTTTAGAAACTACGGAAGCGTAACCGACAACGACAACGGAACAATAACTTTAAACAAATCAACAGATGCAGACAATGGACCAATGACTTACTTTGGCGAAGAGGACAGAAACTTTGAGTGGGTTGAAAATGGTTACACAGCGTCAATAACATTCAAAATTGATGGCGCAGCAATGACAACAGGCCAAGGGTTTACATGGACGGTTTCAATCAACGATGAAAACAAGGAATTTGTTGACGAAAGAAACATGTATTTCAGAAAGTATGACGAAGGCGTTAAAGTTGGTTATGTTTACAATGGTTCAAACGATGCAATCAACGCTGATGCAACTTCAAACGAAGGTTCCGTTCTGATTCCAGATGGTTGGTATACGGCTAATTACACTTTCTATGACGACAACAACGTAATCAAACTTGATATGAGCCTTGTAAACGAAGCTGGAACAACCGTTTTCACTGTTAAAGACGCAAAATTAAGCGACGAAAACGACGACCCAATCACCCTTGACACGTTTAGCGGAATTAGATATGGCTGGGTTTCATGGATGACAATTTCAAACCTTGAAGTTAGAGAAGTTAAAGTTTATCAATAAAAATTAAACAAATTAAAGAAAAAAGCCAAATAATTTGGCTTTTTTTAATTTACTTTTGATTTTTCAAGGAAATCATCTTCTCTGTTAAAGTTTGCATATTCGGAAATGTAGGCCTTTCTTGCTTCAATGTTGTCGCCCATCAAGGTTGTAACCATCTTTTCCGCCTCGGCGGCGTCATCAATTGTAACGCGAATTAAATTTCTGTGTTTTGGGTCCATTGTCGTTTCCCAAAGCTGTTCTGGGTTCATCTCGCCAAGCCCCTTGTATCTTTGAATTTGATATCCCTTGCCAACGCGTGCAATTGCGTCTTGAAGTTCGTTGTCTGAATAGACATATTCTGTTACATCTTTTTTATAAACCTTATAAAGCGGCGGAAGGCCGATGTAAACATCGCCGTCATAAATTAGCCCACGCATATACCTGAAGAAGAAGGTCAACAAAATTGCCCTAATGTGCGCGCCGTCTTGGTCAGCATCGGAAAGGATTATAACCTTTTTATATCTCAAGTTGTCCAAGTTAAAATCTTCGCCAACCCCAGTTTCAAGCGCAGAGATGATTGTTCTAATCTCCTCATTTGCCAAAACTTGGTCAAGGCGCTTTTTCTCCGCGTTGAGCGGCTTTCCCTTAAGCGGCAAAATTGCTTGGAAGGTTCTGTCCCTTCCCTGCTTTGCGCTTCCGCCAGCAGAATCTCCCTCAACGATGAAAAGTTCGCTTATCTCGGGTTTTCTGCTTGTGCAAGCGGAAAGCTTTCCAACAAGGTTATATTTGTCAACGCTGTTTTTTTGCCTTGCAAGGTCTTTTGCCTTTCGCTGGGCTTCTCTAACTTTTGCTGCCCCTTTTGCCTTATTGAAGACAATTTCGGCAATTTCCATCTTGTTTTTTTGTTCGAAATATTTAAAAAGTTCGTTGTAAACAATGTTTTCAACTTCCGGCCTAATTTCAGGGTTTCCAAGTTTTGTTTTGGTTTGCCCCTCAAATTGAATGTTTCCCATCTTAATTGAAAGAATTGCAGTAATTCCCTCTCTGAAATCTTCTCCAATTAAGTTTTGCTCCTTTTCTTTAAGCCAGCCCTGCTGCCTTGCAAGTTCGTTCATAAGGCGTGTCAGCGCAGATTTAAAACCCGTTTCGTGCGTTCCCCCCTCAGAGGTTGGAATGTTGTTAACATATGAAAACATGTTTTCAGTGTAGGTGTCGGTGTGTTGAATTGAAAGTTCAAGCTTAACAAGTTTGCTTTCGCCGGATATGAAAATTGGTTCTTTATAAAGCGCGGTTTTTCCCTCATTCAAGTAAAGCGCGAAATCTTTAAGGCCGCCCTCATAGGCAAAAAGCTGTTTTTGCCCGGTTCTTTCGTCAACAAAATCAATGTAGACGCCCTTGTTTAAAAAAGCAAGTTCTTTAAGCCTTTTTGAAATTGTTTCAGCGTTGAAAACTGTTGTTTCAAAAACGCGCTTGTCCGGAAGAAAAGTAACCTTTGTTCCCGTTTTGTTCGTGTCGCCAATTTCCATAAGAGGCGCAACGGGAACGCCGCTTTTAATTTTTCCGTTCTCGCCAACCCTGCTTTCGAATTCCATGAAATAGCGCTTTTTGTTTTTGCAAACCCAAACTTTGATCCATTCGCTTAGCGCATTTGTAACAGATGCACCAACGCCATGAAGACCGCCAGAATAGCCGTAGTTGTCGCTGTTAAATTTCCCGCCGGCGTGAAGCTGGGTGAAAACAACTTCAACACCAGATTTTTTTAACGTTGGATGAAGGTCAACAGGAATTCCCCTTCCGTTGTCCTCAACGCTTGCGCTTCCGTCCTTGTGAAGCGTTATTGAAATTCTGTTGCCATAGCCGTTTGAAACTTCGTCGATGGCGTTGTCAACAATTTCCCAAAGAATGTGGTGAAGCCCTTTTACGCCAGTTGTTCCAATATACATTCCAGGCCTGAGCCTAACCGCGTCAAGCCCCTCTAAAACAACAATATCCTTTGAATCATAGGATTTACTCATAATTTTCCTTCTTTTAATTTATTGCCAAAATAAAATTAGATAATTGCTCATCTCTAAATAATTTACCACAAAACGCTTAAAAAATCAATTATTTGAAAAAATATTGCTAAAAAAACGCAAATTAATATTTTAATAAAAAAACAAAGCCCTATTCAAGGCTTTGTGAATTTAATTGTTGTGTTTGTTTTTGCGAGGTAACAGAAATCAAATTTTCTGGGTTTAAAGCTTGAAGATTCTCTGGAACAAAGAGGCCGTCCTTTCTAATTAGAGCGTCATCAATCCAAATTTCTCCTCCGCCATATTCCTTCCTTTGAATTTGAACTAAATCCCAATGGATTGCAGACCTGTTTCCGTTATCACATCTTTCATAAGCATTCCCCGGAGTGAAGTGAATTGAGCCGGAAATTTTTTCATCGTATAAAATATTGTTGTATGGATTTAAAATTAAAGGATTTACGCCAAACGAAAATTCTCCAATATATCTCGCGCCTTCATCGGTGTCCAAAACCTCGTTCAATTCTTTCGTATGATTTGAAAATGCATTGACAATTTTTCCATCTTTAAATTCAAAGTAAACATTTTCGTGGGTAATTCCGTTTTGCCTGCTTGGAATATTATATGTTATGTAGCCATTTACGCTATCTCTAACAGGAACTGTGTAAATCTCACCATCGGGCATGTTTCTTTCTCCAAAAGATTTGATCGCAGAAAAGCCTTCAATGCTAAATTCCAAATCAGTGTTTGGCGCAACAATTCTAACTCTTTTTCCCTTTTTCAAAAGAAAAACCAAATTGTTCATCGCTTTAGACATTTTGCTATAATCAAGCAAACATGAATTTATATAAGTTTCATAAAGCTCTTTATTCTCTTCTTTGTTTGGAACCTTTGTTAAAACCCACCTCTTTTTCAGTCTATGGTTTTGATGAACCTCAACCATATACCTATTAAAAGCTTTAGCCTGTTTCTCATTTAAGGCCGTTTTAGATTCCGTTCTGAGAATGCATGTCGCATCTGCTTTTTTATACCAGCCAATTTCTCTTTGTATGATTTCTTCAAGGCCTTTGTCATCAACATTTTGCCAAAAATCATCAAACTGTTTCATTGTTAAAAACTCAGAAATTACATTAATTCCCCTAACCTTGCAATATTCAATAACATATTGCCCAAGTTCAAATTGATCTTCTCCTCTAACTTGCACAATAAGTGTCTCGCCAGATTTTACAGCAAGCGATGTATCTACCAAATTTTTTGCAATTTTTTTAAGCCTTAAATCCATTTTTAACCTCCAATAACGTTTATTATAGCAGCAAAGGAAAGGTTTGTCAATAGACAAAAAAAACAGCGAAAATCCGCTGTTTTAAACTAATTCAATTCTTGCCATTTCGGCGTTGTCGCCACGCCTTGCGCCAAGTTTAATAATTCTTGTGTATCCGCCTTTTTGGCCAAGTTCCTTTGCGCGCTCTGCATATCTTGGAGCGTAAACATTGAAGATTTTTTCAATCAATGGATGGTTGACATCTTCTGTTTTAGCGCGGAATGCAGCTTTGCTTTCCTTCTCGCCTTTCTGCTCTTGAAGGTCATAAAGGAAGCTCATAATTTTTCTTCTAGCATTCAATTTCTTTGGGCCGTCATTTATGAATTCTTGCTTAGATTCAACGCCCCTCTCGTTTTTAACAGATTTAACAACCTTAACTGTATCCTCATAGGAATTGATTGCAAGAGTTAAAATCTTTTCTGCCATAGAACGAGTTGATTTTGCGCGCTCTAATGTTGTTTCAAGCTTTTCATTCCAAAGAAGACTAGAAACTTGATTTCTGATTATTGCAAGTCGCTCTTTTGTTGGTCTTCCCAATTTACTATTTGCCATTTGTTTCTCCTTTTAATCGTCTGACTCTTTAAATGAGAGCCCATATTCGTTTAATTTTTCAAGAACTTCGTCAATTGATTTAAGACCCAAGTTTCTAACTTTTAACATATCTTCTCTTGTCTTTTGGGTTAAATCTTCAACTGTGTTGATGTTTGCCCTTTTAAGGCAGTTGTAAGAGCGAACAGAAAGTTCCATTTCCTCAATTGGCATGTCCAAAATTTTTGTTTTGCTTTCTTCTTCTGTTGAAACAAGAATGTTCATCTTTCCCATTGCTTCGCAAAGATCAACAAAAATTGAAATGTGGTCTTGCAAAATTTTTCCAGACAAGCTAACGATGTCTCTTGCAGAAGTTGTTCCGTTTGTTTCAACCTCTAAAACAAGCTTGTCGAAATCTATGCTTTGTCCAACACGAGTTGGTTCAACGCTGTAGCTGCACTTTTTAACAGGTGAATATAGCGAATCAATTGCAATAAATTCTGGATTGTCAACGATTTCTTTGTTCCTAACATTTGGAACATAGCCTCTTCCCTTTCCAACCATAACTTCCAGTTCGAATGGGCAACCTTCTTCAACGCTGCAAATATGAAGATCTGGGTTTAAAATTTCAACATCGCTGTTAGGAGCAAAATCTCTCGCAGTGATTTCTCCGCCCTTTGAGGTTTTAATTCTCAAAATTGTTCTAAAATCTCTGTCTGGATTTGCAACTTTAACAGCAAGCCCTTTGATGTTTAAAACGATGTCAACAACATCTTCATAAACACCAGGGACTGTTGAGAACTCATGGAGAACGCCTGGAATTCTAATTGCAATTCCTGCTGCGCCTGGAAGCGAAGAAAGAAGTGTTCTTCTAAGCGCATTGCCAAGGGTAATTCCAAAGCCCTTTTCCAAAGGCTCAACTGTAAACCTTGCAAAATTTCCGTTCTCAGTTTCTTCACATGTGATTTTTGGTTTTTCAATTTCCATCAACATAAACTTTTTCTCCTTCTATTATCTAGAATACAACTCAATGATGAGGTGTTCTTTAATGTTAAGGTCAATGTCCTCTCTTGAAGGATTTGCAAGAATTTTTCCCTCAAGCTTTTCAGAATTAAATTCAAGCCATTTTGGCATTATAATTTTCATTCCTTTAAGGTCTTTAAACATTTGCAAGTCTTTTTTGTTCTCTTTAATTGCTATAACATCGCCTGGTTTAACAATGTAAGAAGGAACATTAACGCGTTTTCCGTTGACTGTTATGTGGCCGTGGTTAACAATTTGACGGCACTCCGATCTTGAAGCTCCAATTCCCATTCTGTAAACAACGTTGTCAAGCCTTCTTTCAATTAAGGAAAGCATGTTCTCACCAGTAACGCCTTTCATGCGCTCTGCTTCCTCATAATATTTTCTGAACTGCTTTTCCAAAATTCCATAGGCTCTTTTAACTTTTTGTTTCTCACGAAGTTGAAGCCCATATTCTGTAACTCTTTTTCTTGCTGCTCCGTGTTGGCCAGGAAGCGACTGTCTTCTTTCAAAAGCGCATTTTTTGCTTGTGCATCTGTCGCCTTTTAAAAAGAGTTTGCAACCTTCACGCCTACATTGACGGCAGCTTGGTCCTATTAATTTTGCCATTTTTTAACTCCTCTTAAACTCTTCTAATTTTTGGTGGACGGCATCCGTTGTGTGCAATCGGTGAAAGATCTTTAATTAGTGTAACGCCAATATCGCAATTTTGAAGTGAACGGATTGCTGCCTCGCGGCCATTTCCTGGGCCTTTAACGTAAACTTCAACAGTTTTAATTCCATATTCCTTTGCAACTTTTGCTGCTTCTTCAACAGATGATTGAGCTGCAAAAGGAGTGCTCTTTTTAGAGCCTCTAAAGCCAAGCTTTCCTGCGCTTGACCATGAAAGAACATTCCCAGCCATGTCTGTGAACGTTACCATTGTGTTATTGAAAGAAGATTTAATGTGAACTTGACCCTTGTCAATGCTTTGAGTAATCTTTTTCTTCTTTGTTTTAGTTGGTTTTCCTGCCATCATCTTCCTCCTTATTTACCTTTCTTACTGCTTCCTGCAACAGCTGTTCTTGGGCCCTTGCGTGTTCTGCAGTTTGTTCTTGTGTTTTGACCTCTAACTGGAAGGCCTTTTCTGTGTCTAACTCCTCGATAGCAGCCAATTTCTGAAAGGCGTTTAATGTTCATGGAAACTTCTTTTCTTAAATCACCTTCAACAGAATAGTGCTTTTCAATGTAGTTACGAAGAGTTGCAACATCATTTTCATCAAGGTCTTTAACCCTTGTGTCTGGATTGATGTTTGTTGCTTGTAAAATCTTGTCAGCAGTTGTTCTGCCAATTCCATAGATGTAGGTTAAGCCAATTTCAATTCGCTTGTCCTTTGGTAAATCTACGCCAGCAATTCTTGCCATTTTTTCATTCTCCTAATTTAGTTTTTGATTTGATATATAAATAACGGGTGTGAGTTGCAAATTTCTTTGCACAGCCGCCTCACAAAAAGGGCAACGCCCCTGCCCGAGATTTTTTAAATTAACCTTGTGTTTGTTTGTGGCTCTTGTCCTTAGAACAAATAACCATAACTTTTCCTTCTCTTTTAATAACCTTGCACTTGTCGCACATTGGTTTAACAGATGGTCTAACTTTCATTTTTTTCCTTCCTCTCTTTTTCTTACATTTTTCCGCGCCATGTGATTCTTCCTTTCGTAAGATCATATGGGCTCATTTCAATTTTTACCTTGTCACCTTCAAGAATTTTTATATAGTGCATTCTAAGGCGACCGGAAATGTATGCAGTTATAACGTGGCCATTGGACAATTTAACCAAGAATGTTGTGTTTGGCAACACCTCAATAACCTCACCCTCAAATTCTATCACATCTTCCTTCGACATACAATCTCCTTTAACAAATTTTTTCAAATTTTTTTAAAATTTTTTTAATTACCCCGTCGTTTACCTTGGATTTGTCCTCAAAAGTTCCCTCAAGTTCTGTTGCAACTTCGCCAAGCGAAGAAATATGCTTAATTTTCTTTCTTTTCGGCTTGGAAATTGTTCTGTATTTTCCATCAATCAGGTTAACGTAATTCTCATCTAAGATTTCACTAATTAAGTAAATTGTTCCCTGATCTCTTCCCGCCTTTGACTCAACAACTTCAAATCTTCTAAATTTCATATCTGCCTCATTAAAGTGTTAGAATTTCAATTCTATCATCTAGGATTAAAACTGTGTTTTCATAGTGGGCCGATGGCAATAAGTCCTGAGTAATTGTTGTCCAGCCGTCTTCCAAGATAAAAATTCTTCGCGTTCCCATGTTAATCATTGGTTCAATTGCAAGACACGTGTTTGCTTGAACAATTGGCCCATCCGACTCCTTTCCATAATTTGGAACGCTTGGGTTTAGGTGGAGTTTTTCTCCAATTCCATGCCCCGTCATCTCTCTAACCACGCCATATCCAAAACTTTCAGCATATTTTTGAATTGCGCTTGAAACTTTTCCAAGTTTCTCTCCGGCCTTAAGAAATTTAATTCCCTCAAAAAAACTTTGCTTTGTAACGTCAATAAGCTTTTGTTTTTCTTCGGAAATTTTTCCAACAGGAAATGTTCTAGCTGCATCTCCATGAAATCCCTTATATTCAACGCCAATGTCAATGCTGACAATGTCTCCTTCTTTAAGTTTGCGTTGGGAAGGAATTCCATGGACAACAACTTCATTAACAGAGATGCAAGTTGATTTTGGAAAGCCGTTATAGCCTTTAAAGCAAGGCTTTCCGCCATGATTTATTATATACTCTGAAATTAAATTGTCAAGAGAATTGGTTGTAACACCAGGTTTAACAAGCGTTTCAGCGTACAACAATGCATTTTTTGTAATCTCCCCAGCCTTTTTCATAAGAACAATCTGCGCTGGCGACAACTGTTTCATCTCTTCTCCTTCTATTTTTTTGCAAAAGGAAGAATAATCTCCCTAACTGCTTTGTAAGTTTCTTCTGGCGTTTCCGCACTGAAAACCGTTGAAAGAATTTTTTTCTTCTTATAAAACTCAATAAGAGGTTCGCTTTGGCTTAAATAGGTTTCAATTCTTTTTCTAACAACTTCCAATTTGTCGTCATCTCTTTGAATTAATTTTGCGCCGCAACTCTCGCAATTTTCAAAATATTTTTCCGCAATGCTGTAAATCTTTCCACAATTTGGACAAATTCGCCTGGTCAATGCACGCCTTTCAACTTCATTGATGCTAACATCAATGTGAACAACAACGTCAATATCTGCAAATTTAACAAGCTTTTCCGCCTGCTCAATTGTCCTTGGAAAGCCGTCTAAAATATAACCTTTCTTGCAGTCTGGAAGACTAAGACGTTCTTTAACAAGAGAAATAACAATTTCATCTGGAACAAGCTTTCCCTCATCAATATAAGTTTTTGCAACTTTTCCAAGCTCTGTTCCACGAGAAATATGTTCCCTTAAAATGTCTCCTGTTGAAATTTGAGGAATTCCAAACTCTTTGCTAATTAATTTCGCTTGAGTTCCTTTCCCACTCCCTGGCGCTCCAAAAAGAATAATGTTCATATACTTTCCTCCTTTTTAGCCTATTTTAAGAAGCCTCTGTAGTTCCTCATTAATAGTTGTGCATCAAGTTGTTTATCAAACTCCAAGGCAACAGAAACAATAATCAAAAGTCCTGTCGCGCTGAACGCATTAACTAAAATTGAGTCTCCCCCAATTCCTTTGAATATCAAATTTGGAACAAGCGCAATGAACGCCAAGAAAATTGCACCAAATAGGATAACTCTGTTTGAAATCTTTTTTAAATAATCTGATGTTGGTTTTCCTGGTCTAACGCCTGGAATGAAACCGCCGTTTTGTTGAATCTGCTTGCTGATATCATCAGGATTGAATGTGATCTGCGCATAGAAATATGAGAAGAACAAAATCAAAAGTGAAGAAACAACAATGTATGGCCAAGAGCCGCTTCCCATCCACGTGTTATACCAAGCCATAGCCGAAGAATTTGGAGCAAAAATGCTCATAATAAGCTGTGGGAAGGTCAAGATTGCACTTGCAAAGATAATTGGCATAACGCCGGAAGCGTTAACTCTAATTGGAATGTTTGTGCTTTGACCGCCATAAACTTTTCTTCCTCTAATTTGCTTTGCATACTGAACTGGAACTTTTCTCTCAGCAAGGTCAACAAAGACAATTAATGCAAAGATTAAAATAACCGCTGCTAGGAAAATTAAAAGTGTCCAAAGGCCATTTAAATCTCCTGCTGCAATGGATTCAATGTTAGCCAAAATTGCCATGCCAGCAGAACTTAAAATACCAACAAAAATTAAAAGTGAAAGTCCGTTTCCTATTCCAAGCTCAGTAATTCTCTCTCCAAGCCAAACAGTGAACATTCCGCCTGCTACTAGAACAACAACAACAATCATAGCCGTCAACCATTGAGGCGAACCGCTCCAAAGCATTCCAGCCTCAATTGTGTCTCCAAAGCCAACGACAATTCCAATTGCTTGGGCAACAGAAAGAATTAAAGCAGCCCATCTCGTATATTTGGAAAGCTTTTTCCTTCCCTCTTCGCCTTCTTTTGAAAGCCTTTGCCAACTTGGAATTGCAATTGCAAGCAATTGAATTATGATTGACGCACTGATATAAGGCGAAACACCAAGCGCAAGGAAAGCACCATTTGCAAGAGAACCACCGTTAAGTGAACTCAAAAGTGCAAGGAAACTGTTGTCCGTTGCAATTGTTGAGAATGTTTCGGTGTTGATTCCTGGAATTGGAAGCCAACATCCAACTCTGTAAACTAAAAGCAAAAGAAGCGTTATAATTATTTTAACGCGAACTTCTTTTGTTTTCATACACTGTGCAATTTTTCTAAACATTTACCACCTCTGCTTTTCCGCCAGCTTTCTCAATTTTTTCTTTTGCGGATGCAGAGAATTTTTGTGCTTTAACAACAAGTGGTTTTGTTAATTCTCCGTTGCCTAAAACTTTGAGACCATATGGCATAATTTTTCCAATAACTCTGTTTTCATATAACAATTCTTGAGTTATTTCTGTATTAGCATCAAATTTCTCAAGGTCTCCAACGTTGACAATTGAAAACTCCTTGTCAAAATTAGCGTTGTTGAACCCGCGGATTTTCATCCTTCTAATAAGTGGAAGTTGGCCGCCTTCAAAACCTGGGCGAACTCCTCCGCCACTTCTAGCGTTTTGACCCTTGTGACCCTTTCCGCTTGTTTTGCCAAGGCCGCTTCCAATTCCTCTTCCAAGCCTCTTTTCTTTAAAGCGAGAATTTGGCGCAGGTTGTAAATTTTGAATATACATTTTCCCCTCCTTAAACTTCCTCAACAACAACTAGGTGTTTAACATGGAATAAACTTCCGCGAATGCTAGCGTTGTCTGGAAGAAGTTTTGTTTGGTTTAATTTAGTAAGCCCCAAAGCTTCCAAAATTTTAGCTTGTTTTTTGTTGTAGCCAATGGCGCTTCTAACATATGTTACTTTTAACATCTTTTTCTTTTCTGCCATAATATCACCTCTTATAGCTCATCAACAGATTTCCCGCGAGCAAGTGCAACCTCTTCCTTTGTTCTAAGGCTCATAAGAGCTCTTAAAGTTGCCTTAACACAGTTAATCTTATTTGTTGAACCATGAATTTTAGTAACGATATCTTTAATTCCAGCAAGTTCCAAAACAGCACGCGCACTTCCGCCTGCGATAACACCGGAACCTTCCTTTGCAGGAAGCATTAAAACAGTGCTTGTGCCATATTTTCCAACAACATCGTGTGGAATAGTTCCGTTAATAACGTTAATCTTTTTCATGTTGTTTTTAGCTTGAAGAGTTGCCTTGTCAATTGCAGAAGGAACTTCTTTTGCTTTGCCTGTTCCAATTCCAACAGTTCCTTTCCTGTCGCCAACAACAACAACTGCGCTAAAACGCATTGTTCTTCCGCCTTTAACAACTTTTGTAACACGTCTAACGCAAACCAAAAGTTTGTCAAACTCGCTCTCTTCGCGCCTTCTTTCGCGGCGCTCGCCCTGTTGTTTTTTGTCTCGCTTAAAGTCTTCGCGGCGTTTCTTTTCTTCTTTAACAACATCAACGCCAGCTTCTTGGACTTCAACGTTTTCAACTTTAACTTCTTCGCTCATAAATCCTCCTAAAACTCTAAGCCAGCTTCTCTAGCTCCGTCTGCAAGAGCTTGAACTCTTCCAGTGTAAAGATAGCCGCCTCTGTCAAAAACAACAGTTTTGATTTTTTTCTTTAAAGCGCGTTTTGCAAGTGTTTGGCCAACAATTTTAGCCTGTTCTTTTCTGTTTTTGCCTTCAAAGGTTTTCTTTCCAGCAAGTTCACTGTCAACCGTTGAACAAGAAACTAAAGTTACGCCCTTTTCATCGTCGATAATTTGCGCATAAATTCCATTTAAGCTTCTGTAAACAGCAAGCCTTGGAGAGTTAGCTGTTCCAAAAACCTTGTTTCGAATTCGAGCATGTCGATCTTTTCTAATTTGATTTTTATCTCTCTTATTAATCATTTTTCGCTCCTTTATTTCTTGCCCTTACCAGCAGTTTTACCCTGCTTTCTAATGACAACTTCATCATCATATCTAACGCCATAGCCGTGATATGGCTCAACTGGCCTTAAATCGCGAATGTTTGATGCAAGTTGGCCGACTTTTTGTTTGTCTATTCCCGAAATTTTGATGTCTGTTGCAGTTGGGCATTCAATTTTAATTCCTTCTGGCTCAACAACTTCAATTGGATGGGAATATCCAAGGTTTAAAACAAGTTTGTTGCCTTGCTTGCTAACCTTATAACCAACACCTTTGATTTGAAGATTTCTGCTAAACCCTTCCTTAACGCCCTTAACCATATTGGCAATAAGCGCTCTGTAAAGGCCGTGTTTAGCTTTAACTTCATTTTGATCGTTTTTTCTTGTAAGAGTTATTATGTTGTTTTCAATGTTAACTGAAACATCACTAAATTCCTGAGAAAGCGTTCCAAGCGGACCTTTAACGGTTATAACATTTCCTTCAACTTGTGCGCTAACACCATCTGGCATGTGTATTGGATTTCTACCTATTCTAGACATACTAACCTCCTACCAGACGTAAGCAAGAACTTCGCCACCAACTTTAAGCTTTCTTGCTTGCTTGTCTGTTATAATTCCTTTGTTTGTTGAAAGAATTGCAATTCCCATTCCGCCAATAACTTCTGGAAGTTTGTCAACCCCAGCATAAACTCTTAGCCCAGGTTTTGAAATTCTTTTAAGGCCATAGATAACGCTGTTTCCGTTGTTATCATATTTGATTTCAATTTTAAGATATTTAATCTTTTTGTCCTCAACAGTTTCAAAAGACTTGATATATCCTTCATCTAATAAAATCTTTGCAATTGCTTCCTTTTCCTTAGAAACTGGAACTAAAACACTTTCGTGTTTAGCTGTAATTGCGTTTCTAAGTCTTGTTAGCATATCTGCTATTGGGTCTGTAACTATCATATCTTCCTCCCTACCAACTAGCCTTTTTCATGCCAGGGATTTCACCTTTGCTTGCCTTTTCGCGGAAGCAAACCCTGCAAAGACCATATTTTTTCAAAACTGCGTGTGGACGGCCACAAATTTGGCAACGTGTGTATTCACGTGTTGAATATTTCTGTTTCTTTTGTTGTTTTTCAATTAATGCTTTCTTTGCCATCTTTCCCTCCTATCTGTCCCCAAAAGGCATTCCAAGCGCCTCTAAAAGCGACAATGCCTCGGAATCTGTTTTTGCAGTTGTAACAATCATAACGTCAAAACCTCTAATTTTTTCAATTTTGTCGTAATTGATTTCTGGGAAGATAAGTTGTTCTTTAATTCCAAGCGCATAATTACCCTTTCCGTCAAAGGATTTTCTAGAAACTCCTCTAAAATCCCTAACTCTTGGAAGTGCAATCGAAATCAACTTGTCAAGAAACTCATACATTCTTTCACCACGCAAAGTTACTTTTGCGCCAATTTTCATTCCCTGTCTAACTTTGAAGTTTGAAATTGCCTTCTTTGCCTTTGTTGCAACCGGCTTTTGACCAGAAATTACAGCAAGCTCGTCAATTGCAATTCCCAAACTTTTGGAGTTGTCTTTAACATCTCCAAGCCCCATGTTGAGAACAATTTTCTCAAGTTTTGGAACTTCGTTTACGTTTTTATATCCATGAAGCTTCATAAGTTCTGGAACAATTTCTTTTTTATAAACATCTTTTAATCTAGCCATTGTTTTCCTCCTTATTTAGCTTTTCTTCAGATTTTTTTGTTGTTTTTGCCGCAGGTTTTGTTGCGGTTTTTGTTGTTTTTGCAGCTGTTGTCTTAGATGCTGCTGTTTTAGCTGTCTTTGGCTTGGTTTCTGCAGTTGCTGCCCTCTTCTCTGCCTTTTCCTCTGCTTTTGCTGCTTTGGAATCTTTCTTAACAGCTTTTACATGTTCCCTATCCAAACTTGCGCCACATTTTTTGCAAACTCTTGCCTTTTTCCCGTCAACAAGTTTGTGGGAAATTCTTGTTGCTTTGTCGCAAGTTGGGCAAACAACCATAACATTTGAAGAATCAATTGGATTTGTTTGTTTGATAATTCCGCCCTTGTCTTGCGCAGAACGTGGTTTTTTGTGTTTAGAAACAACGTTAACGCCTTCAACAACAACTCTTTGGGTTTTTGGAGAAGTTTCTAAAACTTTTCCTCTCTTTCCCTTTTCTTTTCCTGCTATAACAACTACGTTATCGCCCTTTTTAATTTCCATTTCTTCCTCCTATAGTACTTCCGGTGCAAGGGAAATTATTTTCATGTAGTTCTTATCACGAAGTTCTCTTGCAATAGGCCCGAAAATACGCGTTCCTTTTGGTTGTTTTTGGTTGTCGATGATAACTGCTGCGTTGTCGTCAAAGCGAATGTGGCTTCCATCTGGCCTTCTAAGCCCTTTTGATGTTCTAACTATAACTGCCTTAACAACATCTCCCTTCTTAACAACTCCGCCAGGAATTGCAGATTTAACTGATGCAACAATGACATCTCCAATGTTCCCGCTTCGTCTGTAAGACCCGCCAAGAACTCGAATACACATGATTTGTTTTGCGCCGGTGTTGTCGGCAACTTTTAATCTTGTTTGTGGTTGAACCATTTTTTCACCTCCTACTTCGCTTTCTCAACGATTCTTACTAAACGATTGTATTTGTCTTTGCTAAGCGGCCTTGTTTCCATAATTTCAACAGTGTCGCCAACTCCACAAACGTTTTCTTCATCGTGAACTTTATATTTCTTTGTGCTTTTAACAACTTTCTTGTAAATTGGGTGCTTTTTATTCTCAACAATTGCAACAACAACGGTCTTGTCCATTTTGCCTGCGCTAACGACAATTCCTTGTTTTCTTGGCCTTCTATTTCTAATTTCTTTTTCCATAAAACTTCTCCTTACCCATTAACCTTTTTAATTTCTCTTTCGCGAAGAATGGTTTTAACTCTTGCAATGTCCTTCTTAATGTTGTGAAGTTGCATTGGGTTTGCCAAGTTCCCCGTTGCATGTGAGAATCTAAGGTTAAATAGTTCAGCTTTCAACTGTTGTTCTTTTGTAATCAATTCTTCTGTTGTTAAATTCTTAATATCATTTATTTTCATACAGCACCACCTTCAACTACGGTCTCGTCCTGCTTTTTAACAATTTTTACCTTGCAAGGAAGTTTGTGTCCGCCAAGTCTAAGCGCTTCTCTTGCAACTGCCTCTGGAACGCCGCCAAGTTCAAAAAGAACTCTTCCTGGTTTAACAACTGCAACCCAGAATTCTGGAGAACCCTTTCCGCTTCCCATTCTTGTTTCAGCAGGTTTCTTTGTAACTGGTTTATCTGGGAAAATTTTAATCCAAACTTTTCCGCCTCTTTTTGTGTAACGTGTTATAGCAATTCTGGCAGCTTCAATTTGATTAGACTTAATCCAGCATGGTTCTGTTGCAACCAAACCAAACTCGCCATAGGTAATTTGATTTCCTCTTGTTGCAACACCCTTCATTCTGCCTCTGTGAACACGTCTTCTTTTAACTCTCTTAGGCATTAACATTAGTTCATACCTCCTTTGTTGTCGGCCGTTTTCTTCCCAAGGATTTCACCTTTATAAATCCAACACTTAACGCCAAGCTTTCCATAGTTTGTAAACGCTGATGCAACGCCATAATCTATGTCTGCCCTAAGAGTGTGGAGAGGAAGAGAACCTTCCATATAATTTTCTGTTCTTGCAATTGTGTTTGCTCCGTCAACAACGCCGCTAACTTGAACCTTGCAACCCTTTGCTCCCGCTTTCATAACGCGCTGAATTGCTTGCTTTAAAGCTCTTCTAAAAGCAACACGTTTTTCAAGCTGGCTTGCAATTCCTTCTGCAACTAAAACTGCGTCCAAGTCTGGCTTTTTAACTTCTTTAACATTTACGAAAAGAGTTTTTGCGCCAACCATTTTTGCAAGTTCTTTTTTAATTTCATCAACGCCTGCACCCTTTGTTCCAATTAACATTCCTGGGCGCCCTGTGTTGATTGTTACAACAACTTTTGTTGCTGTTCTTTCAATTTCAATGCTTGAAATTGCACAATTATAGTATTTTTTCTTAATAAAAGTTCTGATATTGTCATCTTCTTTTATGTTTTTTGCAAAATCTTTTTTGTTTGCATACCATGAAGATTGCCAACCTTTATTAACTCCAATTCTAAGTCCAACTGGACTAACTTTTTGTCCCATCTTGCGCCTCCTACTCTTTCACGTCAAGCACAATTGTTATGTGGCTTGTTCTTTTTAACATTCTGTCTGCTCTTCCTCTTGCCCTAATGTTAAGCCTTTTCATTGTTGGCCCTGGGCAAGCATATGCTTCTGCAACAAACAAGTCTGCCCTGTTTAGGCCCTTGTTGTTTTCAGCGTTTGCAATTGCGGATTTCAAAAGGTTGAAACATTCTTTTGCTGCAAATTGAGGAGAATTTTCCAAAATTGCAAGGGCTTCTTCTGCCTTTTTGCCTCTAACCATATCCAAAACAATTCTAACCTTAGATGGGCTCATGCGAACATATTTAACTTTGGCATATGGACGATTGTCTTTATTTGCTTTTCTAGCCTCGGCTTTTTCTCTAATTCTTGTTGCCATCTTTCTCCTCCTACTTCTTCATTGCGGCAACTTTACCGCCCGACTTTTTCTGGCCAGCATGGCCTCTGAATGTTCTTGTTGGAGCAAATTCTCCAAGTTTGTGGCCAACCATCTCTGCTGTGCAGTAAACAGGAACATGTTTCTTTCCGTTGTAAACAGCAAATGTTGTTCCAACAAATTCTGGATAGATGACCGACGAACGGGACCATGTTTTAATTGGTTTTTTGTTTCCAGATGCATTGTTCTCTTCAACTCTTTTCAAGAGCCTATCGAACACATAAGGTTGTTTCTTTAACGATCTACTCATATTCCTCTCTCCTACTTCTTCCTCTTAACAATCAACTTGTTAGAAGCTTTGTTTTTCTTTCTTGTTCTAAGTCCAAGAGCTGGTTTGCCCCATGGAGTAACAGGCGAAGCCATTCCAACTGGGCTCTTTCCTTCACCTCCGCCGTGTGGGTGGTCGTTAGGATTCATAACAACACCACGAACGGTTGGCCTAATTCCCATGTGTCTTTTTCTTCCCGCTTTTCCAAGCGAAACAAGTTCATGATCCAAATTTCCAACTTGGCCGATTGTTGCACGGCATCTTGTCAAAACTTTTCTCATTTCGCCGCTTGGCATTCTAAGCGTTGCATATTTTCCTTCTTTTGCCATGAGCTGAACTTCCGCACCCGCACTTCTTGCAAGTTGTCCGCCCTTTCCTGGTTGAAGTTCAATGTTGTGGACAATTGAACCAACAGGAATTTTTTCAAGTGGAAGCGCATTTCCAACCTTGATTTCTGCGCTCTCACCACTCATGACAACATCGCCAACATTTAAACCGATTGGAGCAAGGATATACCTCTTTTCTCCGTCTGCATAATTTAAAAGTGCAATGTAAGCTGTTCTGTTTGGGTCATATTCAATTGATGCAACTTTTGCAGAAATTCCATCCTTATTTCTTTTAAAATCAATAATTCTGTACTTTCTTCTGTTTCCGCCGCCGATATGACGAACAGTTATCTTTCCTTGAGCATTTCTTCCCGCTGTCTTTTTAATTGGGGAAAGCAAGCTCTTTTCTGGCTGAGTTTTTGTTACCTCTTCAAAGGTTGCAGAAGAATAAAACCTTCGGCCAGCACTTGTTGGATTACTTTTTCTAATAGCCATAACTTTAATCTCCTTTTAACCTTAAGATAAACTCTCGAAGAATGCAATTGGTTTAGAATCTTTCTTTAATGTAACAATTGCCTTTTTATAGTCGCTTGTTCTTCCAACTGTTCTTCCCTTTCTTGTGTTTTGGGTTTTTTCATGCCCTTTAACCATTACTGTGTTAACTTTTTCAACTTGAACATTAAAAATTTCTTCAACAGCGTTTCTAATGTCAATTTTTGTTGCGTTTTTGTCAACAACGAATGTATAGATTTTATCGCTAATCTTTGCATAACTCTTTTCTGATAAAAGAGGTTTTTTAATGATATCGTAAGCGTTCATTAGTTATATGCCTCCTCTAAAGATTTGACAGCATCTTTTGTTAAAACAATTTTGTTGTTTGCAACAACGTCGTATGTTGACAAAAGGTCTGCAATTTGAATTTTAACGTTTTGAAGGTTTCCAGAAGCTCTAAGAGCATCTTCATTTTTAACATCTGTTACAATCACAACAGATTTATCTAATTTAAGTGCCTCCAAAAATTTTACAACTTCTTTTGTCTTTGGCTCCGCAAGTTTAAACTCATCTAAGAATATAACTTCTTTTTGTCTAAGCTTTTCGCTGAGCGCAGAAGCAAAAGCAATTTTTTTAACTTGTTTGTTTAATTTTTTAGAAAAATCTCTTGGTTTTGGCGCAAAAACAACTCCGCCGCCTTTATATTCAGGAGATTTTGTTGAGCCGTGTCTTGCTCTTCCTGTGTGTTTTTGCCTGTAAGGCTTCTTTGCGTGGCCTCTAACTTCGCTTCTTGTAAGCGCCGATTTTGTTCCTTGTCTTTGGTTTGCATTGTAAGCAACAACAACTTCATGAATTAGTGGCTCGTTATAATCAATTGCGAAAAGGTTGTCGGAAAGTTTAATTTTGCCAACTTCTTCGCCGTTCATGTTAACTAATTTTGCTGAAACTGCCATATTTCCTCCTACCTTTTAACCGCTTCTTTAATTGTAACAATTGATCCCTTTGGCCCTGGAAGGCAACCTTTTATTAGAAGAATGTTTCTTTCTGAATCAACTTTAACAACTTCAAGATTTTGGATTGTAACTTTTTCCGCGCCATATTGCCCCGGCATTTTTTTGTTTTTGAAAACTCTAGATGGTGTACTGTTTGCACCCATTGAACCAACTTCCCTGTGAACAGGGCCAACGCCGTGGGTCATCTTAAGCCTGTGAGCATTCCATCTTTGAATAGTTCCTGTAAAGCCTCGTCCTCTTGTTGTTCCAGAAACGTCAACAATATCTCCCTCTGAGAAAATATCTGCCTTAATTTCTGAACCAATTTCAAATCCGCTTGCGTCTTCAAATTTAAATTCTCTTAAAATTTTGTGTGGACCAATGTTTGCCTTTTTCAAAACTCCAAGTTGTGGCTTGTTCAATCTGTTTTCTTTCGTTTGATTAAAAGCAACAACCAAAGCCTCATATCCGTCCTTATCAATTGTCTTTTTTCTAACAACTGCGCATGGACCTGCCTCAACAACCGTAACCGGAACAACTAAACCGTCAGGCGTGAAGATTTGGGTCATGCCAAGTTTTTTGCCTAATATTGCTTTTTTCATGTTATCTTCTCTCCTTATAGTTTAATTTTAACGTCAACACCAGCTGGCAAGTCAATTTTCATAAGTGAATCAACCGCTTTTTGGGTTGGGCTGTAAATGTCAATCATTCTCTTGTGAGTTCTGCACTCGAATTGTTCGCGGCTGTCCTTGTCTTTGTGTGGCGAACGAATGATTGTAACAACTTCCTTATCTGTTGGAAGTGGAATTGGCCCAGCGACTTTTGAACCATTTTTGTTTGCTGTTTCAATGATTTTTGCGCAAGCTAAATCTAGCAAAACATGGTCATAGGCCTTAAGTTTAATTCTTATTTTTTGCGATGCCATTTTATTTCCTCCTGTCTAAACTGTTTCTCCCCTAACTTCGCGACTTAAAAAAATAATTGCCAATTCCCAGGCCAGTTTCAGCTATTTTGCTGACTTAGCCCCTTTTGGATTGGGTTTTATTTAACAACGATTCCGTGTGTGTCGCGCCGGCAGTTAAAAAAAATTGCTTTTTTCCGGGGGCGCTTTGGTCTTGCCAAAACTTGTCGATATGAATTCTCTTCCTTGACGCTCGCATAGCCAACGGAAGTAACCTCATATGTCAATCCAAACTGCCGTAGCATGGGTATAATACACCAAACAAAAAACAATGTCAACTATTTTTTAAAAAATTTTTATTGAATTTAAACTTCTTCGCGAGGAATAAATATATAATAGATATATCTCCTCTCTCTTACTAACTTAGTTTAATAACAATTTTTTTTGGTTTTGCTATTGACAAAGGCCTAAAATAAAGTTATAATAAGGCGAACCTAGTAAAAGAAAGAAAAAAATTAGGAGTATTTATATGGCAAATAATGTACTTTTAGCTATGATGCAGGCAGTTCGTCTTGCAGTTTCAATGCAATCCGGCATGAATGAATACGCAGAAAGAGATTACACAGAAGATGTACAAAAAGCGCTTGAAGCTTCAAATGCAACTTCTTATTCTTATGTCAACGAAGAAGAAAGAGAAAACGATTTAGACCAATATGGTTTTGCTTTCTCTGCTTCTGAAGAACAAGCTGAAGAAGAAGGCTTAACAGGCGGCGGAGACGGAAACGAGCCTGAACATAAATCTGGTTTAGACGACTTGTTTGACCAAATGGAAGACAGCGCTCATGACACAGCTGGCGACATTGACGAACAAGATTGGAGCAACATGACAGACGCTGAAAAGGCTTCAGAGCTTCTTCTTCGTGCAAATGCTTTGGTAGACAACTATGGCGATATTTTAGGCTCAGATGACATTACCTCTGATTCTCTTGACGACTTTGTAAACAACCTAAGAGACACTGTTAACAATTCTGATAATGATGAATTTAGAGATGACGCAAACGATTTCTTAAGAAATTATGACGCAGCAAACAACTTTGAGCAAGATTCGCAAGATCAAAACACTCCAGCACAAGACCCAGCTCAGGGAGATTTCGTTGGTGCAGATGGCTCCTCTCCTGTTGAAGAATATGACGAACAAAGAATTGAATTTTGGACGATTATTGCTTCTCTTGGCTTGGCAGCAGTTGCTGTTGTTACAGTCCCTTCTGTAATTAAAGCGGCAAACAGAGGCCTTTCACTTAGAAACAATGGAACAAGATATTTAATTGGCCAAAGCTCCTTAAAAGAGGCTAAAAAATTATCTAAACTAAACAAAAAAGTTAAAAAGGCCCAGGATAAATTAAGCAAGAAACCTACGAGCGTTAGATTGCGCAAAAAACTTGAAAAAGTTGTAAGCAAAAGAAATAACTATGCAAAATCCTGCTACATTGCTTCATCAACCAAGAAAGCAAACTTTGAATACCTTGAGAAATATGCGAAAAAAGCCTTAAAAAGCGCTCGCTATGGAAACAAGGAATACACAAATAAAGAAAATTTAACTTCAAGCAACTATAAAAATCTTATGAAAGCTGTTCGCATGTATGCGAAAGCTCAACAAGAGTCCAGCTCAAGCAAGAAGAGCAAGCTTATGGACAAGGCGGCAAAAATTGCAAAAGACATAACCCTTGCAGACGGAAGCCTTTACTACGGCGCAAATGTTATGAAGCTTGGAAAGGACACCTATCCTATCTTCCCACAGAGACACATTTCATCTGGTCTTCTTGAAAATCTTGACAAGGACACTCAAAACTATTTCAATGAAATTTACAAGTTATATCCAACAATGGAAAAAGCAACTTACAGCGGCGAAATTTCATATGAATTAAACGGCGAAACAAAATCCCTTAAATATTCGTTCGACAACGTCGCTGCGGCAGATGCAATTAAGGCAGCTCTCTTGGTTGGAATTGATACAAAAGTTGAAGGAATTACAATTAAAGAAACAGTTCAAACTCCAAGAAGGTCTGAAACACAAACAACTGAATATACCGGGGAAGACTGGATCAACCTTCAAAGCGCAATGGCAACAGCTTATGACAGATCTAGAAGATTAATTAACGAAGTTGCAGAAAGAAAAATCTTTGATGTTGAAGTTGAACAAGCTCAAACAACTGCTCCAGCTCAAGAAAACGGACAAACGCAAACAGCTTCTCAGATTTTTGAAATTCAACCAGCTGTTGACAAGCCTGCTAAACAAGCCGCTGCTCCAGCAAAGAGGCAACAAACATCTGAAGAAAGAACCAATTCAGAATTAACGCGCTATTTCCATCAAGATCAAAACGACGGAATGAACCTTTAAAAAAAACAAAAGCCAACACCAAACAAGTTGTTGGCTTTTTTGTTTTGAAAAAATTTAAAAAAGAGTAAAATAGCATTATGAAATTTTTTCTTGGAGAAAATCCCGGTTTTTACATCGGAAATTTACACATAGCATGGTATGGCCTAATTATGGCCTGTTCAATGGCCCTTGCTGTAGTTTTATGTTATTTTTTATTTTCAAAACAAAGAAATGTTAAAAGCACAGAAATTCTCTGCTGCGCATTATATGTTCTTCCCTTTGCAATAATTGGCGCGCGGGCTTTTTATGTTGCATTTAACCCAATGGGCGCAACCTATTCTTTTGTAGACGCCTTAAAAATTTGGGAAGGCGGAATGTCAATTTGGGGCGGCGTTATAGGCGGCTTTATTGGAGTTTGTTTATATTGCTTAATTCATAAGAAAGACCTGCTTTCAATTTGCGACATCATCGCCCCCGCCCTAATTCTTGCCCAAAGCACTGGGAGGTGGGGAAACTTTATAAATCAAGAGGCCCACGGCTGGGAAGTTTTCGACCCAAATTTCTTTGGTCTCCCTTTCACCGTTGAAATCAACGGCCATTACTATCTTGCAACTTTTCTCTATGAAGCGGTTTTAAACACAATTGGGTTCATAGTTTTAGTAACACTGCTCTACAAAACAAAAAAACGCGGGCTGGTTATGTCGTGCTATTTGATGTGGTATGGCGTTGTAAGATCTGTTATAGAAACATTTAGAACGGACCAAATGTTAATTGGCTCACTTCCTTTCTCACAGCTAACGGCAATCATCGCCGCTGTAATCGGCCTTGGGATATTTATATATATTTTTATTCGAGACCATAAAAACAAACAAAAGCAAGCTCTTTTAGCTACAAATGAAAATACCCAAGAAAATTTGGAAAATAATTCAACAAATGAAAATAATTCAACAAATGAAAATAATAAAAAATTAGAAATTAAAGAAAATAAAAACGGATTTAAAAATAAATTAAAAAATTCTTTAAATAAAATTAAAGAAAAAATAAATTCATTAAAAAATAATAATAAAAAAGAAAATGAAGAAAATATTGAATCAAAAAATAACAACGAAATAATTATTGAAGAAAAAAGCGAAGAAAATCAAGAAAATAATGAAAATAAAAATTAATTAAATCCAAGGCTAACCAAAATTGCAAGGTTGATTGCCCTCATCTTTTGATTGTCTAAGGCAGAAATTTTTTCTTTAAGCCTTCTCTTGTCAATTGTTCTGATTTGCTCTAAAAGGACAACAGAATCTTTTGGAAGTTTATATTCTCGCGCCGAAAGTTCAACATGGGTTGGAATTTTAGCCTTTGAAAGCTGGCTTGTGATTGCGGCAACTATTACTGTTGGGCTGAACTTGTTCCCAACATCGTTTTGAATGATCAAAACAGGACGAACACCGCCTTGCTCGCTCCCAACAACGGGACTGAGGTCGGCGTAGTATATTTCTCCTCTTTTAATCAAATTTTCCAAATAAAAGTTCCTTTTCGTAATTAAAGTAATCCAGGTTGGTTTGGTCAAATTCTCCAAGCTCGCTAACTGCCCTAAGATATGCTGGGCAAAGCATTGCGTCGCTGATCAAACTTTCCCTCATTGTCATATTATGCAAATCGCTTCTATATTCGTTCAAGATATCTTCTGTTGTTTTTCCAAAAGATGCTGTGTATTGTTCCCAAACGATTTCCTCTCTCATAATTATCTCCTTTAATTAAATCTTTAAACTTAGGTTGCGTAAAAAAAGGACGACTTATTCGTCCTTTTCAAATAAATGCAAATTCTATTTGTCTATAAAGAAATTTAAAACATCTCCCCAATCAAAAACCTCAACAATTTTTTTGTTCAACTTGAACTTTTTGTTTTGACTGTTGAAAAACAAACATTTTATGTTATTTTCCGAAAGTTGTTTAACATTTAAATAATAGTCATCAATCATATAGTCAATCTTAAAATCCCTGCAGGCCTTTGTTTTATCAATTTGCTCATACACTGAGCCAGAAATTTTAATTCCAAGCTCGCTAAGTTTTTTCTTTGAAATTTCAACTTCCTTGCCAAATCTACTAGTAATGATATAAAACTCATGGCCCCTGTCCTCCAAAATCTTTAAAACCTCGCAAGCGCCAGGGCTTGGCGGAGCTTTTTCTATTACCTCAAGGGCGAACTTGTCAAAAAATTCTTTAGATTGCTCTTGCGTCCAATTAAATTTCTTTTGAACGCGAATTTCATTTGGATTTACAATTTTTGCCTTTATATTTAAATTGTAAATGTCTGCTAAAACTTTGTAATAAACTTCCGTGTCAAAAACAACGCCGTCTAAATCTAACCCAATTTTCATGTTTTCTCCTAATATAATTTATTTTCTCAATTTTTTTAAATTTATTTTAAATAATTTAGCTAATATAATTTTTATTGAATTTAATAATTATTCCATATAATTTATTTTTTTATTAGTTTTTTTCGCATATTCAATTTCAGACCTTGTGCTCTCTCCAATATACCCGCCCTTGTTTATAACAAAAATTTCGTCAGCCATGTCAATTTTTCGTTTATGAATGTCGTCCAACATCGCTTTTGTTTCGCTTGACAAAACTTTCTCTTCGGAGCCGCTAAACATTCCAACGGAAATAACAATGTTTCCTTCCAAGGTCAATCTTTCTTGCTCCCTAATAAAATCATCTTTGAATTTTGTGCTTCCGCAAAGAGTAAAAGCTTATTTATTTAGCAAAGCTACCATTCAAGCTAAAGGTCAAATATTTAATGGCGCTAGTTTAGCCTCACATGTTAACATCAACCTGAACTTTTCTTTCTTCTCTTTTATTTTTTATTTCAAAAACAATCAGAACCTGGGAAAAAAAGAAAAAGTGAAAAAATAAGAAATAAAAAGCAATAAAAAAATCCGCACCTAAAAGGTTCGGATTGTTTTTGTTTGGTGCGGACGCCGGGACTTGAACCCGGACGATGTTACTCACAAGATCCTTAGTCTTGCGCGTCTGCCAATTCCGCCACGACCGCATTTCCAGCATGAGTAATATAACACAGTTTTCGTGCGGTGTCAAGGAATTTAATTAAATTTCTTTGCGCAAAATGTCCCCTGCTTTAAGCGGCAAGGCTGTTTTAATGTAAAGCTTTTGTTGAACGTCTTTAGCATCTAGAATCTCATTTCCAAAAATATCCGTAATTGAGCAAATCTCAAATTTTTTGTTAAAATTTTCGTTTGGAGAAAGAACTTCAAGCGTGTCGCCAACTTTAAACCTGTTTCGCTGCTCAACCAAAACTTTTCCCTCCCTTGCATCTTCCAGCGCAACGGCAACAAATTCGTGGGAAGATTTTGGCATTGAGCTTTCCAAACACTCGCTTTCGTCTCGCCCAAAATAGAAACCTGTTGTATAGTTTCTGTGGCTGGATTTAAGCGTTTCCCTCTCAAGCTCTTTTGGAATTTCAAGCCCTTTTTCAAGCAGGTCAAGAGCCCGCCTGTATGCATTTACAACGTTTGCAACATAGTAAGAAGATTTCATTCTCCCTTCAATTTTAAGGCTAAAGACGCCGGCTTCTTGAAGCTGTTTGAGGTGCTCTAGCATGTTCAAATCCTTGGAATTTAAAATATATGTTCCCCTCTCGTCTTCTTGAATTTCATAGGCCTCGCCCCTTCTATCCTTCGTTGTAATTAAATACTCCCAGCGGCATGCTTGAACACACTCTCCACAGTTTCCATCTCTCCCTGTTAAAAAGTTTGAAAGCAAGCAGCGGCCTGAATAACTTATACACATTGCCCCGTGGACAAAGGCCTCAAGCTCGATTTCTTTCGGAAGAAAATCCCTAATTTCTTTAATTTCTTGAAGTGAAAGCTCACGCGCAAGAACAATTCTCTTCGCTCCCAATTTAACAAACTCGCTTGCAGTGTATTTATTTGTAACATTTGCCTGAGTGCTGACATGAATTTCAAGCTTTGGGGCAAACTTTTTAACAAATGAAATAACGCCAAGGTCGCTTACAATAACGCCCCAAACGCCAATTCCCTCCAAAAATTTTAAATATTCTCCAAGCCCTTCAAAATCTCTGTTGTGGGCAACAATGTTAACTGTTACATAAACTTTTTTGCCCATTTCTTTTGCATAGTCAACAGCCTGTTTCAAACCCTCTTCGTCAAAATTGCCAGCAAAAGCGCGAAGCCCAAATTTTTTCCCGGCAATGTAAACAGCATCTGCCCCAAAATAAAACGCTGTTTTTAATTTTTCAAAATTACCTGCCGGCGCTAAAAGTTCCATCTTCTCCTCCGTTTTCAATTTGATTTTTATTTTCCCCTTTATTTTTCCAATTAATTGCCCCAAGAGAGTTAAACACAATGCTAAAGAAAAACCCTCCCGCAACTGGAATCATTGAAACTCCTCCCCCTTCGCCGCGAATTAGTGGCATTAGCCAAAGCAAAGTTAAAAGCATGTTTGCTAAAAGATAGAAATAGAACATTCTTCTGTCTCTTCTAAGCAGAAGATAGTCAGGAATTGCGCAAAAAAAGAAACAAATTGTTGCAAGAATTGTATACGGCGTTTTAAGCTCTCTTAAAACAAAGAAAAGCGCAACGCAAAAAACAAAATCACAGGCAACAAAAATTAAAAATTCTTTAATAGAAATTTTGTTTTGCGAAACATAAACGCCTTCTTTGCTTCTGTTTTTTAAATATTGCCAAACACAAAAAAACAAAATTGGAAGAACAAACAAACAGTTAAAAATAACTTCTCCCCAATTTTTTGAAATCGCAGAAATTGCAACATAAAGCCCAATGCTAGCAATTCCAAAAATTGGCGTAACCCAAAGTTTTGAACAGGTTGAAAAAAGATAAGTAAGAAAAAAAATTGTGTAAATAATTGTTAAAACATCGCTTTTAAAAACTATTGAAAGAGTTAAAAGCGCAACAAGCCCAATAAAAAAGGCTATTAAATTTAATAAATTGTTTTTAACAAACTCCTTAACTTTTGTTTTCATCTAAATAAGTTCTTCCCATTGTTTAATAAATTTTCTTGCTTGATCAAACGCCTTCTGAAAAGGCTCTTTACTCCTTAAATTTGCCCCCGCATCGAAAAGAAGTTCAATTGGAGGCTTTGTTGACCCAGAAGACAAAAATTTAATATATCTTTCCGGCTCTTTTGGAATTATTTCGTCAACCAAATATATTGCCGCAATCATTCCAATTGCATATTTATATACATAAAACGCGTTGTAGAAATGAGGAATTCTTGACCATTCATATTTGATTTCCGGAATTAATTTAACATTCTTCCCAAAATATTTTTTGTTTAGGTCATAATAGAAATTGTTTAAAACTTCGGCCGAAATTGGAAGAGAATTTTCAAATGTTTCATGGGCAAATTGTTCAAATTCGCTAAACATTGTTTGGCGAAAAACCGTGGACTTAAATTCGCTTAGAAAGTGGTCAAAATAATAGATTTTTTCTGCGCTTGTCTTTGCATTTTTTTGAAGATATTTAAGCAAAAGCATTTCATTCACAATGCTTGCAACTTCTGCAACAAAAATTTTATAGCCCGCTTGGTCGTAATTTTGGCTTTTGTTTGAGAAATATGTGTGCATGCTGTGGCCAAGTTCATGGGCAAGCGTGAAAAGGCTTTGGGTGTTTCCAACAAAATTCAACAGTAGTACAGGGTTCTTTCCATATGCTCCCCAAGAAAATGCGCCGCTGTCCTTGTTTTTGTTTGGATATTTATCAATCCACCTTTCTGCTTTTGCCAAATCCAAAATTTTTGAGTATTCTTCGCCAAGTGGTTTTGTTGCCTTTCTAACAATTTCAAAGGCTTCATCAAAGCTATATTTTTTTTCAACTTCTTTTTCTGGCACAAATTGGTCATATATCGCAAAATTTGGAAGGTTTTGACTCTTCTTTTTTAAGTCATAATAGTCATATATTACATCCAAATTTTCGTTGACGCAAGCAATAAGCTTGTCATAAACTCGCCTGTCTGCCTCCTCCAAGAAAATTGATTTATCCAAACAATTTTTATATTTAGATGCCCTTGCATAAAAAACATTTGACTTAATTTCACTAATGTAATTCGAAGCCAAAAAGTTGTTAAACTTTCCATATTCACCATTTAGCGCTTTAAGCGTGTTTTTTCTAAGCGTTCTGTCCTTGCTTTGCATAAGCTGCATGTAATTTGAATGGTTTAGTTCATGGGCTTTTCTCTTTGAATCATAGACCTTTGGAAATTTTAGGTCTGCATCGTTAAACAAGTCGAAATTGTCTGAAAACCCGCTTGCCATGTCCGAACTCATTGACAAAATTCTTTCCTCTTTTTCGGAAAGAATGTGTTTTTTATTTCTCAAAATGTCTTTGAAATAATTTTTAAACTGGCTGTTTTCGCCAAGTTTTTTTAAAACAGAATTTGGATTTTTCTTTATTTCAACGCTAACAAAGGCCGATTTGGTTGAAAACTGGCTAATAAGCGTTCCAACTTGCGTTTGGCGCTCTTGATAAAGCGAATTTCCCGCATCTTCTCTTGTCTTGAGAACGGCATAAACATAGAGAACCTCAAGGCGTTTTGACATCTCTTGGTCCTTTTCCAAACACTCCAATATTGTTTTTTCGTCCTTCAACTTCCCTCGATAGCCGGCCAAAAAATCCGTTTGAGTTTTTAGGTAGTTAAATTCATTTAAAAATTCAGCGTCATCTTTAAAATATCCGCTAAGATCCCACTTGTCCTTTTCCTCAATCTCGCTTCTAGCTTTCATGACAACCTCCTAAATTTTTGAAAGATTAAACTTGGACCAAGGCAACTTTGCCTCTGGAAGAACTTTAAAACTCATCTTTTGTTTTGTTGTTGGATGAAGAAATTCAAGCTTATATGCCCAAAGAGCAAGATTTTGTTTTTTTGTTTCTCCTCCATATTTCCAATCTCCAAAAACCGGAGCTTTAAGGGCAGCCATTTGAACCCTAATTTGATGGCTTCTTCCCGTTAAAAGTTCAATTTTTGCAAGAGTAAGAGGCGGATTTTGGCTAAAATCTGTTTCCAAAACTTCAAAGATCAGTTCAGCTCTCTTTGCACCCTCCTCGCTCATTGGAACAATTTTAACGGTGTTGTTTTCCTCGTCCTTTTTTAAATAATTGACAATTTTTTTTGTTTTAAGCGGAAGTTGACCTTTTAAAACTGTTAAATATTCCTTTTTCATCGTTCCGTCTTGGATTTGCGCCGAAAGCCTTGAAGCCGCCTTTGATGTCTTTGCAAAAACCATAATCCCGCCCGTTGGCCTGTCAAGTCTGTGAACTAGGCCAACATAAACATTGCCCAGTTTGTTATATTTCTCTTTTATATATGCTTTGACCATGGAAAGAAGGTCCAAATCCTTTGAACTGTCCTCCATTGTTGGAATGTTTTGAGGTTTAATAACAACAATTATGTGGTTGTCTTCATAAATAACATCAAGCTGCTCCATCTCTTCTCCTTAAAAAGTTAAAAGGCCGCTTGCGCCGCACGGCAAAATTATTTTTTCATCAGTTGGAAGCCCAACTTCATAGGCGCCGCAATTCCCCTTGAAATTTGAGTTTAAAAGCAAAATATTTTTTAAAACCTGGGGTTGAAGGCCGGTTGTATAGGAATTTATTAGAACAAAAAGGCTGTTTTCTGAAAGAAGTTTGAAACACAGGGCAACAAAATCAAAGAGGTTTTCTTCAATCTTCCAAATTTCGCCGCTTGGCCCTCGCCCATAAGAAGGAGGATCCATGATTATTGCATCATACTTATTTCCTCTTCTAATTTCTCGCTGAACAAATTTTTTGCAGTCGTCAATTATGAACCTAACATTTTTGTCTTCCAATTTTGAAAGACTAAGGTTTTCCTTTGCCCTTTCAACCATTCCCTTGCTTGAGTCAACGTGGACAACAGATGCCCCTGCGCTTGCGCAGGCAACTGTTGCCCCGCCAGTGTAGGCAAAGAGGTTTAAAACTTTAACCTCCCGCTTTGCACCTTTGATTAGGTTGATCATCTTGTCCCAATTGGTTGCCTGCTCTGGGAAAAGCCCGGTGTGTTTAAAGCCCATTGGTTTAATTTTAAACTTTAAATCTCTCCAACCAATTATCCATTCGCTTGGAAAATTTTTTTTAATTTCCCAGCTTCCGCCTCCGCTGCTAGACCTGTTGTAAACCGCGCAAAGGCTTTTTTCGCTTCTCAAATTTTTCTTTGCCGGCCAAATAACCTGAGGGTCTGGGCGCAAGAGAACAACGCTGCCCCAGCGCTCAAGCTTTTCGCCGTCGCCTGTTGCCAAAACCTGATAGTCCTTCCACTCTGTGTTTACTTCCATTTCCCCTCAACTTAATTTTTTAGTTGAACAATTGTGCTCTCGTCAGAAAGTTCAATTTTTTCCTCTAAACTTGGGTTTTCAATTTTTTCTTCAATTTGTCTTGCCAAAACCTCTTGCTTGATTCTATCCCCAAAAATTTCAACAACTCGCTTAATGTTTTCAGTTGGATCTAAGAATGCAATTGAAATTCTCTCTTCAACTTTAAAGTTAGCTTGCTTTCTCAAAACTTGAATTGACCTTATAAGCTCTCTTGCAAGGCCCTCAAGCATCAAATTTTCGTCAATAGTAACGTCCAAAACAACTGTTTTATCGTTTTCGGTTGCAATAACATATTCTTCTTTTGCCCTGTAGCACAAGTTAAACAAGCTGCTGTCCAGGTTTTCAAACTCAAAGACGGAAACCTTTCCCTCTTTAAACTGAGAAACAAAGTTTTGAACTTGCTCTTCTGTAGCCTCCAAAAGCATGTTTTTAAGCTTTTGAACATCGCCCTTCAAAACGGCGCCAGCAGTTTTAAAATTAACAGTTAAATATGCATCATTAAACTTGTTGTTGTCGTTTTCAAAGACAATCTCTTTAATGTTAAGCTCGTCTTTTATAATCTGCTCGAATGTTTTTGCTGCCTTTTGGGCTGTTTCATTTACATTTAAAAACATTGTTTTAAGCGGCTGCTTAACTTTAATTTGGTTCTCATTTCTAAGCCTTTGGCCAATTGCAATAATCTCACGAACAGCTTGAGTTTGTTCGTCCAAATTAGGAAAACGAACGTCGCTTGCCGTTGGGAAAGATGAGAGGAAAATGCTTTCCTTCTCTCCCTTTTCAACTTCTCTAACCATGTTCTGCCAAATATGCTCCGCCATAAAGGGCAAAATTGGGCTCATAACGCGGCAAATTGTTTTAAGCGCGTTATAAAGGCTGAAATATGCGTTCAACTTGTCCTCTTCGTCATCACTCTTCCAAAATCTTCTTCTGTTAACGCGGATATACCAGTTTGTTAAATTGTCAATCAAGTTTTCAAAATCCCTAACAACAAGGAAATAGTTGTTGTTGTTGTAATTTGCAGTTGAATTTTCAACAAATTTGTTACACTGCTCCCAAAGCCACTTGTCTGTTGTGTCGAAACTTTCAAAGTTAATTTTAAAGCCGTCAAGTTTTGGCTTGTCGATGAGTGCATATGTGTTAAAGAAAACATATGCATTCCAAAGGCCAAGAAGCTTTCTTTTAATTTCATCTGTAATTGAAAAGCCAAAGCGCGTGTCGTTCAACATGTTGTTTGATGCAAAAAGATATCTAATTACATCTGCGCCAGTTTTGTCAACAAGGTCGTTAAAACTTATGTTGTTTGGCCCAGATTTAGAGAATTTAGAGCCGTCTTCTGCAACAAGCATTGCAAAGCCAATAACCTTTTTATATGGGGCCTTTCCAGTTAATGTAACGCTCATGAACAAAAGCGAATAGAACCAAAGCCTAATTTGCTCCTTCATTTCAATAACACACTCTGCCGGAAAGTTCTTTTTGAAAAATTCCTTGTCTGTAAAATATTTCTTTGTGCTAAACGGCGTAATTCCGGCGTCAAGCCAGCAATCTCCAACTTCCGAAACGCGCCTAACCTTTGCGCCGCAGTCTGGACATGTAATTTCAATATCATCAATATATGGCCTGTGGAGATGTGGAAGGGCGTCAACTTGGCTTTCACTCGAAAGCTTTTTAAGTTCCTCAAGAGAGCCAACAACAGTCAGTTTGCCGCATTTCTCGCAACGATAGAATGGAAGAGGAAGCCCATAGAAACGCTTTCTGGAAATGTTCCAATCTCCCATGTTAACAAGCCAGTCCAACATTCTCTTTTTCATAAATTCTGGCTGCCAAACAACAGTTTCAACAGCGTCAATAAGCTGTTGCCTAATTTCATCTGCCTTGATATACCATTCCTTAGTCAATCTAAAAATCAAAGGTTTCTTGCAGCGCCAGCAAACCGGATATCTGTGTTTATACTTGTGGGTGTAATACAACTTTCCGCGCGCCTTTAGTTGATCGAAAACCAAATCTGAAACTTCGCCGGCGTCTTTCCCAGCAAAAAATCCAAAATTTGGATAAAAAATTCCGCTCTCATCAACAGGGCAAACATTTGGAAGAGAAAGCCTTTGGCCAAGCTCAAAGTCCTCCGCTCCGCAGCCCGGTGCAATGTGAACCGCGCCAGAGCCCTCCTCTGCATCAACATCTTCCCATGGAACAATTTTGTGAACAAAGTTTTGCTCTTCAAGCTCTTCAAAGCATGTTTGATAGGTAAGCCCAACAAGCTCGCTTCCCAAAATTTCTTCTTCAACCGAAATTAAGTCGTCCTTTAAAACTTTAATTGCATTCTTTCCAACAACAAGTTTTCTATTGCTGGATTTAACGTTGCAGACGCAATAGACAAGCTCTGGATTTACAGCAATTGCAACGTTGGAGGAAAGCGTCCAGGGCGTTGTTGTCCAAACAAGCATGTCCCAATTCCTTTCAAAAATTGGAAGTTTGAAGAAAACTGCAATATGTTCCATGTCCTGATAGCTGTCTGCAAGTTCGTGTTCTGAAAGAGATGTTCCGCAGTGGCTACACCACGGCATTGGCCTAAACTTTTCAATCAGCCAGCCCTTTTCATAACATTTCTTTAAGAAATACCAAATTGAGGTTATGTTCGTGTCGGAATTTGTGAAATATGAATCATTCCAATCCATCCACTGGCCAAGCCTTTGACTTTGAGCGGAAATTATGTTTGCAAAATGATTTACGCGCTCAATGCACGCCTCTGTGAATTTGTCCATTCCAAATTTTAAAATGTCCCTCTTGTCCTTTAGTCCAAGCATTTTTTCAACGCCAACTTCAACCCAAAGACCTTGGGCATCGAAACCATTTTGATAGTGGGCATCAAAGCCTTGAAGCGCCTTATATCTAAGCATAATGTCTTTAAGCGACCTGTTCCAGCAGTGGTGCAACTTCATTTCGTTGTTTGCTGTAATTGGGCCGTCCAAAAAGGCATAGTATTTTCCTGTTTTTTTGTTCTTTTCTTTAACTTTGTCAAAAATTTTGTTGTCTTCCCAAAATTTTAAGACCTCTTCCTCATTTTTAACCAAATTTGGCATTGCCGGTTCTTTTTTCATCTTCATCTCCTAGTTGCAAAGAAAAATATTGTAAACACTTACAACAGGAATTTTAGCACATATTTATTAAATAATCAAATAATATTTAATTAACTATATATGTTTGTTGTTAAAAAGTTTTGTTTGTTTCTCCAATCTTTTTCAACTTTAACAAACAACTTTAACATAACTTTTTTGCCAACAAGCCTTTCAATGTCTGCCCTTGCGCGAGAGCCAATTTGTTTAAGCTTTTCGCCGCCCCTTCCAATTATGATTGACTTATGACTTTCCTTTTCGCAAATTATGTCAACGGCAATTTCAAAGAGCATTTCGCTTTCGCTGTGGGAGATGACCTCGCAAAAAACGCCATGGGGAATTTCCTCATTTATTGTTGAAAGAACCTTTTCGCGAACGATTTCGGCGCAGAAAAACAAAACCGGCCTGTCGGAAACTTCTTCGCCGCTAAAGAGAAAATTCCTTTCCGGAAGGTTTTTAATAATAAGTTGCTTTAACATGTCAACATTTTTCCCGCTTTTGGAGCTGAACGGAACAATTTCGCTTGCACCAACTTCATTTAAAAGCGAAAGATTCTCTAAAAGTTTTTTCTGGTCCGCTAAATCAATTTTGCTAACACCAACAATAACTTTTTCAAATTTTGCTGTCATGTTTTTTATGTTTTGAATTTCTTCTTCAGAAATTTCCTTGGAACCGTCAACAAGATATAAGATTAAATCCGCCCCTTCGCTTGCCGCGCGATAACTTTTGTTCATGAATTTATCCAACATTGTTTTTGCCCTGTGAATCCCCGGCGTGTCAATAAAAATAATTTGGCTTTCGCTTTCAGTTAAAATTCCAAGAACGTTAACTCTTGTTGTTTGAACCTTTGGAGAAACAATGTTCAGCTTAAAGCCCAAAAGCTTGTTTATAAGCGTGCTTTTGCCCGCGTTGGTTTTCCCAATTACCGCAACATATCCCGCCCTCATCTCTTCGCTCCAACTTCATTTAAAATTTCTTCGCTAAATTTTTTCATCTCCTCTTCTTCTAAAGGTTCAATGTGGTCAAACCCCAAAAGGTGAAGAAATCCATGAAGCGCCAAGAAACAAAGCTCTCGCTTTGTGCTATGGCAATATTTTTTCGCTTGAAGAATTGCAATTTCTTTGCATATGACAATGTCCCCAAGCATAACTGCCTCCTCGCTTGGCAACTGCTCTGCTTTAAAATCATAGATTGGAAACGAAAGAACGTCCGTTTCCCTTGGAACATCTCTAAAGTTTTGATTTAAATTTTTAATTTCTTCCCTGTTTAAAAATTTAATTCCAACCTCAAAGTTGCGCTCCTCTTTAAACCTTTTTTCAAGCGCAATTGAGAAAATTTTTTTAATTTTTCTTTTAAAACAAGGGTTTTTTATGTTGTTAAAATAAATCCTTAGCATAAAAGTATTATACCACAATTATACCAATTCCCAAAGCATCAACCAGAAATATTTCGCGTTACAATGTAAACATAATTTACAAAAATTTTTCCGTCTTGCTCCGTTACAACGCTATTTTCTTCAACAACAACATCGTTTTCGTTCAACCTAAGCCCAGCAAGATTCTTGGCCTCTTGAACAAGGCTTTCTCTTTCGCTTTCAAAATCCGCCTCAACCGTAACCTGCTCGAGTTCATAGTAAGTTGTTGTAGTGTATGTGATTGGAAGAAGATAGTCGGAAAGAAGAGTTTCTTGAACTTCAAGTTCGTATAGAAGATATGGAATTTCCGTCTTTGAAGTTACAATTTCCTTGTCCAAAAACGTCATCTTTCTTTCAACAACAAAGTTACCGGTTCTTTTTGTAATTTCCTTCTTAGCCTCAAACACCGCCTGACCGCTAAGCGAAACATTTGCTGATATGTTTGCTTTTGCAATTGTCGGAATTTGCTGGCCAGACGAGTCTATTATGTAAGGGGCAACCAAAACATCTCCCGCCCTGACAACATCGCCAACTTTAACAAGCGGCGTTCCGGAAATTAGTTGAATTTCGGTTATAATTCCGTCCTCCGTTGCAACAACTGCAGAAGCGGTGTCAATGTTTTCATACTCATCGTTTACAACCTTTTCTTTTATGTTGACAATTATGCTACAGCCTTTTTTAACAACGCTTACCATACTTACATCTTCGAAATTGTCCATTAAAATCTTTTCAATTTCAAAGTTGCTCTTTGAATTTAAAGAGGAAAGAAAGCTAACGCCATTATCGCTTAAAACCTGCTCAATTTCCTCCGTTAAAATTCTTTCATTTCCATAGACCTCAATTCTCCAAACAAAACCAGAAGAAATTGCGAAAAAACAAAGGCAAATTAATGCCCCAACAAAAATTCCAAATCTTGCCTTAAAAATTTTTTTAAGTTTTGAAAAACCGTTATATTTTTTTTGAGTTACAACAATATTTTTTGATTTAAAAAATTTTTCAACATTTTTTTCATCAGAAGATGAAACTTCAACAATTGATTCTTTTAAATTAATTTTTTCTATGTAAAAAAAATTAATTCCCTTGGCCGAAAGTTGGTTTAAATATCTTTCAAGATTATATCCTGAAAGCCAAAGAAAAACGCTTGACCTATAACTTTTTTTTAATTTTTTTTCTTTTTTTTTAAATATTTTTAATTTTTTCATTAGACAACCTCAATTTTTTCAATTTCTCCAACAATGCTAAGTGTTTGGCTTGAAAGTTCCTTCAGTTTCAAATTGCTTCCAAAAACGCTAACAATTTTTCCCTTAACTTTGAACATAACAAGATTTTCAGAAAGAGAAACAAGCCCTCTTTGCCCTTCGGCGTAGAGCGCCTTTCCGTTGACGTTTACAAGGTTGTAGCTTCCGTCTATCTCCGGAAGTTTAAGTTCTTTTTTTATTTCGCCAAAAAAGTTAAACATCGCCTTTCTCCAAAACTATGATATGCCATGGCAGAATAAAATAAAACTTTTTGCAAATAATAATCTTGAGCAAAAAAGCTTAAAAGGAGAAGAGACAATGAAAGAGGGATTTGTTGTTGGCGTCTTGTTCGGCGCACTTGCTGGAATGATCATCTACAGGTATAGCACAGACGTTCAAAAACTTGCAGACAAGGGCGAAAAAATGGTTAAAAGTGAAATAAAAATGATGGAACAAGAGGCAAAAAAAGCCGTTGAAAGTTCAAAATCTGCAGCTAAAAAAAATCAAAATAAAAAATAATAAAAAAATCCGAAATTATTTTCGGATTTTATTTTTTTCAATAAATTTTAAAATTTGTTTTGCCAATATTTTTTCTTTTCCGTTATAGCTGTGATTTGCGCCCGAGATAAAGCCCACATCCAAGTTTTTATTTGCGACTTTTTCCTTAATTAATTGAACTGTTTTTTCTGGAGAATCAACAATCATTTCTCTTTCTGCCCCAAATCTTATAAAAAGCGGGCAATTAATTTGGTTAAAACATTTAAAATCGCTATTTCTGTTATAGCTGATAATATTAAGCTCTGGGTCAAAATATTGAAGGAAAGACTGCGCGGCAATTTTAAAACCACTGTCACTATCAACAAGCTCTTCTAGCTTTCCTCTTTTTACAAATTTATTTGCTAAAGAAAAACTTTTTTTAAGCGCTTTTGGATTTTTAGAAAAATAATATCCCTGAATGTCAACCGGCGAAAGCAAGATTACTGCCTTAATTTGTTTTAAAAGCGGGCTGTTTGATTTTACTAATTGATTGTAAAAATATAAAATTTTTGTGCAACCCAAACTGTGGCCAAGCAAATAAAACTTCTTAAAGCCAAATTTTTTTAAAAATTTTATTGCCCCCAAAATGTCAAGCGGCGCTTCTGAAATTTTTTCATACATCGAACCAAACTTAAAGCTCTTTTTCTTTCCGTCAACTTTCCTTTTAAGCCTGGTATAGATTTCGCTTCCGCGGTTGTTGAAGCAGAAATATGGAATACCACTTTCAGCAAGCAATTTTGATGTTTGTCGTTCTCTATCATTTGTACACTTTGAAGCCTGGCCGTGAATTGAAATTACAATTTCTTCTGTTGAATAATTGTCTGGCAAATTTAAAATTCCAAAAAGTTCAAGCCCGTCCTCTGCTTTAAAATATTTTGGCGTCGAAATCATTCCTCTTTGCTCTCCTCGTGGCTTTCCTGATTTGTAAAGGTTAACTTCCCTCCTTCAAAATCAATTATAATTGTTCCGGATTTTTCAAGTTCACCAAGCAAAATTTTCTCCGCAATTGCATCTTCAACATGTTGTTGAATAAAGCGTCTAAGCGGCCTTGCGCCATATTCAGCATCTGCGCCTTGGGAGACAATATAGCTAAGAGCTCTTTCTGTTAATTTAAGCTCCAAGCCTTGTTTTTGAAGGCGTTTGTTTATGTTTTTCATCAAAATCTTTGCAATTTTTGTGAAATCTTCCAAAGTTAATGAATGGAAAACGCATGTAACATCAATTCTGTTTAAGAACTCTGGCTTAAACTTTTTCCTAAGCGCATCAATATAGATGTGTTTAACTTCATCAAAAGTTTGTTCTTCGCTCTCCTCTGTTTCAAAGCCAAGCTTACTTCGCTTTTGAACCTCGCTTGCGCCGATGTTGCTTGTCATAATTATAATTGTGTTCCTAAAATTAACTGTTCGCCCTTGGGAATCTGTCAACCTTCCGTCGTCCAAAATTTGAAGAAGCGCGTTAAATATATCTGGGTGGGCCTTTTCAATTTCGTCAAACAAAACAACGCAATATGGCTTCCTTCTAACAGCTTCCGTAAGTTGGCCGCCCTCGTCAAAGCCAACATATCCCGGAGGCGCGCCAATTAGTTTTGCAACGGAATGTGGCTCCATATATTCGCTCATGTCAAGGCGAATTATATTGTTTTCATTGTCAAACATTGCCTCTGCAATTGCCTTGGAAAGTTCTGTTTTTCCAACTCCGGTTGGGCCCAAGAACAGGAAGGAACCAATTGGACGCTTTGCATCTTGAAGGCCAACACGGCTTCGCCTTATTGCCTTTGCAACAGCCTCAACCGCATCGTCTTGGCCAACAACTCTTTTGTGAAGAATCTTTTCAAGGTTGACAAGTTTTTCCTTTTCTGTTTCAGTAATTTTGCTAACAGGAATTCCCGTCCATCTTGAAACAACGTCTGCAATTTCACTTGCTCCAATTGAGTTGTTTTTCTTTTCGGAGCGATTTAGCGAAATGTTAAGTTTTTCAAGTTCATCTTCAAGTTTAACAATTTCAGACTGGAATTTCGCAGCTTTTTCATAGTTTCTCTCAAGGCTTGCCTCATCTCTTGACGCTTGAAGCTGTTTTAATTTTTCTTCCTTCTCTCTAACACTTGAAGGCTTTAAGCTGAAATTAACCTTTGCCTTGCTTGCTGCTTCATCAATTAAATCAATTGCCTTGTCTGGAAGGCTTCTGTCCATGATATATCTGTCTGAAAGAGAGGCCGCCGCCTCAATTGCCTCGTCTGTTATCTTAACCTTATGGAAGGCCTCATAGCTGTCTCTAAGCCCTTTTAAAATTTCAATTGTCTGCTCAACTGTTGGCGGTTCAACAATGATTGGTTGAAATCTTCTTTCAAGTGCCTTGTCTTTTTCAATAAACTTTCTATATTCATCGGTTGTTGTTGCGCCAATTGTTTGAAGCTCCCCGCGTGAGAGATATGGCTTTAACATGTCCGCCGGGCTTGTTTCGCCCTTTTCAGAGCCGGCCTGAGCAAGCGTGTGAATCTCGTCGATAAAGACAATTATGTTTTTATTTTGAATAATTGTTTCAATTGCGTCTTTAAGTTTTTCTTCCATCGCACCGCGATATTTTGTTCCAGCCATCAAGCTTCCAATTTCAAGCGAGAAAATTTCCTTGTTCTTCAAAAGGTCTGGGACCTCTCCTCTTGCAATTGCAAGCGCAAGACCTTCAACAACAGCGGTTTTCCCAACGCCAGCTTCTCCAATTAGAACTGGGTTGTTTTTTGTCTTTCTGCAAAGAATTTCAATAACTCGCTCAATTTCTTTCTCTCTTCCAATGATTGGGTCAATTTTCCCTTGCCTTGCTTTAAGCGTAAAATCGCTTCCTATTTCCAAAAGTTTTTCTGGCAAGTTTGATTTGCCTTGGCCTTCGCCGCCAATTTCTTCCCCACCTTCGGAATAATTGTTGTTTGCCGCTCCGCCTTGAAGAAAGGAAACAACCTTGTTTTTAAGTTCTCCAACATTAATTTTAAAATAACTTGTCAAAAGCCTTGTTGCAAAGCAATCTTGCGCAGAAACAAGAGCCAAAAGAAGGTGTTCTGTTCCCAAAAAGTTGTGGCCAAGTTGAAGGGCAATTGTTTGGGCAATTTTAAAAACTTCCTTTACGGCCGGAGTTAAAACAACGCTGTCGAAAAAAGCCTCTTCTTCGTTGTTCTCTCTGAATATGTTTAAAAGCTTTGTGTCGGTTATCCCAAATTCTTTTAAAATCTTCTTAGCTGTGCACTGAACTTTTGTAAGTCCATAGAGAATGTGCTCCGTCTCAACCATATCTCCGCCAAACCTAAGGGCAACCGCGCTTGCTTCCATAAGCGCCTTTTCCAAGCTTTCCGTAGTCTCTAAAAACATAAATTCTCCCCCTTTTTTAAGTTAAGGATATTATACACCTTTTAAAAAAATATGTTAAACAAAATTTTTAAAATAAAACCGCCCAGTTTTGGGCGGCGAGTTAATCTGCATAATTTTTAAAATAGTTTTGAATCAAGATAACTGGCGTTCCCTTGTCTCCACTTCCGCTTGTCAAATCGCAAAGAGAACCAATTAAATCTGTAAGTTGCCTTGGCGTTGTTCCAAGGGCTGCCCTGTTGTTTTGTTTGCTATCTCCTTTTTTCTGACGAACAATTTTTTTAAACTCCTCGCTTGCCTCTTCGCCGGAAAGGTTTGCAAGCTTGGTTTCGGAAATATATTTTAATTTAATTTCGTTCGGGGTCCCCAAAAGCCCGTCTGTGAACCCTGGGCTAACAACCGGGTCTGCAAGCTCCCAAATTTTTCCAACAGGGTCCTTAAATGCGCCATCTCCATAGACTAAACATTCAACATTTTTCCCCGTTAGCTCCTTAAACCTCTTTTGCAAATTTAAGGCAAATTGCTTTGTATTCCTAGGAAAAAGTTTAACTGTGTCGTCTGTGTTGATGTTGCTTCCCAAAAGCCCAAACTCTTCATTGTAGCCGCTTCCGTCAACGCTTTTTGTCAAAAGTTCATCAAGCGAAACAACCTTTTTTGCTCCGCATTTTAAAAGATGGTCTTTGGTTTGCTTTCTTGTGTGAATGTCTGCGTTGATTACATATGGCGTGTAGGCCAAAATTTCTTCCGCCTTGTTTCCAAAAATAATTTCGCAATCCTTTCCTGCAATTTCTTTATAAAATTCAATGTAGTCAACACCAGTAAAAAGGTGCTTTGTTTCGCCAAAAGCATTTCTAAACTGCTCTTCAGTAAGCGCTTTCCCATATGGATTAATTCCGCTTTCATAGAGCTTTTCTTGGCTGATCAGCGGGTTTCCAACTTCGTCTGAGGGATAGGAAAGCATTATGACAAGTTTCTTTGTTCCCTTTGCAATTCCTTTAAGCAGAAGTGAGAATCTGTTTCTGCTCATAATTGGAAAAATTAGCCCAACCGTCTTTCCCTTAAAATGGCTTTCAACGTCTTTTGCAATTTGGTCCGTTGTTGCAAAATTTCCCTGGGAAATTCCAACAACGGCTTCTGTAACGCCAATAATATCTCTGTCTTGAAGATTTAAATTGTTTTCTTTAAGCGCGCCCAAAACACTTTGGGTAACGATTTCAACAAGGTCGTCTCCCCTTTTGATGATTGGCGTTCTAACACCATATGAAATAGTTCCAAAACTTCCCATTGCTCTCTCCTTTAAGGAAAGATTACACTTTTTAAAAAGTTATGTCAAACAATTACTCCTCAAATTTGTTATAAATTGCAATTGACGCGCCAAGCGAAAAAAGGCAACCCAAAATGACCAAAAGGCCAAGCCCATTTTGAACTGAAAGTGGTTGAACTGGCGAAGATGAAGAAAACTTGATTAAATCCAAAACAACGCCAATTATAACAAGTGAAAGCGCGTTTGAAATTTTGAATGCAAGCGTCATAATTCCGGAATAGACGCCAACTTTGTTCTTTGCGTCCGCCTCATCGTCCTTTGCCATAACATCGCTAAACATTGACATTGGAAAGGAATATAAAACGCCTGTTCCAAAGCCAATTACAAAAATTAGCGGCAAAATTAAATAGAAAAGAACTATTGTTGGAATTAAACCTCTAAGAACAAAAATTCCCCAAACAACAAAAATTGCAATTATTCCAACAGAAAGGCCGCGAATAAGCGTTTTTTTCTTTCCAATTCTTTTTGAAACTCTCTCCCAAAAAAACTGGGCCAAAACGGCGGATATAATCAGCGCACCCATGCAAATTGAAATTTGGCGGGAGTCAAAGTGGAAACAATATGTAAACATGTGCATTCCAGCAGCTGTTAAAATTGACGAGGCAACCAAACTTACCGCATAGCCAAAGATTACAATTCTGTATTGCTTCTTCTTCAAAATTTTAAAGAAATCGTTGAAGACAGAAAGGAGATTTTCTTTCTTCTTTGGAACTTGTGGCGCCGGGCAACAAACTTGTCTTTTTAGCGTTCCAAAGAAAGTGATAAGCCCAAAGACCAAGCAAATTACAGAGGAAGCATAGGCTGTGTTTACATATCCCTCTGTCAGAAGTTGACCCTGACCATCTGAATTTGGCATGAAGATGAACATGAAAATTGTTGGAAGCATCATTCCAATCAGCTGAAAAATTGTTCGCGTACATTGAATTGACGTTTGCTCGTGGGGGTCTTGGCTCATTTCAAGGCCAAGGGCAAGGTGTGGCGTTGAAAAGCAGGTGCAAAACGTTTGAACGGCAAGAAGTGAAACCAAAATCCAAACAAATTTAATGCTCTGGGGCGCGCTTGCTGGAACAAGCCAAACAATTAAATTTATTGCGCACATTCCAAGAACCCCAATAAGCATATATGGATGGCGCTTTCCAATTGAGGAATTCAAATTGTCCGAATAATAACCTATAATTGGGTCTGAAATTGCGTCCCACAAAACGCTAATTGAAACAGCAATTCCAACAAGCGTTCCGCTAACGCCAAGAACGCTTGTTCCAAAGAACATTATAAAATTTGACAAAGTTGAGGAAACCGTTGAATATCCAAGGTTTCCAACGCCGTAGTAAAATTTTTCCCTTTTGGAAATTTTCATGTCCCTTCCAATAAATAGTTTCGCTTATAAATAAGATATGCCAGTTAAAATTTTTAAGAATAATCTTTTGTCAATCAACATAAAAAAAGTTTTAAAATTTAAATTAATGTGTTAAACTAACTTTAAAATAAGGAGATTAAAATGATTATTCTCGCTTGCGACCATGCCGGCTATCCATTGAAGGAAGAAATTAAAAAATTCTTCAACCGCGAAAACATAACAACAATTGATGTTGGAACTTACAGCACCGATTCTGTTGACTATCCAGACTTCGCAAAACTTGGAAATGCAAAAGTTTTGGAAAGCGAAAACAACATTGGAATTTACATTTGTGGAACAGGAATTGGAATGAGCATTGTTGCAAACAGAAATTCTAAAATCAGGGCTGCCCTCTGTTGGAACACAACAATTGCCTCTCTTGCAAGGCGGCACAATAACGCAAATGTTTTAATCCTTGCCGGAAGATACACAAGAAAAAGAAAGGCAATTAGAATTGTTAAAGAATTTTTAACAACTCAATTTGAAGCCGGAAGGCACGCTAAGCGCCTGAAAAAATTGGGCTAAAAGGAGGCTAAATTGCTTTATAGTTTTGTTTTCCTTGGAGAAAGAAATAGAAGAAAAGTTTTGGAAGATTTGACCTCCAGAATTGGTTTGCCTTCTCCGTCATATCAAGTTGTCTTTTTAACAAACAAAAACGTTGAAAAGGAAAATTTATCAAACGAATTTAGGCACACAAACTTTAAAACAATCGTCTACAAAGAAAGTTCAACGCCAGAACAAATGTTTGAAAGCTTGGTCCACAGCGAGAATTTGGGAACGGTTGTTCTCTTTAAAGAAGGCGCAAAAAACATAAACTTTTCAGATGTTGACAGAATGATTGAAAAAAACAGTCGCGGCGCAAAAGTTGTTGTCTCCCGCCAAAACAAAAGCGAAAATTGGCTTACAAAAAGCTGGGAAACAATAAAAAGCTTCTTCACAAAAATTTTCTTTGGCCTAAAACTCTATCCTGGCGAAGCAGACATAATTCTTTTGGACTCAATTTTGGTTTCAACTCTGTCCGAGATGACAGGAAAAAGCGCCCTGCTTTCAAAAGTTAATGGTTGGGCTGGCGTCGAACCAAAAACCGTAACAATTCCACTTCAAGAAAAAACAAAACAAAAAAAATCTAAAAGATGTTTCCTCTTCCCAAGTGTTTGGGCTGGGATTTTTGTTGCAATGCTTGTTGGATTAATATTGTTTGTAACATTAAATGTTAACCTAACTTTCCTTGGTTGGTTCTCTTACGTTGTTGGAATGGTTGCATTTTTTGGAATTTCTGTCTACACTTTTTCCAGGGCTCTTTTCAACTATCATTTCGGCGAAATCTCTTTCACAACACAAGCAGAAGCTATTCAAATAATTGATAATTTCGATGAATAGGCAAATACTATAATAGTGGGGTAAAAAAATGGACGAAAGAACAAAAAAACTTGCAAAAAATATAATAAACTATTCAATTTCGCTTCAAAAGGGCGAAAATTTGTTGATTGAAGCAACAGATTGCGACCTTAAAATTGTTAAAGCGCTGATTGAAGAGACTTACAACGTTGGAGCAAATCCATTTGTAAATTTATATTCAGCTGAAATTTCAAGGGCTCTTTTGCTTGGCGAAAACGAAGATATGTTGAAGTTAAAGGCGAAATTCGACCTTGAATTTATGAAGAAGATGGATGCATATATTTCAATTAAAGGCGCAGCAAACACCTTTGAAAATTCAGATGTTCCATCCAACCAAACGGCAACTCACATGAAATTTACAGAAGAAGTTAGAAAACAGCGCGTAAACAACACAAAGTGGGCAATTCTGGTTGCACCAAGCACCGGCCTTGCCCAAGCGGCAAAGATGAGCACCGAGCAATATGAGGACTTTTACTACAGTGTTTGCAACTTGGACTATTCAAAAATGGACAAAGCAATGGACAGCTTGGTTAAGCTCATGGAAAAAACGGACAAGGTTAGGCTTGTTGCGCCAAACACGGACATAAGCTTTTCAATTAAAGGGATTCCGGCAATTAAATGCGCAGGAAAGATGAACATTCCAGATGGAGAGGTTTTCACTGCCCCAGTTAGAGAAAGCGTAAACGGTGTAATCACATATAATTTAGACACAACTTACAACGGAATTTCATTCTCAAACATTTCACTAACAGTTGAAAACGGAAAAATTGTTAAGGCAACGGGAACAAACCAACAGAAATTAAACGACATTTTAGACACAGACGAAAATTCCAGATATTTCGGGGAATTTGCAATTGGCGTCAACCCATATATAAAACGCGGGTTTCAAGATATATTGTTCGACGAGAAAATGGCAGGGTCAATCCACTTCACTCCAGGCAGCTGCTATGAGTATGAAGCGCCAAACGGAAACATTTCTGCAATACACTGGGATATGGTTCTGTCAATGCTTCCAGAGCATGGCGGCGGAGAAATATATTTTGACGATGTTTTAATCAGGAAAGACGGCAAATTTGTTTTGGAAAGCTTAAAATGCTTAAATCCAGAAAACTTAATTTAAACTTCAGGAGGAAAAATGAAAAAGAAAGTTAAAATTGGAATCAATGGCTTTGGCCGAATTGGAAGGTTGATTTTAAGAATTGCAAGCGAAAGAGACGACGTTGAGGTTGTTGCAATTAACGACCCATTCATAACCGCGGAATATGCTGCATACATGCTGACATACGACACCGTTCACGGAAAATTCAAGGGAAAGGCAGAGGCCGTTGGCGACCAACTTATTGTAAACGGAAAGAAAATTGACTTTTACAGCGAATATGAGCCTGCCCACATAAATTGGACAAAAACAAAGCCAGACGTAATTGCGGAAGCAAGCGGAAAATACACGCTTGCAAGCGAAGCTGAGAAACACATTGGAAGCGGCGCAAGAAAAGTTGTTATAACCGCTGCGGGAAAAGAGTGTCCAATGTTCGTCATGGGGGTCAATGAAAAGGAATATGACCCGTCTATGAAAGTTGTTTCAAACTCAAGTTGCACAACAAACTGCCTTGCTCCACTTGCAAAGATTATTCACGAAAACTTTGGAATTAAAGAGGGCCTTATGACAACAGTCCACTCGCTAACGCCCTCTCAACTTGCAGCAGACGGCGTTTCTAAGAAGGATTGGCGCGGCGGAAGAGCGGCTTCCTACAACATAATTCCATCATCAACTGGCGCGGCAAAGGCCGTTTCAAAGGTCATTCCAGAACTAAAAGGAAAGCTAACTGGAATGAGTTTCCGCGTTCCAACTCTCGATGTTTCAGTTGTTGACCTAACAGTTAAACTTGAAAAGGAAACAACCTACGAAGAAATTATTGAAACAATCAAAAAAGCGGAAAACGGAAGTATGAAAGGAATTGTTGGAACAACTGATCTTCCCCTTGTTTCAAGCGATTTCATTGGCGACCCTAGAACTTGCATTGTTGACATCAAAGCGGGAATTATGCTAAACCCAACATTTGTCAAACTCGTTGCATGGTATGACAATGAATATGGCTACACATGCAAGCTTGTTGACATGTTAAAACTTGTTGGCTCAAATTAGTCATCTAATAAGTGCCAAATTAGTTAAAACTTCATATTCAATGGTGCCCAAAACTTGGGCCCATTTTTTTGCGTCTTTAAAGACAACAACCTCGTCTCCTTCCTTAGCATCTATTCCAGTTAAATCAACAAAGAACATATCCATGCAAATATATCCAATGCTTCTTGCTCTCTTTCCGCCAATCCAAACAGAAAATTTGTTGGAAAGCCCCCTGCTAATTCCATCGCCATAGCCAAGTGGAACAATTCCAACTTTCATGTCCCCTTCTGCCAAAAATCCCTTTCCATAGCCAACATATTCGCCCTTTGAAACGCGGTAAACTTTAATCAGGTGCGAAACAACGCTTAGGGCGGGTTTTAAATTCAATTGCCTTGGCCCATAGCCATAGAGAACAAGCCCAAGCCTTGCCATGTCAAAGTTAATTTGCTTTCCCAAAAGCTTTTGAAAAACAATTCCAGAGCCGCCAACGCTTATAATTGGCTTTTGCCTCTTTGGAATTTGCGCAATAAATTCCTCAAGTTTTTTATTTTGAAGATCAAAAATTTTGTTGTCAGAATCCGCCGTTGAAAAATGGGCGGCGACGCCCTCAATAAAAACCCCAAAATCTAGCGCTTTTCGATAGATTTCCCTAAATTCCTTTGGGCTTGTAATTCCAAGCCTGTTCATTCCACAGTTAACTTTAAGATGAATTTTTATGCAACTTGCAGAACTTGGATTTTTCTTTAAAAACTCCAAAAGTTTTTCAAAATGCTCCCGTCCTTCAACTATAAAACTAAATCCATGCTCGGCGCAGGACTTAAAGTTTTTTGTTTTTCCAACTATTAAAATTTTTAAGTTTTTATTGAGGCTGTAAAGCTGCTCTGCCTCGTTTACATTTGAAACGCCAAAGAAATCTACGTTATTATGTATTAAATTATATATCCTTTCAACCCCATGACCATAGGCGTTCGCCTTGACCATCAAACAAATTTTTTTGTTCCCCAAAATTCTTCTAACTTCCCTAATGTTAGTTAGAAGCGCCTCTTTTGAAACAACAATTTTCCCACATTTATCCACAAATTCAGTATATGAAAAAAAAGAAGGGCCTTGTTAAAGCCCCTCCTCGCAATTTTGCATAATTATTCATTTTTATGAATTAATATTCTCCGGTTCGGATTCTTCTTCGTCCGGTTTTGGTTCAAGAATTGCCATAATTGGCTCTTTTAACTCTTCGGGCGTGTAAGAAGTTTTAACTTTAATTGGAACAATTGGAAGCTCTGCGCTTTTAAGCGCCTCAATAACTTCCGGCGCCTCTGTTTCAAGCTGTTCATCTCCAATGCTTCCATCAAAAATGTCTATAACAAGTCTGGGTTTCATTGTTTCAAGGTCAAAGATAACAAGGTCAACATATCTGTCTCTAATTGAATCATAAAGAACATGGCTTCCAACCGGCTCTAAAATTGTGTCAACTCCAACTTTTGGAAACACGATATAGCCTTTTGGAAGAATTTTGCTGATTAAAACAAAAAGTTTAAGCTCTTTTCTGTAAAGATATTTGTCAACAACATCACAATAGCTGCCCTTTGTGTCAAGTTTTCCATTTTGATTTCTCAGTGGTTTTTCTTCCTTTTTCTTTTTAAGTTTAATTTTTCTTGGGCGCTTAACTTCCTTTCCCGCCCTTTTTCTTCTCCAAATGACAAGCGCTCGCGCAAAGATAAACATTGCAATTAAAATACCAATAACGCTAAGTGCAACAATCCAGCCCATTTTTTAACCTCTCTTTTACCAAACAATTTCGCTCTTCCCAAGCTCTTTTAAAATTGAATTAACTTTTGTAAAATGCCCGCAGCCGAAAAATCCATTAAATGCCGAAAGCGGACTTGGATGGGCGCAGGAAAGAACGTAGTGGCGGCTTCTGTCAATTCCCTTTCCAATTCCCTGTGCATTTGCCCCCCAAAGAAGGAAAATAACGGGGTCTACTCTCTTATTTAAAAGGTCAATTATCTTTCCGGTAATCTTTTCCCAGCCCTTGTTTTTGTGGGAATTTGGTTGGCTTTCTCTAACTGTTAAAACGCTGTTTAAAAGCAAAACGCCCTGCTTAGCCCACTTTGTTAAATTTCCATTTGTTTGCGACTTTTTGCCCGTTTCTGCTTCAATTTCTTTATAGATGTTTACAAGCGAAGGTGGAAGCTTAACTCCGTCTTCAACGGAAAAGCAAAGGCCGTGGGCTTGACCGGGTTGATGATATGGATCTTGGCCAATTATAACAACTTTAACGTCTTCAAACTTAACAAGGTTTAAAGCATTAAAAACATTCTCCGCCTTTGGATAAATTTTATATGTTGCATATTCTTCGTTTAAGAATTTTTGCAAACTTTTAAATTCCGAAGTTTCAAATTCGTCTTTAAGCAGCTCAAACCAATTTTTTGCTATTGGGAACATGACTATATTATAACATAATATAGAACAAATTGCTATTGACTTTTTAAAAAAAATATTCTAAACTAGAAATTGATAAAGGAATCAAAAAAATGGAAAAATTGCTGGAAAACATATCAAAAAGCTTTGAAACTATTAAAATAGACAATAATTTTGTTGAAATTAAAACAAATTTGGAATTTAAAAAGTCTTTTCCTGTTCGTGTTTTTTTAAAAAAAGTCAATGAAAATTTCTATATTTCAGACAATAAAAACACGCTTCGCTACATGAACACAATTTACAATCTTTCAAGCAAAGATGTAATTCAATGTATTAATGACATTGTAAATCACTATCGCTTTAAAATTGACAAAGGAGAAATTTTGGGCGAAATAAACGCAGAAAATGCAAAGCGAAGGTTTCTAGAATTTATTGTTTGCTGCCAAACTCTTGCAAACATGTTCATATTCTTTGACGACCCAAATTAAAACGATTTAAAAAATCGTTTTTTTATTTTTTGTTTTTGTGGTATCCTAACTTTGAAAGAAGGTTCGCCTTAGGCGAAAGCAAAGCTATGAAACAACAAAAATTTTATAACGCAAAGGACAACTTTGCGCTAATTTGCGATATGGCAATACAACTCAACTTGGACGAAAAGGTTGTTGAGCTTTTGTTTTCGCGCGGAATTGATACAAAGGAAAAAATTCTAACCTTTTTAAATCCAAACCGAAGCCAATTTAACGACCCGTTTTTACTCAATGGAATGAGAGAGGCAAAAGAGAAAATTCTTTCGGCAATTGAAAACAAGAAGAAAATTTTGGTTTTTGGCGATTATGACGTTGACGGCGTCAGCGCAACGGCAATTTTGATTAAACTTTTTGAAAAACTTGGCGCCTCTCCAAATTACTATCTTCCAAACAGGTTTATAGACGGCTATGGTCTGACGAAGGAAACAATTGATAAATTAAACAAAAAATTCTCGCCCAACCTAATCGTAACCGTGGACTGCGGAATATCCTGCCACGATGAAGTTGAATATGCAAAAAGTCTTGGAATTGACGTTGTTGTGACGGACCACCATGAAATCCCAGAGCAAATTCCCGAAACAATTGTGATAAACCCAAAACTCGAGGGGCAAGAATACCCTTTTAAAGAGCTCTGTGGAACGGGCGTTGCCCTAAAACTTGCACAGGCAATTTCAAACAGCGATTGCGAGGAGTTTCTTCCAATTGCGGCAGTTGCAACAATTGCAGACATTGTTTCGCTGACAGACGAAAACCGCGCAATTGTAAGCGAGGGGCTCAAACTTTTTGAAAGATTTCTTCCGCCGGGAATTAAAGAACTTTTAAAGGACAACAAAATTCCGCTCAAAACAATCAATTCAACGGACATTGCATTTAAAATTGCGCCAAAGATCAATTCAAGCGGAAGAATGGGCGAAGCTTCCGACAGTTTAAAGCTTTATCTAACAACAAATCCGGCGGAAATTAAAACTCAAATTGCAAAGATAAACGAATATAATTTAAAAAGGCAAAAGGCCTGCGGAAAGGTTTTTGAAGATTGCGTAAAAATGCTTGAAACCCAAAACATGGCATCACAACCCGCAATAATTCTCTCGTCAAAGGATTGGGACAGCGGAATTTTGGGAATTGTTTGCGCAAGGCTTGTTGAAACTTACAACCGCCCCGCCTTTTTGTTCTCGGAAGAAAATGGGCTTTTAAAGGGTTCTGCAAGGAGTTTGACGGATATAAATGTCCACGAAATTTTGTCAAGCATGAAGGATGTTTTGGAAACATTTGGCGGCCACAAAATGGCGGCAGGAATGTGTTTAAAGGTTGAACACTTTTCGCTGTTTAAAAAAAATGTCAACAGTTTTATTCTAAATAAAGTAAGTCCAAAGGCGTTTTTGCCAATTTCATATTACGACCTTGACATTGAACAGGAGCAAATTTCGGACAAATTCTTGGAAGACCTTGAAAAACTTGAACCATTTGGTCTTGGAAACGCAAAACCGCTTTTAAAAATTTCAACTTCAAGCGCAAAGATCAGCTCGCTTAAAAACTTCCCCTGCCACTACAACATTTCAATTGGCAAGCTAAATTTAATTTATTTCAACTGTTTAGATAAATATTTTTCGCTTAAATATGCAAAGCAAAAAAACATTGTCTTTGAAATTCAAAACAAACAAAACGGCCAAATTAAAGGAATTGTAAAAAACTTTAACGGCGGTTTTGAGCTTGACAAAAGTTTTTCAAGCAATTTGGACGCATATTGCTTTGAACAACTCAAATATTTGAATAACACAAGGAAAGTTCAAACAAAAACATATCAAGAAGAAGATCTAATCGAACTTTTGGCGGAGTGTGACAGCAGCGCTTTTGGAACAATTTTTGTAACAACAAAAAGCCAAACCTACAGGAAGTTTATTGAAACCTATTCGTGCGAAAACATCTTCGACCTCTTTGTTTTCAACAATTCGTCCGACGCAGGTTACAACGCTCTCTACCTCTATCCAACCAATTTAAAAATCTTTAAAAATTACAAAAAAATTATTTTTTTAGACGGAGTTTTAGATTCTTCCTATCTTGCGGAAATTAAAAACAATTCAAACGGCGAAATCTATCTTCCAAAAAATTCAAGTTTTAATAAAAAGATTTTTGCCTCGCTAAATTTGTCCCGCCAAGAAATTGGAAACTTCTTTGTTAAGTTGAAAGAATTCTCTGGCCAAACATTTTCAAACCTCTCCCACATGTACAACTCAATTTGCAAAAAGGTTAAAATTTCCTTTGTAAATTTTTATGCATATGTTTTAATCTTGAAAGAGCTTGGGATTATAAGCTTTGACGAAACAAGTTTAATCGAGCTTGAAATAACAAAAACAAAATCCCAGCTTTCAAATTCAAAAATTTTTAACGCGCTTGGCGCAATTAAACAACTTGTTAGGTGAAATATGGAACTTGTTTGCAAAAATGTTGAAAATGAAAAGGAACTAACCGAAGTTTTAAGGCTTTTCTATCCAACTTTTGAAGAAGACCAAGAAGGGAAAATTTTCTTTGAAAAAACAGAAGATGAATATGTAATAGATGTTCTTGGAAAAATTTTTAGAATTAAAAAATATTTAAAAAAAGAAAAAAGCGACGAAAAGCGCGCGCTCTATCTTGCCCTGTCCTCCGCCCTTGGAAAAACTTTTGAGTGGGGCTCCCTAACGGGCGTTAGGCCAACAAAACTCGCCTACGACCTTTTGTCAAGCGGAACGGAAAAACACCTTCTAAAGGAAACATTGATTAGAGATTACAACCTTTCCGAAAGCAAGGCAAAACTCGTTAGAGATGTAATTTCAAATCAAAATTGCATAATTAAAAACGACAATTTAGTCGATTTTTTCGTTAATATTCCAATTTGCCCGTCAAGGTGTAAATATTGCAGCTTCATTTCAAGCGAAATTGGCGAAGTTAAGGACATGGTTGAAAGTTATGTTGAAGCGCTAATTTGTGAAATTAAAGCGGCAAAGGAAATTATTGCAAAAAAGAATCTAATTGTTCGCTCGGTTTATGTTGGCGGAGGAACGCCAACCGTTCTCTCTGCCCAAGATTTGAAAAGAATTTTGTCCGAAATCAATTTCAGGGCAACGGAGCTAACCGTTGAAGCCGGCCGGCCAGACACAATAACCCGCGAAAAACTTTCCGTTTTAAAGGAAATGGGTGTAACGCGAATTTGCGTAAACCCCCAAACTTTTTGCGAAAGAACGCTTAAGGCAATTGGAAGAAATCACGGCGTTAAAGAAATTCTTTCCGCCTATAAACTTGCCGTTGAATTTGGCTTTGACGTAAATTTGGATTTAATTGCCGGCCTTCCCGGCGAAAGTTTCCAAACCTTTAAAAAATCTCTTCAGGCGGCAATTGAAATGGCGCCGGCGAATATAACCGTCCACGCGCTTGCGCTAAAGCGAGGAAGCACGCTTACAATTCAAAAACAAAAAAACAAATCAATTTCCCTTGAAGTTCCCCCTCCAAAGGAGGTTGAGAAGATGATTTCCTTTGCCAACACAGAGCTTCTAAAAGAAGGCTTTGTTCCATACTATCTCTACCGCCAAAAAAACACGCCCCTTGGCCTTGAAAACGTTGGATACGCCCAAAAAGGGAAAATTTGTTTGTTCAATGTTGACAGCATGGAAGAAACAACAAGCGTGATTGCATGCGGCGCAAACGCAATTTCAAAGCGCGTTTTCTCCGTTGAAAACAGAATTGAACGCAGCCCAAACGTTAAGTTTATTGGCGAATACATTTCTCGCCTTGATGAAATGATTGAGCGCAAGAAAAAACTTTTCATTTAAAATTTTCGCGCTTTTTCGACAAAATTCGTCAAATTATAACAAATAAAAAAACCGGCAACTGCCAGTTTTATTTTTAAAATTCAAAATCTGGGTTTTGCGCTGGGAGTTTAACCTCCATGTTCCCAAGTTTCTTTGGGTTTGAGGTTCTAATTGCGTTTGCCAAATCCTGGGCTTGGTCTTTTGAGATTGCAACTTCCGAAAGATCCAAGAAAAATTCGCTCTGCGCCTGCGCCGTTGCCTCAATTTCCGTGTTGATATCAAACTCCTCAAAAGGCTTAACGCCAACAATTTTGAAAACACCATATTTATTTGTAATTATTTCTTCAATACTTTCATCTGGCGAATACATTGGTGGGAACCACTCCATATGGAGTGTATAAACATTCCCATTGTTTACAATTTTATATTCTATATATCTATTTCCATAGGCACTAGGATCCGAATTAAACCAAGTTATTCCAAAAACATCATTATCAGAAGCAGCTGAAAAGTCAACTCCGTCACAACTTTGTTCTTTTACATAGTCAACAAATTTATCATATGTCGTTTCAGAAACTTGGTTCAACATTGGAGATCCAAGCTCAAAAACCATGTTATGATTTTGGTTTAGAAAATTGTTGAATTCCTCTTGAGTTTGACAATTTATTATAACAGGTTCTCCATTTTCATCAACAAAATTGCCTTCAAACAATAAATTTTCAGCATTAGGGTTGCTTGATCTTATGTTTTTTCTATCCGCTCTAAAATATATGCTTCCTGTTGTTTTATTAATTTTTAAATCACTTATATTGGTAAGTTCATATTCCACATATTTTCCTAAGCTAAATTCATTATATTCACTTGCCAAAATTTCTTTTAAGGCCTCAATATTGTCTTGCCTATATTCTTCTTCCGAAATTTCTGGAGTCTCAACGCCGCCGTCCGGATTTCCGTCACCTTCGCCATCGCCTCCGCCTTGCTCTTCGTCATCTTGCCCTGGGTTTTGCCCTTCATCGCCTCCGCCTTGCTGCCCTTCGTCTTGCCCAGGTTTTTGCCCTTCGTCTTGCCCAGGTTTTTGTCCTTCGTTTTGCCCAGGTTTTTGTCCTTCGTTTTGCCCTGGGTTTACCGGCGTTGTAATTCCTGGCCTGTCCGTCCTTGCAACATTTTTAACCGCAAAAACAGTTGCAATTACTGCTCCAGTTGCAACAAGCGCCCCAACAATTGCAATTAAAACCTTTTTCCCTTTTGAAAGAGCCATATGTTTTTCTCCTTTCTTTTCTGGTTATATTATATATTAACAACAACTAAAAGTCAACCCCAATTTTTTTAAAACGCTTGCTAAAATTAAAAAAAACAATTATACTAAAACCATGAAGGAAAAGACAAAGAAAAGTTTTTTTAAAAGCGTTCTTTCAATTGCGCTTGCAATTGTTCTTTTTCTTGGCGTTGCGCTTGTCTTTGCCGGTTGCGACGAAGACGACGAATTTTATGACCCAGAAAACCCTTCCGCCTCCCCTTCCTTTTTTGAAAGGTATGTTGGCGGTTTTAACACGGTTTTTGCAAACGACTCCTCCGGCTATGGCGGGATTGATGAGGGAGAAGAAGGTCAAGATAGCGCAAGAGAGTGGGCAACTTTCAACTTTAGGGCTGATTTTTTTGACACTCTAAGCTACTTTTATGCATATTATCCTTTTAAATTAACAAACATAGCAGATAACTTAAGAGAGTTGGAAAAGTTCACTACTTTTTATGACAGCAACAGGGCACTGGTCTATGAAGATGAAAATGGTGTCCTAGAATTTGAGCAAGACTGGCATTGGAACTGGTCAATTAACCCTTTTTATTCTCCCACTCTATCAGATCTATATCAAATAGTTTTTCCCGACACTCCTAATTACGCAGCCTGGCTAGAAAATTTTCTTGACTACATTAATGAAGATTTAAATATATCATCATATAATTTTAGTTTGTTCGATAATATTTTGCAAATTGTCCTGTATGAAATTATGCTGGGTTACACAAATTTAACAACGGTTTCTGTTGAAATTAAATATGACGACGAAAGTTTAGCAAGTGGAACATACGAAATTAAAATAGATTTTTGCAACGATTCCTCGCTAAATAACTTTACTGTTTATTCATATACAAACAAAGGAACTACTACAACCACAAACAACACAGGCAGCTTAAGAGAGTATAACGAGGCTCTTCAAGCTCAATATGAAAACCAAACGCGCTACACGGGGTTTACTAAGGACAACGCAGACAGGTTTATAACCTACATTTTGGACGAAGTTATTGGGACGCAAACTGTTATAGATGATCACAAATATTTCCGCGACACAATCAACTACAGAAATTATGTTGAGGTTGTTGCAAACATCGTTTACGAACTCACCTACGACGGTTCGGGAGACAGCTGGGTCTATTCCTATTCTCAAATTCCAAACTACACCGTTGAATTTGACATAACGGACGAAAGCGGAAACATCAAGGGCCAAACGGACTTTGCCGCAAAGCCGGCAACATATGTTAGATATTTCCCCGGCGAAACGCTTTTTGGAGAGGACGACGTTGACTATCAATTTTCAAACAAGCCAATTGGAGAATATCAATCAATTTTGGTTGTTCCGGCAAGAACAATTACAACACTTTTGGAAGGTGGAATTAGGCTTGAGGCTGGCTTTGTTTTTAACTTTATGAGCTATAACAAAGATCTTAAAATTAACGCTAAGGTTAGATATCAATATTACAACGAGATTACGGGCTATCGCAAGCTTTTTGAATTTGATTGCGACCAAATTAACTTTGACGACGGCTATGAGGGCGTTGACCCAGACGGAAGAACCTATTGGGAAAACGACTTTGAGCTTTCAATTGAAACAGACGCCCTTCCTGCAGACGTTGTTACAACAGAGAAGGATTCAACTGGATATGAGGTTACCTATTACACAATTGGCTTCTTCAACAACGATTCGCTTCTTGACGCCGTTGCCGGCGCAGAGGGCGGCGAAGTTACTCTTACGGAGTTTGAGGCAATTCAAGATCTTTACAAGGTTATTGCTTCGCAAAACGGCTATGGCGGAATTACAGTTTTGAACGAAAAGAAAATTAACAGTTCGTTCTTTGAAATTGTTTTGGACGTTGTTAAAACTCCAAACGATCCACCAGACACGGACTACAACTTCCGTCTTGTTCTTTCCAACACGCTTTTGACCCCAGGAATATATTAGAAGCTGCTTACCTTAAGCAGTTCTTTTTTTAATCTATCCAAAATTTTCTTTTCAATTCTGGAGATATAGCTTTGGGAAATTCCCATAAGGTCTGCAACTTCCTTTTGAGTTTTTTCTTCTCGCCCTCCAAGGCCGAACCTTAGCATCATAATTTCCTGCTCTCTTGCACCAAGTTTTTTTATGCTTTCCCAAAGCAATTGTTTTTCAACGCTTTGATCCAAACTTTTTGAAACGGAATCTTCCTCCGTGAACAAAATGTCCGAAAGCAAAAGCTCGTTTCCGTCCTGATCAAAATTCAGCGGCTCGTCAAAACTTATTTCGCCCTTTGTTTTAGAAGTTTTTCTAAGCTGCATCAAAATTTCGTTCTCAATACACCTGCTTGCATATGTTGCAAGTTTTATTTGTTTGTCATAGTTATATGTTTGAACGGCTTTAATTAACCCAATTGCCCCAATTGAAATTAAATCTTCAAGTTCAAGCCCCGTGTTTTCAAACTTTTTTGCAATGTAAACAACAAGCCTAAGATTGTGTTCAATAAGCTTTTCCTTTGCGCTTTGGTTTCCGTTTGAAAGCTCCTCCAACAAAATTTTTTCTTCCTCTCCGTCAAGCGGAAGCGGAAGCGCTTCGTTTCCGCAAATGTAACAGACAAGAAACTTTGGGCTAAGAAAATTTTTCTTCCCAAACCTTTTTAAAAGCCAAAGTTTAAATTCCCTTAATTTTCTAAGCAATTTCATTGAACAAACTCCTTTGCAAATTCAACTCCAATTAGCCCCTCGCAGTTGAAGCTTTTTTGAAGCTTTGAAAAAGTTAAACCAACCGCAGGGCTTTTTATTTCCGTTTCCCTCTCCCCCGCTTTTAAAACAACACTTTCAACCTCAAAAACAAGCATCTTTCCTCCGTTTCCAACCGTTCCAAAGTCGATGTAATGTGAGCCCGAAATATCCTCCTTTCCAATTTTTTTCATAAGAATTTTTTCAAGCGGAAGGTCAAAAATTTTTATAAACAAGCTGTAATCAACAATCATAACCGGCTTTAGCGAAATTGGATCTGTTAGCGTGTTTCCAGAATCTAAAAACACGTCGAATTCAATTGTTTTTCCGTTGTTTTTAATTTCCGCTTTAAAAACAAACGTTCCAAAAAGCTTTTTTCTTTCATAGGCGCAAATTAATTTAGCGGCTCCAAGATAGACCAGCCAAACAACAAGGATAATTGCGCCAACGGGAATTTCCATGTTGTAAATTAAAACAAAGCCGCTTTCAATTTCTCCCGAAAGCAAGAAGACAATTCCAAAGCAAACTCCGCCCATTGCCGCGGTTAGAAGAAGAAAGACTAAATATGAAACCGTGTTTTTCTTAAACCCCGTTGGGTTTAGGCCAATTCTAACCATCAAAAGCCCCAAAACAAGCTTGAAAACAATTTGGAGATAGCTTGGAAGATTTAAAAGCGGAGAGATAAGCGAACAAACTGCGCCAAGCATTGCGCTTGAAAGAAGGCGCAACGACAAAAAATTCTCTCTAACTTTTAAAAACTTTGCGGAAAGTTTTAGAATTAAAAAATTGATAACCAAATTATCAATTAAAACATATTCAACAACAATTTCCACAGCTAAATTATATTATTAATTCAATAATTCTAGCACGAAATAAAATGAAAAAAGGTGGCGAATTTTCGCAACCTTTTGTCGATTATCTAAGCCTTCCAATTACGTCTGAAAGATATTGCCCCGTTCTAAGAGTTATCTTGTTGTCCGATGGAACATCGTCTAAAAGCTTGATAAAAAAATCCCAATTCTTGATAAACTTTTCAATATATTCTTTCGAATTGCCGCGCTTTATATATCTTTGAATGTACTCATCTTTGCAATATTGCTTTGGATAGACTATGTAAAATTTTGTTCCTCTTGAGAGAAGCTCGCTGATAACCATGTTGTGGGTTGAAATAAAAACATAGTCATATTCCCGCGCAAGGTTGATTGCAAGGTCGCAATAAACCTTTTCCCATCCCGGGTTTTTTCTAAAATATGAAGACGAAAGGTCATAAATTTTCTTTCCGTCAAAGTGTGGAACATGCTCTTTAAGGCCTGTTTTTCCAATCCCAGCAAAACCGCTTATTATAACCCCTTGTTTTGGAGCAAGACTAAAAAATCCCATACAAAACCTCCTAGTATATTTTACCATGTTCCGCCCGCTTTTTCAACCTTAAAATTATATTAATTTTTAGCCCAAATATGCTATAATTTTTCCAGGAGGAATTATGGAAACAATTATAATAGTTTTAATCTGCCTTTTAATTGTTTTAAATATAATTTTAATTATACTTTCAATAAAGAACAAACAAGGAAATTTAGACGGCAATTTAAACTCACTAAAATCAGAGTTTCGCGAGGGCCTTAAAGAAACAAGGGAAGAAATAAACAACATTTTGGGGAACCGTGTTGACAATTTTTCTAGAATAAACGAAGACAAACTTGAAAAAATTAGACAATCGGTTGAGGAAAAATTAACCTCAATTCAAAGAGAAAACGGCGAAAAACTTGAAAAAATGCGCGAAACAGTTGACGAAAAGCTTCATTCAACGCTTGAAAAGCGCCTTGGCGAATCCTTTAAACTTGTAAGCGACAGGCTGGAATCTGTTTATCAAGGCCTTGGCGAAATGAAAACGCTTGCAAACGGAGTTGGAGATTTAAAGAAAGTTCTTTCCGATGTTAAAACGCGCGGAACATGGGGCGAAATTCGCCTTGGCAACATCTTGGAACAATATCTAACGCCGGACCAATATCAAAGAAACGTTAAGTTGAAACCAAGAAGCAAGGATTTTGTTGAGTTCGCAATCAAAATTCCAAGCAAAGTTGGCGACAAATTCGTCATGCTTCCAATAGACAGCAAATATCCAGTTGAAGATTACAACCGCCTCCTCCAAGCTGAAGAGGCCGGAGACTCTGCAATGGTTGCAACTGCAAGAAAAAGCCTTGCAGCAAGCATAAAACGATTTGCTGCGGACATACGCGACAAGTATATTAACCCTCCGCTAACAACAGATTTTGGCGTTATGTTCCTTCCAATTGAAAGTCTCTATTGCGAGGTTCTAAGAAACACTTCGCTTTGCGAAAGTTTGCAGCGCGACTACAAAGTTGCAGTAACCGGCCCAACAACACTGACAGCATTTATAAACACACTTCAACTTGGCTTTCATGCCCTTGCAATTGAAAAACAAACAAGCGAGGTTTGGAACATTTTAACAAGCGTTAAAGTTGAATTTAATAAGTTTGGAGATATCCTAGCAAAGACGAACAAAAAGCTTCAAGAAGTTGCAAACACAATGAAGGACGCCGAAAGCAAGACGAGAAACATTCAAACTAAGCTTGGAAGGGTTGACGTTCTTGCGTTCACTTCTCAATCGCCGCAAATAGAACCGCCATTTACAGCAACCCAAAGCGACGATGAAAATTACGAAGACGAAGATGAAAATTACGAAGACGAAGATGAAAATTAAAAACAATTGATAAAAAACTATAAAAAAATTGCAAATTTATTGCAATTTTTTTAATTTTCAGATTTTTGTTCAAATTTAACCGCATCTGAAAGCTTAACAGAAACAATTTTTGAAACGCCCTTCTCTTCCATCGTAACGCCATAGAGTGAATCTGCAAGTTCCATAGTTGGCTTCTTGTGGGTTATGACAATAAACTGAGTTTCTTTTGAAAATCTTCTCAAATATTGCGCAAAGCGATAGACGTTTGCCTCGTCGAGAGCCGCTTCAATTTCATCCAGCAAACAGAACGGCATTGGCCTAAGCTTCAAAATTGCAAACAAAATTGCAATTGCTGTAAGCGCCTTTTCTCCTCCGCTTAAAAGCGAATTGTTTGTTAGTTTCTTGCCAGGCGGCTCTGCAAAAATTTCAACGCCTGCCTCCAAGATGTTGTCGCTTCCAATTAGTTCAAGTTTTGCGTTTCCTCCGCCAAAAAGCTCTCTAAATGTTATCTTGAAGTTCTCATTAATTTTGTTGAACTCTTCGGTGAACCTGGTTTTCATTTCTGTTGAAAGCTCTGAAATAATTTCAACTAGTTCATCTTGCGCCTTGTTTAAATCTTCAACTTGAACTGCCAAGGCATCATATCTTTCACCCAAAATTTTGGAGTCTTCAATTGCGGCAACGTTTATGTAGCCAAGTTTGTTAATTTCTCTTTTAATTTTTGTAATTTCGCTAAGGCCGCTGCTGAGGTCAAAATTTTCAACCCTTAGTTTTAGGCAAGCATCATAATCGAGTTGATATTCCTCCAAGATTCTGTCTTGCATTGTGTCAATGTCTGTGTCAACTTTTGTAATCTTGAACTCTTCATTGATTTTCTTTTCGTTAATTTTGTTAACTTCAGCAACCAAGAAAGTTCTCTTTTCCTCAAGTTCTTTAAGTTCGCGCTGCAAATTTGTTTTGTTTTCATCAAGTTTTCGCTGCTCTTCTTTTAAACTTTCAAGCTTCTGGCGAGTTTCAGAACTTGTTGAATTTTCAATTTGCCATGCAACAAGCTCTTCTGCTTGCTCAATTGCCAAAACATTCTTTTCAAGCTCTTGAGAGGCCTCTTCTTTTTTGCTAAGCGATTCTGAAAGTTGAGCGTCCAACCTTTCAAGCTCCTGAGTTGTTCCCATAATTTCGCTTTTAAGCGAGGCAATTTCAACCCTAAGCTCTGTTAAGCTCTTGCTAATCTCCTCTCTTTTTTCTCTTAAGCTTGCAAACCTTTCCTGCCTTTTTGCAATTGCCTCGTTTGCGCCTTCCTTGTTCTCTCCAACAGATTTTTCAAGCGTTGAAATGCTTTCAAGCTCTTTCGTTATAACCTCAATTTTGTTGGAAACAATTATCTTTGAGTTGTTAAGCGCATCTATTTCAGAGGTATATGAACTGATCAAATCCAAAACGGCAGAAAGTTTTTCGTTTTCCTTTGCGATTTCAACTTCAAGTTCCTTTTGTTTTGAAGTTAAAAATTCAAGTTGTTTTGTTAAATTTTCAATTTCTTGTTTTGAATTTTTAATTTTATCCGCGCTTCCATCAAAAAATTGCTTTAATTTTTCAATTTCCGCCCCAAGCGTTTTAATTTCGCGGTCTCGGCTGATTAAATTGACTGCTTCGCTCTTTTTGCTTCCGCCCGTCATTGAACCCTGTGGATTTATAACGTCGCCTTCCAAGGTTACAATCTTAAAGCTGAATTTTGAGTTCTGGGCAAGCTTAATTGCAACATCCAAATTGCTTACAATAACCGTTGCTCCAAGCAAGTTTGAAATTACGCTTTCAATTTCCTTCCCATAGGAAATCAAATCCTTTGCAACGCCAAAGCAACCGTCTGTTTTTAGAAGCTTTTGGTCCTGCTCCGAAAGGCTTCTTGTCTTCATCGAGGAAATTGGAAGGAAAGTTGCACGGCCAAACTGACCTCGCTTTAAGAACTCAATTAAAGCTTTTGCATCTTGTTCGTCCTTTGTAACAATGTTCTGAAGCGCGTTTCCAAGAGCCGTTTCAATTGCTGTTTCAAATTTTTCTGGAACAGAAATTAGCGACGCCAAAACGCCAACCATTCTCTTTTTAAACTCTGCGTTGCGTTCGCTTTCCTTTAAAATTTTCTTAACGCTTCCAGCATAGCCTTCGTGTTCTGCCTGCATCTCTTCCAAAATTCTCTTTCTGTTTTCATAAACTTGAATTTTGGTTCCACAGTTTTGAATTTCCTTTTGAAACTCAGAAAACGAATCTTGCTTTGCACCAATCTCAAGTTTTCCCTTCAAAATTACGTCAAGCTGCTCTTTGTTTTCTGAATTTAACCCGTCTAAATTCTGTTGAATTTTATCTCTTACTTCGCTTTGCTGTTTTAATTTTTCTTTGAGTGAAGAAATTCTCTCTTCAATTTCAGAAAGAGATGTTTTAGAAGCCTCTCTTTCCGCCTCCAAACGAGATGAATTGGATTTAATGTATGTCAACTTGTCAAGCGCGTCGAACATTTCCTTTTGAGTACTTTCCGCCTCATCTTCGCTTAAATTAAGTTCGTCAACAATTTTTAAATATTGCCTTGAAAGATCTTCCTCGTTTGCCTTTAGCAAGCCAAGTTTTTCATTGGTTTCAGAAAGATGAGAAGACCTGTCTTCAATTTGAGCTTTTATTGCAGAAATCAAGTTGTCATAGTTCAAGGAATCGAGCTCAAGCTTCTTGCTTTGCTCTTTTAAAAACTTAATCCTCTCCCTAACAACGTTTGTTTCGCCAGCCTGTTTCTCAATTGAAACAGTCAAATTTAAAATGTTTTCATGGAGACGCTCGTTTGTCTTGTCAATCGTCTCAATGCTCTCCATGTTGTTGGTATAGTTTTGGCTAACTTCCTCAAGCTCTGCTTGTCTAAGTTCAAGCTCCTCAGAAATCGCGTTTAATTTGCTTGAGATTTTTGCCTTAACTTCGTTTGCATTCTCAAATTGATATATATATGCATTAACTTCTAAATTCTTTAAAATTTCTTTAAGTTCCAAGAACTTTTTTGCGTCATCAGCCTGTTTTTTTAACGGCCCGAGTTGCCTTTCAATTTCATCTATGACGAGTTGAAGCTTTAAAATGTTGTCCTTCGTTCGCTCAAGTTTCCTTTCAGCGTCAACCTTTCTGGATTTATACTTTGAAATTCCTGCGGCATCTTCAAAAATAGAACGCCTATCCTCCGGCTTTGAGGAAAGAATTTTTCCAACCTGATCCTGACCAATGATTGAATAGCCGTCCTTTCCAAGGCCGGAATCATAGAGAAGATTTGTTATGTCCTTAAGACGGCAAGGCGCTTTGTTTAAAAGATATTCGCTTTCGCCGCTCCTGTAAAGCTTTCTTGTAATTGCAATTTCATCAAATTCATAGTTAAAAAAACGATCTGTGTTGTCAAACGTCATTGTAACTTCGCAATAGGAAAGGCTTTTTCTCTTTTCAGTTCCGCTAAAGATGACATCTTGCATGGAAGAGCCGCGCAAAGTTTTACTGCTTTGCTCTCCCAAAACCCATCTTATTGCATCTGCAACATTGCTCTTTCCGCAGCCGTTTGGCCCAACAATTGCCGTTACGCCATCATCAAATTTAATTTGAATTCTGTCTGCAAAAGATTTAAATCCTGCAAGTTCAAGTTGTTTAAAGTTCATTAAAAATTCCTTAGTGAGATTTGTTTAAAATAAAAACTTGCAAATTACTCTGCAAGTTTAATTTTATCATAAACCAGCTTATATTGCAAGCAAAAGATTAAACTTTGGCCTCGCCAACTTCAATTTTTGCGTTTGCAATGGCCTGTTCAATTCTCTCATTTAAATTCCTGTTTTTAAGCGTTATTATCTCGTCAATTGAAACCTCAATTGCCTTTGCCTTTGAGGAGCCATGAGATTTGATAATTAGTTTCTTACAGCCCAAAAACGGGCTTCCGCCATAGGAATTGAAGTCGAACTTTTTCTTAAGCCCCTTAAACGCGCCAAGCAGAAAAACGGAGCCAAGCTTTGCAAAAAACCTGGACTTAATTGCCTTTTTAATTTCGCCCATCATAAGTTTTAAGGCACCCTCTGTTGATTTCAGCAAAATATTTCCAGCAAAGCCGTCTGCAATAACAACGTCATACTTTCCGCTCATGATGTCCCGCGCTTCCATGTTTCCAACAAAGTTTATATCCAAACTTTCCAAAATTGGATAGACGTCGTGGCAAAGTTCGTCTCCCTTGTGGGCCTCCGTTCCAACATTCAAAAGAGCAACCCTTGGGTTTTTATTCCCAAATCTTTCCTTGTAATATTCGTTTGCCATAAGCGCAAAATGTGCCAAGTTGATTGGCTTACAATTCATGTTTGCACCGCAGTCTGCAACGAGGACATAGCCGCCAGTTTTTGTTGGCAAAAATGGGCAAAGCGCAGGGCGAGAAACGCCCTTAATTCTCCCAATTTTCAAAAACCCTCCGGCCAAAATTGCCCCTGTGCTTCCGGCGGAAACAAGGCCAGCAACGTCTTCGTCTTTTCTTAAAATGTCAAAGGCAACGGCAAGCGAAGAATTTTTCTTTTCCTTGATTGCAACTGTTGGAACTTCGTCGTTTGAAATTTCATCTGGCGCAGAAACAATTTCTGTTCTGCTTTTGTCATATTTCAACGTTTTTAAAACGCCTTCAATTTCTTCGGGTTTCCCACAGAGAATTATTGTCAAATCTTGGTGTTTCTTTTGGGCGTCAACCGCGCCTTTTATTATCTCGGTTGGTGCATAATCTCCCCCAAGTGTGTCGATTACAACTTTCATTAAAAAGTCCTCCAAAAATAATATATCAAAATTCATGAAAAAGGCAAAATTAATTTGAATATTTTAAAATTTAATGTAATTTATAAAATAAAAAAAACGGCAATTTATGCCGTTTTTTGTTGTTTTAGCTTTTTAAATTTCTTGTTCAAGAATTTTAACCTTTGCGTTGTTTGAAGATTCAATTGCCGCCTTTGCAAGCCCCTCTCCAGCCAGCGCTGTTTTAAGCTCGCCGCTAAAAGCTGGGAAATTTGAAATTCTGCTTTCAGACTTAACATATATTTCTTCGCCAGCAATTTCCCTTCTGTTGCCATCTTCGCCAGCAATTACAATTGTTGCTGCGGTTATTGCTCTGAACTTGCTAAGTTCTCTGTTAAATTCTTTTCTTGTCTTTTTTGATCCGCGATCTAAACTCATGTTTCTCCTCCATTGCTCGTGGATATAATAGCATACAATTTGACTTTTGTAAATAGTTTTTTTAAAAATTTTTTTATCAAAAATTGTAGAAAATTTCTTACATTTTTTCTGGGACATCAATTGCTAAAAGCTTTGCAAAAATTTCAAGCGCGCGGCCAACAACTTTAATTAAAGATAGAAGAGAAGCCTTTCTTTTTTCGTTTGTTTCGGTTAAAATTTTGGTTGAAGTGTAAAGCGCGCTAAATGAGCAGGCAAGGTTATATGCGCTTTGAACAAAGATGTTTGGTGCGTGGTTTTTTGCCGCCAAGGCAACGTCTTCTTTAAACTTTAAAAGCGAAATTAAAATTTCTTTTTCAAAGTCCGTTCCAATTTCAAAACATGGCTCAAAATTTCCTGCCTTATTTAAAATTGAATTTATTCTGACAATTGAATAAAGCATATATGGCCCAGTTTTTCCTTCAAAGCTGCAAAACTTTTCAAGGTCAAAAACATAGTCCTTCGGCGGAAAATTTATCAAATCTCCAAATTTTAAAGCGGAAACGCCAATTGCTGTTGCAAGAGCGTCAATATCATCATCTTCCGAAAGTTTTCCACTTTCCAAAATCTTTTTCCTGCAGGCGTCTTTAACAATTTCAATGAGATCAATTAATTTCATTGCCGCGCCTTCACGCGTTTTAAAGGGTTTTCCGTCTGAGCCATTTACTGTTCCAAAGCCAAAATGCAAGAATTTAACATTTTCGCCAATTTTTGCCCTTTTGCAAACTCTGAAAACTTGTTTAAAGTGAAGCGCCTGTCTGTTGTCTGTTAAATACCAAATTTCGTCTGGCGCAAATTCCTCAAGCCTTGAAACAATTGTTGCAAGCTCTGTTGTTGCATAAAGCTCTGCCCCAGCGCTGCTTCTAACAATAACAGGCGGCATCGGGCTGTCGTCTGTGTCCTCAGAAACATCAACAATCTCTGCCCCGTTGCTCTTTTCAATTAATCCTTTTTCGTTTAAAATTTCAAAAACTTTTGGAACAAATTTTTGGCTGTCACTCTCGCCATACCATTTGTCAAAGCTGACATTTAATATATCATAAATCTTTCTAACATCTTCAACAGAAATTTTTGTAATTTCCTTCCAAATGTCGAAGTAACCCTTCTCACCCTTTTGAAGTTTAACAGTTATTTCCTGGGCACGCTTTTTAAAAGTTTCATCTTCCTTCGCCCTTGCCGCGGCCTTTGGATAGAACTTTTCAAGTTCATTGGCTGTTAAATTAAGCCTTTCGCCTTGGCCAGTGAAATAATAGCTGCAATCTGTCTCGTCCATAATTTGGGCAATTGTAAGCCCCATTTGAAGGCCATAGTCTCCAAGGTGAACATCGGAAACAACATCGTCTCCCATAAACTTTGAAAGCCTTTTAATGGTTTCGCCAATGACTGCGCTTCGCAAATGTCCAACGTGAAGCGGCTTTGCAATGTTTGGCCCACCGTAATCAAAAACAATCTTTCTTCTCTCAAATTTTTCAATTCCAAGCCTTTTGTCATTAAAAAATTTCTCAAAAATCTCTGAAAAATATGAATTTTTTAACTTAACGTTTAAAAATCCAGGTGCAACAGCAAAAACCTCAAACTTTTCGCTGTTTATTTTGCTTGAAATTTCCTCTGCAATTGAAAGCGGCGACCTTTTAAGCGTTTTTGCAAGAGAGAAACAAACATTAGATTGAAAATTTGAAAGTTCCGGCCTGTCGGAAAAAGAAAGGCCAACTTCGGCCTTGCTGTCAAGTTTTTTTATCTCGTCCCCTAAAACCTTTTCAACTTCTTCCAAAAATTTCATAAATTGTTCCCTTAAATTTCTCTTCTTGCCTCAATTGCTCGTGCAAGCGTTACCTCGTCTGCATATTCAAGTTCGCTTCCCATTGAAACGCCTTGAGCAAGCCTTGTAACTTTAACTCCAAGCGGTTTTAAAAGCTTTGCAATATAAAGCGCAGTTGCATCGCCTTCAACATCGGGGTTTGTTGCCATGATTACTTCTTGAGTTTGATATTTTGAAATCCTTTCCAAAAGCTCTTTAATTCTAATGTCGTTTGGCCCTCTGTTTTCAAGCGGGCTTATTGTTCCGTGAAGAACATGATAGACACCGTTAAAATTTTTTGCCTTTTCAATTGCAACAACGTCCTTTGGCTCCTTAACAACACAAATAACCTTTGGATTTCTTTCGCTGCAAATTTCACAAACTTCCCTGTCTGTAAAATTCCCACACTCTTTGCAATAACCAATTTTTTTCTTTGCATCTAAAATTGCATTTGAAAAACCCTCCGCAAAGGAACTTTCGGAGTTGATTATTTTATATGCATATCTCTGGGCCGTTTTTAAGCCAACGCCTGGAAGCGCCCTAAAATATGCAACAAGATTTTCCAAAGCTTCAATTTGATTCATCTTTACATAAGCCCAAGAGCGCCTGGCCCATTTTCCTTTTCAACTTTTTCAATTTGGCTGACACAGTCGTTAACTGCGGCAATGACCAAATCCTGAAGCATTTCAACATCATCAGGATCAACAATTTCTTGTTTTATTGTTAGAGAAACAATCTTTTTGTCTCCTGTTAAAACTGCCTCAACCATTCCGCCGCCGGCCTTTGCAGAAAACTTTGTTTCATTTAATTCCTGCTTTGCCTTTTCCATGTTCTCTTGCATCTTCTGGGCCTGCTTCATAAGCTGTTGCATGTTGAAGCCACCGCCAAATCCACCGCCACCAAAATTTCTATATCCGCCCATAAAAAGCCTCCTTTAAGTAATTTAAATTTAACACAATGTTCAAATTTTTTCAACAAAATTTCTATTCAACAACTAAATTATCAAATTTATCCTTTAAAAAATTAATGTCTGAAGTTTCGTCTGCATCTTTTGAAACCGTTTTAACAACCTTAAAATCCAAATTAAAGCCCAAAAACCTTAGTGCGCGTTTGATTGTTAAAATGTTTTCATTTGTTGAAATTAAGTCTGAAATATATTCCTTGTCCGTCCTTGCAACAAGAGTTCCATCCTCAACTGCAACATCAGCAATTTCCCCGCAGGAGACAAAAAGCGCCGCCTCTCCGCTTTCTCTAAGCCTTGTTAAAAGTTTTCCCCAAATTTGCTTTGGTTGAGGCAAATTTTCCTTAATTTTTAGTTTTTTTTTGAGCCATCGCCAGAAATTGCCTTAACGCAAGCAACCTCAACAAGCGTTCTTGGACTCAAGGAATATTTTAATTCTGGTTCAATTTCGCTAAAGTTTCTCATCAAAAACATAAGCTCTTCTTCGCTTGCATCTTTTGCCTGGTCTTTCATCTTTTGAACAACATCGGCGGGAAGGTTTAAAATTCCCTCGCAATTTTCGCACGTTTTAGCAACAAGAAGATTCCTAAAATGAACCGTCAAATCCTTTGCAAAAACAGAGATGTTAATTCCGCCCTTAATAGCCTCGTCAACAACCTCAAAAGCGCCGCCCAAATTCCCGGACAAAATTTGGTCTGCAAACTTGAAAAGCTTTTCCTGGTTTGTTGCGCCAAGAATGCTCAGCGCATTTGAATAGCTTGCAACTCCCCCGCCAAGCGAAACAACGGCGTCTGCAATTGAAAGCATGTCTCTAACGCTTCCCTGAGCGGCGGAGACAATTAAATCGACCGCCGAATCTTCATAGTTTATGTTTTCTTTATTAAAGATTGAAATTAAATGTTGTTTTAACTCCGTTGGAGAAATAAGTTTAAAATCAAACCTTAAACATCTAGAAAGAATTGTTTGGGGAAGCTTGTGTGGCTCGGTTGTTCCAAGAATGAAAACAACGTGGGCAGGCGGCTCTTCAAGCGTTTTTAAAAGAGCGTTAAAGGCGCTGTCGGTAAGCATATGAACTTCATCTATGATATAAACTTTAAATTTTCCATTTGTTGGAAGAAACTTAACCTTTTCTCTAATTTCTCTAACTTCGTCAACTCTGTTGTTGGAGGCTGCGTCAATTTCCAAAATGTCCATGCAGTTTGGCTCTGAAAGCGCCTTGCAAACTTCGCATTTGTAACATGGCGAACCGTCGACCGGCGAAAGACAGTTTAGCGCGCGCGCAAAAATTCTTGCAATGCTTGTCTTTCCCGTTCCCCTAGTTCCAGAGAAGAGATATGCATGAGAAATCTCGCCTTTCTTAACCTGGTTAGAAAGCGTTTTTGTTATGTGTTTTTGGCCAACAACTTCGTCGAAAGTTCTTGGGCGATATTTTCTATAAAGCGCCTGATACATGGTTTTAGTATACACCTTAAACAAACATTTTCAAATTAATTTTTATCTTCTAACGAAATTAAATTGCGCGCCATTTTAACTCCGCTTGCACTTGCCATCATAAGCCCTGTTGTAAGGCCACCTCCATCTCCAATGCAAAACAAATTTTTAACGCTTGTTTGAAAATTTTTGTCAACAACAACTGTGTTTGAATAGAATTTTATCTCCGGTGCATAAAGCAAATTGTCTTCTCCAGCAAAGCCTGGAACAACATGGTCAACTTGTTTTATAAAGTTAATGATGTCTGTCATGGTTCTAAAGCCAATTGCATAAGTTATGTCTCCGGCAACGGCGCTTTTAAGCGTTGGTTTTACGCTGTTTGTTAAAAGTTCCCTCTCCCATGTTCGCTTTCCATTTAAAATGTCGCCAAAGCGCTGAACCAAAACGCTTCCCGCTGCAAGACGGTTGACGTTTTCTGCAATATTTTCTCCATATTCAATTGGCTTGTTAAATGGCGTGTTAAAATTGTGGGAAACAAGAATTGCAAGGTTTGTGTTCGTGCTCTTTCTGTCCTTGTATGAATGGCCGTTCACAAGCGTTAGGTTGTTGTCATAAACCTCTGCCGAAACAAATCCGCTTGGGTTTTGACAAAAGGTTCTAACTCTGTCGCAAAAAGGTTTTGGTCGGCCAATAAACTTTCCCTCATAAAGATATGTATTAATTTCCTTCATAACATCATCTGGAAGTTCATATCTAACCCCAATGTCAACCGAACCAACGGCGGTTTCTATTTTGTGTTTTTGACAAATGTCGCTCAGCCAACCAGCGCCCTTCCTTCCAATTCCCAAAACAATTTTATCTGCAAAAATTTCAAAGGATTTTTTATTCAAAACATCGCAAACGGCAACTCCCTTCGCAACTCCGTCTTCAATTATTAAATCCAAAACAGAGGTGTTGAAAATCATTTCAACCCCGTTTTCTTCCAAAAATTTTTCAATTTTGGAATAAAGTTCGTGGGATTTTTCTGTTCCCAAATGTCTAATTGGAAAGTCAACAAGCATAAGGTCATTTTCCTTGGCCTTCCTTTGAAGGCGAACAATTTCATCTCGGTGATCAATCCCATGAAGGTGTGGGTCTGCACCAAAGGAAAGATAGATTTCATCCGTGTAGGCAAGCAAATCTTTTATATCCTCGGAAGACATATATTGTTTTATATATCCTCCGCCATTACCGCCAAGATATAAATCCCCCTCTTGGTTGTGAAGAGAAAGATGATAGGAATTTAATTTTCCGTCTGAGAATGCGCCGGCGCCCGAAAAACCGCTTGTTATACTGCAAAAAGGTTTGCAATGCAAACATTTTCCAGCCTTCTCAATTGGGCAAAATCTGTCCTCAATTCTCTTTCCCTGTTCAATAATTAAAACGTTTTTTAACTTGTTTTTCTTAATTAATTCATAGGCACAGAAGACGCCGCTTGGCCCAGCCCCAACAATAATTAAATCATATTTTTTCATAACAAACTCCAACTGAGATTTTAACAAAATTAAAGTTATTTTCAAAAAAATTTCAACAAATTCGATAAAAAAAGGCCAAAATTTTTAAATTTTTGGCCAATTTTTTTATGTTTCAATAACTTCTGCATGTTTGCTTGTGAACTGGCTTTCATAAAGGTCTTTATAAAATCCGCCCTGTTTCATAAGCGTTCTGTGAGTTCCCTTTTCAATTATATTTCCGTCTTTCATAACCAAAATTAAGTTGGCATTTTTAATTGTTGAAAGCCTGTGGGCGATGACAAAAGTTGTTCTTCCCTTTGTAAGCTTATCCATTGCGGTTTGAATTAGTTGTTCTGTTCTTGTGTCAACAGAGCTTGTTGCCTCGTCCAAAATTAACATCGGGGCGTTTTCAACCATTGCGCGCGCAATTGTTAAAAGTTGTTTTTGGCCGACGGAAATTGAGGTGTTATCGCTAAACACTGTGTTATACCCTTCTGGAAGAGTTCGAATAAAGTGGTCAATTCCAACAACCTTGCAAGCATTTTCAATTTCCTCGTCCGTTGCATCAAGTTTGCTATATCTGATGTTGTCCTTAATCGTTCCTTCAAAAAGCCAGGTGTCTTGAAGAACCATTCCAAAAAGTTTGTGAATGTTCTCTCTCGTCAAACTTGAAATTGGAACATCGTCAATTAAAATTTCGCCGCTGTCAATCTCATAAAACCTCATTAGAAGGTTAACCATTGTTGTCTTCCCCGCCCCAGTTGGCCCAACAATTGCAACTTTGTCTCCCGGCTTAACTTTTGCTGAGAAGTTGTGAATGATCGTCTTCCCTTCGTCATAGCCAAACACAACGTTTTTAAATTCAACTTTTCCAACAACATTTTCCAAAACAAGCGTTTTGTTGCTTTCATCTTCAAGTTCTCTTTCTTCCAAGAACTCAAAAACCCTTTCACTTGCCGCCGCCGTTGACTGAAGCGTTGTTGCAATTTGAGCAAGCTGAGAAAGAGGCGATGTGAACAACCTTATATAAATCATGAAAGAAACAATAACACCAAACTCAATAATTCCATTTGAACACAAAACGGCGCCAACAACGCAGACGACAACAAAGCTAAGGTTCCCAACAAAGCTCATAAGCGGTTGCATGATTCCAGAAAAGAATTGGCTTTTCCAGCTGTTTGTGTAAAGCTTTTTATTCAACTTTGAAAAAGCTTGCTCTTCCTGTTTTTCTCCATTAAAAGCTTTAACAATATTGTGACCCGTGTAGTTTTCTTCAACTTGACCGTTTAAATCTCCAAGGCTGTCTTGTTGCGCTTTAAAATATTTTTGAGATTTCATCATAATAACGCCCATAACGCTAAAACCAATAAGCGCCGAAACAATTGCAGAAAGTGCCATAATCCAGTTGGTTAAAAACATCATAATTGTGCAGCCAAAAAGCATTGCAAGAGACGTAACCAAGCTTGCAACGCTGTTGTTTAAACTCTGAGAAATTGTGTCAACATCGTTTGTTACTCGGCTTAGAATGTCTCCGTGGCTGTGACCGTCTAGATATTTAAGCGGAAGCTTGTTGATTTTGTGGCAGATGTCTCCCCTTAGCCTCTTTGAAACTTTTTGAGTTACAGTTGCCATTATGAATGATGTGACGTAAGAGAAGATTGCACTCAAACAATATATTGTAACAAGTGTTAGGCCAATTTTGGTGATTGCCGCCATGTCAATCCCAGTCTCTGCAAACATTCCATCTCTAATTATGTTTGAAAGGTCGCCAACTTTGTTCGGCCCAATTAAAGAAAGAACTGTTCCGGCAAGCGCTAAAACAAGCGCAACAACTATTGCCCAAACATATTTTTTGCAATAAATAATCAGTTTTTTAATTGATTTTTTAAAGTCCTTTGCCCTATCAAAACTTTGACCTTTTCCTCCCATTCTCATGCTAGCTCCTCCTTTGAAAGCTGAGAGGTTGCAATTTCACGATAGACGCTACATTTTTTCATAAGCTCTTCATGTTTGCCCTTTCCAACCATTTTTCCGTTGTCCAAAACAATTATTAAATCTGCGTCTTTAATTGTTCCAATTCTTTGCGCAACAATCAAATTGGTTGTCGACTTAAGTTCTCTTTTAATTGCCTGCCTAAGGCGCTTGTCTGTTTTAAAGTCAAGCGCAGAAAAGCTGTCGTCAAAAATCATAATCTCTGGATTTCTTGCAATTGCCCTTGCAATAGCAAGCCTTTGCTTTTGTCCGCCCGAAACATTTGTTCCGCCCTGGGTTATTTCGCTGTCATATTTGTCCTCTTTCTTCTCAATGAAAGAGCTTGCTTGGGCAATTTTGGCCGCGCGAACATAGCTTTCTTCGCTTGCCTTTTCTCCTTTAATTTCGCCGTATTGAAGGTTGGATTTGATTGTTCCGCTGAAAAGAAAAGCTTTTTGAGGAACATATCCAACAATGTCGTTAAGCTGGCTGAGTTTATAATCTTTAACGTTTACGCCGTCAACCAAAACTTCTCCTTCTGTTGCGTCATAAATTCTTGGAACAAGGTTAATAAGCGTGCTCTTTCCGCTTCCTGTTGAACCAATAAATGCAACAGTTTGGCCTCTTTCTGCCTTAAAACTAATATCTTGTAAAACATATTCATCTGCATCCGGATATTTAAATGAAACATTTTTAAATTCAACTTCGCCAGTTGAAATTGGCTCTGCCCCCTCTCCATCTAAAATTGCAGATTTTGTTGAAATAACTTCGTTAATTCTCTTTGCAGAAACTGTTGCCCTTGGAAGCATGATAAAAATCATTGTAAGCAAGATAAAGGCCATAACAACCTGCATTGCATATGACATGAAAACAACCATATCACTGAAAGCTGTCAATTTGAGAGAAACATTCGCATTTTGAATTATAATCGCTCCAAGCCAATAGATTCCAAGGCTGAGTCCCGACATAACCAGGTTCATGAAAGGGTTTAAAACAACCATAAATCGGCTTGCAAAAAGATGGGTTTTTGTCAAATCCTCATTTGCTTGGCCAAAGCGCTTCTCCTCAAACTCTTCTGCGTTATATGCTCTAACAACTCTAACTCCAGTTAAATTTTCTCGCACAATTCTGTTGATTGAATCTGTTTGAGTTTGAAGCTTTTTAAATTTTGGCATGACGAATAAAACAAGAGTTAAAATAACAACCATTAAAAGCCCAACTGCGCTTGCCGTAAGAACGCTCCATTCCCAGCTTTTCCCAAGGATAATAACAATTGCCCAAACGGCCATAATTGGCGCGCGAATCATTGACTGCATTCCAAAAGAAACCAAGTTTTGAATTTGGGTTACGTCGTTTGTTGTTCTTGTAATTAAACTTGCCGTTGAAAATTTTCTAATTTCAGCGCTGGAAAAAGATTGGACTTTTGAAAAGATAATTGCCCTAAGCCTTGCCGAAAGACCCGCCGCAACCTTTGCAACGAAATAGCCAATTATAACAGAAAGCGCGGCGCTTCCAAGCGCGCAGGCAAGCATTATAAGCCCTTTTATAACAATTTCTTTAACCGCCCCGCCAGTTGTAAGGAGAGTTGTTATATCTGACATATATGATGGAAGTTCAAGTTCCAAGTAAACTGTTCCCGCAATTAAGACTACGCTAATTGCGCAGTAGAGCCATTCTTTTTTAGTAAGATATTTTAACAATTTAAGCACAGTTCCATCTCCCAGAGTATAAGTATATTCATTAAAAATTTTTATAGTTACAAAGAATATATATAGCACTAATAAATTGGTTTTGCAAGTTATTTTTCTTAAATTTAAACAAATTTTTACAATGCAAAATCACAATAAACTGGAAAATGGTCTGAGCAAAACACGTCCAGAAAAATGTTTGAATTTTTAACATAATCCTTCAAATTTTCAGAGATAAAAATATAGTCAAATCTGTAAGTCCATGCGTTTTTAAAGCCCTGTTTTGCTCGATAACTGCTCCAAGAAAATGCGTTTCCGCTGTTAAACATTCTGTATGTGTCAACCAAGCCAAGATCTAAAAACTCGTCAAACATCAGTCGCTCTTCATCCAAAAAACCGGTTTTAAGTCTTGCACTTTTTGGAAATGAAACGTCCTCCTCTGTGTGGGCAATGTTAAAATCTGAAACAACAATCAATTTTTTCCCTTCGCTCAAAATTTGTTTTATTTCATTTTTAAGATTTCTTAAAAATTCCATTTTATATTCCAACCTAGAGCCATTTGGAACGTAGACGTTGATTAAAACAAACTTTCCAAAATCACAAACTAAAACCCTGCCCTCTAAATCATAGCTCAAGCTTGGAAGCGAGCCTTTAACACATTTTAGTTCATATTTAAAACCTTTTTTAATCAAAACTGCAACGCCGCTATATCCCGCGCGGTTCCCCGGATTGAAAAAAAGCTCATAATCTAAAAGAAAATTAAAAAGAACCTGCCTAAGCTGCTGTTCGCTTGCTCTAACTTCTTGAAAGCAAACAATTTCCGGAGAGGTTTGAATAAGCCAGTTTTCAATCCCCTTTCTTCCGCTTGCTCTAATTCCATTTATGTTATATGTTACGACTCTCATATGTAGATTATATAATTTATAACTTTATTTTCAAAATTCGCCAAACTAAAAATTAATCTAATTGACATTAATTTTTTTTTGTGATATATTATCAACTAGTTAGCGACCTCGTAGTAAAATCGGATATTACGGAGCCCTCCTAAGGCTTTGTTCTGGGTTCGAGTCCCGGCGGGGTCACCAAAAAAGAGCATCTTATTGCTCTTTTTTTATTTTTTTATTAAAAAAAAGGAGTTTTTAACTCCTTTTTAACCAATTGTAACCGTTCCGGTTGTGTGGATATCATTAATTCCAATAAGCGTTCCAATTGTTATATTGCAATTAATTTTAACTTCCTCTTCTGTTTCTGTTGCCGCTTTTCCAGCGGTTATGTTTCCGTTGATATTTTTAAACGAATAGTCACAATTTCTGCTGTCCTGTGAAATTTCAACATCTCCTTCAACAGAGGCAAAGTTCTGCTGGCCATAGACATTGCTTAAATAAAGTTTTGAAGCCAAATCTGAAATTTTAATGTCGCCATAACTTGAATAGCTGTCTGTGGTTTCAATTCTGACATCGCCGTTTGATTCAATTGCAACGCCCTCTGGATTGAGGTTTAAATTCCCGCTAGATTTAATGTTGACAGAACTTGCCTTAATTGTTGTTGCAATTGAAGCAGAGCCAACTTCCAAATTAATTGCCCCAAGCGTTGAAAGCTCGGCATTGCTTGTGTTGAATGTTACATAACTTGTTATTCCAAGTGAGCCGGTTGTTTTGACGTTGAGCCCCGCAATTCCAAGAGAACTTGGCGTTAAGTTAGATTGGCTATATTCATCTCCAATTGAAACACTTCCCTTTCCAGCGTCTATGTCATAATTGAAATCTTTTAACATGTTTTCTAGTGAGGTGTTTGGAAGTCTAACAATAATTTGGCTTGAATTTGATGTAACCCAAAAACCTTCTGGGATGTTTGCTGTAATTTCAAGAGTTTTTGTATCTCTATAATATTTGATAGTTGTCGATGAGGTTACAACGTCGCCGGTTGTGAAACCTGTTGTTTTATTGTCAACAAAAACTCTCATATATCCGCTGTTTTCATCTGTTGGCGTTGCTCTTATAACTTGAACTGAATGGCTGTTTGAAACAACTTTAACTGTTTCAATGTCCAAGTCTGTTAGCTGGGTGTCAGTAACATATGAGTAATATCCCGCCTTCAATGTGAGCCCGCCGTTTGAAACCTGGCTTACATATCTTGGAATTTCAGAGTTGACATAATATGTCACAGTTAAATCTGTTCCAACTTCAACCCTATATGTCGTTGTTGAAGAACTTGTTTGCGCTTTAAGCGTGTATGCCCCAGCGGAAATAAATGTTAACTTGCCGTCGGACAAAGTTGCAATGGAAGAGGTGTCTGCAAAGCCATCAATTACAAAGTTTGTTATCCCTGTTGGCTCTGTTACAACTTTATAAACTTGTTGACCATGGTTTGTTAAAACAACTTTGTATGTGTCTTGTTCTCCCTCGGAAGTTATTCCGTTTAAAATGTAATCTCCTGTTGCAATTGGAGAGAAAATTCCATTTTCAAGAACATAAACTCCTGGGACTTCAATTCTCGTGATTGTTTGTTGTTCGTCGTTTGTTCTTCCATCTGCACCAGTTATCCATGTTCCGTCATACTCGTAATAACTATAACTTAAGTCCTCGTTTACTCTATAAAATCTTGTGTAATTTCTATCGAGAACTTCACCATAATATATGAAATAATCTCCAGGTGAATTGAAGGAAATTCTGTTGTCAGTGATTGTATAGCTTTCATCCGGCGCGTTTATCAATGCACCTTCAGAATAAAGTTCAATTTTTGTCGAGTGAAGATAGACGTTCTTTTCCTCTTCACGTTCAACAAATCTTGCTGTGTTTTCAACTTGGCTGCCGCCACTTTGATAAGTTAGATCAACAAACAAGTAGGAGCCTTGTTTGCCATTTTTTAAAGTGTAATTAACAACTGTTGGGTTGAAACTTCCGTTTTCTACTAGCCAAGAAATGTCTGAATTATATTCATAAACATCAGTTTCTTGATAATCAACCGAGACATCTTGCTTAAAATATTTTAATCCAAAAATGCTTGTTCCTGGACTGAAAATTAAAATTACAACACAAATTAAAAAGGCCGCAAGCAAAATTCCCAAAAAGATGAAGAAATATGTTAAAAAGCCTCTATTAACCTTTTTCATCTAAAACCTCCTCTTATTGCTTATATATTAACACAAAATACACTATTTAGCAAGACAAATTTAAAAAATCTATTGATTTATTGACTTTTTTAAGTTAAAATAAGTTAGACAAATTTTTAGGAGGGTAAAATGGATTTTGACAGCCCTTACAGCTACTATAACATGAGCCGAGGCGAACAGAAGCAATATGTTGACGAAGCCAGGAAAATTGCGCTTGAAATGCGAAAGGCAACTTCTAATGAAATTGCACTTTCCCTTGCTGCTGCAGCAAAGGAATATAAAAAACTTTTAGCAAAATTCTATTCAACTAAAGATGGACAAGTTTCAAAGCTCAAGGCAAGGCTTGCAAAATTAAACGAACAAAAAAAACTTAAAATAAGCTATGGAATTAGAAAAAGCCTTGAAGTAAATTGCTTTAAAGATTACATCAACATGTTGACCTATGATAATAGACACAATCTTGCAGAAATAATTGAAAAACATGTTGATAACCTTTACCGCCGGGAGGACACAATTAACAGGATGATTAACGACAGAGTTGTTGACAACTTGACAAGAGAAATTGTAATACCTCCAAACTACCGAGTTAAAGTAAACACTCTTCAACTTTGCCAAACAGAAAGAGCAATTTGGGTTGAAGGAAAATTTCCAATTAAAAATATGTCAAGCGAAAAGGCCGGCCGCTTCCTCTCCTCCGCCCAAAAGCGTGCAAATGAAACAGGAACACTTTTGGCCAAGTTAGACCAAGAAATCTCTTCCGTAAGTGAGCAGCTTAAAGTTGCGCAAGCACAGGCCGCTTCAGAAGAAGCAAAAGAAGAGAGAAAGAAATTTAACGAAGCTTCAAAAAAATTTAGCGAAGAGCTAAACAATGAACTTGGCCAAAGAATTGAACTATTTTTAAAATCTGAAACGGACTCGCCTTTTAAAAGCCAAATTTCTAAAACTTTAAAAAATGCGCAAAAAACTCAAATTGAAAAAAAGAAAAAACCTTGTCCGTTAATTTGCCCCCAAACTCTGCTTTACTTAGTTCACAATGTAAACAACGGAAACATACAGCTTCCTCAGGAGCAAAGTCAACAAATTTAAATTCAGCCAGCTTGGCTGAATTTTTTCTTTTATTTAACATTAGCGACAAAAAACTTCATATAAATATATCGCAATCACAAATTAAGGGGATTTTTATGTTTTTGGGAATTTGCGGTATATTGGGGAAGATGGGAAGTTTGGTTTTTGAATGTGCTAAGCAGTCAAGAGATTTCACCGTTAATCTTGGCATAGACAAGCGCGCAGAAAAACTTGTTAAAGGAATTTTTTTGTCTTACACATTAAAAGATATAAATTATAAAACAAATGTTTTAATTGATTTTTCAAACAGAGAGATGACAAAGGAGCTTTTGGAGTATGCTGTTAGAACAAAAACCCCGCTTGTAATTGGAACAACCGGGCAAACAACGGAAGATTTAATTTTAATTCATAACGCTGCAAACGAAATCCCAATTATGCTCTGCCCAAACACCTCTCTTGGCGCGGCATATTTAATTAACTCTGCAAAGGAAGGTGCGCAATATTTCTTGGACTACAACTATGAAATTGACATCTCGGAAACCCACCACTCTCAAAAAAAAGACGCCCCAAGTGGAACAGCTCTTGCAATTGCAAATGCGATTTTGTCGGTTGCGCCCTCTTTAAAACAAGTTACAAGCTTTGAAAACGGAAGGCAAAGCGGCGATCTTTCAATTTCATCGAGGCGCCTTGGCGGAGTTGTTGGCGAGCATGAGGTTTCCTTTGCAAGCCAAGGGGAAATTTTAAGCATAAAACACAGGGTTATAGATAAAAAGGTTTTCGCGCTTGGCGCGCTTGAATGTGCGAGATATATTGCTTTTAAGTCGCCCGGGTTATACTCAATTTCAGATATGTTTGACTTTAAAAAAGCTCAAACGCCGCCTGGACATAACAATGTTGAACAAACAAATGGTTTTTCTAAATAAAACTTAAATCTCTCTCAATTATTTCCAAAATTTCTTCCCTGCCCTGGCCAGTTTGAGAAGATGATTTAATCAAATTTTCCTTCCCAAGTTTTAATGTGGCCGTAATCAGCGGAAGATTTTTTGAAAGCTGAGCCTTTGAAAGTTTGTCAACTTTAGTCAAAACAACGGAAAAAGGAATTTGGTTGTAATATAAAAAATCGATAAGTTGCAAATCATTTTCTGTTGGCTTGTGGCGGCAATCAATTAAAACAAAAACCCGCCTCAAATTTTTTCCATTTAGCAAATAGCCCTCAATCAGCGGGCTCCAATTTTCGCTCTGCTCTTTACCTGCTTTAGAAAACCCATAGCCTGGAAGGTCAACCAAAACAAACATATTTTGCTTGTTCTTGTTAACTATAAAATAGTTGACAAGTTTTGTGTGGCCAGGGGTTTGAGATGTTTTTGCAAGTTTTTTTCGCGAAGTTAGCATGTTGATTAAGGAACTTTTCCCACAGTTACTTCTTCCAACAAATGCAAATTCAAGAGCACCAAGGTTTAAAAGATCCTCAAATTTGGAAACACTTTTAACAAATTCCGCACTGCTAATAACCATAAGCAAATTATACATAATTTTTTAAACATATTGCAAACTTTTTTTTAATATGCTATAAATATATTAAGGAGGCTGTTATGTTAAAAAGAATTTTAAATTGGGTTGTATCCATCGCGGGCTTTCTTCTTTTAATTGCTCTGCTTTTAATATCTTTAAACAATCATCTTCATTTTATGGACGAAGCAATTGCAAACGCACAGGGCTTGGTTGACTACCTTGTAAACTATGGCGCGCTTACGATTGTTGGCGCAATGGTTGTTGTTAATTTAATTGGAAAAAGTATTATAAAAATTGTTCTCCTGCTTATTTTCCTTGCAATGGCGTTTTTCTACATCTTCTCAAGCGTTTTTCCAGCGGATTTCGTTAAACTCTTTGGAATTGCATAAAAAACTGCAAATAAATTGCAAAAAAATAAAAGGCCAAATTATTGGGCCTTTTTTTCTTTCTTATCTTCAATAACTTTTTTGCCATCATAACTTCCACATTTTTTACAAACTTTGTGTGGAACTTTAAGTTCGTGGCAAGTTGGACATTCAACTAATGTTGGCGCAGAAACTTTAAAATTTGCCGAATTTCTTGAATTCCTTCTAGCTTTTGAAACCTTACCCTTTGGAACTGCCATCTTCTTTTCCTCCTAATAAATTTTTTAAAATCTTGCTTGGCTATTATATCACATAGCGCTTTTTTGTCAACTTTTTTTTGTTATTTTATTAAATTTAGCGTGTCTCTTGCAATAACAAGTTCTTCGTCCGTTGGAATTCTAAAAACCTTAACGCGCGAGTTTGGCTTTGAAATTTCTTCAACCGTTCCTCTTGGAAGGTTGTTGTTCTTTTCCTCGTCGAACTCAACGCCAAGATATTCCATGTTAGAAAGGCTCAGCTCTCTTAAATCCGCCTGGTTTTCGCCAATTCCGCCAGTGAAAACAATTGCATCAACTCCATTTAAAAGCGCAGCATATGCACCGATGTATTTCTTAATTCTGTGGGCCATCATTGGAACAACAAGTTTTGCGCGCTCATTTCCATTTTCAGAAGCTTCGTTTATGTCCATCATGTCGCTTGAAACGCCAGAAATTCCAAGCGCCCCACATTTTTTGTTGAAATATTGAGCAATTTCGTCGCCTCTTAAATCAAGCTTTTCTGCAATAAAGGAAACAACAGAGGCGTCAACATCGCCGCTTCGCGTTCCCATAATTAACCCCTCTAACGGAGTGAAACCCATTGAAGTGTCAATGCTGTGGCCGCCACTAACCGCTGCAACGCTTGAACCGTTCCCAAGGTGGACTGTTATAATTTTTGCGTCCTTTAAATCCTTTCCCAAAAGTTTTGCAGCTTCGCCAGAAACAAACTTGTGGCTTGTTCCATGGAAACCATATCTTCTAATTCTCCAATCTTCATATGCTTCATATGGAATTGCATATAAAAACGCTTCTTTTGGCATATTTGCGTGAAAAGCCGTGTCGAAAACAGCAACTTGAGGCGCAGACGGAAGAATTTTTTGACAAGCGACAATCCCTGAAATATTTGCCGGCATGTGAAGCGGGCCAAGCGGCTTTAACAATTCAAGATTTTTCATAACCTCGTCTGTTACTAAAACAGAATCTTTATAAATTTCGCCGCCATGCAAAACCCTGTGGCCAACAGCTGAAATTTCGTTTAATGATTTAATAACGCCAAACTCGCCGCTTGTAAGCAAGCTTAAAACTTTTTGCATTGCCTCGTCATGATTTTTAAGCTCCATTTCAATCTTTGTTGAATTTGAGCCATATTTGTGAGTTATAAAAGAGCCTTTTATTCCAATTTTTTGGCAATTTCCCTTCGCCAAAACAGTTTCTTTTTCCATGTCGAAAAGTTGATATTTAAGTGAACTGCTTCCCGCATTTATAACTAAAATTTTCATTTTTTTCTCCTTAAAAATAAAGTAAACTTGCCCGCGGCAAACTTACTTAAATATAGAATACTAAATATAGCCGAATATGTCAAGTGTTCTAAAAATTTTTACCAATTGTTTTTTAATTTTTAATTTTTTTATTATAATAATTCCATAAAACATCTTTTAAGGGGGAAAATTATGAAAATTGCAATTGTAACTGGTGCATCTTCTGGAATTGGAAGGGAATTTGCAAAACAAATTGATGACTATGGCTTTGATGAAATTTGGGGAATTGCGCTCGACAAGGAGGGGCTGGAGACTCTTTGTAAGGAAATGAAAACAAAGGTTGTTCCTCTTGCGCTGGATTTAACAAAGGAAGAAAGCTTTTTGGCCTATCAAAAAATGCTTGAAAACAGCAAGCCCGAAGTCAGCTTGCTAATCAACTGCAGCGGCTTTGGAAAGTTTGGGAGGTATGACGAAATTCCGCTTGAGCAATCGCTTAACATGATAGACCTAAACTGCAAGGGAACTGTTAGAATGACAGAACTAACACTTCCCTATATCCCAAGGCTTGGAAGGATTGTTCAAATTGCCTCAATTTCAGCGTTTGCGCCAATTCCATATGTAAACGTCTATGCTGCAACCAAAGCATTTTTAAAAAGCTATTCCGTCTCTCTTGGAGAAGAACTAATTCCAAGAAAAATTTCCGTAACTTGCGTTTGCCCATATTGGACAAAAACCCAATTCTTTAACCGCGCAAAATCAACTCAAAACGATGTTATAACCTACTATCAAGTTATGTATGAGGCGAAAAAAGTTGTAAAATATGCGTTAAAATGTGCCAAAAAACGAAAAAGATTTTCTTTATATGGGATAACAACTAAATTTATGGCATTTTTAACTAGAATTATACCAACTGGCGTTTTTCTTTCTATTTGGCGCAAACAACAAAATTTTAAGAAAAAATATTGGAGAAAATAAAAAGTTGCATTAGCAACTTTTTTTCTATTTTATAAAGCAAAATCTTCATTCTTTGTTTTTTTGTCTTCAGATTTTATTTCTACCTCACCAGTTTTTCTTTTTATATTTTTATGTTCTTTTTCTGGGCTCTTTTTTTTAACTTTTTCATTTATATCAGCAATGTTTTTCAAAATTTCTGAAATTTCCCCAATCATACAATAATTATTTTCCCCATTTTTGCTTTTTATTGCTGATTTTTTCATTCCGATTTTTTCGTATAGTTTAATTGCTTTCTCATTTGTTGTCTCGACATCTAAAGTTAAAAATTTTATTGACTTGTCTTTTTTAACTAGCTGTTGCAAAGTTATTCCAATTAAATTTGTTGCAATATTTCTTTTCCTATAGCTTTCTGCAACGCCCACATCAATTATATATATATCATCATTAAGATAATAGCCTTGATTGTATATAATAAAACCAATAACAGAGTTTTCATAAAGAACAATATAACTTGTATAACTTTCACTTCGTAGAAAATACTTCATATCATTTTTATCAAATATTAAATCTAAATAGCCTCCAGCAGATTGTTCTATTTCACAAATTTGTTTAAAATTTTCTTCTGAAAGACTATTATAATTTGCTTTTTTTATTTTAAAATCCATGGCTATATTATACATGAATTTATTTAAACTTGCAACAAAAAACCAGTCGTTCGGTCAACTGGTTTTTTTTGTTTCCAAGCCGTTCGGTCTGCTTGGGTTAGATTTTAAATAATTATTTGATAATTTGTGCAACAACACCGCTTCCAACAGTTCTTCCGCCTTCACGGATAGCGAAGCGAAGACCTTGCTCGATAGCAATTGGTGAGATCAATTTGATTGTCATGCTAACGTTGTCGCCAGGCATAACCATCTCAACTCCTTGTGGAAGTTCAATTGTGCCTGTAACGTCTGTTGTTCTGAAGTAGAACTGAGGCCTATAACCATTGAAGAATGGTGTGTGGCGTCCGCCTTCTTCTTTCTTAAGGACGTAAACTTCTGCTGTAAACTCTGTGTGTGGGTGGATTGAACCTGGTTTGCAGAGAACCTGTCCTCTTTCAATTTCTTGACGAGTGATACCACGAAGCAATACACCAATGTTATCTCCTGCTTGAGCTTCATCAAGAAGTTTTCTAAACATTTCAACGCCTGTAACAACAGTTTGTTTTTGTGCACCAAGGCCAACAATTTCAACTGTGTCACCAACTTTAACAACTCCTCTTTCAACTCTTCCTGTTGCAACAGTTCCACGTCCTGTAATTGTAAAGACGTCTTCAACTGGCATCAAGAAAGGCTTGTCTGTTTCACGAACAGGGTCTGGAATGTAAGAGTCAATTGTGTCAAGAAGTTCTTGAATTGGCTTTAACCATTCGCTGTTGATGTCGTTTGCATCGCAAGCTTCGTTTGCTTTTAATGCAGAACCCTTAATGATTGGAGTTGTGTCTCCTGGGAATCCATAAGCTGTTAAAAGGTCACGAATTTCCATTTCAACAAGTTCCAAAAGTTCTGGATCGTCAACTTGGTCAACTTTGTTCATAAATACAACGATGTATGGAACGCCAACCTGACGAGCGAGCAAGATGTGCTCTCTTGTTTGAGGCATTGGGCCATCAGCTGCTGAAACAACCAAAATAGCTCCGTCCATTTGAGCAGCACCGGTGATCATGTTTTTAACATAGTCAGCGTGTCCTGGGCAGTCAACGTGTGCATAGTGGCGCTTTTTTGTTTTGTATTCAACGTGTGCAGTATTGATGGTAATACCTCTTGCTTTTTCTTCTGGTGCCTTATCAATTTCATCATATTTCATAGCATCAGCAAGACCAAGCATGTTGCTGTAACGGCAGATAGCAGCCGTAAGTGTGGTCTTTCCGTGGTCAACGTGGCCAATTGTTCCAATGTTAACGTGGGTTAAAGACCTGTCGAATTTTTCCTTTGCCATTTTTAATTCTCCTTATTAATATTTTGTATTTTGTTAATACGATTGCATGTTAACATATTTAAAAAATTTTTGCAAACGATTTTAACCTATTTTTTAGCTCTTTCACCAACAATTTTGTCGGTAATTGACTTTGGAACTTCCTGATATTTAAGAGGCTCCATAACAAAAGTTCCACGTCCCTGAGTTTGAGAGCGCAAATCTGTTGCATAACCAAACATTTCTGCAAGAGGAACTTCTGCGTTGATTCTTTGAACGCCTGGAATTGTGTCGTTCCCAAGAAGGATTCCTCGGCGGCTTGTAAGGTTTCCCATAACCGTTCCAAGATATTCATCTGGAACTTCAACAGTAACTTTCATAATTGGCTCAAGCAGAACTGGGCCGGCTTTTGTTGCGCCATCTTTAAATGCCATTGAACCGGCAATTTTGAAGGCCATTTCTGAGGAGTCAACTTCGTGGAAAGATCCGTCATAAACAGTAACTCTGAAGTCAACAGTTTCATATCCTGCCAAAACTCCGCACATTTTTGCCTCTTTAATTCCGTTGTTGATTGGTTGGATATATTCTTTTGGAATTGAACCGCCAACTGTTTTGTCAACGAATTCATATCCAGCGCCTCTTTCAAGCGGCTCCATCTCAATCAAGCAGTGACCATATTGTCCCTTACCACCAGACTGACGGATATATTTTCCCTCTGCCTTAACTGGCCTTGTAATAGTTTCGCGGTAAGAAACCTGTGGTTGACCAACATTTGCCTCAACTTTAAACTCACGAAGCAAACGGTCAACGATAATTTCAAGGTGCAACTCGCCCATTCCGGCAATAAGTGTTTGCCCTGTTTCATTGTTTGTTGAAACTCTGAATGAAGGATCTTCACGGGAAAGCTTTGCAAGCGCAAGCGCCATTTTTTCCTGCATATCCTTTGTTTTTGGCTCAATTGCAAGCTGAATAACCGGCTCTGGGAAATTCATGCTCTCAAGTTGAATTGGGTGTTTTTCGTCGCAAAGTGTGTGGCCGGTAATTGTGTCCTTAAGACCAACGATTGCTGCGATGTCTCCTGCTCCAACTTCCTGAATTTCTGTTCTGTTGTTTGCGTGCATTCTGATAAGTCTTCCAACTCTTTCAGTTTTTCCTGTAATTGAGTTGTAAACATATGACCCTGCCTTCAAAACACCGCTGTAAACACGGAAGAAAGTCAATCCACCAACGAATGGGTCTGTTGCAATTTTAAATGCAAGGCCTGCAAAAGGTGCGTTAACGTCTGCTTCTCTGGTTTCTTCTTTTCCAGTTTCTGGGTTAATTCCCTTAATCGCCTCAATATCAAGAGGTGATGGGAGATATTCAACCATAGCATCCAAAAGGTTTTGAACGCCCTTGTTTTTATAGGAAGAACCGCAGAGCATTGGCGTTACTTTCTTTGAAATTGTTGCCGCGCGAATTGCTTTGTTTAATTCTTGAATTGAAATTTCTTCGCCCTCGAAATATTTTTCCAAGAGCGCATCATCTGTTTCAACAATTGTTTCAATAAGTTGATTTCTTCTCTTCTCTGCCTCTTCTCTATATTCCTCTGGAATTTCAACCTCGTCAATTATCTTTCCAAGATCGTCTTCTGGAATATATGCTTTCATCTTCAAAAGATCGATAACACCTTTAAATGTTTCAGCCATTCCAATTGGCATTTGAAGAGGAAGCGGCGTTGTGTGAAGCCTGTCTCTAACGCTGTCAACACACTTGTCGAAATATGCATCATCTCTATCCATTTTGTTAACATAGATGATAACTGGAACTTTACATTCGTTTGCCTGTCTCCAAACAGTTTCTGTTTGAGGTTGAACCTTATCTCTTGCGCTCAAAACCAAAACAGCACCGTCCAAAACCTTTAACGAACGCAAAACTTCAATTGTAAAGTCAACGTGGCCTGGGGTGTCGATGATGTTGATTTTATGACCATTCCATTGGCATGTTGTGCAGGCAGAAGTAATTGTAATTCCTCTTTCCTGTTCCTGAGCCATCCAGTCCATTGTTGCTTGGCCGTCGTGAACTTCGCCAATTTTGTGGCTCTTTCCGGTGTAGAAAAGAATTCTTTCTGTTGTTGTTGTCTTTCCTGCATCGATGTGTGCCATGATTCCAACGTTTCTGGTCAAACGTAAATCTTCAGCCATTTTTTTCTCCTTTATAATTAATTTTTAAAGTTCAATTTGCCTTTCGGCAGAATTTGTTAGTTGGGCTTTATAATCCCCAAATTTTTCAGACATAAACTGCCTGTAAATCTTTTGAACGCCTTTTTCTTCCTTTTTTGAAAAATCGTTCTGACCAAAGCAATTAAAATCTGAAAATGTAAACTCAAAAATCTTTCCAAAAACTTCGTCAAACCTAACATAAACGCTTTCGTCAAGCTTTTCAAATTCATCAACTTCCAAACTTAAATAATCTTTGCCAAAAGTTTCTAAGTCTGTTCTTTCCAATTTTTCAACAAACATACTTAAAACCTCCACTTAATTTCCAAAGCTTGGAAATTCATCTTAAAAGTTTGAAAAACCAAATTTCTTAGGCTAATACTATTAAAAATTTCTCATCTGCCTAAAATCTTTGCCTCAAAACTTTTAAAACTCCTGGAACTTTCTTAAATTGTGTTTAAACCTAGAATTTCAAAGCCAATGTTTGTTACTAACCCACAAAAGCTCAAAACTCGAAGTGACACAGTGTAAACCAATTTAAGGAGTCCTTAGATTTTAAAACTTTCTTAAATTGAGTTTAGACAAGAAGCACAGGGTTTTTTGGACTGAAGTGTATGAATAAAACATGAGAGTTCAAAAAAACCGAAGCGACGCAGTATAAACCAATTTAAGGGTTCCTTAGACTTTAAAACTTTCTTAAATTGTGTTTAGACAAGGAGCACAGGGTTTTTTGGACTGATGTGTATAACTAATACATGCGAGTTCAAAAAAACCGAAGCGACGCAGTGTAAACCAATTTAAGGAAATCCTTATTTTTAAAACTTTCTTAAATTGTGTTTAGACAAGGAGCACAGGGTTTTTTGGACTGATGTGTACTGCTACATGAGAGTTCAAAAAAACCGAAGCGACGCAGTATAAACCAATTTAAGGAAGTTTTACCAGCGGTAGTGAGCAAAAGCTTTGTTAGCCTCAGCCATACGATGCATCTCTTCTTTTCTCTTAACAGCCGCGCCAGTGTTGTTGTATGCATCAATTAATTCGCCAGCAAGCCTTTCCTCCATTGTTCTTTCGCCGTTGCGCTTTCTTGCAAAAGTTACAATCCAACGAATTGCAAGTGTTTGGCGGCGTTCTGGCCTTATTTCCATTGGAACTTGGTATGTTGCACCGCCAACTCTTCTTCCCTTTGTTTCAAGAAGAGGTTTTGTGTTTTCAAGCGCCTGATTAAAAGCGTCAAGCGGTTCAAGACCAAGTTTTTCTTTAACTCTGTCAAATGCGCCATAAACAATTGATTGCGCTAAGCCCTTCTTGCCATCTAACATAACTTGGTTGATAAGTTTTGTTACAAGTTTGCTGTTATACATTGGGTCTGGAAGAACATCTCTTTTGACAGCACTATTTCTTCTTGGCATATTTTTCTCCTTTTAATAAATTTATTTTGGGCGTTTAGCGCCATATTTTGAGCGGCTTTGATTTCTTTTTGCAACGCCTGCCGCGTCAAGTGTTCCACGAACTATGTGATATCTAACACCTGGAAGGTCTTTAACTCTTCCACCTCTAACCAAAACAACACTGTGTTCTTGAAGGTTGTGGCCAATTCCTGGAATATAGACCGTTGCTTCACTTTTGTTAGAAAGCCTTACCCTTGCAATTTTTCTTAGCGCAGAGTTAGGTTTCTTTGGCGAAGTTGTTTTAACCGAAAGGCAAACACCGCGCTTTTGAGGACATTCGTCTAGAAGCGGAGATTTGCTCTTGTCGTCAAAGCTCTTCCTTCCTTTCCTAACAAGTTGGTTAATTGTTGGCATAACACTCTCCTTTTAAGGGCAAAGCCCAAACTCGCCTTTTGGCAACAAAAATGGCTTGCATCTTGCAAGCCAAATAACGTCAAAAAAATTACTTTTAGGATTTCAGATTTGAATTCAGTCCGAAGACTCAACCTTAAAACCCCAAAGTCTTTCGACTTCCCACGGATAATTTCCGCAGTTCAACTTGCAAACTTTGCCAAATTGCTGGCGCAATTGTATCACAAAAATTCCAAGTTGTCAACGATTTTAGAAAACTAATTTGTTGTAACAAAATCAACCAACATTGTATATGTTTGGCCATTATATTCAAAGCTAACTTCCGCTGTGTGATAGCCAAGCGAAACGACCGTGTCGTCCGTTGCACCCTGGCCGTCCAACTTTAGAATTTGAAACCCGCCGACCCCGTTCACAACTTCCGGAATGTTTTGATAATCTGGATCTGTTTTATCCAAAACAAAGGTAAGCCTGCTACTAAAAAAGCTCGAACGAATCCCCCCAAAAGTTTCTGTTCCGGTAAGGCCAGTGAAATAATATGATCTAGCATCTATATCATCAGCAAAAAAGCCGCTCAAAGGTTGGTCTGTTTCCGAAGGAACATAGCCGTCCTCAAAAAACCAGCCAAAGTCGTTGTAATGGGCAACGTGCTCGTAAATTTGAAACTCCTCCATGAGACGTTCAACCTGTTCATAAACCTCGTTCTCTCCGTCTTCTTCGCTCCATTCCTGTTCAGCTGAAATTACCCCATCAACTGCCATATAACTGTAGACTGACGTCGGTTGAAAAAGGTAGGCAATTTCGCCCTTTGTGTAAGTTGCGCCCATGGTCATTCCCATTGTTTGCGAACCCTCGGTCATTTCCATTTCATATTTCAGCGTTCCGTCATCAAAAAGTTTTAGATCTTGGCTCACTAGATCATCAGCCGTGCCGCCGCCGGGGACGAACTCCGACCAATAATATTTAACAACCTGAGGGCCGCCTTCATAGGAAAGCTTTCCGCTTAAATTAAAGCTTTCGTTTGGCAAGGCAAAGACAAAGGCAGAAAGCCCAAGCGTTAGAACAAGGGCAAAGACCAAAACAACCCAAAACAACATTACTTTTAATTTTGTTCCCATATTTTCTCCTTTTTATTTTTCTTCTTTAAAAAATTTTTATCCCACAAGCTTATATATATCTTCTGCCCCCCCCCTGTCAATTTTTTTACATGTTTTTTAAAAATTTTTTCTAAAAATATTAAAATAATGGTATTATTAAGCCATGAGAGTTATTTCTGGAAAATTTAAGGGAAAAAACCTTAGTTTTGTTTCAAACGAAGAGCTGAGGCCAACGGCAAACATGGTTCGCCAGGCGCTTTTTACAAAACTTCAATTTGAAATTTCTGGTAAAAGATTTTTAGATCTCTTTGCGGGAAGCGGCGCAATTGGAGTTGAGGCGCTTTCTCGCGGCGCTTTAAGAGTTGTTTTTGTTGACAAAAGCCCGCTTGCAATTAAAATTATAAAACAAAACGTTGCAAGCACAGCTACGGATTTCCGTCAATTTGAAATTGTTCAAATGGATTTTAAGCGCGCGCTTGAAACTTTTTTTGAGAAATTTGACTTCATTTTTCTAGATCCGCCATATAAAAGCAACTTTTATTTGGAGGCGGCAAGCCTAATTTTAAAAAACAACCTGCTTTCAAATGGTGGAATGCTCATATGTGAACATGAGGCAAAAAGCCCATTTGAAATTTCGGGTTTTAAAGTTATTTCAAGAAAAAAATATGGAACAAAGATGCTTTCATATTTTATGAAAGAAGAGGATAGCCAACTCCCTCCAAATTCCGATTAAAAGTTATTCCTCTTGAGAGGGACATAAGTTTAAACTTAACTTGGTCTGGCGAAAGGCTTGGCTCACTTTCTAAAATTAACGCGGCAAGGCCGGCAACCATTGGCGTTGCAACGCTTGTTCCGCTCATTGTTGTGTAAAGATTTTCCGCGCTGTTAGAGCAAGAGGTTATGTTAACGCTTGGGGCAACCAAATCTGGCTTAAATCGTCTAAACGCTGGACCGCGCGAAGAAAAGGGCGCAATTTCAAACTGTTTTGGGCTAAAAGAGCCGTCCTTTCTGTTGTCCTTAAGCCCGCCAACAGTTATTATTCTTGGGCTAATTCCCGGGCTTTTAATTGTTTCAAACTCTGGCCCGCTGTTTCCCGCGGCGGCAACCATTGTTATTCCCCTGTTCCAAAGAACTTCTGCGCCTTTCATAATTGGGTCGCTTGCGCCAAGCGGCTCACTTCCAAAGCTCATGCAAACAACTTTTATGTCAAATTTCTTTTGATTGTCGTAAACCCATTGCATTGCTTCCAAAATTCTAACAGCGTTTGCTTCGCCCTTTTCGTTTAGGGCTTTGATTGAAATTATGTTGGACTGGGGCGCAATTCCCATAAATTTTTTCCCGCTTGCCGCCCCGTTTCCGCTTCCAACCCCGCTAACGAAAGTTCCATGGCCGTTGTCATCATAGAAATTTTTCCTTCCCGAAACAAGGTCAACAAAGGCGCAAATTCTTGGCTTTCCAAGAAGAAAGTCAACGTGGGGCGCAATTCCCGTGTCGATGTATGCAATTGTTACATCTCTTCCAAATCTTTCGCCCGCGCCCAAAATTTTTCTTGCAACGTCCATAAGCGCCATAACGCTTGACTGCTTTGTTATTGTTCTAACCCAAGTTTTTTTCGTTGATTCCAAAAGCTTTTCGGTTTTAATTTTTAGCCCAACTGCGCCAATAAAGGGAAGGGAGCAAATAAGCTCTCTTTCGGAAAAAAACTGTTTTGCCTTTTCAATGTTTGAAACATAGGCAATACACTCAATTTCTCTGTTAGAACACGTTGAAACAACTTCCAATAAACTTTTGTCTAGTTTGTTATTTTTCATATGTAACCCGCTTTTATCTAATTTGATCTAGGAGTTTATCCAAATTTTTAATTTGCTCGTCGGAGAGCATTGGCCTAATCGCCTCAATTTTTTCCGCAAGCTCGGAAAAGTTGAACGTTCCGTTTCTCTTTTGTTTTCCAACCTGGCTAAAAAGCTCGCCCATAAGTTCGCCCTCAGAAAGTTTTGAATATTTGTCAAACGTCTTTTTTAAATCTTCTTGGGAAGTTTGGGCCCCTGCCTCAACTTTTGGGCCTTCCCTCTTTTCGCCAGCAAATTCAAACAAACTCTTTCCCACCCTAAGCCTCCAAAAACTTTTTTTAACTAAATTATTATATGAGTTCATATATATATATTGTTATAAGGAAAATACATATGGATTTTAAAAATCTTTTGTCAAGCCTTGGCGCTTTGTCAAATCTTGTTTCAAACCAAAACAATCCTCAGCCTGGCCAGAATTTTTCTGGCGTCCAAAACATGCCGCCTTCTTCCGAGCAAAACCCCTCTGTTCGTTATTTCCCAGAGGACATAACAAGCGGGCCTGCGCAAACGGCCAAAACCCAAAACTTCCAAAGTTTCGGCGGGCAAAATCAAAATGTTCAAAACCAAAATTTCCAAGGTCAAAACCTTCTTTCAAACCTCTCCTCAATCCTCCCCCTTCTTGGCCTAATTTTTGGAAAGAACTCAAATCTTTCCAGTTTGATTTCGGGCAATTCAAACCTTGGCCAAATTCTTTCTCTTTTCTCAAAGCAAGAGGAGAAAAAAAGCCTTCCATCAATTGATAGTTATAAAAAAATTGAATAATTTATAAAATAACAATTTTTGCACAAGATAGAAGGAAGAGGGATTAATGAAACAAAGCAAAACAATTGTTCTAACTGGCGGAGGAACGGCCGGCCACATAACACCAAACCTTGCGCTTTGCAGCGAGCTTGAAAAACATTTTCAAAAAATTGTCTATGTTGGAAGCGGCGGAATGGAAAAACAGCTTGCAAAAGATTTTGGCCTTGAATTTAAAGAAATTCCCGCGGTTAAACTTGTTAGAAGCCTTTCTTTAAAAAACTTAAAAATTCCATTTTTGCTTTTAAAATCAATTAAGGCTGCAAAAAAAGTTTTAAAGGAGATAAGTCCAAATGTCGTCTTCTCAAAGGGCGGCTATGTTTCAATTCCAGTTGCAATTGCGGCAAAGCGGCTTAACATTCCCGTTATAACCCACGAGTCCGACCTTTCGCTTGGCCTTGCAAACAAAATAATTTCCCACTACAGCGTTTTAACCTTAACCGCCTTTAGCAAAACCGCCGAAAACAAAAAAAATTTTCTCTATGTTGGAAGCCCAGTTAGGCAGCAAATTTTTAACGGGAAAAAGGAAAATCTTCCGTTTAAACTAAACCCAAACAAAAAAACGGTTCTCTTCTTTGGTGGAAGCCTTGGCGCAAAGGCAATTAACCAATTTGTCTATGACAACGTTGAAATATTATCTAGGAAATACAATGTCCTCCATCTAACCGGAAAGGGAAAGGGAAAACAAATTTCCGCGCCAGACTATCATCAACAAGAGTTTTCAAACGAAATTGAAAATTATTTTGACGCGGCAAACTTTGTTGTTTGCCGCGCTGGCGCCAACAGCATTTTTGAACTTTTGGCAATCAAAAAGCCAATGCTTTTAATTCCTCTTTCAAAAGCAGAAAGCCGAGGCGACCAAATTGACAACGCAAATTATTTTAAAGAAAAAGGAATGTGCGAAGTTTTGCAAGAAGAAAATTTAAATGGAAATAATTTGCTTAAAAGTCTTAATGTGTTAGAAAAAAACATAAAAAATATAGAAAATAACATAAAAAAAGCAAATTTAAAAAACTCAAACAAAAATATAGCAAAAATTATATACGAAAATGCAAAATAATTATTGCAATAATCTTTATTTTTGTAGTTGTTTTATTTTCTTTTTTAAATATATAAAAATAAAATAAATTATTGTTTAAAATAATTTATTTTTTTTATAATATTACTTTTATTTATTATATTTTTAATAATATTTAATAATTTTTTAAATATTTATTATTGCTTTTAACTTGATGCCAAATTATAGATATTTATAAAAAGCATAATCTTTTTCATATCCTATTTTTTTATAAAAGGTTTGTGCTCCTTCGTTTTCATAGTCACATGTTAAAAAAACCAAATCTGCGTTTATTGATTTTCCAAATTCTTCTATGAAAGAAATCATTTCTTTTCCTATGCCCCTTTTTCTATAATCTGGATGAATTCTTAAATTCCACAACATGATTATAGGTTTTTGTTTTTCAACAATATCATGATTTATAACAATCGAACAAAACCCAACTAATTTATCATTTTGCACCGCAGAAACAAACTTATAATCTTGATTTTTAATTAGTTTATCATATTCTTTAATCATGCCATTATAGTCAGTTTCTACTTTGGTGTCGCCATTATAATATTGTCTGTATAACCATGGCAACTGTTTCAAATCATCTTTATTTGTAAATCTAATTTTTATTTCTTCCATAAATATATAATAGCTCATTAATAAAAAATTGTCAATTTTTTGCTGTATGATTAAATTATATTCTGTAAAGCGTTTTTATAGTCTAACGCTCTGTTTCGCAACATTTAAACAAATTCCAATTGCCGACATAAAAACGATAAGCGAAGTGCTTCCTGCACTAATGAAAGGCAATGGCAAACCTGTTGGTGGGATCATTCCCGTTACGACGCAAAGGTTGATTATAACTTGAATTGCAATAACGCTTGCAATTCCAAGCGCCAAAAGCGCGCCAAACCTGTCGCGGCTGTTTTTTGCAACCTTAACCAAAAGGAAAATTAAAACTGCAAAAACCAAAATTAGAACAGTTGCCCCAAAGAAGCCAAGCTCTTCTCCAATTATTGAAAAAATAAAGTCGCTTTCCGAAAATGGAAGAAACATATATTTCTGTCTTGAATTAAAAAGCCCAACTCCAAAGAGGTTTCCGCTTCCAAGAGAATAAAGCGACTGGATAAGCTGAAAGCCCTCGCCCTGAGGATTTGCCCACGGGTTTAAAAAGGCCATGAATCTTTGAATTCGATAGGGCTTAATTAAAATCAAAACGGGAACAGCGGCCGCCGCGGGAACGCCAAGAATCATGAAATGTTTCATTCTTGCCCCGCCAACAAAGAGCATAAAGAGCATGATTAGCCCCATGCACATTGTAATGCTCATGTTCGGCTCTAAAATAATCAAAATGCAAAAGAGCGTTCCAACCGCCAAAACCGGAAGAAGTGTTTTAAACTTTCCAACTTTTTCATAGTTTTCGGAAAGATAGGCCGCGGCAAACAAGACAAAGGCAAATTTTGCAAATTCGCTCGGCTGAATTGTGAAAAACCCAAGGTTAATCCACCTTCTTGCGCCATAATTTTCAACGCCAACAACAGGAATGAAAACAAGGGCAAGCAATATTACTGAAATTATAACTCCCGCCCATTTAAATTTTTTAAGCTTTTGATAGTTTATTTTTGAAAAGACAAACATTGCAACTGCGCCAAGCGCTACGCCAACAATTTGCTTTGTCAAATAGAAATATGGGTTGCCGTAGCGATATTGAGCAACATAGCTGCTTGCGCTGTAAACCATAATGCAGCCAAAAATTCCAAGCCCTAAAACAATTAAAAAAATTGCTAAATTAATTTTGTTGAAATTTTTTTCGCGAACAAATAAATTTTCTTTAAAATTAATATTTTTTTTAAAATTTAACAGTAAATTTTTTGATTTTATGGAGTTTTTTTTCATTTTAATTCCTCCATAACCAATTTTTTAAAATAATTTCCGCGATGCTCAAAATTTTTAAATTCATCAAAACTTGCGCATGCAGGAGAAAGAAGAAGATTTATTTCGCCGTCAAATTCCCTGCAAAATTTAATTCCAAGCGCTGTTGCCTCTTTTAAATTTTTTGCAAGAGAAAACTCTTCAAAGCCAGCTTCCTTTGCTGCGCAAACCATCTTCTCAGTTGTGGCCCCATAGATTATTGCACGCTTAACGGCGCCCTTTAAAGGCGAAAAAAGCCTTTTAAAGTCCTCTCCCTTGTCGCTTCCGCCAAGAAGAACAGCGATGTTTCCGCCCGTTGCGTTTATGTCTGAAAGTGCGCTTGCAATGTTTGTTGCCTTGCTGTCGTTAATGCAAGTTATCTTCCCCCTTTTTAAAACAATTTCAAGCCGGTTTGGAAGCGGAAGGAAACTTGAAACCTTGGATGAAATTTTTTCGCCGCTGAGCCCACACAGGCTTGTAATTGTTATTGCGGCAAGGACGTTTTCAAGGTTTTTTTCTCCAACAAGTTTGATTTGAGATTTGTTCATTATATAAACATTGTAAAAATCCTCTTTAAAATAAATCTCCTCGCCGGAAAGATAGGCGCCTTTAAAATTTGGATTTGAAAGCTGATCGAATTTGGAAAAATAATATTTTTTTGCCACACACTTTTCTGAAAGAGCAAGAACCTCTTCTTCATCATAGTTTAAAACACAATAGTCGTTTTCTGTTTGATTTTGAAAAATTTTTGTCTTGGAATTACAATAGTTTTGATATGTTTTGTGCCTTGTCAAATGGTCGGGCGCAAGGTTTAAAATTGCAGAAATCTTTGGCCTAAACTGCTTGCAAGTTTCAAGCTGATAGGAACTGACCTCACAAACAATTATGCTTTTCAAATCCGTTTTTCCTGCAAGTGAAATAAGCGGAATTCCAATGTTTCCCGCAAGAAAGGTGTTTTGCCCTTCTAAAATTTTATAGACAAGCGAAACTGTTGTTGTCTTTCCGTTTGTTCCTGTAATTGCTATGTAATTTCCATTAACATTTAAATATCCAAGTTCAAGTTCGGCCAAAATTGGAACACCCGCCCTTTTAAGCTGGCAAACCAGTTCGCAGTCCAAGCTGATTCCCGGGCTTAAAACTGCCATTGAAAGCTTTTCAAAATTGATTTTTTTGTTCTTTTCGCCGTCAACAAAAGTTTGAACTTTTGCACCACAAGACGAAAGAAAGGCCTTTGCCGCAAGCCCACTCTTGCCAAGGCCATAAACTAAAATTCGTTTTCCCTTATATGGATTATTTTTGGCAAAAAATCTCAAAATCCACCCGCATATAGAGTTATTGCAATTACCAATGCGCTCATGGCAATTGTTATAACTATATATACGAATGTAATTCTGTTTTCATGCACGCCCTTTTTCTCAAAATGGTGGTGAATTGGCGCCATAAGAAAGACTCTTTTTTTCGTTCGCTTAAAGTGAAGAACCTGAATGCAAACAGAAAGCGCGGAAGCAACAAACATAATTCCAATAAAAGGAATTAAAAGAGTTGTTCTTGAAAAGACGGCAACTGATGTCAAAAGTCCGCCAAGTGCAAGCGAACCGGTGTCTCCCATAAAAATCTTTGCCGGAAAAGCGTTAAAGCAAAGAAAGCCCAAAACAGCGCCAAGCGCGCAAAAACACAAAATTAAAAGGTTTTCAAATTCCCCGCTAATTGCTGGCGTCATTGCCGTTTGCTGATAGATGAGAAGAACTCCAATAAACCCAATTAAATATGCGCAAGAAACGCCGCCGGCAAGGCCGTCCAGCCCGTCCGTTAAATTAACACTGTTGACAACTGCCAAGTAAACAAAGATTATAAACGGGATGATAGCCCACCCAAGGTCAATTGTTAAATCTGTAAAGGGAACAAAAATTTTGCTTGAAACAAGGTTTGAATAATAGCAATAGAATGCAACAATTGTTGCAATTCCAAACTGTCCAATTATCTTTTGATATGGCCTAAGGCCAAGGTTTTGTTTAAATTTAATTTTGATAAAATCGTCCAAAAAGCCCAAAACGCCATAGGAAAGCATTACTGCAAGTGAAATCGTTGCAAGTTGGAAGTTTTTTGTAAAGAAACAAAAGGCAAAGCAAAGGGTTAAAATGAAGATGAGGCCGCCCATTGTTGGAGTTCCCTCCTTTCCCTTGTGGGCCTCAACATAGTGGAGAATTGTTTGAGAGGCCTTAAACTTTTTTGAGGCCTTGATGATAAATGGCGAAACGGCAACCGAAATCGCCAAACAAACAACGAAACATAGAAGATAATATCTCAAATTTTTCCTCCATTAACAATTTTCGAAACCGCCATCTCTTCGTTTTTTAAATGAACAACATCCAAATCGGAATATGGCGCTTTAACGCCGTTTATATCTTGATATTCCTCTGCTCCTTTTCCCAAAATTGCAACAACGTCGCCCTCTTTAGAGAGATCTAGTGCGTGGCAAACGGCAATTTCTCTGTTTACAATTCTAGTGTGCCCATTTTTTTTCATTCCATGTTCAATATCGTCCAAAATTAATTCTGGATTTTCATATCTTGGATTGTCGCTTGTTAAAATAACAAAATCGCTAAACTTTTCCGCAGCTCTTCCCATAAGTGGACGTTTTTTCTTGTCTCTGTTCCCGCCGCAGCCAAAAACTGTAATTATCCTTCTGAAAGGCATTTGTTTTAAAGTTGACAAAACTTTAACAATTCCGTCCGGCGTGTGAGCAAAATCAACAATTGCAGTTGCTCCGTTGCACAGCAAAAAGCTGTTTAACCTCCCCGGAACGGATTTAAGCGCCGCAAGGCCGCGGGAAACTTCTTCTGCCGAAACTCCAATTGCCGCCGCCGCGGACGACGCAGCAAGCGCGTTATAGATGTTATACTCTCCCAAAAGATTTATTTGGACTTTAAAGACATCGTCTAACAAATTCACAACAAACGAGGTTTTATTTGGCTTTTTAACAATGTCAACGGCAAAAACGTCGCACGGCGCCTTTAAGCCATATGTGATTATTGGAATTTGAAGGCTTGAACTAAGCTGGTAGCCTACTGGGTCGTCAACATTTAAAACGGCCGCCTTAACCTTTGAAAAAAGCTTTAACTTTGCCTGTTTATAGTTTTCCATTGTTTGAAAGTAATCCAAATGGTCCTGGGTAAAATTCGTAAATATTCCAATTTCAAATGTAATTGGATCCAACTTGTCCAAATAAAGCGCGTGGGCGCTAGCTTCCATAACGACATATTCAACGCCACAATCGGCCATTTCCCTCAAAACTTTAAACAATGTTTCAGGGTCTGGCGTTGTCAAATCTGTCTTTAAAAATTGCTCTCCAATATATGTTCCCTCTGTTCCAATCAGTCCAGCCTTAAATCCCGCTTTTGAAATAATTGAAGCGAGAAGATAGGAAGTTGTTGTCTTTCCATTTGTTCCGGTAATTGCAATCATTTTAAGCTCGTTTTGAGGATTTGAATATAAATTTGCACAGATTTTTGAATAGGCCGCGCGCGAATTTTTAACAACAATTTGTGGAACTGTAATTCCGTCCGTTTTCCTTTGGCAAACAATTGCCGCAGCCCCTCTTTCCTGGGCTTCTTTAACATAGTTGTGGCCGTCTGTGTTTTCTCCTACAAGGCAAATAAAAAGGCTTTTTGGAACAATCTTCCTGCTGTCATAGAAAATTCCCTCAATCTCCAAATCAAAGACCGCCTCTCCTTCAAAATCTATTTCAAAAAGCAAATCTCCAAGCTTCATAAAAGCCCCTCCTTTGCCTAAATTCTACCTTAGCTTTTGCTCCAATTTTTGACTTTTGCAAAAGTAGCAATAAAAACAAAAAAGTCGGCCAAATCTTCCATTTTCCTCCTTTTTTGCCGCGGATTAAAAACCATCCTCAATCTATTGATATTTTAAGATAAAAAAAATATAACCCGCTTTAGTGGGTTATATTTATCTTTCTGTCGAACTTATCCTCAAAATTCTTAGTCAAAATTGAAAGCGCCTCCGCCGCCGCCTGGGCTGGAAGTTTTAGCGAGGAAAGTTTGTCAAAATCTGTAATCTGGCAAAGGCGCATAGCGCTGTGGACCTGCGGCGAAATTTCAACCGCGCCCGCCCCCTTGCAAGCAAGGCAAGTAACAACTCCGTCCGCGGGCGAAAAGAAGCGCTTTCCGCTAAAAGGCATTGAACACTTTCCACACCTATTTAGCGAAAGATCATATCCAAGAGCCTCAAAAATTTTAATTAAAAATTTAACTAAAACAAGCTTTGGATCGGAACCTTTAAAGCCAATTGAATCAAGCGCCTTCAACGTTTCCAAAAACAAAATTTGGTTATTTTCGTTCTCGCGCCCAACAACTTTCAAAACTTCCAAAATATTGCAAGCGCCATAAAATTTTTCAAGGTCTTGGGAAAGGCAGAAGAAGGATTCAATTATATTTGCGCCTGTTACTGAGAAAAAATCCCCCTTGGAAACCAAATCAAACTGGGCAAAACAAAACAGCTCCTTTGCCGCCTTTAACTTTGCATTTGGTTTTTTAACGCCAGCAAGCTTTGCATAAACAATTCCCCTCTCAAGCGTGTAAATTGTTATAATTTTATCAGCTTCTTTAAAATCTTTTGCGCCAATAACAATTCCATTAACTCTAACTTCGCTCATGGAAATATTTTAACACATTTTAAAAAAATAAAAAACCCTAAAAGGGTTTTAATATCTAACTTTTTTAAGGTAAAGCCCAGAGGCTGGCGCAGTTTTTCCCGCCTTGGTTCTATCCTTTGCGGAAAGAATTTCTTTAACTTCTTCTGGTTTTATCTTTCCAATTCCAACATCATAAAGCGTTCCAACAATTATCCTAACCATGTTATACAAAAAGCCGTTTCCAGAAATTTCGAAGATAATTTGGTCTGCTTTTGTCATGTAAATTTTAATGTAGTTAACCGTTCTAACATAATCGGAAACCTCTGCTTTGGCGCTGCAAAAAGAAGAAAAGTCGTGCGTCCCAACAAGATGTTGCGCAGCCTCTTTCATAAGTTCCAAATCTGGCATCTGTTTAAACTCGCCAACAAGCCCCTCCAAAATTGGGCTTCTTCCAACTTGAAGATGATATTCATAAATCTTTTCCTTAACGGAATATCTTGCGTGAAAACTTTCAGAAACTTTTTTGGCAAAAGTTATGTGAATGTCCGAAGGAAGATAGGCGTTAATTGCGCTTACAAGTTTTGTTGAATTTAAACAGGGCTTTCTTGAGCCTTTGCTTGTGAAATTAGAAAAGAATGAATTTGAAGTTGCCTCAAAAGTTGCCGTTTGGCCAAAGGCATGAACTCCGGCGTCTGTCCTTCCGCTTCCGGTCAGTTCAACATCTTCTCCAATTAATTTTGAAATTGCTTTTTCAATTGTTTCTTGAACGCTTGTTCCATTCTTTTGTCTTTGCCAGCCAACATAGCCGGTTCCTTTATAACTAATTGTAAGTAATATTTTCATAGTTCCATTTTACCATAAATTGTCGGAAAACCGTTAATTTAAAAGAATAATAAGCCTTCCCAACTGGAATTATTATAGGACATTTTTATTCCAGTGTCAACAACTAAAAAAAATTAATTTTATTGATGTTTTTGTTAAAAAATTTTTGAATTTTTCCAATAAATTTTCTTTTTTTTAGATTTTGACTAATAAGTTATGTTTTTTTTAAATTTTTTGGTAAGATAATAAAAAGGAGAAAAATATGGAAGAAAATTTCTGTAAAGTAAAAAACTTAAATTCTTTTGGCCCTTCGCCAATCCCAGAGGAAGGAAAGTTTGTCAGTGCAAAAAAAATTGAGGACATAAGCGGTTTTTCCCACGGGGTTGGAACTTGCGCTCCCCAGCAGGGCGCTTGCAAGCTAACAATAAATGTTAAAAACGGAATAATTAAGGAGGCGCTTGTTGAAACAATTGGTTGCAGCGGAATGACCCACTCTGCCGCAATGGCCGCCGAAATTTTAATTGGAAAAACTCTTTTAGAGGCACTCAACACAGACCTTGTTTGCGACGCCATAAACGTTGCAATGAAGCAAGTTTTCCTTCAACTTGTCTATGGCCGAAGCCAGTCTGCTTTCAGTGAAGGCGGGCTTGAAATTGGCGCGGCAAGAGAAGACCTTGGAAAAACCAAGTCAAGCCAAGTTGGAACAGTTTATTCAAACGACCAAATTGGAACAAGATATTTAAATTTGGCAGAGGGATATATAACAAAACAAGGTTTGGACGAAAACGGAGAGATTATTGGCTATGAATACATCTCGCTTGGAACGCTTATGATGAACCTTCAAAACGGAATGGAAATTCCAGAGGCAGTTTCTAAAAGCACAAAAACATATGGACGGTTCAGCGATGCAGTTAAAGTTATCAATCCAAGGAAGGAATAGTGGAGGGAGGAATATGAACAATAAAAGAAAACCAGCAATCGACATCTGTTTAAAAAAATATGGAATAGAAAGTTTAGAAAAAGCTAAAGAAATTTGCAACTCAAAGGGAATTGACGTTGAAGGAGTTGTCAAGGGAATTCAACCAATCGCTTTTGACAACGCTGTTTGGGCGTACACTCTTGGGGTTGCAATTGCAATTGTTAAAGGCGAAAGATCAATTGAATCCGTCTGCGACTCGATTGGAGAGGGCCTTCAAGCCTTCTGCGTTCCAGGCTCTGTTGCAGATCAACGAAAAATTGGAATTGGCCATGGAGTGCTAGCAAAAATGCTCCTTTCCGAGGAAACCAAGTGTTTTTGCTTTCTAGCTGGCCACGAAAGTTTTGCCGCGGCAGAGGGTGCAATGGGAATTGCAAGAAGAGCCAACGAGGTAAGAAAAACTCCCCTAAAAGTAATTCTAAACGGCCTTGGAAAGGACGCAGCATATATAATTGCAAGAATAAACGGATTTACATTTGTTGAAACGCAATATAATCAAGAAACAGACCAACTTAAAATTGTTGGTGAAAAACGCTTCTCAAACGGAACAAGCGGAAATGTTAAAATTTACGGCGCCTATGATGTTAACGAAGGTGTTGCAATTATGAAACATGAAAGTGTTGATGTTTCAATCACTGGCAATTCAACTAACCCAGTTAGATTTCAACACCCAGTTGCGGGAACATACAAAAAATGGTGCACGGAAAACGGGAAAAAATATTTCTCCGTTGCCT